>Ga0105048_10012510_pt1 | contig 13309 bp, 9 predicted proteins | sample MAT05_FD_78382 | JGI IMG/M metagenome (GOLD analysis project Ga0105048, IMG submission 78382) | Freshwater microbial communities from Lake Fryxell liftoff mats and glacier meltwater in Antarctica - MAT-05 | ecosystem: Environmental > Aquatic > Freshwater > Ice > Liftoff microbial mat | place...
AAACTCGACTGCGATTCGTTCTCGCCGTAGGTCAGTAATAGCCCCTCGGCATCTTTCCTGATCTGCGGAAACTTCTCCAGCAGTTCCTGAACTTTCTCATTGTTCAGTCCCGGCGACAGGTAGTGCGGTCGGAATTTGGTACTCAGTGATGCACAGTTGCCCAGCAGAATACGAGTATTCCCGAAGATATCGCCCCCGCCCTGTCGGTCCATCATGATCAGGTACGCATTCACGGGCTGATCGAGCTTCGCGATGAAGTCTTTCGATTGATCGGAGAGCGAGTAGAAGCCCGATTGCGTCGTGTCGAGTTGACCGGGCAGTTTCATGAAGACGATCACGTTCACGACGATCAGAATCAGCATCATCAGGAAGCCGTTGATGACCGTATTGAACCCGTACAGGAACCAACGCATTCTCGGATCATTGCGTTCTTCGGAGCGCGCGAGTTGCACACTCACGAATGTCAGGGCCAGCCCGATGCAAACCGTCAACACGGTCACGACGACTGCCCACGTCCCGGTCCGATTCCCTTCGTTGATCCAGCGGAACAGGATCTCGCGGTTACGGTAGATGAGGAACATCCCCGCCAGGGAAATCCACATGCCGGAGATCGTCCCCGTGAGCAGCAACGGCAGCCGCATCGACTGTCGGCGTTCGTCGTCGTCTGCCGGTGCGGGGTTGAGGCTTAGCCACAGTCCGCCAATGAGCGGAATGCACCCGAGAACGGTGAACAGCAGCGTGATCCAGAAATAGCGGGTACTACTGCCATCGATAGTGGCTTCGAGGGTGCGTGAGTACACCCCGGAGGCCATCCCGCCGACGATGATGAAAAGTCCGATACCGATCAACGCTGTCCCCACCAGAGATCGGCGAGCGATCATCCAGTCGAGGAGCGGAGTCTGTGATGTCGTTGCGGTGTCCGTCGTTGCAGTGGCCATCGTGTTTACCTCGTCCTGTTCACTTTCACTTCCAACGGCGTGCTTCGAGCACTTTCACCGTGAGGTACAACCAGAAGAACGTGAACGACATTTGAATGAACAGATCCAGGACCGTGATGCGGCCCGCCAGCGACGTCTCCCACAAGTCGAGGTACGACAGGTGTTTCAGGATCGCACGCCACGTCTCGCCGATGTCGGTCAGCCCCTGAATCATCGAGAACATCGACAGCACGATCACCCCGCAGAACGTCAGCACCGCCGCCACGATCTGATTGCGCGTCAGACTGGAGAAGAACACCCCCATGCTGATGAACCCCGCACCGGACGCGGCCAGAACGAGCATGAAACTGATCAGCGGTCGATAGTCGAACGAAACCCCGTTTTCGAGTTTCAGTGCGATCAGGAACAGTCCCCACGGAACCCAGAGCAGAATGAAGAACACCCAACTCGCGAAGAACTTGCTGAACACGATCGTCGATTCCGACACGGGTGCGGTACACAGCACTTCCATCGTGCCGGCGCGGTGTTCTTCGCTGAACAATCGCATCGTAACGGCTGGCACCGAAAAGATCACGGCGAGCACCGGAACGAGCGTCATAATGTAGAACTGCACAATCGGTTCGGGCAGCGGTCGCGGTTCGCCCATCTGGTTCACGCGGGCGAGCAATTGCAGGAACATCAGGTAGTTCGCCCAACCCGCCATCGACAGTCCGAACAGCACGAGGTACGCAATCGGCGAGTAGAAGTACCCGCTCAGTTCTTTGCGAGTCAGCACGACGAGTTGATTGTCCGAACAAATGCCGAGTCCGACGACCGCGTACAACGCGCCCATCACCATCATGATCAGGCCGTAGGGCACGAAGAACGGTTGCAGTGACGTTCCGACAAACACTTTTGCACTGCCCATTCCACCGAGAATAAACACCGCGATGGCGAGCGCACCGATCCCGATGCTCACCGCACGACCGACGTTGGAGCCAGTATTCGTGGGAGTTGTACTCCCGGTCAGGAAGTAACCGACCCCGCCGAGGACGAGCAGTACCCCGCCGATCCTGAAGAGCAGACCCGCCGTTTCGGGCACCGCCAGAGCGGGGACGATCGATCGACCGAAGGCGTACAGGAATCCGACGACACCAAGGAGTCCGATGATCGCCCCGACCTGATACCCCGCGTCACTCGAACCGCCACGCTGTCCGATGTACACACAGAGGAACACCAACCCAAGAACCCCCAGCAACAATCCCGATCCGAGCAGAAAATCGGGTTTGAAGATGCTCACCAGGAACGCTGCGATGGCGAGCGTGCCGCCGACGCTCAGTTCGGTTCCGAGGACCTTGTTTCGCCAGCCCGAATCCGTTTCGTGTCGCAGGAACGTCATCAGGAACATGAGTCCGACGAGTAACCCCAGGACGCCATATGGGACGAAATAGAACCCCGGTGTCTTCGTCAGTGCCCCTGGAGTGCTTCCGGAGAGAAATGCGGTGAGGGAGGCGAGCGAAATCAGGAGCAGGCCGAAGCTCGCGTAGAGTCGGCGCACCTGCGTATCACTGTCGCGTGAGGCGTGGTACAGCATCCCCAGAAGGCCGACGAACATCGCGATGTAGCCGACGAACGTCGGCACAATCCGCGGCCCCATGAACCAGTTCAGCACGACGATCATCGTTCCCATCGCGAAGAGCATCAGGCTCGCTGCGCAAATGAAACGTGCGATCGTCGGTTCGTCGTCCTTCATCGCGGACGGGGCCGATTCACGCGGCGTCACGTCGATGATATTCAACGGCACCTGTTGCGGTGAATCCGGTTCCTGTAGTGTTTCGGTCGTCATGGCCTGCGGCCCTTTCGCTGTGATGCAGATTCAACAGGAATGCGATGTCACCGGGTCAGTCCGCGATCGCGGATGACCACGTCCATGAACAAATCTTCCAGCGTGCGACGACGCAAATCGAGCCGTCGAACGCCCCAGCCCTGTTTCACCAGTCCGCTCGCCACCGTCTCACGCATGTCACTGTGTTTCGCGGTCGTCTGGAGTTCGTAGGTCGTCACGTTGTCGCTGATCGGGTTCGCTTTGACGCTCACGACGCCGTCCTCTTTTTCGAGGAACTTCGTCACTTCCGAAATCGGTCCCCGAACCTCGACGACCAGCGTCGGCGTCTGTTCGGCGAGCGTCGAAAGTTTCACGTCGGATTTGAGCGTGCCCTTATTGATGATCAGAATTCGCTCGCAAATCGCTTCCACTTCGGACAGAATGTGAGTGGAGAGCAAAATCGTGTGCGAACCGCCGAGGGCTTTGATCGTGCTCAGGGTTTCGCGAATCTGCACGGGATCGAGACCGCTCGTCGGTTCGTCGAGGATCAGGATCGGCGGATTGTGGATCATCGCATCCGCGAGTCCGACTCGCTGACGATAGCCCTTCGAGAGCGTGCCGAGGAGCCGCCGTCGCACTTCGCGAATTCGGCACTTCTCCAGGCAGTCTTCGAGGCGTTGGGTGCGGCCCGATCGTTCGATGCCACGCAATTTGGCGCGGTAGATGAGGTATTCCTCGACGCGCATTTCAGGGTAGAGCGGGACCGATTCCGGCAAATAGCCGATCTGTCGTCGAACGTCCATCGACTGCGACATCGTGTCGAAGCCGCCGACACGGGCGACTCCGCTCGAGGCGGGTAGCCAGGTGGTGAGAATGCGCATGGTCGTCGATTTCCCGGCCCCGTTGGGGCCCAGAAATCCGACCAATTCCCCAGGTTTAATGGAGAAATTGACGTCATCGACGGCGACGACCGCCCCGAATGATTTGCACAGGTTCTCGACTTCGATCGCGAACTCGGCCATGATGTACCTCGCAGTGAGCGTGAAGCATCGCTTATGGTATGACGCTTTCCACAGCCGACAAGCGGACCGAAGTTTGATGAAAATTTCGCCCGAAACAGGACATTCGTATGCCGATTCCACGAGAAGAAGCCGCCCTGCTGACCGGCATCTGGGCGAGCGAAGACGACATTCCGTGGCTGATCCTCGCGGACTGGTTACAGGAACGCAACGACCCGCTCGGCGAGTTCATTCGGCTCTATTTGAAGGATCCGCGCACGCGAACTCCGTCGCTCGACACCGAACGGCCGACGGTGTGGATGTTGTTGCGATCCGATGACCGGAAACGACTTGCGGCAGAAATGGCGAGTCAACATCCGCACCTCGATCTGCACACGCGATTGTTCGGCGATCCGCCGATTCGTGCGTTCGCGGCGTGTCCGTTCCTGATCGGTGCGGAATCCCTGAATCTCAGCTACAATCGCATCACCAGCGCATCCGTCGAGGATCTGGTGGCGTCCCCGCATCTCGAAGCACTGGAATCGCTGAATCTGAGCTGGAACGACATCGGCACGGAAGGGATGGAACTCATTGCGGGGGCGGAGGTACTGTCGAATCTGCGCGAACTGGACGTGAGCTATTGTCGCATCGGCAACAGCGGGATTCGCGCGTTGTGTGAATCGCCGTATCTGGGGAACCTCATGCGACTAAATCTGGAAATGAATCTCTTCTCGCGCGACAATCGCACGAAGATTCAGAAACGATTCCGACAGGCGGTGTGCCGATTCTGACTACGTCGCCCCCTCCTCGGTCTTCCGTATCTTTTCCTGCTGCTCGATCTGTTCGGGCAGTGGTTCCAGCGGGGGTGGCAGGGGATGGTGGTGATGGTGATCCAGCACGCCGCCGATCTTCGCGACCTGTTCGCCGATGAGCGGAATCCCCTCGGGATCACCGGTCGCGACGTGCCGTCGAAGCAGGTATTTGTACGCCAACACCCCCACGATGATCGTCACAATCCCCAGGATGATCCAGGGTCGGTATTCCTCGACCTTGTGGAACGCTCCGGCGAACGCATCGGTGAACCAGTACGCGAGCCAGAATATCGCGCTTACGCCCGGAATCGCGTAGATGCCGTCCGCCAACAGGAATCGATGCAGCGGAAGTCGGATCATGCCCGCCATCATGAAAATCGGCGTCCGAATGCCGGGCAGCAGTCGCGCGACGAGCAGAATTCCGACGCCGTACTCGTGGAAATTCTTCTCGATCCTCGCCTTTTTCTCGGGCGGGAGGATCTTGCGCTTGACCCAGTCGAGTTCGAGTAACCGCACTCCCCAGAGTCGCCCGATCATGTAGAGCGCACCGTCGCCGATCACCACAGCGATGATGCACATGGGGAGCATGATCCACCAGAAGAGCGTACTCTCGGGGTCGCTCGACGCCGCGCTGACCATACAACCGCCGGCGATGATCGGCACTTCCTCGGGCAGAGGGAAGCCGAACCCGGTCGCGATAATCGTGAAGAATACCCCGAGATATCGGATCAAATCATCCCAGGCAAGCATTCCGGGGCTCTCCGGTTCACGTGGTCCGCTCGCTCCGCGAGCGGATTCTTTCTTCATTTTCTGGAAAGAATCCGCTCGCGGAGCGAGCGGACCACGTCAGACAGTAGATGCAACCATTCAGACAGTGTACAGTGTGAAATGTCGCTCCGACACCCATCTTTCAGGGACACCCATCATGAAACTCGGACTAATCAACTCCGCATGGGTCCAGTCTGGACAGGGAACCGCCCACGGCATCCGTATGACGCGCGAGATCGGCTTCGACACGATCGACATCTTCGCCGATCCGCTCGACCTTGAGATTTCGGAACGTATCCTCATCCGCAGGGAGTGCCAGGCGGCTTCGTTGCCGATCGTCAGCGTCGCGTGCGTCGCGGTCGGGCTGATCGACTTCAACCCGTCGGTCCAGCGATTCCACATGCAACGCTGCCAGGCGTACCTCGATTTCGCCTACGAACTCGAAGCGAAGAACGTCCTGCTCGTTCTCGGCGAATACATCTGGGAACGCCAGGTGATCCGACCGCAGGAACAATGGTTGACAGCCGTGAAACACCTCCGCACGCTCGGCGATTACGCGGCGAAACTGAAACTCGACATCGCACTGGAACTCGAACCGTTCAAACTCTCGCTGTTGAACAACGTCGAACACATGCGGCACTTCATCGAGGACGTGAATCATCCGCATGTGAAGGCGAACATCGATATTTCGCACCTGCACCTCGCGGGCGTGAAGCCGGAGGAACTTCGCAAGTTGAAAGGCAAGGCGATTCACGTTCACATCAGCGATTGCGATGGCAAGGTTCACGGCGACTTACCACCGGGACGCGGCGTGGTGGACTTCGCGCCGTACCTGAAGGAGATTGCGGCACTCGGCATCAACGGCGCGGTCAGCATCGAACTGGAGTACGCGCCGCAACCGGACAGGATCACGGATTGGGTGCGAGAGGCGTACGAATCGACGGCGAAACTGATGCGTGAGGCGGGGCTGCGGGCGTGATCACCACGGCGGTCCGAGCAGATCGATGGTGCCGTTCAACGGGGTGTCGGCCTCGACTCCCCGTGTCATCACGCGCATGAACGTGAACGGTTCGCGTTCACCGCGCTGCGTGACGAACATCGTGCCGGTGAACTCCTGAAAGCCGAACTGCGAGTAAAATTCGATCAGATACGGTTCGCAGACCAGTGTGATGAACGCAACTTTGAGTTCATCTCGAAAAAACTCGATCGCCCGACGAATTCCCATCGCGGCGTGACCACAGCGGCGGGCATCGGGATGCGTTTTGACGCCACCGATTCCGCCGATGAGTGCCGATTGTCCCTCGCACAGTCCCTGTCGTTGCATCAGTCCGACGTGGGCAAGTAACTTCCCTTCGGCATCGCGGATTCGGGCACACCATTCCGCCATCTGCCACTCGATGCTGAATCCGAACCAGTCGGCCCAGATTTCGGGCGGATAGACGAGGGTGGCGAGTTCGCGAATTTCGGCGCGTTCGGCGTCCGATAGTGAATCGACGCGATCGAATGTGAAAGCGACTTTCATATTGGATTGATCCGAACCCCGAGCGTCAGCGAAGCGGGGTTGCCTGCGATTTGAAGAACCCCGCTTCGCTGACGCTCGGGGTTCGGATCGGATTACGCCACATCGATTTCGACATCATCGCCGTTGAGTTGCACGGGATACGATTTGACCCCCGACTTCGCAGGTGGGCAGAGATGTTTGCCCGTCGCGAGATCGAAACTGGCGTTGTGCCACGGACAAGTGACCTGCGATCCTTCGCAATAGCCTTCGTGCATTGGTGCGCCGCGATGCGGACAGATTTCGTCGATGGCGAAGAGTTTCCCCTCGGTGAGGAACAACGCGAGTTGTTTCCCCGCCACGACGACGAGTTTTCCCTGTCCGGGCGTCAATTCCGACACCACAGCGACTTTAACGAACGCCATCGATCACTTCTCCAACTTGATGCGCGGATACACCGGAGTCACTTTGCCATCCGCACCGAGAGCAGCGAGGATGCGCAGATCGTCTTTCTGAACACCGGGCGTCGTCGCATCGGCAAATGACACATCTTCCCACGGTTTCTCGAAGTTGAATCCGCGATAGATCGCCTCGGTCCCCTTCGGTAGAAACGGCTTCAACAGGATCGACGCGACTCGCAACGGTTGAACCATGTTGAACAACACTTGCTTCGCGGCTTCCTTGTCCGTTTTGACCAGTTTCCAGGGTGCGTTCGCCTCGATGTACTGGTTCGCGGGGGTGAGGATCGAAAGCCAGAGGATTTCGAGAGCGCGGTGATAGCGAAACGCTTCCACATGCTCGCGAAATTCGGCCACCAATTCGCTGTAATTCGCGATTCCGCTGATGGATTGCGGAGCCAGTCCCGCTGTGCCGGTGAGTACACCGTCGTAGTAACTGGCCACAAGAGTCACCACACGACTGAACATATTTCCGTAATTGTTCGGGAGGTGGCTGTTGAACTCCTCCTCGAAGTGTTTCCAGCTGAAATCACCATCACTCGGGAACGGACACACTTTCAGGAAGTAGAACCGGAACGCATCACTCCCGAATTGTTCAATGATGTCCATTGGCTCGATCGCGTTTCCGGCCGACTTGCCGATTTTCTCTCCTTTAATGGTCACGAAGCCGTGACCGAACACTACCTTCGGAACGGGGATCCCCGCCGCATGCAGCATCGCGGGCCACAACTGGCAATGAAATCGCGTGATGTCCTTGCCGATCACATGAACATCGGCGGGCCACCATTTTTTGAATCGATCCTCATCCGTTCCATAGCCGATTCCGGTGATGTAATTGATGAGTGCATCGAACCACACATAGATCGTGAATTCGGGATCGAACGGAACTTTGATGCCCCAGTTCTCACCCGTTCGGGTGATGTTGACATCGAGTAATCCATCCTTCACGAACGCGATCACTTCATTTCGTCGGCTCTCCGGCTGAATGAAATCCGGGTGTTCATCGTAGTATTTCAGCAACCAATCCTGGAAGCGTGAGAGTTCAAAGTTATAGCACTCCTCTTCACGACGAATGATCGGAGTTTTGTGAATCGGGCACTTGCCGTCTTCGACTTCCTTTTCGGTTTTGAACGACTCGCAGCCATTGCAGTACAACCCACTGTACTTCGTCTTTTTGATGTACCCCGCGTCGTACACCTTCTGAATGAACTGCCGACACCCGATGTGATGGCGTTCTTCGCTGGTCTGGATGAAATCGTCGTTGCTGATGTCGAGTGCCTTCCAGACCTCTTTGAACTGACGGGCCATGTCGTCGCAGTACGGCTTCGGTTCCTGACCGAGTTCCGTCGCGCGGCGAGCGACTTTGACGGTGTTCTCGTCGTTGCCCATCAGGAAGAAGACGTCGAAGCCTTCCATACGACGATAGCGAGCCTGAACATCCGCACCGAGCTTCTCGAAAGCGGTGCCGATGTGCGGACGACTATTCGGATAGTCGATCGCTGTCGTGATGAAAAAACGCGGCTTCTCGGTCATGCGACGCCCCCACTGGTTGAGACATTTGAAATTGTAAATTTGAAATTGGAAATTTTCAATCCACCGAACAGACACTTCCGACGATTCGTGGGTTCGTCAATTTCCAATTTCAAATGTGCAATTTCAAATCTCAAAAGAGTACCGGCTTGCCCAGTTTACGACGCACGACACTGAACTGTCCCGCGTGCATCGTCTGATGATTGGCGAACAACAGGAACATCGCTCCCGCTGTCGGCGCGAGTCGGGCCATCGGTCCTGGTGTCGGCGTGTCGAACTGTTCGTCACTGAACGTGTTGATGTGCGTGAGCAGGGCGGCGCGAACCTTTTTCCACAGGTCGAGATATTCCTGTTTCGTCAGGAATCCGCTCGTCGATGCGGCAGTGTCCTTGCTGTGCTGCGCTTTGAAGTTCGGCGGGAGTTCGATGACCGGACCGCCGAAACCGGCCAGCCCGCGAGCCTCGGTTTCGATGATGTGTCCGAGTTGCCACGCGATGTGGTTCGCGTTCGACACAGGTCGTTCCAGCAAATCCGCGTCCGACAGATCGGCCAGGAACATTTCCGTGACCAACATGCTCAGGTTCAGTGAGCTTTGAATCGCTTCCCTTGTGTTCACGATGAATCCCTCCGATGGTGTGACAAGGTTTCAGCCTGTGGGAAGCGTATGGCCACGTCGGCGTTGTCGCAAGGTGCCGTGTGCTTCCTGTTTCGCTCGCTCCAGTGATTCGCGAAGTCGTGCGAGTTCCGGTTCGCGTCGGCGAATCCAGTCGAGCGTCCAGATCGTGTGCAGTCGCCAGCCGAGCGAACGCAGCACCGCCGGTCGCAATCGATCACGTTCCGTCGCGCTCCCCGACGTGCGGTACGCTCCGCCATCGCCCAGAACGCCGAGCAAAAATCGGCCGGGTTGCTTCGGGTCGATGATACCGAGTTCGACGCGCCCCGCACTGCACCCGACGCCCGGTTCGGCGGAATATCCCCACTCTTCGACGACGCTGCGAACGTCCGCCCAGATCACCGATGTGGTCTCTTCGCGATCCGATTTCGACCACTGAGCGAGTCCGCCCTGCGCATATTCGAGATACCGACGCAGCAATCGAATCCCTTCCGCCGTCGAACGACCCGCCAGTTCGCTCGCCGTCAGAGATGACACCAGAACGAGCTTTTCGCGTGCCCGTGTGACGGCGACGTTCAACCGTCGTTCGCCACCAGATCGGTTCAGAGGTCCGAAGTTGAGCGATGGTTTCCCACGCTGATCCTTGCCGTAACCGACGCTCAGGAAAATCACATCGCGTTCGTCGCCCTGCACCGTTTCGAGGTTGCGAACGAAGACCGATTCGAGCCGATCGTCGCGGAAGAAATCCTCGAACGCGGGTTGCTGTCGGCGACGTCGTTCGAGTTGATCCTCGATCGCGGACATCTGCGCCTGACTGAACGCGATCACGCCGACGGTGCGTTCAGGATAGTTTCGCAACTGCTCGAACACGAGATCGGCAACGACTTCCGCTTCGCGTCGATTTTGTCGCCGACCCCCGCGATCGTACACACCATCGGGGACGTGCTGGAAACTCACCCCGCGTTCGGCCTGCCCCGGATGCGCGGACGGGAACGTCATTAGTCGATCATCGTAGAAATGACGATTCGAGAACGCAATGAGAGCTTCATCACGGCTGCGATAGTGCCATTTGAGCAATCGACACGGCAGCACGGCGCGACACTGATCGAGAATGCTCGGGTACGGTTCGTCCTGTGCAACGCCGATCTCTGCCTGAAAGAACGACGTCGGTGGCAACTGCTTGTCATCGCCGACGATGATCGTCTGTTGTCCGCGATAGATCGCACCGATCGCATCTTCGGGCGGAATTTGTGATGCTTCGTCGAAGATGACCAGATCGAACCGAATCGGTGTCCCGCCGGTCAAAAACTGACTGACCGACATCGGCGACATCAGCAGGCACGGTTTCAATCGTTGCAGCAGCGTCGGCATTTCAGCGAACAACTGACGCAGTGGCCGATGCCGTGTGCGAATGAGTGCCTGTCGATGAAGCGTTTCGACTTCGGGTGCGGACGGTGGTTCGGTGAATCGATGTCGGACGCGGTGCATCACCTGCCGACTGTTGATCTTCAATTGTTGCGCATCAATGAGTCGGAACATCTCGATTCGTGCGTCGTGTTCCTGTCCACGAAAATCGGCGAGACGTCGATCTTCGACGCACAGATCATCGAGCCATTCGGTGAAGAACGCCTTCTCGAACAACCCCGACCACGTTTCGGGCGAATGATTCCCCTGTTGCACGAACCGCCACAGTGGTTCGAGTCCGAGCCGTGTGAGCCACGCGGGGAGGTCACGCCAATCGAACCAGTCGGGCAATTCGTCGAGTCGCGAACGGAGTTGTTCGAGGTCGATCGGGTGGTTCGGCTCGAACAGCGAGAGTAATTGATCGCGGGATTCGGCGTGAATGCGTTCGGCGTGGAGCAACGATTCCGACGTCGGATGCTGCGGCGAAAGTGCGTGCTGAATGAACGCATCCGACACCGGCAACGGCGCAAATAACGCCTTCACTTCACGCACCCACTCGCACGCCGAAATCAGTGTTTCCCACGATGTGTCTTCGAGTCCGCACCATGTCGGTCCGAACTGTTCGCGTCGTCGCACGGGGTCGGAATCTTCGGCACGCACCCACGCCCGCAACAACTCGATCTGTCGAAGATCATCGATCCATTGTTCGACACTCACATCGGACGGGAACGCACGCCCCATGAGCGGTGCGGTCGCATCCTCGAACTTCGTGAGGAAGTCGAGCGTTTGCTCAAGGTACTGTGCCCATTCCGCGAACGACAGATCCTCCATCGGTCGCGATGGAATCAGTGTCGATATTGCTTGCGTGGAGTGTTTCCATCCATCGATCGACGAACGCAATCGGGCGAAGCAACCGGCGAATTCGGGCGGAAACACCGTCACGCCGATCGTCGGAACGGTCGCGAATCCGAGGGAACCGGCGAGCGTCCGAACTCGCGATTCCTGTTCGCTACGATGTTCGCGTTCCCATCGCAACACGTCGCGAGCCTGCATCAGATCGTGCAGCACATCGCGAGGGACGGTGCCCGATCGACTGACTTGCGACAACGCATCGCAATCGCGTCGATATCGTCCACTGAACCCCTTCCAGAGCGATTGATACGGCCCCGCGAACTTCGCGATCAGCCGATCGAGATCGAGCGAAAAGATCCCCGGTTCGTACCGCTCCAGCACGGACGCCCGCAACGGCGATACCGGTGACGATTGCAATTGCGCGACCAGTTCCAGCATGCGTTCGATGCGGTGCAGACTGATCGTCGAGAGATCGTTGTTCAACGTGTGGGCGAGCTGTTTCGCTTCGCGATTCCATGTGTCGATGAGTTGTCGCGTGGTGACGATCCACTGTCGAAGTGCGGGCAACACCGGGAAAATTCGACTCCCCGCCGAATCGTTCAGTGACGCTCTCAGCGGTGTCCACGCGGTCGCGATTCGCGATGCACTGCCGTCGGCGACCTGCCACACCGCAACCCCGTATCGCGTCGAAAGCGTCTGCCGATGCTGACGCAATCCGTCGCGCATCTGCCGACATCGCGACAGTTGATCCACGCGATCATTCAGATTTTCATCAGTGAACCATGCTCGCGGTGGTCGCGGGGTCGTTTCGAGTTTCTGGACCGCACGAATCAACCACTCCGATCCCATATCGCCCAAACCGAGAGCGACGGATGCTTGCTGTCGGGCGGTTTCGCGCAGTCGGAACGTCTCTTCGACGCGATCGATTCGCTTCACCAATTCATCGCGTAATTGCAACGAGAACGCGGATGAACGCAGTCCGAACCACGGGAAGGACGGCCCCTCCGCGAACAGGTGCCCGAGCCGCGTGAGTCGTCCGACGGCGCGTGTCGCTTCATCGAACCACTCGCGCGAACGGAGCAACACATCTGCGCAATTCAGCTTGACGAGTGGCAATTCGGGATACTTCGCGATCACCTGTGCGGCATCGTGAGCGGTGCGATTCAATGGCATTCGGCGTTCGTGCAGCCCCGCAACGACCGTATCGAGTTCGGCTCTCAGTTGCGATAATCTGTTTGACTCGTCATCGATCGGCGGTGCGAGATCGTCGAGATGGAGACAGCGATTGAGTTCCTGCACGACGCGCGCCCGCTGCGCCTGATGCGAATGGACTTCGAGGCACGCATCGCCGAGGCCCGCGTTGCGCAGTCGGCGGTACACGACCTCCAGCGCGGCGATCTTTTCGCTGACGAACAGCACCGTTCGACCGTTCGCCAATTGGTCTGCGATGAGGTTCGCGATCGTCTGACTTTTGCCCGTCCCCGGCGGTCCGATGAGGACGAAACTTTCGCCCTGTCGCGCCGCCGTGATCGCCGATTCCTGACTCGCGTCCGCATCGAGAATCAGATGATCATTCGTGGAGGCTTCCGCGGTCGGAATCGACGGCAAACCTTCGCCCATGATCGCACGGACGA
>Ga0105048_10012511_pt1 | contig 13308 bp, 12 predicted proteins | sample MAT05_FD_78382 | JGI IMG/M metagenome (GOLD analysis project Ga0105048, IMG submission 78382) | Freshwater microbial communities from Lake Fryxell liftoff mats and glacier meltwater in Antarctica - MAT-05 | ecosystem: Environmental > Aquatic > Freshwater > Ice > Liftoff microbial mat | place...
CAGCAAAATAAAACCACGACCGTCAGCACATTCAGGCCCATCCGCCAAGCGCCCCAAATGAGAACGGGGTAGAGCAGGTAAAACTGTTCCTCAATGGCCAGCGACCAAAGGTGCATCAGAGGTTTGAGTTCAGAGGCAGTGTCGAAATAGCCAGCTTCTTTCCAAATCACAAAGTTTTGGACAAAGCCTGCCCCCGCTGCCATGTGCTTGCCCAACTGCTTGTATTCGTCAGGCAGCAGGGCAAACCAGCCAAAGGCGTAGCAGGCGGCCAGCACCAGAATCAGCGCCGGGAAGATGCGCTTGATACGGTGCGCGTAAAACTCGGTGAAGCTGAAATCCCCGCGCTGCAGGCTTCTGAAGATGATGGTCGAAATCAAAAAGCCCGAGATCACAAAGAAGATGTCCACGCCGACGAAGCCACCGCGCAGTTTGGTGGGAAAGGCGTGGAACACGACGACCGAGAGAATCGCCACCGCCCGCAGGCCGTCGATGTCGGGTCGGTAAGCAGGGTGGGCGTTGTGTTCTTGGGGTGGTGAGGCCGTGATGGAGCCAATATCAGACGCGAGTTCAGGTGGGGATTTGTGCATGAATGGTGTGTTGATCTCCCTCTGCTTACGCAGAACCTGTCAACTTAATTGTTAGTTACGCAAAGAACGTAACTATACAGACTGGTTACTTCGTTCCGTGACTTGCCCAATAACGTAACTGCATGGAAAACGCAAAAACTTTGTTTGCGAACCGGTTACGCGAGGCCATGGTGGCCGCTGGCTTCGAGCCCAAGCCCGCTGTGCTGGAGCGCGAATTCAACACCCGTTACTGGGGCAAACCCATGACGCTGCACGGGGTGCGTCGCTGGCTGCGCGGCGAGACCCTGCCCACGCACGAAAAATTGCTGGTGCTCGCTGAATGGCTGGCAGTGCCGCCGCAGCAACTTAACTTTGGTGATGAAATTCAGCGCAAGGTGGAAGCACGTCGCGGCCGCTGGGACAGTGGGATTGGCTACCAAGATCGGGATATTTTCGAGGCGTTCCTGAAATTGCCTGTGCCCCAGCGCAAGCTGATCCGTGAAGTGATCCTGACATTCGCAAAGGTGCATGTCGCTACGGACAGCAAGTCTTCGCCTACAGTTTAAAAACGAAGTTACTATATAAAAAATAGCGGTATGTGCTTATTGGACAAGGGCCTTCGAGCATTTGAGCTCAAACTTCTGATGCAGCCGCTGGTACCTCCAAAAATCTGCTCATAAACCAGTTTGACCAGGTACATCAAGCGGCTGTTGCGATTGGGTGCCGAGCCGATTTGACCCACAGCGAGTTTGACGAAGCCTTTCAGCGTCCCGGCCACTTCCAGGTTCAGTTCCCCTAATCAGTCTTCGAAACCACGTTTTCTAGGATACTCGCCCAGACGCATTTATCAGACATTTATGACATTCACCCTGACCGGGCGCACACCTTGGCACCCGACAACACTTTTGCTCGCCTTGGCGCTGTGGCTGGCCACTGTGGGAAATTTGCCGCTGTGGAGCGCGATCTGGCGCTTGCCCGAAACCCAGGGCGCCCACGCGCTGATGACGCTAAGCACTTTGGCGCTGGCTTTACTGACGTTTACGCTGGCCTTTTTGTGCTTGCTGGTCTGGCCGCGCTGGCTTAAGCCGGTGGCGCTGGTGCTGCTGGCGCTGGCTGCGTCAAGCAGTTATTTCATGCAAAGCTACGGGGTGGTGATTGACGCCAGCATGATCGCCAATGTGACCCAAACCAACACCCAGGAGGCTCTGGACCTGCTGTCCTGGTCGATGCTGTGGACGCTCTTGCTTGGCCTGATGCTGCCTGGGCTGTGGCTGTGGCGCCAGCAAGTGCGCCCGGTGCGCGCCGGGCGCCTGATTTGGCAGCAGTTGGGCACCATGCTGCTGGCGCTGTTGCTGGCGGTGGTGTTGTTGTGGGTGTCGTTTCAGGACCTGGCGTCGCTGATGCGCAACCACAAGTCGCTACGCTACATGATCAACCCCTTCAATACCATCTATGGCCTGGCTGACCATGGCCGCGGGCAAGCCGTACAGGCGCAGCAGCCGCTACAGCCGATTGGTCAGGATGCCCATTTGGCGTTGCCTGCTAGTAACCCGGATGCGGCGCCGTTGATCCTGATGGTGGTGGGTGAAACCGCCCGCGCGGCCAATTTTGGCCTGGGCGGTTATGCCCGCGACACCACTCCCGAATTGCGCCAGTTGCAAAAAGAAGGTGATTTGGTGTACTTCAGCCAGGTCAGCTCGTGTGGGACCAACACCCAGACGTCGGTGCCCTGCATGTTCTCTCATTTGGCCCGCAAAGACCACGTGGGCAGCGCTGCGCGCTATGAAAATGTGCTTGATGTGATGCAGCGCGCCGGGCTGGCGGTGCTGTGGCTGGACAATCAGGCTGGCTGTAAAGGCGTGTGTGACCGCGTGCCGCATGCCGACACCTCGGCCTTGAAGGCCGATGATCTGTGCCAGGACGGAGATTGTCTGGATGAGGCCTTGCTGCGCATATTGCCAGACCAGTTGGCCCGCCTTGACCCGCAAAAAACCGCTCGGGGCACGGTGGTGGTGCTGCACCAGATGGGCAGCCATGGCCCGGCCTATTACAAGCGTTCAGCGCCAGCGCAGAAGGCGTTTCTGCCCGAATGCAAAAGTCATGCGTTGCAGGATTGCCCGCCAGAGCAGATCGTCAACGCCTACGACAACTCCATACGTGATACCGATCACTTTCTGGCGGCAACCATCCACTGGTTGCAGAGCCAATCCAAAGACCGGCCTACCGCGTTGGTGTATGTGTCTGACCACGGTGAGTCCTTGGGTGAAAAAGGCCTTTTCCTGCATGGCATGCCCTATGCCATGGCACCGCAAGAGCAGACGCACGTACCGATGCTGATGTGGTTTTCCAAGGGCATGGAAAAGGCACATGCGCTTGGCATGGACTGCGTAAAGACTCTGGCCGACAAGCCTTGGTCACATGACAACCTGTTTCATACCTTGCTGGGCTTGTCTGGCGTGCAGACTCAGGTCGCTCAGGCTCAGATGGACATGCTGTCGGCTTGCATGCGCAAATCGTCTTAAAAGCAGATCGAATTCAGCTTAAACCGGGGTTAGTTAGCCGCGCCAGAGACGCCGAGCTCAACGCAGAGTTGGTTCACGATGGCGCGCAGTTCCGTCACCTCTGCCTCAAGCCGCGCGATGCGATCCAGCGCAGCGCCATCCACAGCACGTGTGCCAGAACCCTGTGCCAGTGCCGCTTCATCCACCGCGCCGCACAGCAGATGCGCCCAGCGCTGCTCACGTGCCCCCGGGGCTTTGGCCAGCTTGATCACCAGCGGCCCACCTTTTTCATCTGCCCGGTCTTGCAACTCTTCCAGAAAGCCTTCTACCGAGGAAATGTCGGCAAACTTGTACCAGCGCTCGGTGTTCAAGCGCAACTCGGCGGCGGTTTGCGGGCCGCGCAGCATCAGCAGGCCCAACAGCACGGCCGATTGCTCGGGCACGCCCACGCCGCGTTGAAAGTTGTGCTCAAAGCGGGTTACTCGGCTGCCACTGTTTTCGCGCACCAGATGGTGCTCTTTGAGGCTGCTCAAAGCGTCGGCCACGTCGGGCTCAGACAGGTTCATCAGCGGGTCACGGGTGGTTTTCTGGTTGCAACCCAGCATCAGTGCGTTCAAAGACAGTGGGTAGCTGTCTGGCACGGTGCGTGCCTTTTCCATCAGCGTGCCGAGCACGCGCGCCTCGATGGGGGACAGAAGAAGGGTTGGCGCGGGCGTGGGAGCCGGTGCGCTGCCGAAGGGGGGAGGGGTCAAAGTCATAATTCAGCCAAGTATGAAAAACATCGTTATTTTGATCTCTGGCGGCGGCTCCAACATGCTGGCCATCATTAAAGCCGCCAAACGTGAGAACTGGGCCGCCAAGTATCAGGCCCAAGTAGCTGCGGTGATCAGCAACAAGGCGAATGCCAAAGGGCTGATGCTGGCCGCGCAGCGTGGTGTGGCTACCGAATCGCTGGATCACACCACATTTGCCAGCCGTGAGGCGTTTGACGCAGCGCTTATGCAACGCATTGACCGCTACGCCACACCCGACGCCGCACCGCTGGTGCTGCTGGCGGGCTTCATGCGCATTCTCACGCTCGATTTTGTCAACCACTACGCGGGCAGGCTGGTGAACATTCATCCGTCGCTGCTGCCTGCCTTTCCCGGTTTGCACACCCACCAGCGTGCCATTGACGCGGGCTGCAAAGTGGCCGGAGCCACGGTGCACCTGGTCACGCCCGAGCTGGACCACGGCCCGATTCTGGCGCAGGCCGTGGTGCCCATATTGCCCTGCGACAGCGCAGACACCCTGGCGGCGCGGGTGCTCACCCAAGAGCATCTGATTTACCCGCAGGCGGTGGCGCAGTTGCTGCGTAATATATAGCTACTAGCCCTTTATGTATATGGGCTAGAGGCCATTTTTGCGCACAAACATGATAGTCTCCCAGAGCGCTGAAAGACTGACCATGCAAGACAACTGGACCACTTTGCGCGATCAAATCGCGTATTTCTCAAAGCCATTTCCGAGCGCCGCCATCGCTTTCGCCAACGAACACCGTGACGAAGTGGCACCGCACCTGGTGGACACGCTGGCCCAGGTCGCGGCTGACCCCAGCGTGGTCACCGCCGATGCGAACTACGTTTTGCACGAGAACGCCATGCGATTGCTGGCCACCTAGCGCGACACCCGCGCCTACGCGCCGTTGATCGCCATGGGGCACTGGGACGAAGATACGCTGGAAGCGGTGCTGGGTGACAGCGTGACCGAGAGCTATGGTCGCTGTCTGGCATCTGTGTGCGATGGCGACCTTGCGCCGTTAAAGCAACTTTTTGAAGACACGCGCGCTTCGGTTTGGGCCCGTGGTGCCGCGCTGGATGCGTTGGTCGGCTTGGCGGTGGAGGGCGAGGCCTCGCGCGATAGCGTGGTGCAATACCTGGCCGCACAAGGCGATGTGCAGGCCAGTCGCTTGCGCAAGCCAGGTGCTGCGTGTGACAGCGTCGATTTGATCGACTGGATTGTCAGTGCTGCCTGTGACCTGGTGGCCACAGAACTTAAAGAGCGCATTCAAAACTGGTTTGACGACAACCTGATCGACACCACAGTTACCAACAAAAGGTGGGTTGATTTCTGCGTGAGCGGGGACTTTGATGGTTACCCAAATACCTTGTTCAAAGGTCTCACAGGCTTTGTGCGCGACGTCGAGGACGAAATGCGCGGGTGGGCCGGGTTTGAAGATGATTTGCCCCCCAGCGATACCGTGAAACGAGTCACTGCGGACGCATCGCCAGCACGCGCCAACTACTACACGCCACCCATCGAGCCCGTGGTGCGCACCAGCCCCAAAATCGGCCGCAACGACCCGTGCCCCTGTGGCAGTGGCAAAAAGTACAAGAAGTGTTGCGGGGTGGGTTGAATGGGGCTCGTGATGGGTCACTTGGAGGCGGTTGATCTGGGCGCAAGCCAAGGCTCAAAATATTCAAAAACTGTAGCTACAAGCCCTTTACCCATAATGGCTATAGCCATATTTCTTATATAAACCTCACTCGTGCCGCAGCGCCTCGATCGGGTCCAGCCGGGCCGCCCGGCGCGCCGGAAAGTAGCCAAACACCACCCCAATCGCGGCTGAGAACACAAACGACAGCACGTTCACGCCCAAATTGAAAACGTAGGGCACATCCATCAGGCTGGCCAGGCCGATCGAAGCGCCGGTGGCCAGCACGATGCCAACCACCCCGCCCAGTGCTGACAGCACCACCGCTTCTATCAAAAACTGCAGCAGCACCTCGCCCTCCAGCGCGCCAATCGCCAGGCGCAGGCCGATTTCGCGGGTGCGCTCGGTCACGCTCACCAGCATGATGTTCATGATGCCAATGCCGCCCACCAGCAGGCTCACAGCGGCCACTGCGCCGAGCAACATGGTCAGCACTTTGGTGGTGCTGGCAAAGGTTTCGCTGAGCTGTTTGGTGTCGAGCACGTTGAAGTTGTCTTCTTCAGCCTCGGCCAGTTTGCGCCGCTCGCGCAGCAAGTCGGTCAGCGCCGCCTTGACGCGCACCGGGTCGGCGCTGTCTTGCATCGACACCAGCAGGGTGTTGATGCGGGTGTGGCCGGTGATGCGCCGCTGCAGCGTGTGCAGAGGCATCAGCACCACATCGTCCTGGTCATTGCCAAACGCGCCCTGGCCTTTGGAGTCCAGCACGCCGATGACTTCGCAGGTGATCTGCTTCACCCGAATCATCGCCCCCAGCGCACTGTTGCCGGAAAACAGCTCGCGTTGAATGGTGGTGCCCACGATGCATACCGACGCGCCGCCGCGTTGTTCCTCTTCGGTGAATTCGCGCCCGCTCAGCAGCTTCCAGTTGCCGGTCACCAGCCAGTCGTTGGTACTGCCGATCACGCTGCTGTTCCAGTTGCGGCTGTCTGCCACGATGGTGGCAAAGGTGCGCGCCTCGGGTGCGACCGCCAGCACGCCGCTGACCTGGCTGATGATGGCGGTGGCGTCCGCTTCGCGAAACGCGGGCGCGCCAGCACCGCCGCCAGGCCCGCCCATACGCTGGCCCGGGCGGATTTGCAGCAGGTTGGTGCCCAGCCCGGTGATCTGGTTTTGCACCGACAGGGTGGCACCGTTGCCCACAGTAACCATGGTGATCACCGCGCTGACGCCGATCACGATACCCAGAATGGTCAGAAACGAGCGCATCAAATTGCGCCGGATGGAGCGCAGGGCCAAAAGCAGGGTGCTGATCCACATCAGGCGGGCTCCTTCTGGCTGGTGTTCGGCAAAGCCGCAGTGGCGGCCTTCGTCAGGGCAGCGGGATGCAGGTTGCGCTCGTCGTGGGCCACCACACCATCGACAAAACGCACGATGCGTTTGGCATACGCCGCCATGTCAGCCTCATGGGTGACCATCAGCACGGTGATGCCGTGGTCTATATTGAGCTTCCACAGCAAGTCCATGATCTCAAAGCTGCGATGGGTGTCGAGGTTGCCGGTGGGCTCGTCAGCCAGCAGTACCGCAGGCTCGGTAACGATGGCGCGGGCAATTGCCACGCGCTGCTGCTGCCCGCCCGAGAGTTCAGCGGGGGTGTGGTGTTCCCAGCCGCCCAGGCCCACCGATTCGAGCGCTTTTTTGGCGGCGGCATGGCGCTGTTTGGCGGGCTCGCCGCGGTACAGCAGGGGTAACTCCACGTTTTCTTGCGCGCTGGTGCGCGCCAGCAGGTTGAAGCCCTGAAACACAAAGCCCAAGTAGTTGCGGCGCAGCAGCGCGCGCTGGTCGCGGCTGAGCTTTTCGACATGCACGCCGTTGAAGAGGTATTCGCCCGTGGTCGGGGTGTCCAGGCAGCCCAGGGTGTTCATGGCTGTGGATTTGCCCGAGCCGCTGGGGCCCATGATGGCGACAAAATCCCCGGCCTCAATGGTCAGGTCAACCCCTTTGAGTGCCAGCAGGGCAGTAGCGCCCGCGCCATACAGCTTGGTCACGCCCTTGAGCTGGATCAGCGGTGCGTCGCTCATGGTTTGGCAGCGCTGGCGTTGGTGCGCTGTTCGGTGATGACGGCCATGCCTTCCTTGAGGTCGCCCTCGACTATTTCGGTCATGCGGCCATCGCTGATACCAGGGGTGACGCTCACCTCCACCGGCGCGCCGTCGCGCAGCACCCATACGCGCTTGGCAGGGCCGCCGCTGGACGTTTTGCGCGGGCGGGGCCTGCTGGGCATCATCTTGCTCATGAAACCACTATTCGCCTTGGGCGCATCCGCTTCTGCCACGGGCGGTGCAAAGCGTAGCGCCGTGTTGGGCACCAACAGCACGCCTTTACGTTCCACAGCGGTGATGGTGCTTGTGGCGGTCATGCCGGGGCGAAGGCTCAGATCGTCGTTGACCACATCCATTTGCGTGACGTAGGTCACCACGTTGTCGGTGATGGTGGAGCCATACGACACGATGGTGATGGTGGCCGGAAAGCGCCGCGCCGGGAACGCACTCACCGTGAAGCTGGCCTTTTGCCCGACTTTGACGCGGCCCACATCTGCCTCGTCCACATTCACCTTGAGCTGCAGTTGGCTCAGGTCTTCGGCAATGGTGAACAGTGTCACAGCTTGCAATGATGCGGCCACGGCGTTGCCGGGGTCCACGCTGCGGGTCAGCACCACACCGTCAATCGGCGAGCGAATTGAGGCTTTGGACAAGTTGGTCTCATCGGTGGACAAGGTGGCGCGGGCTGAATCCAGGTTGGCGCGGGCACTCGCTTGCGCCGCCACAGCCCGCGCCAGCGTAGCGCGGCCGCTATCCAGTTCTGATGCAGAGGGCACCTTGCCGCCCGACAGGCGCGAAACCTCTTCCAGCCGCGCCAGGCTGGCCTGACTTTCGCGCGCGGTGGCGATGGTTTGGGCCAGTTGCGCCTGTGCCGACGCGACGGCCGCGCGCGAGCGGGTCACCTGATCATTGAGTTTGGCGGTGTCCAATTCCACCAGTACCTGGCCTTTTTTAATCTCGGAGTTCACGTCTACCAGCACCGCGCGCACCGTGCCAGAGAGCTCGCTGCCAATGTTCACCGAGCGGGTAGGCTGCAGCGTGCCATTGGCCGAGACATTCAGGGTGAGGTTGCCAATGCTGGCGGGCTCGGTCACATAACTGGGGGCCGCTGCGTGCAGCTTGCTTTGCTGCCATGCGTAGTAAGCACCGCCCGCCACCAGCGCCAGACCAGCCACAACCCAGACAGTGCGCCTGCGCCACCACGCTACATGCGCTGGCGCGCTCAGCAGCGCCTGCAAGGCACTGGCGTCAGGAGTGGCGCTGGAAGAGGTTTTTAAGTTGTCAGCCATACAGTGAAGTGCTCGGGAAATACGGGTGAAAGAGGGTGAAGGCGCTATTGCCAGTCGCCACCGATGGCTTTGACGATTCGCACGTAATCGCTGCTCAGGTCGGCCTGCACGCCCGCCAGGCTGTCTTGTGCGCTGAGCAGGGTGCGCTGGGTTTGCAGCACCGTCTGGAAGTCGATCAGGCCGCTGGCAAAGCGGTTTTGCGCCAGTAGGTCGGCGTTTTCAGCGGCGGTGGCGGCCTGTTGCAGATAAATCAGCCGGTCTTTGTCGTTGCGCCAGCTGAGCATGGCATCTTCTACATCTTTCAGGGCCGTCAACAGGGTCGTTTGGTAATTGGCTCGGGCTTGGTCGACCCCCGCTTGCTGCACCTTGACCTGGGCATTCACCGCGCCACCGTCAAACAGCGGAGCGCTCATGCTGGCCAGCACTTGGGTTGCCACAGCGGCGCCGTTGGTCAGGCCCGCTAGCGTGAGTGCTGTCAGGCCAACCGAGCCACCCAGCTTGAATTTGGGGTAGCGTGCGGCGTCTGCGGCGTCCACGTTGGCCAGGGCAGCGGTGATGCGTGCCTGCGCCGCGCGCACATCGGCACGCTGGCGCATGCGATCGGCCTCAATCACATCAGCTACTTGGCTTGGCGCTTGCGGAATGGGTTGTGTGGCTTGCAGCAGCGCATCCAGTTCGGTCGGTGGTCGTCCGGTCAGCACGGCCAGGCTGTGACGGGTTTTGCCCAGGCTGCTGCGCAGCGCCGGAATTTGCGCCGAGGTCTGCGCGGCGGCGGTTAGGGCTTGCTCTACTTCCAGCGAGGTCAACAGCCCGGCTTGCGCGCGCCACTGCGTGATTTGCAGGGTTTCCTGCTGGCTGGTCAGGTTGCGTTGGGCAATATCCAGCTTCGCCTGCTGGCCACGCAGCTGGATATAGGCCAGGGCGACTTCGGCACTCAGGCTTAAGCGCACATCCCGCAGGTTGTTGACTTCCACCACAATTCCCGCGTCGCGGCTGGCCAGCGCGCTGCGCTTGGCCCCAAAAATGTCCAGTTCCCAACTGGCATCCAGCCCGGTGCGGGCGGTGGTGCTGCTGGATGAACCCTCTGAGGTGTTGCGTTGCAGTGAGCCTGACAGCCCAAGCTGCGGCCGCTGTGAGGCCAGTTCTCCATCGCGCAGAGCCCGCGCCTGCCGCACCGCAGCACGCGCCACGTCAACGTTGGGGTTGGCCAGCAAGGCGTCGTTGATCAGCTGGTGCAGGGTGGCGTCGTTCAGGTTGTGCCACCAGGCCTGCAATTGGGGCCCGGCGCTGGCGGCAGGGCCCTGTCCATCAGCCGAAGCGCCCGGGAAGACGCTGGCGCAGCCCGGCAAGGTGGCCAGCATCACCCCCAAAATCACGGCATACGGGCGCCACCGTGGCTTGGTTTGGCTGGCGTTGAAGGGCATGGCGGGGATGGCTGGCATGGTCAAACTGGCGTGGGTCGAGAAAAAGACAGTCGGCATTGTCTGGCAACACCGTGAAGGGTGGCAGTCAGAAGGGTAAACCTGGGTAAAGTTCCCTGGGGGCTCTCTAAGCCACAGACTGTTGGCGGTGGAATCAGGCATGGGACAATGCTCGGCTATGCATCCAAAAGCCCTGCTTGACGCCTGTTCTGAACTGGTGCGTCTGACCCTCAAATTAGATCACCCGGCTGACGCCATCGTGTCGCGTTTTTTCCGTGAAAACCGTGGCTTGGGGCCGCGCGAGCGCGCCACCCTGGCCGAAACGGTTTACACCGTGCTGCGCAAAAAGAACCTGTTTGACCACTTTGCACCCTCGGGCAGCGGCCCCAAAGAGCGCCGTCTGGCGATTCTGGGCTTTTACGGCCCCGGCGACTTTTTACGCAGCGCTTTGAGTGAGCAAGAGGTCAACTGGCTGGATCAGTGTGAAAAAATCAAGCCGCAAGACCTGATGGAGCGCCATCGCCACAACCTGCCTGAGTGGTTGGTGCAGCCCCTCAAAGACCAGCTGGGGGTTGACTTCTGGCCTCTGGTGGAGAGCTTGAACAAAGGCGCCGGGCTGGACTTGCGCGTGAACACCTTCAAGGCCAAGCGTGCTGACGTGCAAAAGGCGCTGGCAGCGTCTGGCATCAAGGCCGTGCCCACAGCGTATTCCCCGTGGGGCTTGCGCATTGCGGGCAAGCCGGCGCTGAACAAGCATGAGGCCTTTGTGCGCGGTGATTTTGAGGTGCAGGACGAGGGTTCGCAGCTGTTGTCCATGCTGCTTGATGCCAAACGCGGTGAGATGGTGGTGGATTTTTGTGCGGGTGCTGGCGGCAAGACGCTGGCCATTGGCGCGGCCATGCGCAGCACCGGTCGCCTGTATGCGTTTGATACGTCAGCAGGTCGGCTCGATGCCTTCAAGTCACGGCTGGCACGCAGCGGCCTGAGCAATGTGCATCCAGCGGCGATTGCCCATGAGCGCGACGACCGCGTGAAGCGTCTATCAGGCAAGATTGACCGGGTGCTGGTGGACGCGCCCTGCACCGGCCTGGGCACACTGCGCCGCAATCCTGATCTGAAATGGCGTCAGGACATGAAAGCGGTCGAGGAAATGACGGTCAAACAAGCCGCCATCCTGCAAAGCGCGGCGCGCCTGCTGAAGTCGGGTGGCCGCCTGGTGTATGCCACCTGCAGCGTGCTGCCGCAGGAAAACGAAGCCATTGCGCAGGCGTTTTCGCAAGCCAATCCTGATTTTGAGCCGCTGGACGTTGGTGAAGTGTTGACCGGCCTTAAAGTGGAGCAAGCCGCAGACCTGTGTAGCGGTGGCGACAACGGCCAGCGTTATTTAAGGCTTTGGCCGCACAAGCACCAGACCGACGGTTTTTTTGCCGCTGTCTGGCAGCGCAAGTAGTTTTGGCTATCACGCCTTAAATCAAGAGAGACAAACTGATGATTTCGTTGTTGGATTGGGCTGGCCATGGCCTGTGGAACCTGAGTGCGTGGCAAATCGTGCTTTTCACGTTGGTGATGACCCACATCACCATGATCAGCGTCACCATCTTTTTGCACCGGCACCAGGCGCACCGCGCGCTGGATCTGCACCCGATTTCAGCGCATTTTTTCCGCTTCTGGCTGTGGCTGACCACCGGGCAGGTGACCAAAGAATGGGCATCGATCCACCGTAAGCACCACGCCAAGTGCGAGCAGCCGCAAGACCCGCACAGCCCGCATGTCTACGGCATCAAAACTGTGCTGCTGCAGGGTTATGAGCTGTACCGCAAGGAAGCGCAAAACCAGGAAACTCTGGCACGTTACGGTCATGGCACCCCGAATGACTGGCTCGAACGCAACCTGTACAGCCGTTTTTCCATGGTGGGTGTCGTGGCCATGCTGCTCATCGACCTGACCCTGTTTGGTGCCGCGGGCCTGGCCGTGTGGGCGGTGCAAATGATGTGGACGCCAGTGATGGCCGCAGGCATTATCAACGGCGCGGCGCATTACTGGGGCTACCGCAACTTTGAGGCCCCTGATGCCAGCACCAACATCTCGCCCTGGGGTGTGCTGATTGCCGGGGAAGAGTTGCACAACAACCATCACACCTACCCGACATCGGCTAAGCTGTCGGTGAAGCGCTACGAGTTCGACATCGGCTGGATGTACATCAGTCTGTTGCAGCGCCTTGGTTTGGCCAGCGTCAAAAAGACACCCCCGAAGCTGGCGCTGGGCACGGTACGCGCTGTGGCCGACGAGCAAACGCTCGAAGCGCTGATTCAAAACCGCTTTGAGCTGATGGCGGGCTACGCCAAAGGCATGCGTCGCGCCTTTAATGACGAGGTGGCTGCGCTCAAAGCCCGCCAGGCAGACGTGGCAGTGATTCGCGCTGCCAGAAGCTGGCTGCACCGTGATGCCGAGAAGATCCCGAAGGCCGTTGCCGCGCAGCTGGCAGCCGCGCGGGCTGCCTCGCCGGTGCTCGACAAGATGGTGGTGATGCGCGAAGAGTTGCGCCAGATGTGGCTGAACCGCTCGCACACCCGTGAACAACTTGCCGCAGATTTGCAGGGTTGGTGTCAGCGGGCCGAGGCCAGCGGGATTGCCGCGCTGCAGGAGTTTTCTTTGCGCTTGCGCTCTGTGCGGGCCTGAGAACTTTTATAAGCGTTTTTGGCTTCTATCCCTTATGGAGATTGCGCTGGTAGCTATTATTATGAGAGTATTTTGACCACAAAAAAGCCCGCATCACGCGGGCTTTTTTGTGGTCAGAAACGCGCCAAATTACTTCAGCTTGATTTCCTTGTAGTCCACATGCTTACGGGCTTTGGGATCAAATTTCTTGATCAGCAGCTTTTCGGGAGTGGTCTTTTTGTTCTTGTCGGTCGTGTAGAAGTGACCGGTGCCGGCTGTCGATTCCAGCTTGATTTTTTCGCGTCCGCCTTTGCTTGCCATGATGGTCTTTCTGAATGGAGTGATTAAGCCTGACCACGCG
>Ga0105048_10012514_pt1 | contig 13303 bp, 9 predicted proteins | sample MAT05_FD_78382 | JGI IMG/M metagenome (GOLD analysis project Ga0105048, IMG submission 78382) | Freshwater microbial communities from Lake Fryxell liftoff mats and glacier meltwater in Antarctica - MAT-05 | ecosystem: Environmental > Aquatic > Freshwater > Ice > Liftoff microbial mat | place...
CCGGCCTATCGTGCCGACGAATTCGAGTTCTATCTGTCCGACCTGAACGCCAAGGCGCTGATCGTCGAAAGTGGCAGCACTTCGCCGGCGCTGGACATGGCGCACAAACTCGGTATCCGCATCATCGAGTTGCTGCCCACCCTGGCCGATGGCGCGGGAAGTTTCACGCTGGATGTGGGCGATGGGACAGCAACCACCCAGGGTGGTTACGCGCTGCCCGATGACGTGTCCATGGTGCTGCATACCTCGGGCACTACGTCGCGGCCAAAAATCGTGCCTTTGTCGCAGCGCAATCTGGCCGCTTCGGCGCGCAACATCCGCGATACCCTGCACTTTCGCGCCGACGACTGCGGCCTGAACATCATGCCGCTGTTCCACATCCACGGGCTGATTGCCGGTGTGATGGCGCCGCTGGCAGCCGGTTCCCAGGTGTTTTGCACGCCGGGCTTCAACGCGCTCAAATTTTTTGGCTGGATGCACGAAGCCAAACCGACCTGGTTCACGGCTGTGCCCACCATGCACCAGGCGATCGCTGCGCGGGCTTCAAAAAACCTGGAGATCATCGCGCGCCACCCGCTGCGTTTCATGCGCTCGTCGTCGTCGAGTATGCCGCCGCAGGTGATCCGCGAAGCCGAGGCGATATTCGGCGCACCGCTGGTCGAGGCCTACGGCATGACCGAGGCGACACACCAGATGGCCAGCAACCCGTTGCCGCCGGCGGCGCGCAAACCCGGCACGGTGGGCCGCGCGGCAGGCCCGGAAGTCGCCATCATGGGTGAAGACGGCACGCTGCTGCCGCGCGGCGATACAGGTGAGATCGTGATCCGTGGCGACAACGTGACCGCCGGGTACGAGTCCAACCCCAAGGCGAATGCCGAGGCTTTCGACAAGGGCTGGTTTCGCACCGGCGACCAGGGCGTGATGGACGCCGAGGGTTACATCAGCATCACCGGCCGGCTCAAGGAAATCATCAACCGCGGCGGCGAAAAAATCAGCCCGCGCGAGGTGGACGAAATCCTGATGGACCACCCTGCGGTGGCGCAGGTCGTGTGTTTTGGCATGCCGCATTCCAAGCTGGGCGAAGAGGTCGCCGCCTGCGTGGTGCTGCGCGAGGGCGAGACTGTCACCGAGCGCGGCTTGCAAGACTTTGTCGGCAAGAAGGCCGCCGATTACAAGGTGCCCAGGAAGATCCTTTTCATGGACGAAATTCCCAAGGGCGCCACCGGCAAGCTGCAACGCATCGGCCTGGCGGCGAAACTCGGATTGGGCTGAGCTGTGAAGATCTGTGTGGTCGGCGCGGGTGCCATCGGCGGTTACCTCGGCACCCGCCTGTCGCTGGCCGGTGAAGAAGTAACTTTCATCGCGCGGCGGCGCAACCTGGAGGCGATCCGCGCCGACGGTTTTCGTCTGCTGCTGGAAGACGGCACCGAGCTGCACGCGCCACGGGTACGCGCCGTGTTGACGACGGCCGGGGCCGGTGTGCAAGATGTGGTGCTGCTCACGCTCAAAGCCCATCAGTTGCGCGAGGTGGTGGCCGATCTGCCTGCACTGTTTGGCCCTGACACCGTGGTGGTGACCATGACCAATGGTGTGCCCTGGTGGTATTTTCATGCACTGCCCGGGCCGTTTGAGGGGCGCGCGGTGACCAGCGTGGATCCGGATGGTGCCATCGCCGCGGCGATCGCGCCACGGCGCATCATCGGCAGCGTGGTTTACCCGGCGGCCGAGCTGCTGGCGCCAGGGCGGGTGCGGCTGATCGAGGGCAACCGCTTCTCGCTCGGCGAGCCCAGCGGCGAGCGCACGCCGCGGGTGGAGGCGCTGGCGCAGGTGTTCATGAAAGCCGGTTTCAAGACGCCGGTGGCCCGCGACATCCGCAGCGAATTGTGGATCAAGCTTTGGGGCAACCTGAGCTTTAACCCGATCTCGGCGCTGACGCACGCCACGCTGCAGGACATCTGCCGCTTCCCGCCTACGCGCGCACTCGCCACGAACATGATGCGTGAAGGCCAGGCGGTGGCCGAAGCGCTGGGTGTGCGGTTCAAGATCAGCCTGGAGCAGCGCCTCACCGGGGCCGAGGCCGTGGGCGCACACAAGACCAGCATGCTGCAAGACGTGGAAGCCGGTCGCGCGCTGGAGCTCGAGGCGCTGGTCGGCGCGGTGATCGAATTGGGGCGCATCACCGGCACGCCGACGCCGACCATCGAAGCGGTCTATGCGGCCACCAGCCTGCTGGCGCAGACACTCCTGACGCGCAGCGGCAAGTTAAAGTTGCAGTCGGTCTGAACACCTCAAGGCGCCCAACACCTGCCTGGCCTGCAGCCGGCCTGGTCGGGCGGTCAGCGCAGGGTCACGCGGTGCACGGCCTGCAGCACTGGGGCCACCGGCATCGGTTGCGCGGCCAGCATGTGCCGCCAAAGGTCGTCAAGAACCCCATCGCCGCAGCCTGGACGGACAAGTCGGGGTCGGCCACCGCCCGCCGATAATGCGCAAAGAATGGACATCAATACCTGGCTCATCTACCTGGTTGCGGCCACCGGGCTGTCGCTGTCGCCGGGTCCGAACGGCTTGCTGGCCTTGACCCACGGCGCCCTGCACGGCACACGCAAAACGCTGTACACCATCTTCGGCGGGGCAATTGGTTTTATTGCCGTCATTGCCTTGTCGATGTTCGGCATTGGCATGCTGCTGCAGTCGTCGCTGCTGTGGCTGCAAGCAATGAAGTGGCTGGGCGGCGCGTATCTGGTGTGGCTGGGGGTGCAGGTGTGGCGGTCACCCCCGATCGGGCTGGAACCGCAGGGCCTGTGGCAACCGACGGCGGGCTGGTCGCTGTTCCAGCAGGGGGCACTGTCGGCGCTGACCAACCCAAAAGGGCTGCTGTTTTTTGCCGCGTTCCTGCCGCAGTTCATCGACCCGGCGCGCAGCCTGCCGATGCAGTTCGCCGTCATTGCCGGCACCTTTGCCGTGATCGAGATCGCCACCGAATTGTTCATCGCCAGCATGGCGCACCGCATCCGGCCCTGGCTCGAGCGTGCAGGCCGCCGATTCAACCAGGTCTGCGGCGGCGTATTCATCGCCATCGGGGTGGCGCTGCCGCTGCGTGGCTAGGGCCTGCTGTTGTGCAAGTCTGCCTGACCGAACGGATTTCCGGCCCTGCCAGCCGTGCGCGCAGCTTGCGTATGGCCCCCCACCCATCACAACCTGGAGCCATGTATGGAGACCCGGCTTGAGCGCAACAAACGCAATGTCACTGCCTTCTACGACCTGATGTTCAACCAGTGTCGGCCAGCCGAAGCGATTACCCACTATGCAGGTGCCAGCTACCTCCAGCACAACCCGCAGGTGGCCGATGGGAAACAGGCCTTCATCGACTACTTTGAGCGCATGGCCAGGGAGTATCCCGGGAAGCATGTGCACTTCAAGCGTGTAATCGCCGAAGGCGACTTCGTCGTCCTGCATTGCCACCAGATCTGGCCCACCGACGCCAGCAAGGACTGGGCTGGCATTGACATCTTCCGGCTCGACGCGCAGGGCAGAATAGTCGAACATTGGGATGTCCTGCAAGCGATTCCGGCTGCAGCGGCCCACACCAACACCATGTTCTGAACGGCATGGCGCGCCATACCGACCTGCACTTCTACGAGCCAAGGCTCGGACACGGGCTGCCACACGATCCGTTCAACGCCATCGTCGGGCCGCGCCCGATAGGCTGGATCTCCAGCCGCAGCGCAGCCGGCGCACTGAACCTGGCGCCGTACAGTTTTTTCAACGCCTTCAACTACATGCCACCCATCATCGGTTTCTCCAGCATTGGCTTCAAGGACACGCTGCGCAATGTCGAGCAGACGCGCGAGTTCGTGTGGAACCTGGTAACGCGCCCGCTGGCCGAAGCAATGAACCAGACCTGCGCGTCCGTGCCGCCCGAAGTGAACGAGTTCGAACTGGCTGGCCTGACGCCGGCACCGTCCAGAATCGTCGCGGTGCCCCGGGTGCAGCAGACCCCGGTGGCATTCGAATGCCGTTGTAGCCAGATCGTGCAATTGCAGGGCGCGGATGGAGCCACCGTGCCAAGCTGGCTGGTTCTGGGGGAGGTGGTTGGCGTTCACATTGCGCACGCGTTGCTGGTCGATGGTATGTACGACACGGCGCTGGCCGACCCGGTGTTGCGCGGCGGCGGCGCAGGCGACTATTTCAGCATCGGGCCAGAGCAACGTTTTCGGATGCGGCGACCCGCGTAGGCCGGCGGACGGCACCGCGATGTGTCGGCAACACCCAGGCAGCACAACGCCGCCCGGGCGCGCGAGCCCGTCTTCGTCAGTGTTGCCACTAAACTGGTGGACGGACCATCCATCGTTAACCAAGGTCTAGCGGCCAAGGACACATGAACACAGATTTCCCGGGCTTGCCGGTGCTGGTTGCGGGCGCTGGCATCGGCGGACTGGCGGCAGCCCTGGCATTGGCACGCCAGGGCTTCGCCGTGACGCTGCTGGAGCAGTCGCCGCGGCTGGGCGAAATCGGCGCTGGCATACAGTTCGGCCCGAACGCGTTTGCCGCGCTTGACGCCCTGGGCATCGGTGCAACAGCGCGCTCGCGCGCGGTGTACACCGACTACATGGTGATGCACGACGCAATCGATGCGTCCCTGGTTGGCCACATCCCGACCGGCGAAGCCTTCCGCCAGCGCTTCGGCAATCCCTACGCAGTGATCCACCGTGCCGATGTGCACAGGGCGCTGCTGGATGCGGTACGGGCGTGCGAACGCATCACCTTGCACACCTCGACCAGCGTGCACAGCGTGGCGCAGGACGCACAGGGCGTAACCCTACGCGATGCCAGCGGCGCCGCCCACCATGGCTGCGCGCTGATCGGCGCCGACGGCGCAAGGTCAGCGGTGCGCCACCAGTATGTCGGGGATGCAGCCCGCGTCTCCGGCCATGTGGTGTACCGCGCGGTGGTGGACCGGCAGGATTTTCCGGCCGATTTGCAGTGGAACGCCGCCAGCATCTGGGTCGGGCCCAACTGCCACCTGGTGCATTACCCGCTGCGCGGCGGCGAGCAGTACAACGTGGTCGTCACGTTTCACAGCCGCGAGCGCGAGGAGTGGAGCGTACGCGAAGGCAGCCGCGCAGAAGTGCAAAGTTACTTCGAAGGCATTTGTCCGCGTGCACGCCAACTGATCGATCTGCCCAAAGACTGGAAACGCTGGGCCACCGCCGACCGCGACCCGATCGGCGACTGGACTTTCGGCCGCACCAAGCTGCTGGGCGACGCCGCCCATCCGACGCTGCAGTACCTGGCGCAGGGCGCCTGCATGGCGCTGGAAGACGCGGTGACTCTGGGCGCAGCGCTGCGCCGGCACGACAACGATTTTGAGGCGGCGTTCGCGCATTACCAGCGCTCCCGCATCGCGCGCACTGCGCGCATCGTTTTGTCGGCGCGCGAGATGGGCCGCATCTTCCACGCGACAGGCGTCGAGCGCCTGGTGCGCAACGATCTGTGGAAAGACCGTGCGCCGGAACGCTTCTACGACGCGCTGGAATGGTTGTATGGCTGGCGCGCCGACAACTGCCTGGCCGCCTGACCCCCAACAGCCATCCACCAAAGACACCACCATGACCGAACTTGCCCGCCTGGAAGACCTGCCGCCGGACTACCGCAATGCCTTGACCGCGCAAAACCTGGTGCCCCTATGGCCCAGCCTGCGCGCGCTGCTGCCGGAGGGTACGCCACGGCCGAACACACGCGCCACGCATTGGTCCTATGCGGCGATCCGGCCGCTGCTGCTGCGAGCCGGCGAACTGACACCCATCGAAAAGGCCGAACGCCGCGTGCTGGTGCTCGCCAATCCGGGACACGGGCTGGAGAAAATGCAGGCCAGCGCCGCCATCTATCTGGGAATGCAACTGTTGCTGCCTGGTGAATGGGCGCCGGCGCACCGCCATACACCGAACGCGGTGCGCATGGTGGTGGAAGGTGAAGGCGCGTGGACCACGGTAGATGGCGAGAAATGCAGCATGCGCCGCGGCGACCTGGTACTCACCCCAAGTGGACTGTGGCACGAGCATGGGCACGATGGCACGCAGCCGGTGATCTGGCTCGATGTGCTGGACCTGCCCATCGTGTATTACCTGGAAGCCAGTTACCACGTCAACGGCAGCCGGCAAAACCTGCGGACCGGGCGCAGCGACGGCGTATACGCCCGCGGCGGACTGTTACCGACCGAGGTGTTCTCTCGCCCGGGCCAGGCCTACCCGATGCTGCGTTATCCCTGGGAGCAGGCGCGCGCCGCATTGCTGGAACTGGCGGACGCACAACCGCAACAGAGCGCGCTGCAGCTCGCCTACAGCAACCCGGAAACCGGCGGCGACGCGCTGAACATTCTGGGTTTTTACGCCTTGATGTTGCGCCCCGGTCAGACGTTGCAGTTGCCGCTGCGGTCCCCGGCGATGGTGTTCCATCTGATCGAAGGCGGCGCAACCGTGCAGGTGGCAGACCAGCTATTCAGACTGGCCGAATCCGACACCTGTTGTGCGCCCGGGTTCAGCGCGGTGACGCTGTCGAACAATGCTTCAGACACGCCGGCCTTCCTGTTCATGGCCGACGAGACCCCGCTGCACCGGAAACTGGGCGTGTTTGAAATGCGTGGCCCCGCGCCCGCCAGCGCCTGAGCCGCCCTCAGTAGCCCAGGTTCAGATCCACCTGGTGCAGCAGCGGCTGGCCGCAGCGGTAGCGCGCCAGGTTGTCGATAAAGCGCTGCGCCGAGCGCTGGAACATCAGGGTCTGGGCGCGCCCCGACAAATGCATGCTGATGTGGGCGTTGTCCAGATCCCACAGGGGGTGGTCGGCCGGCAACGGCTCCGGGTCGGTAACGTCCAGGAAGGCGGCGGCGATGGTCTTGTTGCGCAAGGCCTGGAGCAGCGCATCCTGGTCGAGCACCGTGCCGCGCGCCACATTCAGCAGCACCGCACCCGGCCGCATCGCCGCCAGTTCGGGTGCACCAATCATGCGGATCGTGTCTGGCGTCGCGGGCACGGCCAGCAAGGTACCCAGCCACCAGGCGCCGGTGGGAGAACGGCGCAGCAGCACCAGTTCCAGCAGGCCGGCCCAGATCGGGCCGCTGCCCGGGGCAATTGCCGTCCCGACGGCCACACTGCTGGCCTTGACCCCGGCAAAAAAGCTCAGGTTGCAGGCCGCCATGTTTGATTTGAGTATTTCGATCAGAAAGCGTTTTGGCCAATCGACAACCGTCAGACTGAGCAATTCCGCGGATCACATATAATACCGAGTAAATTAACTCAGTACGAACATAAACTCCCTTGATCTACCACCGACCCATCGCGCGAGTTCTCGGCGCCCGGCTCGCAGAGGCACCGCAGCGCCTGCAGATTCTTGCGGGCCCGCGCCAAGTTGGAAAGACAACACTAATCCAGCAGGCGTTGATCGAGCGGCCGTCCACGTCCTACTTATCACTCGCTGCTGACGACCCAAACCGATCAGGATCGGCAGACCATTACGCGCAAGTGCCGAGTTTGGCCCCCGCCAACGGTGCCAGTGCGCCGACTGCCAGTTGGCTACGCGAGTCCTGGGAACTCGCCGAACGTCGCGCATTGGCATGGGGTGAATCGGATCATCCTGCGTCAAGAGCCTTGCCGTTTGTGCTCGTGTTCGACGAGATTCAACTTGTGCCGCAATGGTCGAGCGACGTGAAAGGCCTGTGGGATGGCTTACGCAAGCGAGGGGTGCGGATGCACGTCGTGCTGCTCGGGTCAGCCCCACTGCTTGTACAGCAAGGCCTTCACGAAAGCCTCACGGGGCGATACGAGCTGATTCGAGTGACCCATTGGTCCTTCGCAGAAATGAATGACGCCTTCGGATTCACTCTCGATCAGTACGTTCACTTTGGCGGTTACCCCGGCACTGCATCCCTGATTCACGACGAAGAGCGTTGGCGTGCTTACGTTCGTGACGCATTGATCGAGCCGAGCATTGAAAGAGACGTGCTTGCGATGGCTAGAGTCGACAAGCCTGCCATGTTGCGCCGCCTGTTCGAACTAGGCTGTGACTATTCCGGGCAGATTGTTTCCCTGAGCAAAGTCGGTGCGACATTGGGTGAAGGCCACACCGACACGCTGGCGCATCAACTCACGTTGCTTGGACAAGCAGGCTTGTTGACAGGATTGCAAAAGTACGCTGCACAAGCCATCCGGCAGCGAAAGTCACCCCCAAAGTTCCAGGTAAACAACAACGCGTTGATGACAGCCGCTGCAACGTACCGGTTCGATGAGGCGCGCGCTGATCGCAGCCATTGGGGCAGGCTGGTGGAAAGTGCCGTTGGTGCGCATCTCGTCACCACCGCCGACGCCGATACGCGAGTTCACTATTGGCGTGAGGCCGACATGGAGGTGGACTTCGTCGTCGAGAGTCGAGGCAAGTTGGCAGCGGTCGAAGTCAAGACTGTTCAAAGTATGACCCGACACCGTGGTCTTGATGAGTTCTGCCGTAGGCATCCAGATGCACGCCGCTGGCTCGTAGGCAGCGATGAACTGCCACTGGGGGAGTTCCTGCGACAGGACGCGGCATATTGGACAAGCTAGCAGCCCGGGTAAGGACCATGGTGGCGACTCAATCCACACCGATCAATACCGGCACGCCGCATGTGGCACGGCGTGCCATGGCGATTCGAGGGAATCGCGTTCAGGACTCCCGCCCCTTGGCTGACTGGCGGCACGTCAATGCATACGTCTTGCTTGGCGATCCCGGCGCAGGTAAGTCCTGGAGCTTTGACGCGGAATCTGCGGCTTGCGGCGGCGTATCGATTTCTGCGCGCGACATAGTTGCCGGCATCGCCGGCACAAATGTGGACGGCCAAACCATATTCATCGACGCGCTCGACGAAGTTCGGGCGGGCGCGAGCGACGGCAGAGTTCCATTCGACGCCATCCGCGCATGGCTCGCCCGGGCAGGCCACCCGCGCTTTCGCTTGTCCTGTCGTGAGGCCGACTGGTTGGGACAGAGTGACCAACGCGCCCTTGAGCGTGTAGCACCGGACGCGCAGGTGGAGGTGCTTCACCTCGAACCGTTCACGCGCGAAGACGTGTTCGCCGTTCTACGCGACAGGTCGACCGAAGCACCTGACCCAGAGGCGTTTTGGCACAAAGCCGAGCAATTCAGCTTGACCGGGTTGTTCGGCAATCCGCTGCTGCTCGACCTGACAATAAAGGCCGTCGCAGCGGGTGGCGGCCGCTGGCCATCAAGTCGGCAAGGCATCTACGAAGCTGCTTGCCGCCAACTAGCCACCGAAACGTCAGAGGAGCACCTTGCGGTCAAGCCGTGCCAACCCGGCGATATCGACAGGCTCCTGGACGATGCTGGCCTCTTGTGCGCGGTACTCTTGCTCAGCAACAAACGGTCTTGGACGCAGCAGCCGAACGCCCCGCAAGATGCGGTGGCACTGTCGACCATCCCGGAGTCGCTGCCGCTGCGGAACGCAGGTGCAGCGCTGGCAACCAAGGTGTTCAGCACCGTCGCGGGCTTCTCGGCGCCGCGCCACCGAACTATTGCCGAGTACCTCGCCGCCAAGGCACTAAGTAGACGCCTGGATGCCGGTCTGCCACTGGGGCGGCTACTTTCCCTCATTCAGGGTTTTGATGGGCGACCCGTTGACCCCCTTCGCGGGCTTTTCGCGTGGCTCCTGGTACATCATCAGCGCGATCGCGCGCGATTGATTCGACTTGACCCGCTTGGTGTCGTGTTGAACGGCGATGTGGCGGCTCTAAGCACATCAGATCGCCTGGCTTTACTCGAAGCCCTGAGTGATGCTGCGCAGCAGGACAAGGGATTCCGGCGAGGCTCGTGGGTGAGTCATCCGTTCGGCGCACTTGCGACTGATGACATGGCGCCGACTTATGACTCGCTTCTGCGCGCTCCAGTTCGGGACGATGGCTACCAAGCGTTCATCGCCTGTGTACTCGATGCCCTGATGCATGGTGAGCCCATGCCTGTGTTGGCGCCCGCGTTTGAATCGTGGATAGAAGACGAAAGCGCATGGATCGGAAACCGGCTTGCTGCTTACGAGGCCTGGAAGCACAACTGTGGCTTCCAGGCCGGCAAGACGCGCGTATGGTTGGAGGGAGTTTTTGTCGGCACCGTGATTGATCGCGATGACCGCCTTTTAGGCGCGTTTCTTACCGATCTTTACCCGGAGTGCGTAGGTCCACGCGAAGTACTGAAGTACTTGTGGCCATACAGCCGTCGAAACGGGATCGCCGAGTATTCAACGTTCTGGCGCCACTCATTGCTTCGACTATCACGCGCACAGGACTTTGCGGAGTTGGCTGACGCGTGGGTAGCGGCAAAACCTGCGGCGTCTGACGAGGCGCAGGACTATGACACCCGGCAATTGAGCGGCGAGATCCTGTGTGCCGCGCTTGTTCAGGCTGGCAACGATGTCCCGGTCGGGCGCCTCTACGCGTGGCTTGGCATTTGCATTGACGAGCATGGCTTCTCGAAGCTGCGGGACGATTCTCGGCGTGAGGTCGCGAAATGGCTTTGCGTGCGGCCTGATCGTATCAAGGCGGTGGTGAGACTCGGCTATGAGTCGACTCGCCCTGACAAACAGGGGCACCGACCCTTTTGGGAGGCGGAACAACGATTGCACGGTGCGCGCATGCCGCGCGACTGGCTGTCCTTTCTACTCGATCTTGCAGCAACAACGCAGGATGAAGAACTTGCCAAGTATTCCTTTCGACGGGTAGCCCACTCAGTTGTCGATCCTCCTGCCGGACTCGACATCCCGACTATGGAGCACCTTGAGGAATGGGTCAAAATACAGTCCCTGAAGTGGCCATTGGCCCGTGAATGGCTTCGGCAGGCATGGACGTCGGACCCAAAAGACTGGCAGGGTGATCATCTGCGGCGGGAACGACAACACAAGGCGCAGCGGAGCCAGGCACGCGAGGACCGAAAGCAAGCGAACCAGCCATATCTAGGGGCATTGCGAAGTGGCACAGCACCAATAGGTCTCTTGCACCAGCTTGCCTTGGCGCACGACGAGCGATTCAACGACATCCGCGGCGATACACCACTGGAACGAGTACGGGATTTCCTGGTAACGGACGAGGAAACCGCGCTTGCCGCACTCGCAGGGCTTGATCAAGTCCTTGCCCGCGATGACATTCCTTCTGCGGACGAAATTCTCAACACCGACGCGAAGGGAAAGTACCACTACATTCGTCCTGCGGCCCTGTTAGCCGCGTCGCGCATCGTTGAAAAGTCGCCCGAGGCACCATTGTCTTGGGATGACGGATTGGCCCAACAGCTGGTCGCGTTCTATCTTACCGATGGGGTCGGGGAGATGCCAGGGTGGTACCGTCGTCTCGTTGCTGAACGGCCTGCACTAGTTGCACCGATCTTTGCCCGCTACGCCGTACCCCGGTTGCGCAGCAATAAAAGTGCTGCGATCACTGGCCTCTGGGCGCTTAGCCGCGAGCCCGATCATCGCGGGCTAGCGCGCTTGATACTGCCCAACCTTCTTGAACGGTTTCCGTTGCGTGCCAGCGAAGTCGGACGTGGCGAACTCAACCGTTCATTGTTAGCTGCCCTGCACCTGCTCGACGATGCCGAAGCAGCGCCTATCGTCCAGCAAAGGCTTGCCCAGCCCGGACTCGACGCAGCGCAGCGCGTCTGCTGGCTGGTGGCGGACTTGCCCTATCGTGCCGACGCGGCCGAGCGCCTTGCCGAGTGGGTTGGCAAGAATGAACGCCGCGCAGTGACGTTGGGTGTCGCCTTGTATGAGCAGGGAATTTTGGGGCGCACCGTGCATCGCCTCTCGCCAAGCGCTGTACGGCGCTTGATCGAGGTGTTGGCGCCAATCACGCCCCGCGAGCTTGGCTCGCGATCAGGTTGGGTCACGGTAGCCAATAACCGCGAGGAGACCGTGCGCGGCTTGTTCGAAGCCTTGTCGTCGAACCCCAGCAACGACGCACGTTTGGAGCTGCGCGCGTTGGGTGCGTCAAACCGCCTTGGAAAATGGAAGGACGTGGTGGACTACAGCGTTAGCGTTCAGCAATCCACCACACGTGAAGCGCTTTTTCAAGCGCCCGATCCAGCTGCGGTGGCGCTGGTGATCGCCAACCTCTCACCAGCCAATGCGGCCGACTTGAAGGCGTTGGTCGCCCAGCATCTGAGCGATATCGAAACCGAGCTGCGCGGCGCCGACACCCATCTCGTCCGGCAGTTTTGGCAGAAGGCGGAAGTTGGCCAGAAGCCACGCGACGAGAACTACTGCCGCGACTTGCTGCTGGACAGGCTTCGAGTGCGATTGGGGCCCCTGAACATCAGCATCGCAAGGGAACAGAGCAAAGCTTCAGACAAACGTGCCGATATGGCGGCCGATTTCATGCGCGCTGGCCAGCGAATCTCAGTCCCGATTGAGGTGAAAAAGGAAAGCGACAACAAGTTGTGGACAGCATGGCGAGACCAACTCCAGCGCCTTTACACGATTGACCCTGCAGCGGGTGGCTATGGCCTTTACTTGGTGCTATGGTTCGGCTATCACCCGCGCGCAACGCCAGAGGGAGCGAAACCGCGAAACGCGTCGCAAATGCGGGAGTTGATCATTGAGCGCATGCCCGAATCAGACAGGCATCGACTCGACGTGGTGGCACTCGACTTATCGTTGCTGGCATCCACTTGAGAAGCCCTCCTACGGGCTGATGGAGCTGCCCCACCGTATCCACGGCTGCGATTGCACTCTGCCTTGTTTCGCGGTTGCCAGGTTGTTTCGTGAGAAACGTCGGTAACCGGCCCGGGGACCCGCATGTTTGCTAGGGGGCCGGCCGCAACAGCCTCCTCCCTGGTGGCAAACCAGCGCGGCTCCAGCCAGGGCGGCAGCTGTGGCTCAAGATGTGTCCGCAGCATGGCGGGCAAGGCGGCAATCACGGCATCGGTCATGGTGGGTGCAAAAACGGCATTGCGCCAGTGTAGAGAGGTCAGGGCGCAGCCCTGGCTGGCAGGCGCAACTCGGCACGCACTACCAGCGCCAGCCCCAGCAACACCAGCGCCAGCCCGGCGTACGCCGCTGCGGGTGGCCGCTCGCCGAGCACCGCGATGGCGAGAAAGAATGCCGTCAATGGCTCGATCAGGCACATCGACACCGCGGTGCTGCCCGAGACCCGCGCCAGCGCATGGGTGAACAGCAGGTAAGCCACTCCGGTGGCGACCACGCCCAGATAGGCAACCGCCAGCCAGCCACCCGGCGCCGTCACGGGCCAGCCAGACGCGGCCCAGGCCAGCGGCAGCGCACACA
>Ga0105048_10012515_pt1 | contig 13303 bp, 6 predicted proteins | sample MAT05_FD_78382 | JGI IMG/M metagenome (GOLD analysis project Ga0105048, IMG submission 78382) | Freshwater microbial communities from Lake Fryxell liftoff mats and glacier meltwater in Antarctica - MAT-05 | ecosystem: Environmental > Aquatic > Freshwater > Ice > Liftoff microbial mat | place...
CACGGCCGCCCATGCTGGTCAGCGCCACAGTCCCGCCCCAACTAGCCTGCGCCGCGTCGAAGAACGGCAGCAGCCGACCGGCCACATCGACCCGCGCCTGGGCGCCGAGCTGCAGATCGCCCTGGCGCGCCAGCAGTTGCAGGGACCCTGACGGCAGGATTGCCGCGCTGTCGAACGCCAGCCGCCCCGCCTCGAACTGCCAGCGGGCACCGAGCGCGGTCACCGGCGCCGGGTCCGTGGTTGCCGGCTGCCCGGTACCGATCGCCATCGCGCCAGTGCTGGTCAGGACCTGGTCCGAGCCGGCCTCGCCGCGAATCCGTCCCAGCAGCAGGTCGGCTGCGCCGGCCAGGTCGGTGCGGCCGGAACCCTGGCCTACCAGCTCCGTTGCCTGCAGCGTCACAAGGTCGAAGCCGCGCACGCTCTTGGCGCCCGCTCCCAGTGTCAGCCGCTCGGCCTGCAGCAGCAAGCTGCCGGAACCGGGGGCCGCACCGGCCACGAAGGCCGCGCCCAGCGGATTGGACAGCGCGATCGACTGGGCACGCACGCGTGCCTGCTGGCCGGCATTGTCGATGCCGACCAGGCCGGCTCCGCGCAGGCTCAATTCCTGCAACAACGGCGTCCCGCTCGCTGGATCCAGTCCGCCCAGCGTGACCGCGCCATACAGGTCGAAGCTGCTGTAGCTGGTCAGTGACAGGCGCGCCAGGTCATCGAGGCCGTCCAGCACGGCCTGGTCGTAGGTAATGCCTTCGGCCGACACGGGCGCTGCTCCGAGATTGACACGTGTCGCGCCCACCGACAGATCACCGGCGACCGCGACACCCTTGCGGTTGAACTGGGTGCTGCCGGCGAAGTGGGTGTCGCGCGTGGCGTCGATCGTGATCGACGAGGCGGCGCGCACGGCGCTGCCCGGTTGCGCCACCAGCGAACCGGCGCTGCGGTCCGGCAATCCGGTGCGCTCGAAGCGGGCCGTGGTCGCCGCGGCACGCACCAGGGCGCCATTGCCTTCGGTGGTATACAACCCGGCATCGCCCTCGGGTCCCTGGGCATCGATCAGGCTGCCGGAGCGCAGGCTCAGCGTGCCCGTGGCGGCGAGCAGCACCTCGCTGGCACGCAGGGCGTGCTGCGCGTCGTTGGCCAGCGTCAGGTTCTGCGTGGAAACGTCGAGCACCGTGGCATTGGCATTGCGCGAGCGGCTGGCGCCAATCAACAGGCTGCGGGCACCGAGCGCGGACAAGGTGTCCGGGTCCAGCACGGTCACGCTGGCGCCCAGGCCGGGCACCGGGGCGCTGGCGATAACCAGCTCCGGCGCGCCGATATCGACCGCCGCACCAAGTCCGCCCGGCGCCGCGCCCAGCGCGAACTGGGCGTCCAGGGTCAGGGCCTGGTTGCCGGCAGCACTGGCGAGCACCGACAGCAGGCCTGCGTCCTGCGGTCGGTTCACACTGCCAGTGAAGAATGTGGAGGCACGGCTGAGCGTGAACTCGGAGCGCGCGAGCACCTGCGCGCGCGACAACACCTCGATCCCGCGCCACTGCGCAGCGACCGGAGCCCTTGCCCGGCTGTCCGTCAGGTAACCGGCCGCCAGTGCGACTCCGTCCTGGCGCACCACCGCGGCGCCCGGCACCAGGTCGCGCACGCCGGTATCCAGGCGCACCGCAAATGCGCCGGGCAGCAGCGCATAGTGCGCCGGCAGCAGCGTATAGACGCCGTCGGGCAGGCCCGGGCCGCCATCGATCCGCGCCACGCCACTGAGATAGACCGCGGCGCCGGTCGCCGCGTCAAAGCCGCGCGCCTCCTGCGCATCGACGGGCGCGACACCGCCCCGGAAACCGGGGATCACCGCATAGGTGTTCTGGTCCGCCAGAATGTCGCGCGAACCCCCTGGCCCGACCGTGAATTCGTAGGCTTGCAGATCGCCGCCACCCGACAGGTCGACCCGCGCGCCGGATGCCATCGTGACGCTGGAGCCCGAGGCGCGGATCGACTTGCCCGGCAGGTCCGCCTGCACCAGCTGCCCGTTGGGCACATTCGCAAAATCCAGGTCGAACACCCAGGATCGGCTGTTGAGGACCTTGCCAAACGGCGTCAGCGTGCCGGCGGCCGCCGCGACCGAGGTCAGGCTCCCATCGGCCAGCAGCAGCTGGTTGCTGGCCTGCAGGTCGATCTGCCCGAAGGGCGCCCACAGACGGCCGGCCTGCTCGATATCCCGGGCCGATACCCGCAGCGATCCCAGTGCGGACAGCGGCTGGTCCGGTGATTCGCCCGCCAGTGCGAACTGCACCCGGTGGCCGTCGGCGCGGATCAGGTAGTCGGCAAAGGTGGCCGGTCCGACCACCGGTGCCTGCAACAGCAGGTCGGCGCTGGCAAGCAGGGAGCCGGCCGGCCGGCCGACACCGTCGCTGACGCCCGCCAGCACGATCGACGCAGCGCCGATCAGCCGCGCCTGGGCCATGCCTTCGAGTCGCAGGTCGCCCGCCAGTTCGAGCTGGCGCGCCTGCAGCGTCAACACGCCGGAACCCGGCAGCGGCACCCCGCCGGCCTGGCCCGGAGCCCGCCCGGCGACCTGGTTGCCAACCCGCAGCGTCTCTGCCGTCACCGACATGGAGCCGCCGCGGGTCTGCAGCCGCGCCGCGTCGAGTTGCACGTCGCGCAGCGGCACATCGCGCCCCGCGCCGAGCTGCAAACCGTCTTCCAGCACGATCGCGTCGCGGCTGGCGAACCGCAGGGTATCAAATCCCGCACGCTCGAGCGCATCGGTTCCCACCCGCATGCGCACGACATCGGCGCTCGGGATGACGCTCGCCGGTGTCAATCCGGTGGCCCGCGGCGCAACGACCGCAGCCAGGCTCATCGTCGTGTCGGGCTGGGGTGGGCTGCCCAGTACCGGCTCTACATATTGCCCCAGCGTCAAGGCCAGGTTCCCGCCGCGCTGCTCGGTGCTGCCCCCACGGGCGGATAGGCCCCCGTCGAGCAGGGCGCCCTGGTCGGCAAAAACGCTGATGCTGCCGGCATCACTGCCAATCAGACGCCCGAGACCGCCGCTGGCGTTCGGTACACCGAGCCAAACCGGCGCCGCACCCGAGACATCGATGCGCGAGCCGGCCTGCGTGACGACATGACCGGTGCGCGAATCGAGCGTGACACTGCCGCCATCGAGAACGCGGCCCTGGGGCAGCCCCCGCGAATCGGTATAGGTCAGCGCACGTCCCGAGGTGTCGAGCACGGCATCCGCGCCCAGCCAGATCGGATTGACATTGGCCGCGCCCGTCACCTGGCCGCCGCTGCGATCGAGGCGCGCCGTGATCTGGCCGCCGGGCGCGATGATGCTGCCCTGCAGCTCGATCTTTTCGCGCGCCCGCAAGGTCACGCTGGCGCCGGCGTCGGCATCGATATGAGCGCCGCGACCCAGCACGATGCTGCCGGTTCCCACGTCGGTCTGCTGCGCGATCAGCCGCAGGTCCGTGGCCTGACGCGACCGATCGTCGCGCACGACGCTGTGACTGAAGTCCTCGAGCCGGGCGCCGGAGCCGGCGAACCGGTAGCCGGCATCGAGCTCGCGGCTGTCCACGCGCGGCGCCAGCCGTGTGCCATCCGCAACGGTCAGAGTGTCCATCGCCGTCAGCTGATAACTGGCGAATCCACCCTGGCTGAAGAATGCCGGGTCGAGTTGCAGCAGCCCCTGCGCCGGCGCCAGCAGGTCGTGGGCAATCCGGATCTCGTGGCTGCCAAGCGCCAGACTGCCGCCCGGCCCTATGGCCAGCGCCGACAGGTTGTCGGCCAGGCCCGTGATCGAATAGCCGCTGATCCCGATGCTGCCGCCGGCACCCGCGCTGATCGTGCCATTGGCCGCACTGCGGGCGCCGCCACCGGCGTCCAGCGAACTGCCCTGGCCCATCGCGACGACACCCCTGGCCACCAGGTTGATGCCGTCGGCCTGGCTTTGGGCTGACAGGTTGATCGTTCCGCCGCGGATGGTCGCCGGCGGCTGGATCGCCAGCGCTATGCCAGGACGCTCGTTGATCCAGTCGCCGCGCACGGACAGCTGCACGCCGCCGGCAAGCTGCACCCGTGGATCGGGCAGCGCGCCCGACAAGGCTGCCGGCACGGTCGCCACGGTGTTGCGTGCTGCCAGGTCGATGGTGCCGCCCGCGGCCCGGATGTCCGCCTCGACCTGGACCGCGCTGGCAATGACCGAGAAACGACCCGCGGAAGGTGCCCGCAAGGCATCGCGCACCGTCACCGCCTGGTTGCTGAACACGGCCAGCGATGCCACCCGGTCCCGGTCGAGCAGGGCCGCGTCCAGCGTCAGTGTGTCGGCCAGCGCACCAGACAGGTTGTCGCCGAAACCGAAGCCCTGCGGCAACACGGCCGACGCTCGCGCGAGTTCGACGTTCTGGTTGATCTTGTAGTCCCGCGTGGGCAAGGCCAGGTTGCTCACGGCATTGCGCCCGGAAGGATCGTCGTACCCCACGGTCAGGCGGGCGCCCGCCGGGCCGGCGCCGGAGGCCAGCTGCAGCAGGCCCTGCGTGGTGCGTCCGAGCACATCAGCCTGCAGAAAGGTCGCGCTCAAGCCGAACACATCGAGACTGCCGGCGGCCTTGCCCTCCAGGTAGCCCGGGTCGTAACGCAGGCTCTGGCCCAGGTCCACCACCTCGCGCCGGTTCCAGCGTCCGTAGTCGATGGTGTAGCGGGTGCCGATGCCGTCGTAACGCGTCGATGCGTCGGCATCGGCCAGATCGGTCAGCCGTCCGCCGGACGTCAGCCGGGTGGTGTTGACCAGGGCCGGCGTGTAGACCAGGCTGCCACCCGACAGGTCGATGCGGGTACCGGACTCGAGCAGCAGGTTGCCCTGCGAATAAAGGCGCACCGACCCGCCGGCGGTCGAACGTTCGGCGACCGTGCGTTCGGCGCGCGCCTGGTAGGCCAGCAGGCTGTCGCGCGCGATCAGCGTCGCGGCCCCGCCATCCGAGTTGGCCAGCGCCCGGTTGATGTCAACATAGGCCGTCTGGCCACGCAATGCACCGGACTGGTTGACAGGCGAGTCCTTCAGTTCGTCGCCCCGCAGTTCGACCTGCACACTGTTGCGCGCGGCCGAGACCGGCACCTGGTCCAACCCGGCCACGTCGATCACGGCGCCCGACGCCACATGCACCCGGGCCGCCGCGGACGCCGCCGTGTTGCCATGGAACAGCGAATCGGTCGACTTCAGCGATCCCGGTATGTCAACCGCCGTCATCGTGACCTCACCCGACGGAGCCACGATGCGCGCGCCGCCGGCCATGCGGATATCCTGTCCGAGCACCTGCACCTGCGAACGCTGTTCCAGGCCGGCTCCGGCGGACCCATCGACAGCCCCGGTCGTATCCTTGGCCTCGGGCAGCACCGACGTGACGCTGGCGGCACCCAGCACAACCTGGCCACCACGCTGCGCGCCACCCGGATTCAGTGCACCGGCGCCGCCAAAGGCCCGGTCCGAGGCTTGCAGATAGACCGAGCCGTTGGAGACCACCGACGTGGTGGCGCTGGCAATGCCCATCTGGTTGACTGCATAACCCACCATGCTGACATTGCCGCGCGCGGCCGTCAATTCGCCCAGGTTGCTGACATGGCCCAGCTTGTCCAGCGCCGTGTCGGTCAGCACGACCGCCTGCCCGTCGAGACGCCCGTTGGAGACGCCGGCGTTGGCCGTGTTGCGGTCGTTCAGTGCCGCCGCGCTGTCAATCTCGACCAGCAGGCCGCGCACATTGGCGTCCTCGCCGCCGGCAGCCCGCAGGTAGACCTTGGTCGCGGCTGCCGCGATGACCTGTCCGTCGGGTGCCTCGACCTTGCCCTGGTTCACCACGGTTGGCGCCAGCAACATCACCCGGCCGAAATTGCCGGCCGAGATGCGGGCACCCTCGAACACCTTGATGAACCCGGTATCGCCCTGGAACTGCGCAATGCCGTCGCCGGGAAACAGGGTTGAAAGAATATAGCTGTCCTTGATGTCCAGGCTGCTGGCGGTGAAACTGTTCAGGTTCACCTGCGCCCCGCCCATGAACGCAATGCCGTTGCCATTGACCAGGATCACATTGGCCTTCTGGCCGGCGGCCTGACCCAGGGCGCCGGCGATGACGCTGGGCTGGCTGTCCCAGATCCGGTTCAGCGTCGTGAAGCTGGCACCCTGCACCGCCTGATTGCGGCTCAGGTTGTCGACCTGGCGAAACTGTACCGAGGCGCCTGGACTGACATTGAAGCTGCGCCAGTTCAGGATGGCCGTGTTGCCGACCTGGTTGATCTGGGCCTGCGCACCGTTGACCTGGTATGCCGCCTGGCCATGGGTCACGAAGGCTGGCGTGCCGCCACCGGCCGACGGCACCGGCAATTCAGCCAGTGCGGCGCCGGGGCCGGCCAGCGCCACCATCAGCACCGAGCGCGCCAATACACCCGCATGGCGCCCCTTGCCGCGCCCGCGCGCCGTCTCGGCCACCGCCACCATGGTCCCGTGGGTTACGCAAAATACCAGCCGATGGCAATCGTGATTCATGTCGTGCTCTCCTGCATCTTCACCATTCATAGGCCAGCCGCGCATACCAGCGGCTGTCATGACGTCGCGTCTGTCCGATCGCCTTGAGCGCCAGCGCCCAGTCCAGCGACGCCGACACGCCCGTGGCCATCTTCAATCGCAAGCCCAGCCCGACGCCAGACAATGTGAACGTGTCCACCGCGGTGATCGGATCGATGACCTTGACCATTCCGGCATCCGCAAAGGCCAGCACCCGCAGTTCCTGCGCCGACGATCCGATCCACGACGCCAGGTTGGGGCCCTGCAGTTCCAGGCTGCCGTGCAGGCCACGGTCACCCAGCGCGGCAGACTCCAGATAGCCGCGCACGGTATCGACGCCGCCGATCGCCAACTGCTCGTTCGACACCAGCGGTTGACCCGCCAACTGCCAGCCGGCACGCGCCTGCAAGGTCCAACCGCCTTCGAACGAGCGCTGGTGCGAGGCATTGCCGCGCAGATACCCGTAACCTGGCCGACCCTTGAAGCGCTTGTCGGCGAATTCCTGTTCGTCACCCACCAGACCGCGCAGGTGGAAATTGAACGCCAGCCCCAGCTTGCTGCTGCGCTGCTCGCCCAGCCAGGTGCCATCCCATCCGAGCGTCAATGGCATGTAGGTGATGGGCGTGTTGAAACCACCGCTGCCGATGAGATTGACCGACTGGTCAAAATCCTTGTAGTCCACGCCGACCGACGCGGTGTGAAAGAAACCGTCCCGTCCGCGCAGCGGCAATATGTAACGCGCACCCAGGATCGTGCCCTTGCCCACGACGTTCAGGGTGCCGACAGCCGCCACATCGGAATCGGAGCGCACACCGTAGAACGACAGAAAATTGCCCGCGTCCAGCGGCCACGTGTAGTTGGCCGAGACCACCTGGCTCTCGCGCGGGTTCTGCGGCGCGGTCTGCAGCGTCAGCCCGATGCTGTGCTGGCGCTGCCACAGGTTGTCAAAGCGTATGCTGGCATTGAGCCGGGCGCGAGACGTATCCTGGCTGTAGCGGTTATTCAGTTCAACGCTGCCATGCAGCGGCAGCCGGTCCTGCACCTTGAGGTCGACCTCCACCGTGCCGGGTGTCTTGCCAGGGCGCAGCACCGGCGTCACGCGCCGGTCGGGACTTCGATTGAGCGCGGCCAGTTCGGCCTGCATCTGCGGAAAGTTCGGAACCTGGCCTTCGGCCAGTTCAGGCACACCCTCCTTGATCGCGCCCAGGCTGAAATACCGCGACTCCACCACCCGCAGCCGGTCCACGGGAGCCTCGGTCACCAATAAACGCACGACCTTGTTCTCGACCTTCTGCTGCGGAATGCTGACCAAAACGGTGAGATACCCGGCCTGGTGATAGGCCTTCTCCAGCGCCTCGCGCGCATTCTCGACGTCGGCCAGCAGCTTGCCCTCGCCCAGATGCGGATAAACCGCTTTCTCGACCGCGATCACCGGCAACAGGGTCGCGCCTTCGACCCGAAACTCGAACACGTCGAAGCGCGCCTCCTGAGCCTGGGCGCTGCCCAGCCAGCCCACCAGCAATAACAACACCGCTGCCTTGCACCGAATACTCATTGCCATGTCGTTCCGTTGTCTCGCGGGCATGTGCCCGAAAAGCCGAAACCACCCACCGGCGAACCGGGAGGTGGATCCATGCAAGCGCCCGGACCGCTCCGCGTCATCGCGCGTTCGCGGCGCGGAGTCGATCAGGTCACTCGGCCAGAACCTGCGGCGAGCAGAAGTTGCCGTTGCGGGTGCCGCGGTGCACCTGCGCCGGGAAGGCCGCATGGCTGAAGGTACCGTTGGCCTGGAAGATGCCGCGGGTGTTGACCGCGTTCGGGCTGGCAAAGGTATTCTTCAGGTTGGTCAGGAAGGCACTGAAAGGCGTCGACGACGGCCACAGCATCTCGAGCTCCGGAGCCGCGTCGTACAGGGCCTTGACCACGTTGACGCGCTGGGTGGCATCCTGCGCCCAGCCGTCCGACGCACCGCCGCCGGCAATGTCCGCGGCGCTACCGACCACCACCTGGAAGGCATTCGGCGAGACGCCGTCGAGCTTGAGATACTTCCAGCCGGAGGCCGGCGCATTCTCCAGCGAAATCCAGCCGATGGCATAGTTGCCCAACAAGTCGGCGACGTTGTTGGGGTTCTTGCCGGTGTTGCGCCGGATCACGCAGTTGCGAGCATCGCCGGTACCGGAACCTTCGAAGAGGCCGAAGGCACCGCCGTTGTCGTCGTAGTTTCCGGTCACCACGTTGCCGTTGGCGCTGCTGAACGCCACGGCGGTGGGGCTCAGCAGGTCGACGAACTTGGGATTCTTGAAACCCAGCGTCGGGTTGGCGTTGCCGCAGGAGTTGTTCAGAAACACGACGTTGGACGTGGCCTGGGTGCCGGAGGTCTCCACCCTGCGGCACAGGTTGATCACGCCGGCGTCGCCGGACAACGCGCCATTGGCGATGAAAGCAAAATTGTTGCCATCGACGACCGCTGCGTATTCGGCCTTGCTGATGCTGGGTTGGCACGCTCCCGCGGTGAAATTATTGGCCACGCAGCTGGCCGGCAGGCTACCTTCCGTCTTCTGCTTGGCCATCATCGCGTTGTACAACGACTCGCTGACCATCACGCCGAAGCCCTGGCCGGCGAATCCGCCACTCAGCACGGTGCCCGTGGGTGTCGGCACTGGAATGCTCAACGCGCCCGTATTGGCCATGCCAACCCAGACGTTGGTGTCGACATCGGTCAGGCCGGCGTTCGGCACGCGCACCGTGGTGCTGTCCAGCGCGCAGGTCAGCGCGGTGCTGTCGCAATTGCTGATGTCGGCCCAGGTCTGCAGGCCTGTCTGCGAAATCACCGGGCCGACGCCGTCGAACGAGCCGTTGGTGTCGCGCTTGACAACCGCGAACGGGCCCGCGAACGGGCTGGCGCCGGTGGAACTGGAGGTGCAGACCGTGACACGACCATCGCTGGTGCTGCCGCCGATGGTCAGCGTGCGCACGTTGGTCGCGCCGCCGGTGCAGTTGGCCGCGACGACGTTGTTCAGCGACCCGGACAAGGCCGAGGCGCCGGAGATGAACACGGTGTTGGCCGGGGCCACGCCGTAGAGGGTCTGCAAGCTGCCGACGGCGGCAAAGGCGGGCGCGGCGGCCACGGCAGCAGCGGCCAACGCGAGGCGAGAAAGTTTCATGATTTGACTCCAAAAGACAAGATGGATGGAACGAGCAGACTCCGCCACCGGCACACGGCCGGCGGCTTCGACGAAGAATCGAACGATGGCGCTGCACCGATCGCACCCCACGGTACGACCGATGCCACGCCCGGGATCAGGACCGCTTGTTACGGCGGCGCACCACGGCGCCCATGATCCCCAGACCGGCCAGCAGCATGGCCCAGGTCTCGGCTTCCGGCACCGGTGCGGCATAGCTCAGCTGCGCGGTCGCAGCGTCGAAATGCCACTGGCCCGCGAACGTGGTCACGGACGCTTGTTGCGCTGCGGTCGACGAACTGTTGGTCAGGAAGAAGAAGTTCAACGGGTCGGCGATGCTGCCCGGCGACTGGAAGCTCGTGGCGCCTTTCCAGTTGTTGGCACTGCCATTGACGAAATACACGTTGAACGCGTCGCCGTTGTCCTGCATGTTCGCGCCGGCCGTGGCAAAGGAACTGCCGTGGGTGCTATTGGTCGTGTCCAGGTTGGCGGCGTTGGGGTAAATGTCCACGTTGTCCATCGCGAACACCTGCCCGTTGTTGGCTGTGATCGACGGAGCGTTCGAGGTCGTCAGGTAACGGTTCAATCCGGCGGCGGGGAGAAAGGTCGGGAGCCCGTCCATCGCTTTGACGTCGAAACGCAGGTCGCTTGCGCCGATCACGGCGGGCGCGGCAAAGGTGTTGAACACCGTGCCGTAGTTCAGCGGCTGTATCAGCGCGGCCAGACCGGTGGATACCACGCTCATGTCGGTGAAGCTGCTGTCGTTCAGGTCCCACACCAGCTTGATACCGAGCTGCGTCGGACCGATGGCCGACACGAACTGGTCGAGCCGCAGACCGAGGTCGACGGTGAACGACGCGGTGTTGGACACGCTGACCAGGCTGGCGAACAGGTCGCCGGAGGATGCGTTGCCGTTGTCGCGGCTGTTGGCGATCTTCGCCTGCGCAGCACCGGCGACCGCCAAAGCAGCTGCCAGGGCGATGAGTCTGAGTTTCATAAATGATTCCTTGGTTGGATTGACGATCTGGTGGACGTATGCCACCCCGGCCTGTTGACGAAGCACCTTCGGCAACCCACCACTTCCTGTGTTGCCGTGCCTGTACTGTAGAAACGGGACATGACAGCGCCACCGGCCATCGGCCCGGGATTCGTAGTCCGTTCGGACCGCACCCGTAAGCTTCCGACGCGCCGTGGAATCAATCCGGTTGGGCGTTGGACAGGGTGGCAGCCTGGGCGTCGCCTGCGCGCGCGCGGATGGCGAACAGGCCCAGGCTGTCGGCCTTGCCGACGGCCTGGGCCCGATTGCTGGCATCGAGCTTGCGCAGGATCTTCTGCACGTGATTCTTGACCGTCGGTGCGCTGACATCGAGGATCTTGGCAATTTCCTCGTTGGTCTTGCCACTCTTGATCCACGACAGCACCTGCAACTGGCGCCGCGTCAGCGCGCCGTTGCCGGGCGCCGCGACCGCATCGAGCGTCGGTCCCTGAGCCTCGTGTTGCAGCACCCGATGCAACGCCATGTGCAGGTGCGGCATCAGCAGCTCCAGCAGATAGGCGTGGCGGGGTCCGGGCGCCTCGCCCAGGCCCAGGAAGGCGAACAGACTGCCGGAGCCATCGCGCGCCTCGCGCGCGCCGTGGACGGCCACATGGCCCAACCCCCGGCGCTTGAACTCGACACACAGCTGGCGGCGCTCTACCGCGCCCTGCGGCACCAGTGGAAACAGGCGCGGCAACTGGCCGCTGCGCAACCAGTCTTCGACCAGGCGCAGCAACATGTTGTCCAGCCGACCCGCGTCCTGATCCTGCGCGGCGTCGATCGCGCGCGAGAACACATTGAGCTCGAAGCGCATCCGCGCCACCGGCCCGCTCAGGCACAAGACCGTTTCATGGGGCAGGAAACGCTGCAGCGCGCCCTGGGTCCACAGGTAGAACTCCGCACGGGTGCGAACCTTCAGCGACCCGTCCAGCACATCGAACAGATGGTCCCGGTCCTCGACGCCGAGTGCGGTGAAAGTGCCGGGGTCAGACATCGAAGCGCCTTCGGTTGTGGCACGCCGGACGCACCTGGGACGGGGACGGGGACGGGAAACGGACCGGTGCGGCGCTGGTCATTCGGCAGCCTGCACTGCCTTGCCCGCCGGCGCGGCCGGCGCGTCCAACTTCGCCAGCGCGCTCGCGTCCGGGCCGAAGATCCACTGGTCGTAGCCGGACGCTTCGGCCAATGCCGCGTCGCGCAATCCGAACGCGCTGCGCAATGGGCGCTCCCGCGACAGGCTATGCACGCCGACCAGGCGGCCGGAGACACGCACCAGGCCCCATTGCGGCTGCCCGGTGACCGGATCGCGGTACAGGCGACGCAAGTGGCGACGCGGCACCGCAAAGCGGCGGTCCTCGATCAGTTCGTCCAGCGTTTGCGGATAGACGCGCGCATCGGCGGGTCCCGCGCGGTAGTAACTGGCGATCGCCTGCCGGAACTGCGCACCGACGAACAGCAGTTCAGCCTCCTGTTCGCGCCGCGCCGTCGTCTGCCAGACCTCGCCGGTCGCCGCCAGCAGCAGCCCGGTGGCAGCAATCGCGAACAAGGCCATCAGGTAGCCGAATCCGCGCTGGCGCCGAGGTGGCGGCTGCCCAAAATCACCATTGGCCATACGACTTGCCCTCGATGGCGGCGCCGCTGCGCAGATCCCAGATGCCAGTGCCTTCATCGGGCGGGGGCACGAGAACCCAGTCGCCGCTGCTCTCGAGGATCGGATCCTGCGGCACGCCGCGCAGGTAGCGACGCTCGACCAGTTCCGACAAGGTATCCGGATAACGGCCGGTGTCGGCGTGAAACTTGTCGATCGCATCGCGCGCCACCACCAGGGTCTGGCGCAGCGCCGTCTCGCGCGCCCGCTCGAGATGCTGGAAGTAGCGCGGCGTGGCGATACTGAGCAAGGTGGCGATGATGGCCATCACCACCAGCAACTCGATCAGCGTGAATCCCCTGCGCATGGCTCACCACTGCCCGTAGGCGATGCCGTTGAGACCGACCCGCGCGGACGACGAATACACGTCGTAGACGTCGTCGCCCTGCGCCGGTGCGTCGGGTGGGCTGGCATAGGCGCGCAAGCCCCAGGTCTGCTGCGCCGCAAGTTCGGGATCGGGATGGAACGGGTCGCGCGGCACCCGGCGCAGAAAGTACAGCTTGCGGCCGTCGGGCCTCGACACGTCGGTTACGCCGTCGGCCAGCAGCGCAAGGGTCGCCGGATAACCGGTGCCGTCGGCGCGCCGCTCGATGCGGCCATCATCGACAGCCTGCTTGTACGCGTCCAGCGCGCCCCGGATCTGCCGCAGCGCCAGCCGCAGTTCCTGCTCCTTGGCGCGTTGCGCCGACAGAGCGCCCAGCGGCGCGGCAATGGACGCCAGGATACCCACGATGGCCACCGTCACGACCAGCTCGATCAGCGTGAATCCGGCACTGCGCCGCGTCACGGCCGGGTCCCGGGTAACGTGATGAAGGGCGCGCTGATCGAGGGCGGGTTGATCGTGATCGGGCGCAGGGCGTTCGGATCGACCGGTGGCCCAGCCGTGGCCGGCG
>Ga0105048_10012516_pt1 | contig 13303 bp, 12 predicted proteins | sample MAT05_FD_78382 | JGI IMG/M metagenome (GOLD analysis project Ga0105048, IMG submission 78382) | Freshwater microbial communities from Lake Fryxell liftoff mats and glacier meltwater in Antarctica - MAT-05 | ecosystem: Environmental > Aquatic > Freshwater > Ice > Liftoff microbial mat | place...
CCGATAAGCATGGCCCGATAAGCATGGCCCGATAAGCGTAGGCCGATCGAGTCCGACGTGATCGTCACGGTTTCAGCGCTCCGTCAACGTGCCTACACTCTTTTGGTGATCAACACGTTCCGACTCACGGTAGGCCGGCGCAGCGCCGCTGTCGCGGCTGTTGGAACGCTGCTGCTGTTGGCCGGATGCACCACGGCCGTTGACAACGAATCGGGCAGCGCGAACAAGGTTCCGGTCCCCCCTTCCGCGTTCGTCATCCCCACCAGCACCTCTACCCTGCCCACGCAAACCGCACCGGCACCTGCACCCGCACCCGTTCCCCTCGTGCCGCCGATTGCCATCCGGCCTCAGGCCCGCATCCGACCGGTGCTCTTCTCCGGCCCCAAGCCCACACGAGGCAAGGTCATCTACCTGACCTTCGACGACGGCCCATCCCAGTACACGCCGCAGATGCTCGACCTGCTCAAGGGCTATAACGCGAAGGCCACTTTCTTCGTTGTCGGCAATCAGATGCGCACGCGTGAGAAGTTCGTGCGTCGAGCAACGGCCGAAGGGCACGCGATCGGCAACCACAGTTGGAACCACGCGAACTACACGCGGCTGCGCAACTCGCAGACCACCTACCAGCTGGTGCGCACCAACCGCGCACTCCGGGCTGCCGGTGCCCCGCAGCCGACCTGCATGCGTCCCCCCTACGGGGCCTACAACACCGACGTCCGACAGATCGCCGCCCAGCAGCAGCAACGCTTGGTCCAGTGGAGCCTGGACACCAACGACTGGCGACGCCCTGGTGCCGCGTCCATCGCGCGCCGCGTCATCGCCGGCGCACGCAACGGATCGATCGTGTTGATGCACGACGGTGGCGGAAACCGCACCCAAACGGTGGCCGCCACCCGCGCCATCCTGCGCACGCTGAGCCGTCAGGGCTACCGGTTCGAGGCCCTTCCCGCCTGCCGCTAACGCGTCGAATTCGTGACCTCATCAGGCCGCAAAAGCACTCCAAAATCTCTACCAACTGGGGTAGGTTCGCGGCGGTCGTCGACCTGAGCGTTCGGATCGGCTTGGCGGGAAACCTCCGACCGGCGGGATGTGCAGCACGTCGACCGGCGCCCACGAAGTGTGGGCGTCTCCCTCGCAAGGAGAGAGCTTCCATGGCACAGCAGGGCACCGTGAAGTGGTTCAACGCCGAGAAGGGCTTCGGCTTCATCTCCACCGAAGGCGGCGACGATGTCTTCGTCCACTTCTCCTCGATTCAGTCGGACGGCTACCGCAGCCTCAACGACGGCCAGGCCGTCGAGTTCGAAGTCGTCCAGGGCCCCAAGGGTCCACAGGCCGACGCCGTGCGCCCGCTCTGATCGAGCCCACCACCAACAACACCGGAGACCATGACACTCGGATACACACTCCTCGGGGATTCGGGACTGCGCGTCAGCCGGATCTCCCTTGGCACCATGACGTTCGGGACCGACTGGGGCTTTGGCGCTGAGGCCGACGAGTGCGCGCGCCAGGTCGAGGCCTACGCCGAGGCTGGCGGCAACTTCATCGACACCGCCGTCAACTACACAGGCGGCAGCGCTGAACGCATCCTGGCCGACCTGATCGCCGATGAACGCGAACGCTGGGTCGTGGCCACCAAGTACACGCTCTCCCGCAGGGACGGCGACCCGAACGCGTCGGGCAATTCGCGCAAGAACCTGGTGCACTCACTTGAGCAGTCGTTGCGCGCGTTGCGCACCGAGCACATCGACGTCTACTGGCTGCATGTGTGGGACTTCTTGACCTCCACCGACGAGGTCATGCGCGCACTGGACGACCAGGTGCGCGCAGGGAAGGTCCTGTACGTAGGGATCTCAGACACACCCGCGTGGTTGGTCTCGAGGATGCAGACCATGGCGGAACTGCGCGGTTGGAGCCCGTTCGTCGGCCTGCAGATCAAGTACTCCCTGGCCGACCGCGACGTCGAGCGCGAACTTGTACCGATGGCCAAGGCGCTCGGTCTCGGCATCACCGCATGGGGTCCCCTGAGCGCCGGCGCGTTGACGGGCAAGTACAACCGGCCAGCAGAGAAGGGTGAGGTGCGGCGACTCGGCGAACAGCCCTCACCCAAGCACCTCGAGATCGCTGCGGAGGTGGTTGCGCAGGCCGATCGCCTTGGCGTGCTGCCGGCGCAGGTGGCCCTGGCGTGGGTGATGCACCAGGGAGCCATCCCGATCGTCGGGGCGCGCTCAGCCGACCAGCTCAAGCAGTCGCTGTCGGCCGGCGACGTGCTGCTCGACAAGGCAGCACTCACAGCGCTCGACACCGTGTCGCAGATCGATCTGGGGTTCCCCCATACCTTCGTCCAGGACGGCGGGATCCGCCACATCATGTACGGCGGCACCCGTGACACCATCGACGTCCCACCGGGCCGTCGGCGCACCTGACACCCGATCCGCCATCGTCGAAGGGATCGTCGTGCTCTCCTCGTGGCGTGGACGCAGCCTCCTCAAGGAGCAGGACCTCACCAGCGAGGAGTTCATCGCACTGGTGGCCTACGCCGCCGTCCTCAAGTCCGCCCAACGCGGTGGACGCGAGGAGCAGCGTCTCATCGGCAAGTGCATCGCGCTGATCTTCGAGAAGACCTCAACCCGTACCCGTGCTGCGTTCGAGGTAGCGGCAGCCCATCAGGGCGCCAGCGTCACCTACCTCTCCCCCGACGGATCTCAGATCGGCCACAAAGAGTCGATCGCCGACACCGCTCGCGTGCTCGGCCGGATGTATGACGGCATCGAATTCCGCGGATACTCGCAGGAGTCCATCGAGGAACTGTCGGCGTACGCCGGAGTGCCCGTCTGGAACGGGCTCACGGATCGCTTCCATCCGACGCAGATGCTTGCTGACGTTCTGACGATGCGAGAACTGAGCAGCAAGCCGCTCGATCAGATCGCCCACACCTACGTCGGCGATGCCCGCAACAACATGGGCAACTCCAGCCTGATCACCGGCGCACTCCTTGGCATGGACATCCGACTCTGCGCGCCGCTGGCGCTTCAGCCCGAGGAGTCCATCATCGTGACGGCGCGCACGTTGGCGCAGCGGTCGGGTGCTCGAATCACGATTACCGAGGATCGCGACGAGGCGCTGGAGGGTGCCGACTTCGTCTCGACCGATGTGTGGGTGTCGATGGGTGAGCCCAAGGAGGTCTGGGCCGAGCGCATCGCAGAGCTCAAGCTCTACCGGATCGACGCGGCGTTGATGGCCCGCACCGGCAATCCCGACACCAAGCTGCTGCACTGCCTTCCGGCGTACCACGACCGTCGCACCGTGATCGGCGAGCAAATCCACGCCGAGTTCGGACTCGACGGTGTCGAGGTGACGCACGAGGTGTTCGAAGCCCATGCAGATGTCATCTTCGAGCAGGCCGAGAACCGGATGCACACCATCAAGGCCATGATGGTCGCAACACTGAACCCGCCGACCCTCTAGGGGCCAACGGGTTCAAGTGATGCGGGTTCAGGTGATGCGGGTTCAGGTGATGCGGGTTCAGGTGCGAACTACGACTGGGCCAGACGCTCCTTGAGATCCTCGAGCTGGGTGTAGAGCTCGGCGGGGGTGTGCTCGCCGAACTGCTCGAAGTACTCCTTCGTGAGGTCGGCCTCGGCCGACCACGACGCGGCGTCCACCTTGAAGAGTTCGGTGATGACATCGTCGGAGATCTCTAGCCCGTCGAGGTTGAGATCGCCATCCTTGGGCAGGCGCCCGATCGGTGTCTCCACCGCGTCAACGTCGCCCTCAAGACGGGCAACGATCCACGCCAGCACGCGGCTGTTCTCACCGAATCCAGGCCAGATGAACTTGCCCTCGGCGTTCTTGCGGAACCAGTTGACCTGGAAGATCCGCGGCAGCTTGTCGGGCGTGGTGGCCTCGCCGACCTTGAGCCAGTGACCCCAGTAGTCGGCCATGTTGTAACCGCAGAACGGAAGCATCGCGAACGGGTCGCGGCGCAGCGCGCCAACCGTTCCTTCAGCCGCCGCAGTCTGCTCAGACGACACCGTGGCACCGATGAAGACACCGTGCTTCCAGTCGAAGGACTCGTTGACCAGGGGCACGTTCGTCGCACGACGACCGCCGAACAGGATCGCGGAGATCGGCACACCGGCCGGGTCCTCCCACGAGTCGGCGATGATCGGGCACTGCTCAGCAGGGGCGGTGAAGCGCGAGTTCGGGTGAGCGGCCGGCTCATCCGAATCGGGCGTCCAGCTGTTGCCCTTCCAATCGGTCAGATGCGCGGGAGGCTCATCGGTCATGCCCTCCCACCACACGTCACCGTCGTCGGTGAGGCCGACGTTGGTGAAGATGACATTGCCGTGAAGCGCGGCGATCGCGTTGGCGTTCGTGCTGTCGCCGGTGCCGGGGGCCACACCGAAGAAGCCCGCCTCGGGATTGATCGCGTAGAGGCGGCCATCCTCACCGAAGCGCATCCAGCAGATGTCGTCACCGACCGTCTCGACCTTCCAGCCGGGGATGGTGGGTTCGAGCATCGCCAGATTCGTCTTGCCGCAGGCCGACGGGAAGGCCGCGGCGATGTGGTGAACGGCGCCCTTGGGCGAGGTGAGCTTCAGGATGAGCATGTGCTCGGCGAGCCAGCCCTCATCGCGGGCCATCACTGAGGCGATGCGCAGCGCGAAGCACTTCTTGCCCAGCAGGGCGTTGCCGCCGTACCCCGAGCCGTACGACCAGATCTCGCGAGTCTCGGGGAAGTGGACGATGTACTTGGTGTCGCTGCACGGCCACGCGACGTCGGCTTGCCCGCTGGCCAGCGGAGCACCCACGCTGTGCAGGGCTGGGACGAAGTCGCCGTCCTCGCCGATCAGATCGAGAGCCTGACGACCCATGCGCGTCATGATGCGCATGTTGACCACGACGTAGGGGCTGTCGGTGAGCTCGACGCCGAGCTGTGAGATCCGCGAGCCGAGCGGTCCCATCGAGAACGGCACCACGTACATGGTGCGGCCCTTCATCGATCCTGCAAACAGCGTCTTGAGCTCGGTCTTCATCTCGACCGGGTCGCGCCAGTTGTTCGTCGGGCCGGCATCGGCCTCGTTGAGCGAGCAGATGAACGTGCGGTCTTCGACCCGGGCCACGTCCTTGGGGTTCGAGCGCGCCAGGAACGAGTTCGGCCGCTTGGCTTCGTTGAGCTTGACGAAGGTGCCGGACTTAACGAGCAAAGTGGTGAGGCGGTCCCACTCCTCCTGCGACCCGTCGCTCCACTCGATGCGATCGGGCTGTGTGAGCTCGGCGACCTGCTCCACCCACTCCAAGAGCTTCTTGTTCTTGGTGGGGGCGTTCTCGAAACCAGGGACGGTCATGATCGGCGGCTCGCTTCCACTACCTCGACAACAACGGCGCTCTCACGGATGCCACTCCGCAACTGCCGCTAAGGGTGCCCTATGGGGTGGCCGGAAAGCCACGCCGGAGGGCGTGATCTGTATGACACCGAGGTCACTAGGGTGCCTGCGAAAGCCCGTCGCCGGGTGCTTTTCACCACGTTGCTCCCCCTGGCCCGATCGTCCCGGAAGGACCCTCTGTGAAGCTTCTCGTGCTCGGATGCGGCAACGCTGGCCTCGAGGTCGCCTCGCGCGCTAAGGGCCTGGGCTGGGAGGTCGTGGCCACCACCACCCGCGAGTCACGGATCGCCGAGATCGAGCAGGTGGCCGACAAGGGCCTGGTCGTGCTCGGCAACGATGTCGAAGCCGTCAAGGCGGCAGCCGCAGGGTGCGACGCGATCTTGGTCTCGGTGTCGCCTCCGATCATGCAGTCGCGCACGATCGAGGAGCGCGAACAGTCCTACCGCGACGTGCTGGTGGCCTCCTGCGCCAGCGCGGCCCAGGCCAGCGACCGCGTCGTGTTCATGTCGTCGATCTCGGTCTACGGCGATGGCCTGCAAGGGCAGGGCGAGGAGATCGACGAGAACACGCCACGCGCGCAGATCGAGGAGCCCTCGACCACCTACTACTCGCTGGCCGAGGACGCCGTGCTGGCCAACCCCGGGGGCACGGTGCTACGCCTGGCCGACATCTACGGCCACCCGCGCGACATCGACTTCACCTCTCGGGTCAGGCTCGCCCACGAACATATGGGCGGGTCGGTGTCGTTCGCCGGTGAGGGGCGGCTGCACCGGGTGCACGTTGAGGACGTCGCCAACGCCTTGATCTACGTGCTCGAGAACAGCCTCACCGGCGTCTACAACTGCGTGCCCGACCTCGCGCCCTCACCCACGAACAAGGCGGCCTTCGACCGTCTGGCCGACGCCTCAGGGCAGCCGCACCTGGAGTTCCGTGGCGAACTGCGCACCCCCATGAAGCAGGTCTCGAGCGGCAAGCTCCGAGATGCCGGGTTCGTCTTCCAGCACCCCGACGACGAGATCCTCTGAGCCGGCAGGCGCGTGCCTATCGATCGGGACCAAAGGCCCTCCCAGGGGGCGACGCGCTTCTCTACTCTCCGGTAACAATGAAACCCACGATGACGACCAAGAGGTAGGACGATGTATCCGATCAGCGCCGAGGACACCCTCGGTCTCAACGACATCCAGGTGGGGATCGTCCGCGCGGCGATCGATCTGCAGCCGATGGAGGTTGACGAGCGCATCGCCGACCGTGTCTACCCCGCCAGCCCGAGCAACGAGCCGGGCCGCATCCGCACGCAGATCTTCACCGGCGGCAACGTCAGCCGCATCACGGCCTACCGGTTTCATCGCGAAGACCTGCTGAACGAGCACCTCTTCCACGCGTGGCCCGGACAGGGGTACGACTTCCCAGCTCTCACCACCGTGCTCTTCGAGCGTCCCGACATGGTGATCCTGGGCGCAGACATCCTGCCCATCGCCGACGTCGCGTTCGACCGCACCTACTACGGGCGCTGGATGCTCGAGTTCGCCGATCTGCTTGCCGAGTACTGGCCCTCGCTCATCGAGCACCGGCTCGGCCCTGAGCCTGCGCCCGACCCCTACTTCACCAATCAGATCGGCTCGACCACGTCGGTGCTGCTCTACCTCGACACCGCGGTGATCCCCACGGCGATGGCATTCCTGACCGAGCTCACCGAACTCTGGGTGACGCTGCACAACCGCGCCGAACTACGCACCGACGCGATGGCCGCCGACATCGACCGTCGTCGTGTGCAGCTCATGACGAAGGCGTACAAGGGCCTGGACTACCACTCGCCGGCCTCGGACAGCCTCGCGTCGGTCATGGGCTGGCCGGGCGCCAACCTGCAGTTCGACGCCGTCTTCGGACCCGATACGCCCCCCGGCCCGATGGACAGCAAGCGCACCTACCTCGACGTGGTGATCTCGCCAGGCACCGTTTCGACGGGTCGCCCGCGCACGAAGTAGGGCCGTTACCGACCCTCGGGTCGACGCCGACGCACCATCGCGACGACGTCGAGCGGAACGGGTGCGTGCCAATTGCGCCACAACGCCAGCCAGCGCAGTCCGGCGGTGATGACCACGGTCAATACCAGCGTGAGCGTGGTGGGGACTCCGAGTTCGGTCATCACCACGAACGAGATCGCGCCCACGATGCTGGCCATCGCATTGATGACGCCGGGGCGCAGCATCTCTGGCACCTCGCCCACGAGCACGTCCATCAGCATCGCTCCCCCGGTGGCCGCGGCAACACCGACGAACACGATGCCGACGTCAGGCAGTCCGAGAAGTTCGGCGCGAGCCGCGCCGACCAGGGTGAAGAGGCCGAGCGCCAACGCGTCGAGTGCGATCAGCACCCCAGTAAAGCGTTCGATGGCCCGGGCGAAGAAGAACGCCAATCCGGCAGCAACGAAGGTGACGATCAGGTAGAGCCGATCGGTCAAGGCGATGGGCGTGCCCTGCTGGAGCAAGGTGTCGCGGATGAGTCCTCCGCCCAGGCCAGTGGTGACGGCGAGCACGATCACGCCGGTGACGGCCATGCGATGGCGCACCGCCACCGCGCCACCCAGTACGGCGCCCACCACGATGGCGGCAAGGTCAAGGGCGACCGGTACCTGGATGACGGAGGAATCCACGCATAGATCCTAAGCGGGTTGGCGTGAGGTTAGAAATCCATGATCTCGCTGAGGAACGAGGACTTCTTCTTCTTCGGGCGCCTGTCGTCGTATGAGCGGTCGGACCGCTCCTCGTACCGCTTCTCGTACCGGTCATCGCCTCGCGCGTACCGGTCATCGCCTCGCGCGTACCGGTCATCGTCGCGCTGGTTCCGGTCATCGCTGCGCGGGCTGGGCGCTGGCGGAGCTGACGGCATCGCCGCCTCGGACTTCTCGATCAGCTTGTCGAGCTCGCCACGATCGAGCCACACCCCCCGGCACCCCGGGCAGTAGTCAATCTCGACGCCCTGACGCTCGCTCATCGTGAGCACCTGGTCGGAACATACGGGGCACTTCATCGATCCTCCGGTCCCGCCGTGCCCTACGACACGAAACGGCTCCCTCCACCATGGTCAGCAGAGGGAGCCATTCGCAAGTCGACTCAGCGATTAGGCACGGAAGTACTAGCCGCGCGGGGTGCGGCGCGAGCTCGGCTTGCGTGAGCCCTGGCCGGGGCGACGCGGCTGCGTGCCTCGAGTGGTCTGAGCATCGCGCGGGCTGCGCGGGCCACGGTGGCGGCGCGTCGGCTCGGCCGCCTCAACCACGCGTGCCGTGTGGACCAGCGGAACTGAGGGTCCGGAGACCTCACCGATCGCGTCGTTACCGGGCTTCACCGGACGCAGGATCGGCTTGATGCCGGCCAGCTTCATGAGCGACCTGACGCTGCCCTGCTGATCCGGCGTAGCCAGCGTGACCACGATGCCCTCATTGCCGGCACGCGCGGTGCGACCCGAACGGTGGACGTAGGCCTTGTGCTCGGCCGGCGGGTCGACGTGCACCACGAGTGCGACGTCGTCGACGTGGATGCCACGCGCGGCGATGTCGGTAGCCACGAGGACGCGCACCTTGCCGGAGGAGAAGCGCGCCAAGTTCTTGGCACGAACAGCTTGCGACAGGTTGCCGTGCAGCTCGACCGCGGGAATGCCGCCATCGGTAAGGCGACGCGCCAGGTTCTTCGCGCCATGCTTGGTGCGGGTGAACGCCACGGTGCGGCCTTCGCCTGAGACCAGCTGGCGGATCACCTCGGCCTTGTCGCCGCCACTCACCGAGAACACGTGGTGGGTCATGACGGGCACGTCGGCCTCGTCGGGGTCGACGGCGTGCGTGACGGGGTTGTCGAGGTACTTGCGAACGATCTGGTCGACACCGCGGTCGAGCGTGGCCGAGAAGAGCAGGCGCTGGCCACGGGCGGGCGTGAGGTCGAGCAGTCGCTTGACGGCCGGCAGGAATCCGAGGTCGGCCATGTGGTCGGCCTCGTCAAGGACGGTCACTTGCACCTTGTCGAGCCGGCACTGGTTGCTGGCAATGAGGTCTTCGAGCCGACCGGGGCAGGCGATGACGACGTCGACACCGTTGCGCAGCGCGCTGGTCTGCGGACCGTAGCTGACACCGCCGTAGACGGTGGTGACGCGCATACGGAGCGACTTGGCCAGCGGCGCGATCACGTCGGCCACCTGCTGCGCGAGTTCGCGCGTCGGCAGCAGCACGAGGGCGCGCGGTGAGTACGTCTCACGCGGCGCGGGGTTCTCGATGAGCGTGTTGAGCAGTGCGAGTGCAAAGGCGAGGGTCTTGCCGGAGCCCGTGCGACCGCGGCCGAGGACATCGCGTCCACGCAGCGAGTCGGGCAGCGTGGCTGCCTGGATCGGGAAGGCCGAGGTGATGCCGCCGCGCGTGAGGCACTCCACCAGGGGCGCCGGGACGCCGAGCTCGGCAAAGGAAGGTCCGGACTCAAGTGAGTCCTCGATCATGGTGCTCGGAATGAGGGTGTTGGGAGCGTTCAAAGTGTTCTGGGCGTGCTTAGGCACAGTCGTCCTTTCAGACGTGTCGGGTGGCCGTGGTTGCCAAAAACCCGTTCACATGTCTGAAGGGGAATACGTCCGAGTAAGAAACCGGACGGGGAGCAATCGACCTGTTGGGCCGCAATTGCGTCCCTGTGTGGGCCATTGTGCCCTACTGATAGCAGCGGTTGGTCGTTGGGGCAACGTGTTGCGGGGAATCGCTGCCCCATCGTTGCTGTTGAACCAGGCGAGGAACCATCGATGCTGCTGCCCAAGGAGACACGATGCAGGTCAAGGAACTCGGCCATCTGGTGCTCTACGTGCGCGATGTCGAGCGTTCTGCGGGGTTCTATCGAGACGTGCTCGGCTGGCGTCAGATCGCACCCGGCAGCGACGGCGTCAAGACCTTGCCCTTCGCCGGCTACGCCGCGTTCTCCGCACCCAACGACCGCACCCACCATGAGCTCTTGCTCATCGAGGTGGGCGATCAGGCCACCCCGATCCCTGGCGGTCGGCGCATCGGCATGTACCACTTCGGCCTCAAGGTCGGCGACAGCGACGACGAGCTGCGCGAGGTGGTCACGACGTTGACGGCGGCCGGCGTTCCGATCGATGGCGCAAGCGACCACACCGTGACGCACAGCCTCTACATCCGCGATCCCGACGGCAACGAGATCGAGCTCTACATCGACGTGCCCGGAGTCGACTGGAAGAACAACCCCGAACTCATCGCCGCACCCATCAAGCCGCTGCACCTTTAAGGTGCGCAGCCTTCCTGTGCTCCTCCCGATTCCCGACCGGTTGCCTCGACCTATGACGAAGGCCCGCCGGAACAACGGCGGGCCTTCGTCAATGGTGGAGGTGCCGGGAATCGAACCCGGGTCCTTCGGTACCGGAGCAGAGCTTCTCCGGGTGCAGCCTGCTGTGCTTTTCTCAGCCCCGACGATCACGCAGGCAAGTCGTCGACGGGCTCAGTCACTGTTTGATTTTCTCAGCGATCCCGTGACCGAACTGCTGAGTGGAGCTTCCTAGCGACGCCAGATCCCGGGCCGGAAGCACTCCCGGGCTGACGGGCTTCTCTAGTGCGCTCGCTTAGGCAGCGAGTGCGAAGCCAGTGCGCGTGTTATCGGCACTTATTGGTTTGCGGCACATGGTTCACGAGCTCAGCACCGCGATCCTCGACCCGCTTCCTCTGAATCGATATCCGAAGTCGAAACCGTTCACCCCCCTGTTCAGTTATCTGCTGATCGTACGTCACAGCGCCCACTGCCCCCGATGTATTCCGTGTCGCACCGTGGCGATGCTTCGCGCAAGCCCACTGTCGGACCCTGTCCGTAGGGTCGGACCATGGCCTCGATCCCCACCTCCGACCTCGTTGTTGAGGGGATGGACGTGCCGAATATCGAGCCGGTCGACCTCATCGGAATGCTGACCTCCCTCGACGTCGAGGCCGACCGAACCGACACCGAGGCCCTCGAGATCGTGGCCGCGTGGGAGAAGGTGCGCTCCTGGGCGGAGGCGCAGGCCCACCTTGCGCTGGCCGACTTCCTGCGGCGTCCCGAGACCTTCGGCTCCCTGTTCAACCGTCCCCTGAACCAAGGGGACGCGGCCGACACGCCACCCGCGCCGGCCGCCCTGGGTGAGTGCATCCGCAGCCACCCCGGTGAGGAGTTCGCGGTGCGCTGCGGAATCTCGATCGCCTCGGCCGGCCATCGAGTCGGTCTGGCACTGGCCCTGGCCGACCGCCACCGGGCCACCTGGGAGGCCTTGAACACCGCAGCCATCGACGGCACCCGTGCCGCCCAACTTGTCGCCGAGTGCCTCGAGCTAAGCGACGAATCGGCGCGCACCGTTGAGGCGCAGCTGCTGCCCATCAGCTCAGAACTCGATGCACCCCGCTGGCGCCAAGCGGTCCGCCGGTCGGTCATCGCGGTGGATCCTCGATCGGCCCGGCAGCGCCACGAACGCGCCCAGCAGAATCGTCAGGTGCGAGTGCGGGCGGTCGAGAACGGCATGGCTGAACTGTGGGCCCTCCTGCCGGCCGAAGCCGCTCTGGCGATCGCCACGGCACTAGACGCACGCGCCAGGAGCATCCGCAGCCAGAGCGACCCCCGCACGCTGGAGCAACTGCGGGCCGACGTACTCGTTGAGGTGTTCGACCACGCGCTGCGCACCGGCGAGCTCGTCGGATCAGGGCGCCTGGGTTCGCACCAGGGCCACCGCGCCCACCTTCACGTCACGGTGCCGCTCTCGGTGCTGCTCGGCATCGACGACTCCCCCGCCGAGCTCCACGGCTACGGGCCCATCACGGCCGAGGTAGCACGCGAGATCGCCACCGATGCCACCTGGCGCCGCATCCTCACCGATCCCGCCAACGGCGCCATGGTCGAGGCTGGTGCCGCCACCTATAAACCACCCGCGGCACTTCAACGACACGTTGAGATCCGCGATGGCACCTGTCGATTCCCTGGCTGTGCGCGCAGGGCCGAAGGCTGCGACCTCGACCACACCGAGCCATACCCGCACGGCTCCACCGATGCGAGCAATCTCGGTGCGCTCTGCCGACGCCACCACCTCTACAAGCACGGTGCTTCGGCGACCGGGCGTGGCGATGGTCGCCTACGGCTAGTTCAGAACGAGCCTGGAGTGTTCACCTGGCGGATGCCTACGGGCGCAACGGCAACGGTGAAGCCGGAGCCGATCGATGGCTCATCGCGCGTGCACGACCGCCTCATGCGAGTGCTTCGGCGCGACGCCGCATAGCGAGTGCTGCAGCCCTACCAGGAACCGCCGCCCCCGCCACCCATGCCGCCGCCGCTGAACCCGCCACCACCGAAACCGGAACTCCCCGACGAGGCTGACGCCGCCGCCGAGATGGAGCCGGCCGTGGTGACGGTGAAGGCCGAGATCGCATCGCCGAAGTCGTTCATCGAGAACGCGTTGGCCCCCACGTACCAGGGCAGGATCCACGGAACGGCGCCGACCGATCCCGCACCGGCAGCAGCACCGGCTGCCGCACCGAACCCAGCGGCGGCGAAGGTCTTGGTCCAGCGCTCAGCCTCACCGAAGACCATCGCGTAAGGCAGGTACTGCGAGAAGACCTGTTCGCGCTCCTCATACCGGATCTGATTGGCCTCGGCTGTGCTGATGTAGGTGCGAAATCCCAGCGTCCGCGTCAGCACCGCCGTGCCGCGGCCGGTGCGCGCCGGCATCCGACGAGAGGCGATCAGCATGACGATCCCCGCGAGAACGATGCCGATCCCGACCAATCCGAAGGTGGTCCATCGGGCCAACGCCCAGGTGAGCAGCGCGCCGAATCCCGCAAGCACGCCGCCGAGAAAGGCCCATTGGGTACGCACATAGTCGGGACGACCACGGAACCACTTCCGCACGACCACCTCGTTATA
>Ga0105048_10012517_pt1 | contig 13302 bp, 13 predicted proteins | sample MAT05_FD_78382 | JGI IMG/M metagenome (GOLD analysis project Ga0105048, IMG submission 78382) | Freshwater microbial communities from Lake Fryxell liftoff mats and glacier meltwater in Antarctica - MAT-05 | ecosystem: Environmental > Aquatic > Freshwater > Ice > Liftoff microbial mat | place...
TGGGCGGTGGTCAAACGTTGGTTGACACTGCGAGCGATGTCGTCAGCTTCGGACATCACTTGGGCAAAGTCGGTGCTGTCGACCATGTGATGCGACTCCCGGGGGACGAGGCTCCGACGGTGTACACCTGCGGGATCGGTGCCTCAATTTTTCTGCTACAGGCCTGTGGTGCGGCGCGTGAATATTTTTGTGGCTTGAAATCGCTTGAGCTTTGGCGCGTTATCGGGCCCTCGTGTTTAGTTCCCTTGCACTTGCACTGAAAGCGTTGGTCGACCCGGTGGGCACGCTGCCCCGGGCTGTCGAGTCACGTAAGTGGCTGATACCAATCGTAATCTTGGCGGCTTTGACGGCCGCGTCGGGCGCGGTTTTGTCATCGCACATCGACCAGGCGAGGGTGGTGATACCCAAAATGCAGCAGAGCGGCGAGCTGAGCAAGGCCAGCGAGCGCGAGATCGCCGAAGAGATTGAACAGAGCGAGCGAATCGGCTTGGTCGGCAATATCGCGCTGGGCGTGTTCGCCATGCCGCTGCTGGTGCTGGGGTTGGCGGTGGTCCTCAAAGTCCTGGCCTGGCTGATGGGGCGCAAGGCGCTCTTTGGCGCGGTGTTCACCACGGCTGCGTTCGGGTTGCTCCCCATCGCGATACTGAGGCTGATCATCTTGATCGCGGCGATGCGGCAGACGGTGCTGAGCCCCGAGATGGCCAGCGCGCTGGTGCCGACCTCGGTGAGTGACCTGCTGCACGGCGATTACCCGATAGCGGTGACCCGGGCTCTGAGCACCTTGAATTTCTTTCACCTGTGGGCCGCGGTGTTGATGGGGTTGGGCTTCGCGGCCTCGACCCAGATGCGGCCGTGGCGTGCGTTGACGTTGAGTCTCTTTGTCTACTTGCTGGTCGCGGGCGCGGTGAGCGTCGGGCTGCCAGGGCTGATGCCTCCTGGAGGCCATTCATGATGTTGCTTTTGGTGCTGGTGGTAACTCCCATCTCTCTCGAAGACGTTAAAGCGGCCTCGCGGGCCAACCTGCAGGCCATTCAAGCCGATCTCCAGGTCGAAACGGCCGGCACGAATCGAACGGTGGCGCGGTCGGCTATCTTGCCGCGCGTCGACGTGAACGCCGGCGCCTCGGTCAACTACTTCGGCCCCCAGCGCCGCATCAGCGTGGTGCCCAAGCAGTGCGACGAGAAAGGGGTCTGCGAGAAAGACGCGAACGGCCAGATCATCTACGTGCAGAAGGCAGTCGACAACCCCGACGTCGCCTTCGGCAACTTCAGCCTCGGCCTCACCGTCTCGCAGCTGCTCTACGACGGCGGCCGGTGGTGGAATCGAATGGCGCAGACCGCTTCACTCGAAGAGGCGGCGAGAGGGCAGTATGCCGAGCAGCAGCTGGCCTCGGAGCTGGAGGCAGTGCGTCGGTTCTACGAGTTGGTGCGCGCCCAGCTGACCTTGAAGGTGCTCCGCTCGAGCATTGAGCGCAGCAAAGACCAATTGATGCGCGCGACCTCGCTCTACGAGGCCGGCCGAGGCCAGCGGCGCGATGTGCTCGATGCTGAGGTGAACGTGGGCAATGACGAGATTCTGGCGATGCGCCAGGAACAGTCGATTGCCTCAGCCCAGGTCGAACTGTTGCAGTGGCTGGGTCGCCCCTCTGACGACATCGAAGCGGTGGTGCCCGACGAGATGAGCCCGCAGGTGGTGGCCGTCGGCGCGCCGAGCAGTGAGCGGGTGCTCTCCCTGGCCCGGCAGCAACGGCCTTTGATGCACGCCCTCGAATCGCAGGTTCGGGCGAACGAATTGAGTGTCGAGGTTGCGAAGGCAGACTACTTTCCCCGCGTGTCCATCAACGGCGGCTACTCTCGAAATGCACCCGCGATCGGGCTCTTCGTCGACCCCACCAGGCAGAATGGGTTGTTCGCAGGGGTCAACATCGACTGGAACGTGTTTGGCGGGTTCGCCACCGCGGCGGCGACCGAAGCAGCGCGCATTCAGGTGCGCCTGGCCACCGCGCAACAGCGGCAAGCCATCGCCGACCTCGACGGCGAGATTCGCCGCACCCTCCGAACCCTCGAGACCCAATTGCGCATCTCTGGCGTGGCCGAGAAGAACCGAAACCTCTCTGAGAAGCAGCTCTCGATCGAGGTCGAACGCTTCAACGCCGGCGCCAGCTCGAACATCGACGTTCGCAACGCGCAGGTGAAGGTGACGCAGGCGCAGCTGACGCAGCTCCAGGGTCGGGTCGACGTGGAGATCGCCCGGGCCGCGTTGCACCGCGTCTCGGGTGCGCCGGTGGGGGGCGCGCCATGACCTGGTGGAAGGGGCTGATCGCCGCGGTGATCGTGGCGGCTCTGGTCGGGGTGACGGTAGCCGGGCTGCGAGAGCGGCCGCCTCCGCCGACCGAAGTGCAGAAGGGCGAGGTCAAGCGCGGGCCGATTACCCGCACCGTGACCGGAGCTGGCAAAGTGCAAGCCGCCACCACTGTGAAGATCAGCTCGAACCTCTCGGGCGACTTGATCGAGCTGAGCGTGAAAGAGGGCGACAAGGTGATCAAGGGCCAGGTGCTCGGTCGCCTCGACCGTCGGCGCTTCGAGGCCAACACCAAGCAGGCGCAGTCGGCGATGAACGCCTCGAAGTCTGACGTGGCGACCGCTCAGGTTGACATCGACCGCATCACCCGCGAGCTGGCCCGAATCGACGCGCTGGTCGAGAAAGGCATGGCCTCGAAGGCCGAGTCGGAGAAGGCCGCTTCAGACCTGCAAGCAGCCAAGGGCCGGGTCGCGGCGCTGAAAGATCGCACCGCCCAGGCGGCGGCGGTGCTTGACGAGTCGCTCAACAACCTCTCGAAGACCGTGATGCTCTCGCCAATCGACGGCACGGTGATCGAGCTGACCCGTGAAGTGGGTGAGCGGGTGCGCGGCTCCGACTTCAACGAAGACGTGGTGATGACCTTGGCCGCGCTGGCGCTGATGGAGGTGAAGATCGAAGTGGGCGAGCACGAGGTGGTGCACCTCAAGGTCGGCCAGAAGTCGGAGATCAAGGTCGACGCGATCGAGAACGACACCTACGAAGGCTCAGTGGTCGAGATTGCGCAGAAGGCGTTGATTCGAAACCCGGGCACCGAGCAGGAGACCACCAGCTTTCCGGTCACGGTGGCGCTGAGCAAGCGACCGACGGGAGTGATGCCGGGCATGAGCGCGGAGGTGAAGATCATCGCTGACCAACGCCAGAGCGCGCTGATCGTGCCGGTGCAGGCGGTGACCGTACGCCCCGAGGCGATGATGCAAGACAACAAGCCCGAGTCGATTGAAGGGGGCAAGCAGGTGATCGCCGCTCCGAAGGGTGACCGCTTCGCCAAGATCGTCTTCGTGGTCGACGCCAATAACAAAGTGCAGATGCGGCGAGTCGTCACCGGCATCGCGTCAGACACCAACATCGAGGTGCTCGAGGGCCTCAAAGAGGGTGAGCACATCGTCGAGGGGCCGTATCGGACCCTGGCCAAAGATCTCAAAGACGGCGACATCATCGAAGAGAGCAAAGGCGGCGGGAAGGGTGGGCCAGGTTCGGGCCCGCGTCGGGGGTAAGCGATGTTGATCGAGCTCACTGACATCTATCGCGAGTACGTGGTGGGTGGGGAGACGGTCAAAGCGCTCGACGGCGTGTCGCTGAACATTTCCAAGGGTGAGTGGGTCGCAATCGTGGGCCAGTCAGGCTCGGGCAAGTCGACGATGATGAACGTGATCGGTTGCCTCGACACGCCGACACGCGGCACCTACCAACTCAACGGCAAAGACGTCTCGCATATGGATGATGACGCCCTGGCCGACGTGCGCAACCAGGAGATCGGCTTCATCTTTCAGAACTTTCAGCTGCTACCCCGCGAGACCTCGCTGGCCAACGTCGAGCTGCCGCTGGTCTACCGCGGGTTGCCGGCCAAGGAGCGCCGCGAGCGCGCGGTCGAAGCGATGCGCAAGGTGAAACTCGAGGGCCGCATGCACCACAAGCCGACCGAACTCTCGGGTGGCCAGCGGCAGCGCGTGGCGATCGCGCGGGCCCTGGCGTCGTCACCGTCGCTGTTGCTGGCCGACGAGCCGACCGGCAACCTCGACAGCGCCACCGGTGAAGACATCATTCGCCTCTTCAGCGACCTCCATGCGCAGGGGCACACCATCGTGCTGGTGACCCACGAGCCGAAGATCGCCGCCCGCTGCCAACGTGCGGTGCGGCTGAGCGACGGGAAGATCGTGGGTGACGGGCCAGGGCCTGACATCGCCTACGAGAAAGCGAGCGCGGCATGAGCCTGCGCGTCGACCTCGTCGAGGGCATGGTGATCGCGTTGAAGTCGCTGCGCGCGCACCGGCTGCGCACGGTGCTCACCACCCTGGGCATCGGCATCGGCGTCTCGACCTTGCTGGCGATTCTAGGCATCACCCAGGGCCTCGACACCAGCTTCGAGAAGCAGCTGGCCAGCCTGGGCAGCGCCACGCTCTATGTCGGCAAGCAGCCCTGGGTGATTCAGGGCAACTGGTGGGAGTTTCGCAATCGAAAGAACCTCACCCTCGAGCACCTCCAGGCGGTGCGAGAGCAGTGCACCCTGTGCAAGAGCGTGGTGCCGCTCCTGGGCGACGCGGAGGACGTGAGCTTTCTGGACAAGGAGATGGCGTTCGTCGACATCACCGGTACCACCGCCGACTTCGCCTCGGTGGGCGGGTACGAGACGCCCAAGGGCCGCTTTCTGTCGGAGTCGGACAACGACAGCCGCCGCTCGGTCGCGGTGCTGGGCGCGTCAGTGGCAGAGACGCTCTTCCCCATCTCGAACCCGCTCGGGTCGTCGATTCGCATCGGAGCCAAACCGTTTCTGGTGATTGGCGTGCTCAGCCGCAAAGGCAAGCTGCTCGACAACGATCAAGACAAGACGGTGATGATCCCCTTCAACACGTTCAAGGCGTACTTCAAGGGGCGCCGGAGCATCGACATCGGCATCGAGGTGAAGACGCCCGATGACCTCTCAGCCGCTGAAGATCAGGTATCGGGCATCTTGCGACGTGCGCGGCAAACGCCGCCCGAGAAGCCAGACGATTTTTCGATCAACAAGCCTGATCAGTTGGCGTCAACCTACCAGAAGCTGACCGGCGCGCTGTTCGGCGTCGCGGTGGGCATCGGGTTCATCACCATGCTGGTCGGCGGCATCGGCATCATGAACATCATGTTGGTCTCGGTCAGAGAGCGAACTCGCGAGATCGGCGTGAGGCGCGCGCTCGGAGCCCGCAAGCGCACCATCATCATTCAATTCATGTTGGAGGCGATGGTGGTCTCGGCGCTCGGCGGGTTGCTCGGCACCATCGTGGGGCTGGGGGGCGCGAAGGTGGTGAGCCTGGTGACTCCGCTGGCGGCGACGGTGAAGCCGTTGACGGTGGTGTTCGGTGTCTCGTTCGCGGCGTTGGTCGGCCTGTTGTTCGGCATCTTGCCGGCGGCGCGAGCGGCGAACCTCGACCCCGTTGAAGCGTTGCGACAAGAATGATTCGCGCCGCCCTCGACAACTTCCGCCTGGCCTTTGGCACCTTCGTGGCCCACCCGCTGCGCACGATGCTGACGCTGCTGGGCATCGTGATCGGCGTCTCGACGGTGATGGTGATGATGGCGCTTCTCGAGGGCCTGCGCATCAAGGTGAACAAAGACATGGGGCAGCTCGGCGCGAACGTGTTTCGTGTCGACAAGTGGCCGCAGGGTTTTCGCATCGGCGGCGGCAATCAGATGAATTGGAACAAGATCTCCAAGCGGCCCTCGCTCACACTCGACGACAAGCGCGCGATTCTTGAGCACTGCCCCTCGGTGATTCGTACCAGCGCCGCCGGTTGGGCCCCCGCGCAGCGAGTGAAGACCGCGCTGGCCGAGACGCAGGCCAATGTGTTCATCAATGGAACCACCGTCGAATACCCCGACACCGCAGGCATCGTGGTGGCGTTCGGTCGGTACTTCAGCGAGCAAGAAGACATCGACGGTCGCTCAGTGGTGGTGCTGGGGCCTGATGTGTCTGATCGCCTGTTTCCGTCGCTCGACCCGATTGGCCAGGAGGTGCGGCTCAAAGGCCGGCCCTACACCGTGGTCGGGGTGCTCGCGCGGCGAGGCAAAGTGCTCGGCCTGTTCAACCTCGACAACATGGTGATGGTGCCGATGAACACGTTTCTCTCGGCCTATGGCAAGCGCCGCACCGTCTCGATCAACGTGCAGGCGAAAGACAAAGACTCGGTCGACAAGGCGATGGAGGAGGTGCAGCGCATCATGCGTCAGCGCCACCGCCTCGGCATCGAAACAGAGAACGACTTCGAGACCTCGACCAATGAGTCGATGGCCAAGTCGCTCAACGACATGTCGAACGTGATCACCGCCGCGACCTTCGGGGTGTGTCTGCTCTCGCTGCTGGTCGGCGGCATCGGCATTCTGAACATCATGCTGGTGTCGGTGACCGAGCGAACCAGAGAGATCGGCGTGCGCAAGGCGCTGGGCGCGCGGAGATCTCGCATCTTGCTGCAGTTCGCGACCGAGGCCGTGGTGCTGGCGCTGGTCGGCGGCGTGCTCGGGCTTGGCCTCGGCCTCGGGTTGGCCGGGCTGGGGCGATGGGCTCTCGGGTTGTACACGGCGGTGCCGCTGTGGGCGGTGGTGGTGTCGCTGGCGATGAGCTCTGGGGTCGGCGTGGTGTTCGGCATCTACCCGGCTGCGCGCGCTTCGAGGCTCGACCCCGTCGACGCGATGCGGGCGGAGTAGCGAAAGATATGTTTGAGTCGGCGTCTGTGCGCGCTTCAGCGCCGATGCCTGCGCCACCCTCCACATCAAGGGCTCGGCGTTCAACTGCGAATGCAACGAGGAGCTCAAAGACTTGAAGGGCAACTCGACCGGCGTCACCTGCGTGCGAAAGAGCGAGCGTTATCGTTGAGCGCCGCGCAGCAGGGCCTTGAGGGCGTCGCGGTTCGATTCGACTGACAGGTCATGCTCGGTGAGGTTGTAGACCCCGACTTTGACGTTCTCGGCATTGAGAATCACCACGTCGCGGTAGGTCACCGCCCACCGCCCCCAGACATTCACCGCGGCGGTGTCTTGCAGCAGCGGGAGCGTTTGACCCTGCACGAAGCTCGCATTGGTCGCTTCGTAGCCGGCGCCGTTGACCCCCAACAGCGCGTACACTGCCGGTGACTCGGCTTCGAGCTCGCTTTGAATCTGGTTGAGGAAGCCAAACTGGCTCCGGCAGTACCCTCAACTCGAATGAGCGAAGTACCAGCCACTGACGTGCGCGAGGAACTGGCGCGGCGAGACCTGCTGGTTCGCGGTGGCCGAAGCGGGGTTCTCGTCGCGTAGGCTGAAGTCGGCGAGCTGATCCGTCGTGCCTCCATCGACCCGAGGCGTCATCGGCACGCAGGCGGCGAGCAGGGTCAGCAGGGCCAGAGAACGCATTGGGTGCGTCATTCAACAGTTTTGGCCCGAGGACAAGGGCTCTCGGCCGGTGACCGCTACAGCGGGGGGAGGGCGAAGGCTTTTTCGAGCGTGAAGCCAAGTTCGGGTGGAGGTGGGTTTCGCTTGCACTGCTGACAGAGGTACTCGACCTCCTCGATGTGCCTCACCACCCGACGCTTTTCGGTGACCAGCACTCCTGCGAAGACCGTCAGTGCGGAGGCCGCGTGGAGACCTGTCGACTCTTCTTCCACTCGGCTCCACACCAGGCTGAAGGGGTCGAGAGGCCCGCTGCCGAAGCAGCCGTCGCAGTTGGCCGGAGTTCCCAACACGATCGCTTCGCCGCGGTTCTTCGCCGCAAGCGCACCGTGCCTCAGCTTGCCCAACATGGGGTGAATGCGCTCCACCAGCTTCTTGATCATCTCGACGCGCGGGCCGGCGCTCGCCACGAACTCTTTCGCGCTGACCCCTGCCAGAGAGCGAACGATAATCTCCGACTCGAGCTTCGAGATGAGAGGCGCGAGGGTCAGGGCCTCGTCGAGCGGGGTGGGCAGGCCGCAGTATTGGCAGCGATAGACTTTCGCCGCTTCGGCTCTGAGCGCCGACCCGAACCGCAGACATGACGCGCACCCCAACGTGTCTCGCTCGACCTGGCCGTAGAGTTTTTGCTTGCGCGCTTGCACCTGCGCCTTGACCGCCGCGGGCAGCTCCAACACGAACACATGGCTGCAGCTGGGGCAGGTGCGTTTGCTGCCGGCGAAAGCGGCGTTGATGGTGAAGGCGTGGGCGCAGGCCTGACAGGTGGTCTCGAACAGCACCGGTCGGTCACCTTTGTCGGCCACCGCAGCGGGGGGCTCGGCCTTTCGGCTCGGCCGCTCGAGGGTGAAGGTCGCTCCGCATGACTTGCAGGTGCGCTTGGTGCCGGTAAATGCCGAATCGAATGAGATTTCGCTCTGGCACCGCGGACAGCAGGCTTCGACCAACATCGACCTGACAGTACTCCGAGCGGCTGCGTTTTTTTCGCAATTTCTGAGAAAGCGTCGCAGGAGCAATTGTGCGCAGGGTCTTTCATCTCGTGATCGGCCTTGCCCTCGAAAGGCTCGACCATGCTTCGAAGCGCTCGACTCGACAGCCAATCAGTGCTCGTTTTGCGGTAGTTTTGCGGTAGTTGCGAGGCCCAAGGCCTTCTGCTACGTGCCGCACCCGTTCATTTTTGGGCGGTTACAACGCTGGCAGCCGCGCTGCCCCGCACCTCCGGCTCAACGCCGCGTGCGTGAGAAGGAGCACACTATGCAGGGCATCATCGGTAAAAAAGTAGGCATGACCCAGATCTTCGGCGACGACGGCAACGTCATCCCCGTGACGGTCATCGACGTTTCGACGTGTGAAGTGGTCGGCAAGCGCACCATGGAGACCGACGAGTACACTGCGGTCGTCATCGGCTTGCAGGACGCCAAAGAGAAGCACCTGACCAAGGCGCAGCTGGGCTCGTTCAAGAAAGCGGGCGCCAAGCCCAAGCGCATCTTGAAAGAGTTCCGCGTCACTGCCGAAGAGTTGGCCAAGTTCACGGTCGGCGAAGCGGTCAAGGCCGAGATGTTCACCAAGGGCCAGATGGTCGACGTGACCGGCATCACCAAGGGTCGCGGGTACCAGGGCGTGGTGAAGCGTTGGGGCTTCCGCGGCTTCGGTCAGACCCACGGTACCCACGAGTACCGCAAGCACCCCGGCGCGATCGGTCAGCGTAAAACGCCCGGTCGCGTGTACCCGAACAAGCGCTTGCCCGGTCACTACGGCGTGGAGCAGGTCACCATTCAGAACCTGGTGGTCGCCGATGTGATGCCCGAGAAGAACCTGATTCTGGTCAAGGGCGGCATTCCCGGTCACAACGAGGCGATGGTCATTGTGAAGCCCGCGGTGAAGTTCGCCCTGCGCGCCGAGCACAAGGCCAAGAAGTCGGCGAAGAAGTAATCACCCGTTTCTTGATTCTGGCAAAGCCCATGCGCTCCACGTTTCTTCCTTCGAGAATCGGCGTGGTGGCGGTGGGCTTTGTCGCGTTCGCAGCGGCGGGCTGCGGCTCGTCGGGAGTCGCTCAGCTCTCGTACGGCACCGCCTGCGTGCCCGGCGAAACCACCGCGGTGTGCGCCAATGGCGTGTGCGTGGCGCTCGATGATCAATCGGGCTTCTGCACCCGCACCTGCGACGACGATTGCCCTGAAGGCTCGACCTGCGAAGCCGCTGGTCGCTACGGCCGAATCTGTCGCCCGCTGGTCGGCTGCAAAGAAGAGGTCGATTGCCCGGCCGGGCACACCTGCAATGTCGAGACGGGCAACTGCTACATTGCGGTGAGCCGCTCGCTGTGCTCGCCCTGCCAAGACGTGTCGCAATGCCCGAGTGGGGGAGCCTGCTTTAAGGCGATCGGCTCCGGCGAACAGTTCTGCACCACCGCGTGCGGAGCGGGCAATGCGTGCCCCACTGGGTACGAGTGCGGCGAGGCACCGGTCGGTGCTCAGGGGGCGCGGGTCAAGCAGTGTCTGCCGGTGAGCGAGACCTGCAATCAAGGCCGCATGCTCTGCACCGCTTGCGAAGGCGACAACGAGTGCGGCGGCCCGAATGATCTCTGCGTACGCAACGTAGTCTCAAGCGAGCGCTTCTGCGGTCGCGACTGCAACCCGACCAAGAACGTGTGCCCGACGGCGGCCTGCACGCCGGCGTTACTCGACTCGGCCGCCAACCCCGAGTGCCCCACGGGCTTCTCGTGCGTGAACCTGTCGCTCAACGGCGCGGGCACGCAGCGTGGGCCGTTTCAATGCGTGCCCAACTCAAACTCTTGCGTGGGGTTCTGTGATTCGACCACCGAAGTCGGCCAGGTCTCGCAGTGCGGTCTGGGCAAGCTGTGCGTCGAGAACCGTTGCCAGAGCGCGACCGACGGCCGCATGTGCGCGAGCTGCACCGACAACGATGACTGCCGCGGCGGAGGGTTCACCGAGAACCGTTGCATCACCAACAACTGCACCGACTGCCCGTTTCGCGGCGAGTCGTTCTGCTCGACAGTCTGTGCCGACGATGCCGCCTGCACTGCCTCGTTCGGAGTCGGGTTCGTCTGTAAGCCGGTCGCCGACCCCACTGGCGTGATGCGCTCGTATTGCATGCCGCAGCGAGGCACTTGTCAGAGCGGCCTGAAGCGACTGGGCGACGACTGCAGTGGCAAGGGCGCGCAAGACTGCGTGACGGGCCTGTGCATCGCCTCCGGGCTGGCTTCGTTTTGCAGCGTGGGTTGCACCGCCGATGCTGACTGTGACGACGGGCGCTACCGCTGCTGCGAGACCTCGGCGGGTGGCTACGATTGCTCGGCAGAGCATCGCGCGGGTGAAGGGCCGAAGTCGGGTAGGGGCGTGTGCTCTCCGACCGGTGGGCTGTTCGGAGCCGATTGCGCTCCCGGCCAGGCCCCCTGCCAGAGTGGAACCTGTTTGGATCTCGGAACCGCCCGGGTCTGCTCGGTGACCTGCGCCGGCCGTTCATGTCAGAGCGGGTTCTCCTGTCGAAAAGCCCAAGTGGCCGGCGGCGACCCAGTCGACGTGTGCTTCCCCAACGGAGGTGGCAAGCCGGGTAGCAGCTGCTCGTTCGGCCCCGCCGCCTGTGAGAGCGGCCTGTGCATCCGCAAAGACTCCGGCAACATCTGCACCGTGGGCTGCACCGCGAGCACCGACTGCCCCGAGTCGTGGACATGTGAGGTTTCGCTGTCGGTGACGAACCAGTCGATTCAGACCTGCTTGCCGTCGGTGTTGACCGAGGGCTGAGCGTTTGCGGCTTCTTTTTTCTCGATATCGAGGGTTGCACAGCGAGGTGCCCACTCGGGTTAGCAGGATGAGCACCAATTGAGATGCTCATCGCCCGAACGGAGTTTCAGATGAAGAAGTCGATCAAACTGACGAGCTTGAAACTGAACCAGCAGAACCTGAAGAACCTCTCGGCTGAAGCGATGGCCACCGTCGTTGCTGGCGGTTGTTGGAGCAGCTGCAAGGTCTGCTGAGTCGTTCACAGGTCACTGAGAGTCCACGGTCGTGCACCGTGGGCTCCTTTTGGGTGGGCGTCGATTGGCTCAAGCGTGGTCGCCACTGTTGGTTGAGCGCGAGGCCGACGATGCTCGCGCGACCATTGAGGCGATAGCCGAAGCGATTCGCGAGCCCCCGGCCAGTGCAACCCTTGCCGGAGGCAGTGCCGGTACTGCGCTCTTCTATGCGTCGCTGGCGCAGATTCAGCCCGATCGCGGCTGGGCAGAGGTCGCGATCGACCACTTGAGCCACGCCATCGACTCCCTGAGCGGGCCCAATCAGTGGAGCGCTCTCTTCCCCGGCCTGGTGGGTATCGCCTGGGTCGTCGAGCATCTGCAGGGTCGGCTCAAAGGCCTGCCTCTCGATGATCTGAATGGCGACATCGACGCGGTGCTGGATGCGGAGCTTTCACAGCCCTGGAGCCGCGAGCACGACTTGATGTACGGGCTGGTTGGCATCGGCGCGTACGCAGCGCTGCGATGTCGGCGGCGCGGCCCCACGTCGGCTCAGCTGCTGCGAAAGGTCGTCGCGCAACTCGACGCTCGCAAAGTGGCGGTCGAGGGCGGGTACGCCTGGCACACCGCGGTCGCCCAGCTCTCAGAAGGGTACCGGGGCGAGAACCCCGAGGGGGCGTATGATCTCGGAGTCGCCCATGGGTGTGCCGCCGTGGTGGCATTGCTGGCGCAGGCTGCGTCGCTGGGCGTGGAAGGGGCCCGGGGGCTCTTCGAAGGCGCCTCGGCGTGGCTGCTGAGCCAACGTCAGGCGATCTCCGTCGGCTCGTATTTCGCTGACCTGGTGACGGTCGGGCAGCCCCAGGCGGTGCAGCCGTCGCGAATCGGCTGGTGCTATGGCGATCTGGGCATCTCCGCGTCGCTCCTGGCCGCGTCGATGAGCTTCGGAGATCAAGCCTCGGCCACCGCGGCGCTGGAGGTCGCCCGTCACGTCGCTGCTCGCGGCATCGGGGGCGGCTCGCTGGTCGATGACGCCTTTCTCTGTCACGGCGCCTCCGGCAATGGTCACCTCTTCAACCGCTTGTGGCAAAGCAGCGGCGATGATGTCTTTCGGCACGCTTCCCGGTGCTGGTTTCGTGAAGTGGCGAACCTTCGCCGGCCCGGGCGGGGCGTCGCAGGCTTCGAGCCCCGCGTCGCCCGGGTCGATGTCGGGCCGTTTGGGTTCCTTCAGGGCGCGGCCGGCATCGGCCTAGCCCTCTGCGCCGCCGTGTCGACCAGCCCCCCCGCCTGGGACGAGGTTCTCATGATCAGCGTCGATGACCACTTTCGGCCAGCGGTTCGGTAGCGGCACGGCAGAGGGCTTCGGCTCGCGATGCGAGGCGGCCCCATGGGCGCTTGATGCGACCCGCCAAGAACCCGGGAAGGCCGTTTTCCTCCTTCGCCCCCCGCGAATGGGTGTGCTAGCACCTCGCACCTTCGCCGACCCATGCGCGCCGTTCTTCACAGTGTGATCGCCCTCTCGTTGTTGCTCGCCCTGGGGTGTCAGGATCGCTCGCGCACGCGCAAGGTGCTGGAGCCCTTCGCGCTCGTGCCCGGTACGCCGACGGTCGACACGCAGGCGCCCCAGATTCAGAACGACACCACCCGCGCTACTGGCGACTTCGACATTGCGGTGCCTCGGCAGTGCGACGGCTACAGCCAGGTCTCGGTGCGCAAGGTCGACATTCTTTGGGTCATCGACTCCTCGGGCTCGATGGGGCCCAAGCAGGCGAGGCTGGCGGCGAACTTCGATGGCTTCATGCAGCAACTGGTCAACGCCAACCCGCCGATCGACTTTCTCATCGCGGCGGCGACCACCGACA
>Ga0105048_10012518_pt1 | contig 13301 bp, 10 predicted proteins | sample MAT05_FD_78382 | JGI IMG/M metagenome (GOLD analysis project Ga0105048, IMG submission 78382) | Freshwater microbial communities from Lake Fryxell liftoff mats and glacier meltwater in Antarctica - MAT-05 | ecosystem: Environmental > Aquatic > Freshwater > Ice > Liftoff microbial mat | place...
CCCCGCCGCTCCCTGCGTCGCCACGCCGGCGGCCGACCCGCGCCCAAGCACCGCCGCGAGAATCGGACCGCCAACAGCACCGACCAGCACACCCCACCACGGCGCAATCCCGGCCCGCGGCCCGATCACGGCACCGGCCGCTCCACCCACCACAATCGCCCCCAGCCACACCCCGGCAAACACAACCACGCTTCGCACGCCCGACCCTGCGTGCTCACCCACGAGATACTCGCCGGGCCGATCGCCCGGCGCTTCGCGATCATGCTCCGCCCTGGCTGCCTCGACGGCTTGCGGATACGTCGCCCGTTCCCAGTCGGCATAGTCGTCGAACGACCGGCGGATGAGCTTGAAATGCAGCAGCAGGTTGGCGACGCCAAGCCCCAGAACGCCGCCAAGCGTCGCGCCGATCCACCACCAGGCACCCGGGGTCGCGGGTGCCGCGCCCCCCGGCGTCGGGATCGCCCACGCCCAGCCCGGCGCGACCCGCATCAGTCCCTCCGGGTTGAGCACCCCGCCCAGCGTGTGAAGCGACACGCCGACAATCGTCGCAAACCACGGCAATACCAAGGGGATCGTGAACGTCTTGAGGTCCGTCAACGTCATCGCCACCAGCGATGCAACGAGCAGCAGGAGCGCCGCGAACATCGGCCACGTCGTCCGCGGCCAGCCCGTCCACGCGTCCGCCATCGCCCACTCGGGCCGGATCTGATCGATCGGCACCCCGAGCAGCCGCGTTCCGACAGGCACCAGGTAGTAGAGCGCGAAGAGACTGACCCACAGCACGCCCACCAGCAGCTCGACCAGCGGATACTCCCCCGAGATCCTGCTCCGGCAGAACCGGCACCGACCCTTGAGCATCAGCCAGCCGAGCACCGGAACGTTCTCTCGCCACGTCAGCTTTGTCTCGCACGCGGGGCACCGGCTCGGCGGCGTGACGACCCCGATGCCCAGCGGCAGCCGGTACACCAGCACGTTGATGAGCGACCCCAGGCACGCGCCCCACGCGAACACGAAGAAGACCCACATGGCCGCCAGTCCGTACTCGAGCAGGCGATAGTCGGGCATCAGAACGGGGCCTCGTCGGGGTCCCCGTCGGCGTCGGGCTCGTCGTGAGCCGGCGCGGCCGGGGTCGCTGGGGAGTTATCGGCAGCTTCCAGCTTCCGCGTGAGGTCTTCCACGTGCCGCCGGGCCTTGTCAAGGGTCGTGCGGCAGTGGTTCACGAGCTTCACGCCCCGCTCATAGTCGGCGATCGATTGTTCCAGCCCGGCCTCGCCGGACTCGATCTTCTCGATGATCGCCTCGATCTGGGCCAGGGCGTCCTCGAACGGCAGTGCGGCGGGGTCTTGTGGAGTCTTCTTGGTCACGGCGGAGGATATCCTTGCGCGACTCCGCCCAGTCACCCCCTGAACACGGACGCGCACCGCCATGCCCCCCACCGCCCACGCCGCCAGCCACACCGCCGACCTCCACCATTCCGATACCCACGTCACGCTCCCAGCCGACTCCAACCAGGCCCTGGGCATCGCCCAGTACGCACTGGACTTCATGTGGGCCCGCAAGGGCGCGGTCGGCTTCGCCGATCCCGGCAAGCGCGTTGTCGAAAAGACCGAGAAGTTCCACACCGACGCCTGCCTCTGCGGCGTCTCAGCGCTTGCGCTGGGCACAAACGCCCCGAATCTGCTCCGCCGCGAGGCCCTTAGCTATGCCGTGCCGCCCGCGGGGGTCGGCTCCCTCGCCGCACCCTTCGGGGCCCGCCACGCCGGTGCGACAGTGTTTGGGTCCAGCGTTCAGGTTCAGCCCGAGAAGGCCGTCGTCGCCAACGCCGCGGCCGTCCGCGAGTGGGATTCCAACGGGACCAACTTCGGCTTCAACCCGCGGCTGAACCACACCGCGGGCGAGTTCGGGCACAACGACTTTTATGCGGTCCCGATCGCCGCCGCGCAGCTCATGGGCCTCGACGGCAAGGCCGCCGTGAAGGGCATGATCCTTCTTGACGAGATCCGCGGCCGCTTGGCGGAAGTCTTCAGCCTCAAGAGCTACAAGGTCGACCACGTTGTCCACGGGGCCATTGCTTCGGCGGCCACCTTCGGGGCCATGCTCAAGGCCACCCCCGAGCAGATCGAGAGCGCGATCGGCATGATGGTCGCCCACTACATTCCGTTCCGCGCCATCCGCGCGGGCAAGCAGCTTTCGGACTCGAAGGGCGCGAGCGCGGCGATCTCGAGCGAGGCCGCCGTGCTGAGCATGAAGCGCAGCATGATGGGATTCCTTGGCCCGCGCGACATCTTCCGCAATCCCGAGGCCATCTTCCGCATCTTCGAGGGGCCGGGGCAGATGTTCCAGAAGGTCGGGGCCGAGCCGCAGGGCAATGCCCAGAGCGGCCATACGAAGACAGCCGCCTACGCCTCCCCCTTCGAGCTTGTTCTGGCGAAGGGCGGCGACGACTTCGCCGTCATGGGCATGCACTTCAAGCTCGGGCTCTACGAGCACCAGTCCGCCGGCGCCCTCCAGGGCCTCATCGACCTGATCAACAAGGCACCGCGCCTGCTCGACGATCCCCAGGGCGGCGGCATCAAGGGCATGACGGTCGTCGCCTACGAGCCGGCCTTCGGCATCATCGGCGACCCGGCCAAGCGCGACCCCAAGACCCGCCAGTCGGCCGACCATTCCATGCTCTACCTTGTCTGCACCAAGCTCCGCAAGGCCCTGGAGGCCCGCAAGGCTGGAGCCAAGACCTTCGACTTCAAGACCCTCATGCTTACGCCCTACGACTTCTCCGCCGAGGCGATCCAGCACCCCGTCACCCGCACCCTCATGAGCAAGATGAACTTCGAGCACGGCGGCCCCGACTACGACCGCCGCTACCCCGACGGCATCCCGACCTCCATCCGCATCACCGGCGCCGACGGGGCCGTGCACGACTCGGGACTCGTCATGTATCCCTCGGGCCACGCCCGGAACACCTCGGCCAACCTCAACGACATCCTCGCCCACAAGTTCGCGCTCCTGGGCGGGCTCGCGATGGGCGAGCCGGGGAGCAGCGCTGCCGTCACGCGGCTGATCGCTCGCTACGCCGACGTCTCCTCCAAGTCTGCCGCGGATGTCCAGACTATTCACGATTTCTCGTTCACCGTTCGTGATCGGTTCGTCGATTGACGTCAAGCCAGAGCGAGTTGGAAAGACGGGCGGACCTCCGGGCCCGCCCGTCTGCGGTTCTGGGTCCCAATGGCTTGCACATCCGCATCTTTTTGGACAATCCGGCTGTCGAGGTGTTGCACCCCTGACGGCGTGTGGCAGGATGAAACCGACGGTCAAGCCCCGACGCCTGCCCGGTCGTTGTTGTTCCTCTCACACAGTCCTTTCAAGACAGGTCGAACCATGCGTACCCGCACCCGGGGCTTCGTCCGCGCAGCTGTGTCTTCCGCCGCTCTGGTCGTTCTCCTGGCCGGTTCAGGCTCGGCGATGGCCGAGCAGGTCCGCGACTGGAACCAGCTCGCCCTCCAGCTTGTAAGCGGAACTTCGACGCCCCCGCCGCGGGCCGCTCGCAACCTCGCGATCATGTCCACCGCGGTCTACGACTCGGTGAACGCGATCGATCGCGCCTCCACGCCGTTCCTTATCAACACATTTTCCCCCGGTGCAAATAAGGACGCCGCGGTGATCGCGGCGTCCAGCACTGCGCTTGCACAGCTCTTCCCCACCCAAGCCGCCACCATCACCGCCGAGCGCAACGCCCGCCTCGCCCTTATCCCGAACTCGGCCGCCAAGACCGCCGGCATCACCTTGGGCGACTCGGTCGCCGGCCAGCACCTGGCCTCTCGCGCTAGCGACGGCTCGACCAACCCCGGCGGCATCACGTTCCCCGGCTCGACCACCCCCGGGCGGTACCGCCCCCCGGCCGACAACCCCGATCCCGCCGTGCTGCCCTTCTGGTCGTCGGTGACCTGCTTCGCCGTGCCGAGCGCGCAGGCCTTCCGCCCCGCCGGCCCGCCCGCGCTCACCTCTCAGCAGTACCGCGACGAGCTCCAGCAGGTCAAGGACATCGGCCGAGCCACGGGCTCCCCTCGCACCCAGGATCAGACCGACATCGCCCGCGCCTGGGCCTTCAACGCCGGCACGATCACGCCCCCGGGCGCTTGGAACCGCATCGCCCAGCAGGTGGCCGAGCAGCAGAGCTGGAGCAGCGACGAGAGTGCCCGCGCCTTCGCCGCCCTCAACGTCGCCATGGCCGACGCCGCCATCTGCGCCTGGGACTGCAAGTACAGCCTCGACCTGTGGCGCCCCGTCGACGCGATCCGCCTGGCCGACCAGATCGCCAACACCGCGAGCCTCGACGACGACACCTGGTCCCCCCTGCTCACCACGCCCAACCACCCTTCGTACGTCTCGGGTCACTCCGCGTTCAGCCGCGCCGCCGCCGCCGTTCTCCAGTCCATCCTCGGCACCGACTCGATCAACGTGACGTTCCAGGGCGACTTCGGGCTTCTCCGTACCATCACGAGCCTCGACGCCGCCGCCAACGAGGCCGGCATGAGCCGGCTCTACGGCGGAATCCACTACATGTCCGACAACATCGACGGCCAGACCATCGGAGCCAATGTCGCCTCCTACGTCATGGCCAACTACTTCCAGGTCCCCGCACCGGGCGCGGCCGGCCTCCTGGCCACCGCTGGCATCCTCGCGGCGCGGCGTCGTCGGCGGTAACCCGCACCGACCACGTACGCCCCGCTCAGGCGGCGGCGCGGAGCGGTCGCGGCGACGCCAGCCCGCGAGACTGCTCCGCGCCCGCCTGCGGCGACGATGCGGCGCCGAGCTGCGCAAGCAGCATCCGCAGCAGGGCCGCGTCCCCCGGCCGGGCCGCCGTCCAGCCCGCGCGATCCAGGTCGTCGGTCAGATCATCCCGGATGTACTCGAGCGCCCGCGGGCTCGCCGTTCCGCACAAGAGCGCCACGCCCGCGCACAGCCGCCCCAGGCTCAGCCGGTCGTCGCCCGATTGGGCCGCAAGCTCCGCCTCTGCCAGCACGAACGGCATCGGGTCCGTCTTGCAGACCACGCCGCCGCGACGAAGCTGTTCCGCCGCCTCCGTGAGCGCAGCCAGCCCCGGCTCGGCCTGCCGGCTGGCGATTCGGAGGGCCCCCAGCCGAAGCAGGCTCTCGACCTCGTTGTCCAGGAACGCGCCCGCCGCCGTCGCAAGGTGCAGCCGGTCCGCCGCCGCAAGCTGGCTCTGGGCGCCGGCCACATTCGCCGAGACCACCCGGGCGGCCGACCGGCAGAGCCCCGACGCCCGCTCGGCCCCCTCGGGCCGGACGGCCAGCAGAGCGTCGGCCAGCGCGGCGATCGCCGCCGAGGTCGCCCCGCTGAAGTTCGCCAAGGAACGACGCGAGGCGAATCCTCGCGATGTGCCCGCGCGGGCCGGAATCCGCCCGAGCGCGGCGGCCGTGATGACCAGCCGCGCGGTCAGTCCGGACAGATCGTCGCGCATCAAATCCACATCGCCCAGCTTGGCCTTGGCCGTGTCAAGCCGCAGCGGAAAGACGCTCGCAAACCCGGCGTCGGCGGGCTGGGACCAATCGGCCCATGCGCTTGGGGCCCCCTCGCGTGCGTGTACAAAGAGGTAGAGCCGGTTGTCCTGCCCGCGCCGGAGCAGCGCGTCGAACTCGGCCGCGTCGTCGGGCCCGTTCTTCACAAGGCCCGGCTCGGCCCGCTCGAACCGCACCGCCGCCCCCGCCAGGGTCGGCTCGCCCGCCGCCAGGATAACTTGAGCCGCCTCCGCCGCGGGCATGTCGAGCCCGATCGTGATCTCGCCTTTGCCCGCGCGGGCCCGGCGTCCCATGCGCTCGACCGCGCGGCCCGTGCGCTTCAGCACGCGGGCGGAGTTGCGGATCAGCGGGTTGGCGTGGGCCGTCCCGGATGCAGGCACGAACGATGTCCCCGCGAGCTCTCTTGCAGCCGCCGAGGCGCAGTGCTCGACACTCCTTACGACCCCGCGGCTAGAGAATGCCCCGCGCACAACCGCGTGCGCCACGAGCCACACCGCCCCCACCACCCACACGCCCACCGGCAGCATGAGCGCCTGTTCCCCGAGCCACCGGGCACCGAGCGCGTATGCCGTGAACACCAGCGCGCACCCGCCGACGACGGCGGCGGTTCTGGGACCAAACCCGGTCATGTGGTGCTGGATCGCCGGGGACTCGCTGTGCGGGGGCGTGGTCATGCCCGGGTGATCGGCACTCGCGGCCCGCTCGCCAAGCCGCCCACGCGTGAAGACGCCCGGCTCGCGAGAGTGTGGGCCGTCTGCACCGGTCGGCGCGGCGGCGCGTGCGGGGCCGAGAACGAACCGCCGCCACGCCCGCCCAGATTCACTTGAGCGTGAAGAACCGTTTGATCGAGTACGCCGTGATGGCTCGCCCCATGGCGCCGATCGACTCGGTCAGCGGAATATTCTTCGGGCAGACCTTCACGCAGTTCTGCGCGTTGCCGCAGTCGGCCACCCCGCCCGGGTCCATCAGGGCCTTGAGGCGGTCGACGGCGAGCTCCTTGCCCGTCTCGTGCATGTTGAAAAGCCGCGCCTGGCTGATCGCGTGGGCCCCGATGAACGCCGCGTCCCACTGCTTCTGGTCGGGCTCGAGATTGAACTGCGGGCAGGCCTCGAGGCAGCAGCCGCAGGACATGCACGTCGAGAGCGTGTACCGCGTGTCCTGGTTGCGGGGCGACTCCTTGGGCCCCGAGCCCAGCGAGTAGGTTCCGTCGATCGGCACCCAGCCCTTGACCCGCTTGAGGTTGTGAAAGAGCCGGGCCCGGTCGACCCAGAGGTCGCGGACCACCGGGAACTTGCTCATCGGCTCGAGCGTGATCGTGTCGCCCTCGCCCGGGGCGATCACGTCGATCACCGCCGAGCACGACTGCCGCACCTTGCCGTTGATCACCATCGTGCACGAGCCGCACACCTCCTCGAGGCAGCCCGAGTCCCAGGCGACCGGCGAGGTCTTCACGCCCTCGGTCGTCGTCGGATGGGCGGCGATGTATTGCAGGCACGAGATCACGTTCGAGCCCGTCTCCACGGGCACGCTGAACGTCTCCCAGCGCGACGGCTTGCCCGGGCCGTCGGAGCGCTTGATCTTGAAGACGACCCTGCGGCCGGCGGTGGGTGAGGAACGGGCGGCGGCGCCGCCGGAGGACGGGGTGGAGATGGCGCTCATGCGTACTTCTTCCAGAACTGCAAGGTTGGGACGGGCGTCCTGCGGGGCTCGTGAACCTGCTCGACAAGCACCTTGAAGGCCGGACGCAGGTGCTTGGGAAGCTTGGGTGCAGAGTCTTTCTTGAGCGGGATGGCCCGAACGGGCTCGATCACGTCTGCGATGTCCTTCGCCCGGTTCATGCTGGTGGTCCCGACGGTGAGCTTGCCCCGGACCAGATCGGCCAGGCCAACGACCTTGACGCCGCGGATGGTGCTCGTCCGCTTCGGTGGACCGCCGAGCGAGTTATCGCCGACCATGTGTGTCGCAACACCCTGGATGACATGCTCTTTGTGCCGGGCGTCGAAACGGATGCTGGCAGCGATCAGCTTCTCGTGCGTCGCCAGCGTGTCCGAGGTGTAGATATCGAAGTTCTGTGTCGTGCGCGCGTACCCGTGCAGGAACACCGCGATCCCGCCGACCATCGGCCACCCGCTCACATCCGTCACGATCTTCGCCAGGCGCAGCATCTCCGGCTGTTCACCGAACAGGTCGAGAGCAAACCGCGTGGGGATCTCCGGATCTCTGGGCATGGTTCGGGACTTCAGACGGCAACGGGGGCAGTGGACACGCGCTTCTCGGCGGTGCCGGGTATCGCGGGCGACGCGTCCTTGCTCGAATAGTCCCGCTTCTTGGGCTGGATCAGGCTCGCGTCGATCGGAACAAACTCCACGCTGACGCGGCGCGACACCGGGTCCCACTTGCACAGCGTCGTCTTCATGAAGTTCGCGTCGTCGCGCGTCGGATAGTCGGTCCGGTAGTGGGCCCCACGGCTCTCCTTCCGCTCGAGCGAACCGAGCGTCAGCGCCTCGGCCAGCACCAGCATGTCCCCCACCGCCCGCGTGTACGTGAACGACTGGTTTGTCCAGGTCGCGGCGTCGGACAGCGTGACCCGCTGATAGCGTTCCTTAAGCTCGCCGATCTTTGCCCAGGCCTGCTTCAGCCGGGCCTCGGACTTCACCACCGTGCACGCGTCGGTCATCTCGTCGCCGAGTTCCTTGTGGATCAGGTACGGGTTGGTCTTGTCGTCCCCGCCGCCCTCGACGAACGTGTCCGACAACCGCTTGGCCTTCGCCTCCTCCTGAGCCACGACCGCGTCGTACACCGATTGCGGCCGCTTCTCCGCCGGGGCCTTCTTCGCCACCGTGTTCACGTAGTTGGTCACCGACTGGCCGCAGAACAGCCCGTCGAAGATGCACGACAACAGCGCGTTGGCCCCGAGGCGGTTGGCCCCGTGGTACGCGAAGTTCACCTCGCCGAACGCGTAAAGCCCGTCGATGTTCGTCATCGCGTTGTTGAGCGCCCCCGGCTGCATGCCCATGCCGATGCGGGCGTCGATCGGGCTCCCGGTGCCCGAGGCGTGCTTGGGGAGCGGCGTCGAAGGGTTGTACGAGCCCTTGGTGAACGTCGTGTACAGACCGCCCATGGAATAGTGAACGCTCGGGAAGATCCGCATGGGCACCTTGGCCGGATCTTCGCCGACGAACTTCTTGTAGATCTCCAGGATGCCCTCGAGCTTGTGGTGCGTCGACTCGGGCAGATGGGTAAGGTCCAGGTACACCTGTCGCTGCCCGTTGACGCCCATGCCGTCGTTCACGCAGATCGTGAAGATCTCTCGCGTCGCGATGTCCCGCGGCACGAGGTTCTTGTAGTCGGGATACCGCTCCTCGAGGAAGTAGTACCGCTCGCCCTCGGGGATCTCGCGCGGCCGCCGCACGTCGCCCTTCTTCCGGGGCACCCACACCCGCCCGCCCTCGCCGCGGGCCGACTCGCTCATCAGCCGCGTCTTGTCCGCCCCGGGGATTGCGGTCGGGTGGACCTGGATCATCTCCGGGTTGCCGTACCACGCCCCCGCCTGGAAGCAGCGGGCCGCCGCCGCCCCGGTGCAGATGATCGAGTTGGTGCTCTTGCCATAGACCAGCCCGCACCCGCCGGTGGCCATCACCACGGCGTCGCCACGGAACGATCGGATCTGCATCGTCCGCATGTCCTGAGCCACGATGCCGATGCACCGCCCGTCCTCGATGACGGGCCACAGGAACTCCCAGAACTCGTACTTGCTGACCTTGCCCTCGCTCTCGTACCGCCGGACCTGCTCGTCGAGCGCGTAGATGAGCTGCTGGCCCGTCGTCGCCCCGGCAAAGTGCGTCCGCTTGAACAGCGAGCCGCCGAACAGCCGCAAGTCGCGGAAACCCTCCTGCGTCCTATTGAATGGCACGCCCATGCGGTCCAGGAGGTCGATGATCTTGGGTGCCCAGTTGGCCATCTCGAGCACAGGGTGCTGGTCGGACAGAAAGTCCCCGCCGTAGATCGTCTCGTCGAAGTGCTCGTACTCGCTATAGCCCTGCTGCCGCGCAATCTCGTTGCAGGCGTTGATCCCGCCTTGGGCGCAGACACTGTGCGATCGTTTCACGGGCACGAGGCTGAATAGATCGACGGCCAGCCCGCTCTCGGCGACGCGCACGGCCGCGGCCAAGCCCGCCAGGCCGCCGCCCACCACGATCACCCGCTGACCCGATCCGGACTGACCCGAGCTGGACTCGCCCATGCTGCACTCTTTCGCCGAAGGTTCCCCGGTGCCGCCCTCGGCACCGGCCGGTCTACTCGCAACACGCCCCACACCCGGTATTCGTCCGCCCACCCGCCCTGGATGAGCCGCGGCCTCACCAACGGGTGCCGGTTCCGCCGCCTGGGCCGCCCAGCCCCCCAGCCAGCATCTCGACTGCCGGCCCGGATCGGCCACCCGCGTCCCGCGAATCGCCCATCAGCGACGGTTCGCGCTCCGGGCCCCCGTACTTCTCGAGCATCTTGAGCTCGGTGTCTCGCGCTTTGTCGTAGTCCAGCGTGGCAAACTTGGCCACCGCCCCAAGCCCCAGGACCATCAGCCCCGCCCCAAGGCCCAGGCACACCCAGCCCCACCGCTTCTGGGCCGCACCGGAAACCGTCAGACCCCAGGTGATCGCCGCCGTCCAGAGCCCGTTGGCGAAGTGGAACACCATCGCGGCGGTCCCGATCGCGTAGCCCGCCGTGTGCACCAGGCCCCAAGTCGTCATGCCCTCGATGCCGCCCTGCATGATCGCTGCCATGCTCGAGGCGGCATGGTCCGCCTCCCAAGCCAGCACCTTGGCCTCTTCCGCACCCCAGTTGGACGGGATCAGCCCCACCCACCCCCACCGCAGCGTTGAGATGTGCCAGACGATGAAAACCAGCCCGACATACGCCGTGATCCGTTGCCACGTGTACCGCCAGTTGTCCTGATACGCGTACCGCGACACATTGCTCTTGCCCGTGAACGCGAAATAGATGCCCAGCACCGAGTGATACGCCAGGGGCAGCCAGATGCCGAAGATCTCCAGCAGCAGCAGGAACGGCGTCGAGTGGATGAAGTTCACCTCGTGCTGGAACGTCGCCACGCCGGGGTCGCCATACACGCGCTGCCGCGCATCGATCTGACCCCACACCACCGACCCGTTGGTTGTCATGTGGAAGATCAGAAACAGCCCCACCGGCACAATGCCCGTAAGCGAGTGCAGGCGGCGGTGCAGGAAATAGTTTCGGTCAAACAGCGACTGCTGATGGGTCACGCTTGGGACACTCCGTCACGACCCCGCCCCCGCCTCGTCCACCCTGCCCTAAACAAACACTCCGCCACCAGATGCGATTCGCTCAAGCCAAGGGTCCGGATGACAAACCCGGCGGCGTGCCCATGATCGGCATCCCGCCGCCCGCGCTGCCACCCATCCCGCCCATCCCACCGCCGCCGCCGGCCCCACCACCAAGCCGTCCCTCGCGGCCGGCCTTTTCGATCATCTTGATGATTTCGACAAACCGCATCCGCAGCTCGCTCAGGGCCATCGACAGATCGTCGCCCTCTTCCTTCGTCAGGTTGCCCTTGGTCTTCTCCTCGAGCACCGTCAGCAGATCGATGTGGAACTTCGCGTGCTCCAGCGACACGACTGCGCGGCCGGTCTGCGGGTCGGGAAAACCGCCCATGTACATCAGCGATTGCGTCACCAGTGTCCCGACGAGGCTCTGGAAATCGCCCGGGGGAAGCCCCTGCTCCTCGCCTGCGGCCCCGGCCGAGCTACCGGCCGTCATTCCCCCAATCCCGGTCATCCCGGCCTTCGCCGCGGGCTTGGCTAGGGCTTCCTTTTCTTTTGCGGCCAGCTTCTCCCGCTCCTTCTGGGCCTGGGCCTTCCAGTCCGAGTCGACGATAATCTTGGGCTGTTCGGGCGAATCGGCCATGTCGGGACCCCTTTTGCTGATGAACACGCCAGTATAGCGGCCGATCTGCGTCATACGACCAAAGGTCGTACGCTGTTGAGCGACGCAACCACCCCCGAGGACACCCGCATGCCGCGCGACCGCGACGCCCAACCACGCTTGAACCTCCCCGCGCGAAGCTTCGCCGCCACGGCCGGCTCGGCGATCGGCCTCGGTGTCCTTCTGGGCCTGTCGGCGTGCGACTCGACCTCCAAGCTCTTCTCTCGCGACGGCGAAGCGTTGACGACGACCGCGTTCGTCGGCACCGTTCCCGATGCGCCCGCCCAGCCGCCGCAGGTTCGACCTGTAGCGCCCACCGGCGATTCTGCCGCCTCGCCCGTCATCGACCTTGGCTTGGCCGCACCACGATCCCCCGCCGCCGCGTCCGCCCCTGTGACGGTGCAGACGCCCGCGCCGGCTCGCCCCACGCTCATCACGCAGGTCGGCTCCCCGCCGCCGCCCGCCCCGGGCGCGCTGACCGTCGAGAGCGTGCTGGTCGAATCGCTCGTTGGTCAGATCAACGGCCGGCCCGTCTACGCCTCCCAGATCCTCGAGCCGCTCGACGGCCGCCTCCGTCAGGCCGGCATTCAGTCCAAGGCCGCCGCCGCCTGGCGGCGCGAGTCGGCCCAGGCGATCGTCCAGCAGCTCCGCACCACCATCGAGGACGAGCTCGTCCTCGCCGAGGCCCGCCGCTCCCTTTCCCCCGAGCAGAAGCAGGGCCTTTTCCGCTTCCTCGGTCAGATCCAGCAGAACCTCATCTCGGGCCAGCGCGGCAGCGAGATCGCCGCCGACGAATCGCTCCGCGAATCGACCGGACAGGGCCTGCGCGAGCGGGCCCAGAGCGAGCTCGACCGGGCCCTGATCGTCAAGGAGCTCCGCGAGCGTGTCGGCTCCCGCATTGTCGTGAGTTGGCGCGACATCCAGCAGGCCTACGAGAACGACTTCGACAAGTTCAACCCGCCCGCCGTCGCGCTTGTGCGGCTCATCAGCGTCGAGAACAAGAACCCCGGCGCCGTCGAACGCGTCGGGGCTGATCTCGCCTCGGGCAAAGCCTTCGTCGATGTCGCCAAGAGCGACGCCAACGCCTTCCTCCGCTCAGAGGGCGGCAAGCTCGAACGTACCTTCACTGGAAGCTACGCAGAGGGTGAGTTCTCCCCGATTCCCGAGCTCAACGCCGCCATCCGCGGGCTCAACGTCGGCCAGGTCGCCGGGCCGATCGTCTTCAACCCGCGGCCGGTCGAGCCTGCGAAGAAGGACGCCCCCCCCACCGCCCCCGCACCCGCACCCGCCGCCGACCCCGCCACCTTCCGCACCGGCTGGGTGTATCTCGAACGCATCGACCGCCCCGACGGCGTTTCGCTCTACGACGCCCAGCTCGACATCAACTCCGCCCTGACCAACGTGCGTACCAACGAGGAAGTCACCCGGTACATCGACGGCCTGCGCAAACGCGGCAACATCAGCCGCGTGGAGGTCATGGCCGAACGGCTCATGACCATCGCCACCGACCGCTACGCCCCGCGGTTCAAGGCCGCCAAGGAGTAAGCGGGGTGCCCCCGCCTGCCCCGGCGGCCGAGCCCCGCCCCAAGCCCGGCGTCCTCGCGGTGATCGCTCGACGCTGGTCCGCTGCCCTCGCCCGCCTCCGCAATCTCGGCCGCCCCCGCGACCGCCGCGACCCCCTGGGCGCCCAGGGCGAAGCCCAGGCCTGGACCTACCTCAAAGCCCGCGGCTATCGCCTTCTGGGTCGCAACCTCCGCGTCCCCATGGGCGAGGCAGACCTGCTCTGCCGCGATCCCGACGGCC
>Ga0105048_10012520_pt1 | contig 13299 bp, 8 predicted proteins | sample MAT05_FD_78382 | JGI IMG/M metagenome (GOLD analysis project Ga0105048, IMG submission 78382) | Freshwater microbial communities from Lake Fryxell liftoff mats and glacier meltwater in Antarctica - MAT-05 | ecosystem: Environmental > Aquatic > Freshwater > Ice > Liftoff microbial mat | place...
GGCATTCCAACCGCGGGCGGTGGCTTCTAACCAGTCGATGATCGTCGCCACCGCCTGAGGGTAGTGCCCATCCAGCGCTCGCCGCTTGAGGATGCGTTGCACGGATTCAGCCATATTCAGCCAGCTACCCGCCACGGGCGTGTAAAGCGGCAGGATGCCATGTTGAAAACACCAGACCAGCCACGCCGGGTTTTTGTGTCCGACCAGATTATCAATCACCAGCAGCAGGCGCAGCGGCGGCAACTCGGTCAAGAGTGTCGGTTTGACCGTCAGTCCACCGCGCCAACTTTCCCACAAAGCCCGGTTGCTGTCGGCATTTAGCCGCGTCGTTGGCTCAGGCAGCGTATCCAGGATCGCCGCCAGTTCAGTCTTCAGCCAGCCGTGCAGTGTTTCGTTGCGGGTATTGGTCACGCCTCGGACACGCGCCTGACCGGTTTTGGGATGCAGCAGCGTCAGCATTTTGGCGGTGACTTCCTGGAAATATTCATGGGATCGCGCCAACCGGATGCTGTCGGCAGGCAGCACAAGCTACGCCTACGACGGGATGAGCAACCGCTTCAAGCAGACCGTCGGCTCAACCGTGACCCAGTATCTACTTGACCTGCAACCCGGATTAGCGGTTGTTCTGTCAGCGACGAGCGGCGCGAACACGGATCGGTATATCCACGCCCCGCGCGGCATCCATGCTCAGAAAGACACGACGAACAACTGCGAATGGCTGCTGCAAGACGGACTGGGCAGCGTGCGCGGGGTGATCGATAGCTCGAATGCTGTGCTGTGGAGCGGCAGCTACGATCCGTTTGTTTACGTTCAATTGGCTGGAGCAGTGTGCTCCGCCTGTTCTATTACGCCAACTTTAAATCGGTTGTCCATCAGTTTTGAAGCGATTGCCCTGCCCCCTACAAGTCAATGTCGTCAACCTCAAGGGCGGGTCTCGACCCATGCACTTCAAAGTGAGGGTCTTCGTTCCGCCCGTACAGCGTCTTCGTTTAGAATGAGCAGCCTTTTCCCCTCTCCATAGCAGAAGGGATTGGCGATGCAGTTGACCGTTTACTTCTTCAACTGCTCGAAAAACTTCTTACGGAACTTGGCGACTTTCGGCGCGACCACCATCATGCAGTAACCTTGATTCGGGTGCTTCTCGAAATATTCCTGATGATAATCTTCGGCGTCGTAGTAGTTGTTGAGCGCTGTCACTTCAGTGACGATGGGCTTGTTCCAGATGCCCGCCGTGTTATATTCCTCAATTTTCGCCTGCGCTGTCGCCTGCTGTTCAGGCGTGTGATAAAACACCGCGCTTCGATACTGCGGTCCTACGTCGTTACCCTGACGGTTGAGCGTCGTCGGGTCATGGATGGTAAAAAACACATCGAGTAAATCACTAAAGCTGACCAACGACGGATCATACTTGAGTTTGACCACTTCGGCGTGTCCGGTCGTGGCGCTGCATACCGCTTCATACGTCGGGTTGACGACATGCCCACCCGCGTAACCGCTGATCACATCTTCAACGCCCTTCAATTGATCGTATACCGCTTCTAAACACCAGAAACAACCGCCCGCGAGCGTCACGGTTTCGAGATTTGTATTTTGCGTCATTTGCTTCTCTTTCGGGGATGGGGCTTCGACTTTTGCCACATTGAATAGACGTTTGAACATGCGCATATCTCCGTCAGAATTTAGCAAATACTAAGGCGCTGGCGGGTACGGCTCGGTAAAGTACACGCTCACGTCGCCTTCTGCCACCCACCCGATCACGCCATCATAATCGATCTGATACCACGTATAGCGCTGTGTACATTCGGGTCCTGCCAGTACGAAAAACACCCCGCCAATTGGAATGCGACCGAGTATATCGCTGTCCGTCCCAGGTGCATCACGGATATTGAGCGGATCATCGTCGCCGAGCGGCGTTACGCGCGCCCGTTCGCGGACGATGACGCGCGTCTCCAAAACATTCGGGCAGTTAAGGATCGGCGCTTGCGCCAACAGCGTAACGCGCCCCAACGCCAGCGCCGATAAAATGACCAGCAGCAGCAGCACCGACGCGAAGCGCCAGCGATGGCTGATATGTGCTTGCCCTGCGACCCACGACTCACGGGCGCTGACCAACGCGAATAACCCGTACGCGATGGCGTACAGCGCCATATAGCCCGCGTATGGCGGCGCAACACGCGCAGCGATGATCACACCGCCCAATGCGTACACCGCCAAAAGTGCTTCGCCCAACCAATCGGTATTAAAGCGTGGTTGATCTGGCGAGGTGGCAGCACCAGCAGTTTTGGGCGTGCGCCGAAATTCACCGCGCGCGCTGATCAAGCCGTGCAGTACGGCGCGCGTATTGCTCCATGATAACCCCATGCCGAGCGCGACCAGCACGGGCAGCCCAAGCAAACGGTGCGCCCAATCGCGATACAGCGCGCGCTGACTGAGGACGAATAAAATCGGTGGCACAATGCCGAACACGCCGAGCGCGCTCAATTGCAAATCTTGCAGCGCCCCTGTCAGCAGCAGCGGCGGTGTGAGCAGCACGAGCAAAATCATGATCGGATGTACCAGATATTGACACAAGTGCATCGCCGCCATAAATTTTCGGAGCGGGGAAACACGCGCGCGCAGTACGGTCGGCAGCAGTAACCGCATCACCTGCGTGCCGCCGCGCGCCCAACGAGCCTGCTGCTGTTTATACGCGGGCATCGTCGCGGGGAGTTCTGCCGCGACGATGACATCCGGGCGATACGCGATGCGCCCGCCGTTTAACTGCACGCGGTAACTTAAATCTAAGTCCTCTGTCAGTGTCACATCGCGCCACCCGCCCGCCGCTGTCACCGCCGCGATACGCCAGATGCCGCCAGAGCCGTTGAAGTTGGCGAACAAACCCGCTTGCGCGCGCGCGATTTGCTCGACGACGAAATGTCCGTCAAGCGCGATCGTTTGCATGAGCGTGAGCGCGTTCTCGAACGGGTTCATATGACCCCAACGGGCTTGCACACAGGCGACCGTCTCATCTTCGAGCAGGGTTGGAATCATGGCGCGCAGAAAATCGGACTGCGGGGTGAAGTCGGCGTCGAATACGGCGGCGAAATCGGCATCTGTCAGCGTTAAACCATAAGCGAGCGCGCCCGCTTTGTACCCGACGCGGTTGTCACGTCGGATATGCTCGATATGCACACCGCGCGCCGACCATTCGCTGACTTTGCCAGATGCGATCTGAGTGGTGGCATCATTGGAGTCGTCCAGGATTTGAATGGTCAGGCGGTCGGCGGGGTAATCAAGCCGCGCGGCGGCGTCGATCAAACGGGCGATGACGTGCGGTTCATTATAGACTGGAAGCTGTACGACCACGCACGGAAAAACCGTTGTCGGGGGTGCGAGTGCGGGTGCGCGTCGATGCCGCCAGTACAAGATCAACAGGATCAACTGCGATGATGCGTAGATCGTCAGCGTGAAAGCTGCGGTCACGTACAGGACGGTGAGCAAGAGAATAATCATTGGTTCCTAATCGCTAATCCCGTCTCGAATGCGCGCTGATGACGATGGGCGACATCGGGCTAGAACGTAATCTCCCAAAACACCAGTTCGGGCGGACACAAAAAACGCGCGCGCGGCGCCCCGAAGCCTTCCATGCCCAGTCCACGCGTCACGTACAGGGTCATGTGTCCGATGCGATAGCGCCCCATCGAGAACTGACGCCCGTAATGACTGGCAGTGAACAATGCCCCTAACAAGGGTAATCGAAGTTGTCCGCCATGTGTATGCCCACACACATACAGATCGAAACCTGCTTGTGCGGCTTCGGGCGCGAGATCGGGCGAATGGGTGAGCATAAGCCGCACGCCTTCGCTCGTCGGTGCGTCCTCAAGTGCAATACGCAGCGCTTCACGATCAAGTTTCAGATCGTGCGTTGTGATCAACCCCAGTATATGCAGCACGCCCGCATTCGTTTGGATAGTGTGCCATGTATTGGTGAGCAGCGTAACACCTGGCAAGGCAGTTGTGAAAGCGATCACACGATCGAGCGGTTCGACAGCGGGCGTTCCTGGCACACACCACACTCCAAGCGGTGCCTGCCACGCGCCGATCACCGTGCGTATTTCACTTTCTGTCGTTCGATCATACGTGTAACTGATGTTGACAAAATCCCCCGAAAAGACGATGACATCGGGTGCCAGTTGCTTTATCAGCGCATTAAGCTTGTGTTCGCGTGGGCTGATATGCTCCAGATGCAGGTCGCCCATATGCAGCAGTGTAAAAGTCGCGCGTCCGTCGGCGGTTTTCAGGCGTTGTCGGGTGACGCCAACGCGGAACGGTTCGATCCACGTCGCATAACAGGCGATGCCCGCGATAAGAATCAGCATGATAGGCACAATGACGAACGGCAGCCCGAACACGCCGATCACCGATACCAGCACCGCCGCCACCGCCGTGAGCGCGATCAACGGCGGTTTAGGCGACCCCCAACTGCGACCGGCGCGCGGCAACTGATACAAAAAGACGGCGCACACGCCCGCGAACGTCCCAATCGCGAGCGCGGCGGCAGCGCCAGCCATGAGACCGTACAGGCTTGCCCAGACCACGCCGACGGTGAACGCATCGATCACGAGCGAGCCGATCAGATAGGCGTCGGACAGCCCAGCGATACGTTCGCTCAAGACCAGCAGTCGATGAACGAGCGTATTATCAAGCGCGTTTGGGCGGTCGGTGATGGGCGTCGGTGTCATCAGCGAGTCGTTATCGAATGGTTATTCTCTGTAAGCTGTGCGTGGGCGGTATCCACCGACGCACCGTCAACCAGATTCAGCGTGATCTCGAAGCGGCTGCCAATATCGACCTGACTGTTTACGTTGATCGTCCCGCCGTGCTGTTCGATGATTTCGCGGGCGATGCTCAAGCCCAAGCCCGTGCCTTCGACGCTGCTGGCAACGCGGTAAAACGGCTGAAAAATCAACGGTAAATGTGCTGGCGAAATGCCGACACCCGTATCCTCTACCGTAATCATCGCGCTGCCAGCGTCGGGCTGCGCGTGCAGGCTGATATGAATATCACCTTTGATCGGCGTATAGTTAATCGCGTTTGTCACGATATTGGTGATGACCTGAATAATGCGTTCGTCATCCACACGCGCGATGAGTGGGATACTGGGCATGGTCAGGCGCAGCGTCAGCGATTTCTGATCCGCCTCGCTGATCTGATCACGGACGACGATTTCTAATAGCGCTTGCAACGGCTGTTCGCGCAGGTTGAGCGGGATAATGCCGCGTTCGAAGCGCGTCAGATCGAGCAAATCGTTGACGAGTCGGCGCATACGTTCGGTCACTTCGTCCATAACAGCGAGATGATTTTCCAGATTGGCCGGGTCGCGGCGCAATAAATGCAGGCGCGTCTTGAAATTGGTGATCGGCGTCCGTAGTTCATGCGACGCATGAGCGACGAACTGCGACTGCTGCTGCTGAAGAATTTTCTCGCGCGTAATATCACGGGCGATGGTGACGGCGCGCGTCGCCACTTCGTCGCGGGCGATAGGCGAGATCGTCATCCCGCAGATGAATGTCGAGCCATCTTTGCGCGTCATGCGCATCGCGCCGCGCCATGTGCCATTTTCCAATTGTGCGGCCATGTCGCCGAGAAATTCGGTCATCTCGCTTTGCGACGATTCTGGAGATGCCAAAATCGTGACGGGTTGACCAATCAACTCAGTTGGCGTGTAACCAGTGAGCTGCGCAAACGCTGGATTGACGTACAAGAAGATCGAATTTTCGGTGTAAATTACGCCTTCGGCGGTCGCTTCCAAAATCACGCGCAACCGTTCGCGCTCGAACGAGAGTTCGTTGTTGCGTTCCGTCACGATAATGCTGAGCGCATCGGCATACCGTTGGACTTCGTCGAACAGCACGGCATTACGAATGGCGACAGCGGCTTGGTCGGCAAAGGCGCGAAGCTGAATCGCGTGGTTATGTGTGAACTGACCGACCCGCGCGCTCATCAAATTAATGAACCCCATCGTGATGCCATCCAGGACGATGGGCACGCCTAAGTAGGTGCGCACCCAGCCCGTGAACGGCAGATCGACCCACAACATCGAGTCCGAGGTATCGGGGATGATGACTGCGCTGCCCGTTTCGTACATCTTTTTCAGATTGGGCAGGTCGTCAGGCGCTATCGTGAAATCGGTCAGCGTTTCGGTCGAAACGCCATACTTTTCACCGCCGCGCACGCGCACCAGTCGTGTGATGCCGTTATCGATCAGCATGATGTCGGCAGAATCGGACGGGATAACGCGATAGATCTCATCCAGAATGCGGTTCAGGACTTCGTCCTGGTCGAGCGTGCTGGATAAAATCGCCGCCGTATCACGCAGCGAACCCGCCAGACGTGCATGCTCCTGGGCTTCGAGTTCGGCATTTTTACGCGTGGTAATATCTTGTCCCGCGCCGTAAATACGGATGACACGCTTTTGAACTTCATCCCAGACGGGATAACCGTAGTCACGTATCCATCGAATTTGACCATCGGCGCGGCGAATACGATATTCAACCACTGCGGGTTTGTTGGCGATTAACTCCTCCGTCCGCTTTTCCAAGATTGGGATGTCTTCTGGCAGCAAAAACGTGCGCCAATCCGTCTGCTTGGCTCGTTCAATCGGAATACCCGTGATCGTCGTCCACGCGCCTTCGACCCATTCGATTTCCCAGCGATCTTTTAAGCTTGGCAGGACCGAGTATGCATAATCGGACATAACTTCGGTGATCAATCGGTAGCGTTCTTCGCGTTCGCGCAGCGAGAGTTCAACACGGTCACGTTCGTAGACATCTTCACGGCGGATTAACGCGACGACGAGGACCAAGCCGAACAGCATGGCAAAAAAGCTGATCGCAAGAAGCAGCGTTTCTAACGCTTCCCCATTGGGCCGCATCAACACGGCGGCGCTGATCCCGACAAATGTCAAACCAATCAGAATCAACACGCGACGCTGCGAATACAGCAAGATTGCGATAAACATGACCGAAACGATAGCTTCGATGAACAGCAGCATATCGCGCGCGCCAAATTGCGGAGTCTGAAAAATGAGACCTAGTGCCGACAGCCACAACCCGACCAATGCCAGCACGCCACCTACGGTATAATAACGGGTGCGACTCAGGCAATAGGCGATCGTGATAATGGCGATGTCGTACAGCATCAGCATGACATTGTCATCTACGATTATGGCGACGAGTAAATTCAAGAGGGCGATTGAGATGAACGTCAGCAGCAGTGATGCGAGCGTCGCAGCGCGGCGGCGTTCAGTCGGCGTTGTTACTGCATCGGAAGGCTGATTGAGCAGCCGCCGCAGTCGCACTGATAAGGGTAGCTTGGGCAGTGCTTGAGGTTCCACGTTATTTTCCTAGACCTCAGCCATAAAGCGATGTAATGGAGACAGTAAGAATAATCGAGTCACTATGTATCATAACCGCGACTCATGTAGAATCGCACATCAATAATGAACGCACGAGGTGAGCGTACCACAATAATGGAAACTGTGTATGTGCTGCGGTCTGATAATTATTTGCAGGTATTAAAAACGGTTCAAATAAGGGAACTATCATGAAACGTCGTGATCTTAACCCACTCCGCATGATGGCGCGCGCGTGGGCAGGCGTTCGCAACTGGCGGCGACTGCGCTACAAAGAAATGGATTATATTCTGTTTCCTATCGAAGGTGCGATTCCGGCGCTGCCCGAAGCGCGCTCATGGCTGGAAAAACGGATTTTGGGCGAGCCACCGATCACACTGTGGGAAATCGACCGTTACTTCCGCCAGATCGCCGATGACCCGCGCCCCAAAGGCGTGATTTTGATGCTGCGCGACCCCGAATTATCGCTGGCAGATGCGCAAACGCTGCGCACGATCATCGAACGATTGCGCGCGGCGGGTAAGCGCGTGATCGCCTATGCGCAAAGTTACGATCTGGGCACGTATCTGATCGCCAGTGTGTGCGATGAAATTCTGATGCAGCCGGGCGGTGATGTTTCGACGCTCGGTTTATATCAGCAAGCGGTCTTTTTGAAAGACGCACTCGCGGCGGTCGGTGTCGCGCTCGATGTGATCGCCATTACCCCCTACAAAGGCGTGTACGATCAACTCTCGCGCGACAGTATCTCGCCCGAAGCGCGCGCGCAGCAGGAATGGCTGCTCGATTCGCGTTACACGATGATCGTGCGCGATATTGCGGCGTCACGCGGGTGGGAAGAGTCGAAAGTGCGCGCGATGATCGACGGCGCGCCCTATATCGATCAAGAAGCGGTGGATGCTGGCTATATCGATGGCTTGGTCTACGAAGAAGGCTTACCGGAACGGCTCGGCACGGAAGACCTGATCGAGTGGGAAGATATCGAGAAAAAACTCGTGCGGAAGCCGCGCCGCTACGATACCGATAAATACATCGCTATTTTGCCGATTACAGGCTTGATGATGCCCGGTGAAAGCGGCGCGCCGCCGATCGATCTGCCGATTCCGCTGCCGATCATCGGTGGCGAACGGGCGGGCGATATCACGGTCGTCCAGCAGGTGCGCAGCTTGATGAAAGACGAACGCGTTGGCGCGGTGGTCTTGTATATCGACAGCGGCGGCGGTGCGGCGATCGCCGCCGAAGCCATGACCAGCGCGCTGCAAGAACTCGCCAAAATGCACCCTGTCGTCGCTTATATGAATGGCGTCGCGGCGAGCGGCGGGTATATGGTCGCGTGTCCGGCGCAATGGATCGTCGCGCAGCCGGGAACGATAACGGGGTCGATTGGTGTGGTGACGGCGAAACCGGTCACGGGCGGCTTGGAAGAAAAACTGCTGTTCAAATCGTTTTCGTTTCTGCGCGGCGCGAATGCCGATTTATACAGCTCGTCCGCGCCGTTCACCGACGATCAACGCGCTAAAGTCCGCACCGCCATTGAATACAGCTATCGCCAGTTCATCGAAATGGTAGCGGCGGCGCGCCACACTACGCCCGAAGCCATCGACGCGATCGGCGGTGGGCGCGTGTGGACGGGTGAACAAGGGTTAGCCAATGGGCTGGTCGATGAACTGGGCGACGTGCGTGCCGCGATTCTTAAGGCGCGTGTGCTGGGAGATTTGCCGGAACGCACGCCGTCGGTGCTGTATTCGTCGCGCAAATTGAGCGGATTACCACCGATGGCGGCAAAAATTATTGATCCGGCGGCGGGTGTCAAGCGGCTGCTCGATAACGCGCGCGGGGTATTGAATGGGCGCGCGCAATTGATCATGCCGTTCGAGATCAAGCATAAGTGGTAAAGCATGTCTGTAGCCATTCGTGTTGGGTGTTTGACCTGTAACCGCCGATGATAAACGATTAAAAATGCTCTGCTGGGTATCCAGGCGGATGCCCGGGTACCCAGTCACCATTGTTTTTGTATCACAGTTGATAGCGTGAATACGTCGTCAAATCGCCTTCCCAACCGAGCGCCGCCCAGAATGCGTGTGCTTCTGATGAATTATGGGCGCTTTGCACGCGCATCATGCCCGCGCCTTTGGTCATCAGCCACCCCGTCACCGCGTTGACCAACGACGTGGCAACTTTCTGCCGCCGCGCGTCTGGGATCACATACAATTCTTCGATTTCGCCTGCCGAGCCTTCCCAGATTTCACTGGTGCTGACGGCGCCGACGATGAACCCGACCAGCTTATCCTCCTGCTTTGCGACGTAACATATGGAAGCAGCCGCAGGCAGACACCGACATAAGCTGCCGAAAATTCGCATCCGTGTATTTTCGTCAAACGCACCGCCGCCGACTTCGGTCACATGCTGATCCCACAAATCGGTGACAAAATCGAGATCGTCGTCGTTCATCAAGCGAATCGTTGTCATGGTCGGTTTCCTTTATGTTCGTATTGATCGTGGGGCGATCCATTAAATCGCCCGTCGCAAGCTGTCAATTTTATGGGGCGGGCGTCGGCGTCAGGAGCGTCGGCGTCGCGGTTGGCGGCACGACAAAGCGCACGGTATCCAGAATGCGCTGCAATTCGTCCGGCGCGCTCGCGTCCATCGCGGAAATGGGCTCCACGTACGTATAAAACACGAAATTTAACCCGAACTGCTGCAAACCCGCAAACCATCCGCGCGTATCTGCCAGTTCGGGGCAGCCGACGGCGGCGAATGACGTGCCCACCGATGCCAACCCGCCAATGCTGTAATCGCGGCGCAGATCGGTGCCGATATTGCAGCCTTGTTCGATGACCGCAAGCCGCAGCAAGCGTAAGCCGTCTGCCCATAAATTCGGCTCCGCGATGCCGTTTTCGGTCAGCGATGGGATCAAATTCGGGAATCCCCACACCAGAATAATCGTGCCAGTGCCACCCGTGACGGGACCCATATAGACCGCGATCGGGATGTTGCGGATCGCATCCACATCTTGCAGCACCAGCACATCGTAACCATACGCCCATCCTTGCGGCAAGCCGATGATCAAGGGCGGCGTGATGCTCGCGCCCATGAGCGGTTCGAGCGTGATCACGACCGGCTCGGTGGCTTCGGGGTCAGGCGTACCGTCGAGCGCTGGCTCGGCGCTCGTATCGAGCGCGGCTTCAAAAGTAGCGACGTTGCGTGTAACCTCGAACTCAATCGAGGCGGTGAGGCTGTCCGCGTCGGGGAGTGTCGGCACCCCGTTGATGGTGATATACGGCGTGATGGCGAACAATGGCTCGCTGGCAGCGGTCGCTTCACCTTCCAGCAATACAGCGTCGGGGCGGTCGCTCAGCATACACGCGTCCCACAGCGGGCGGCTGATCGGCAGGTTGTTTGCACCGTCGATCAAGCGTGCGCCAGAGAAAGCGTCAGCACCAAATGTGCTTTGCCATGTGAACAACAGATCATGAAATTCCCAGAACGCGTCCTGTTCACCCGCGCAGATCGCCGCACGCGCCGCGCCGCGCCCGGTGGGAATCGTGCCGCGCCCCGCCATCGGCACATACACGAGCACAATCTCGCCTGTGCGTGCGCGCTCCAGCAGCGCTGGAAAACCAGCGCCGTAAAACACGCCTGACTGCACATCGTCGAACGCGCCGTAAATGATCACGCTGATCGGCGCGGACGGGTAGCCAAGCTGTGGAAAGCCGCGCGCGTTGGTGATCTCGCGCAAGTCGGTGTAACGATCAGGGTCGGGCGGCGGAGTCGTCTCTTGTGCGCGCGCGACGAGCGCGACCGACAAGACTAATAACGCAAAAAAGGCGAGTCGTTTCATACGAATGTCGAGTCCTTACAAAGTTCATTGCGCGGATTGTAACGTAAACGCGGATCACAGCGAAATAACGGTCACGATCTGTTATACTTAGTTTATTATTTACATACGGAATCAACCTTATGATGGCAGCGAGCGTCCGCATTCCAGTCAAACATCCGGCAATCGTCGCGTATTACAAAAAGACGGCGGAACTGGCGCAGCAAAATGTCAGCCACGAAACGGCGACGCGCGAAGCTTTCAAGGCGATGTTGGAGCGTTTTGGCGGGATGCAGCACTGGACGCTCGTGACCGAACAACGAGTCGATGGCTTGGCGCATCGCGCCGTCCCCGATGCGACCATGCGCGACGCGAACACGCTGCCGCGTGGGTATTGGGAAGCGAAAGACACACGCGACGATCTTGAAGCTGAAATCGAGAAGAAATTCGCACGCGGCTACCCTAAAACCAACATCATCTTTGAAGACACGCGCACCGCCATCCTGTATCAAGGTGGCGAACGGGTTGGGGTCTATCCGTTGGCTAATCCCGATCAAATCGCGGCGCTGTTCACGCGCTTTTTAACGTATACCGAACCGAATGTCGAAGGCTTCGAGCAAGCCGTCAGCATGTTCAAAGAGCGCACGCCGAAAATCGCGCAAGGGCTGCTGTCGTTGATCCAGGACGCGCACAAGACCAACAAGGCGTTTCAAGCCGCGTTCGCGACGTTCTTCGCGTTATGTCAAAGCGCGCTGAACCCGAATATCAGCCGCGACGCGGTAGACGAAATGTTGATCCAGCATTTGCTGACCGAGCGCTTGATGCGGACGGTCTTTAATAACCCTGATTTTAGCACGCGCAACGCGATTGCCGCCGAAGTCGAAACCGTGATCGCCGCGCTGACCAGTAAGAGTTTTAGCCGCACCGAATTTTTGGGGCAGCTTGGATTCTTTTATGATGCCATCGAAGGCGCGGCGCGTGATTTGCACGGATTCCGAGAACGCCAAGCCTTCATCAACACTGTATATGAGCGCTTTTTTCAGGGCTACGCCGTCAAAGTCGCGGATACGCATGGCATCGTGTACACGCCGCAGCCGATCGTCGATTTTATGTGTGCGGCGGTCGAAGAAGTGCTGCACGACGATTTTGGCTTGGCGCTGAGCGACCCGCAGGTGTGCATCATCGATCCAGCGACTGGGACGGGCAATTTCGTCATCAATTTGCTGCACCGCATCGCCCAGCAAAACCCGGCGGTGTTGAAAGATGTGTACCAAAACCGACTGTTCGCCAACGAGGTTATGCTGCTGCCGTATTATGTCGCCAGCCTGAATATCGAACATGCCTATTACGAATTGAGCGGGCAGTATGCGCCGTTCGAGGGCTTGTGTTTCGTCGATACGCTCGATCTTGCCGAAGGCGCGCAGATGCGTATGGATTTTATGACGCAGAAGAACAGCGAGCGCGTGCAGCGCCAAAAAGCCGCGCCGATCACCGTCATCATCGGCAACCCGCCGTATAACGTCGGGCAGGTGAACGAGAACGACAATAACAAAAACCGTAAATACGATGTGATTGACAAACGTATTCGTGAGACATATGCGGCAGACTCAAAAGCGAGTAATAAAAACGCATTGAGTGATGCGTATGTCAAATTCTTCCGGTGGGCGTCGGATCGCCTGGATGGGCGCGATGGTATCGTGTGTTATGTCACCAATAACGGCTTTGTCGATGGAATCGCCTTCGATGGGATGCGTAAACATCTGCTCCAAGATTTTACGCAAATTTATCATCTCGATTTGCATGGTAATGCACGTTCAAGCGGGGAAGAACGGCGCAAAGAAGGCGGTAACGTGTTCAACGATCTAATCCGCGTCGGCGTCGGGATCACGGTCGCGGTACGACGCACGGCGCACGCTGAACGCAAGCTGTTTTACCACCGTGTGCCGGATTATTGGAAAGCCGATCAAAAACTGACGTTTTTGGAACAGCATGTCTCATCCAACGGGCGGCAAAATGCGCTCAATACGGTGGCGTGGCAAACGCTAACACCCGATGCACGCGGTCATTGGTTAATCGCGCAAAATGCAGTTGA
>Ga0105048_10012521_pt1 | contig 13298 bp, 13 predicted proteins | sample MAT05_FD_78382 | JGI IMG/M metagenome (GOLD analysis project Ga0105048, IMG submission 78382) | Freshwater microbial communities from Lake Fryxell liftoff mats and glacier meltwater in Antarctica - MAT-05 | ecosystem: Environmental > Aquatic > Freshwater > Ice > Liftoff microbial mat | place...
CGACACGGCAAACAAGTCTCGCGTGAGCGACACGGCAAACAAGTCTCGCGTGAGCGACACGGCAAACAAGTCTCGCGTGAGCGACACGGCAAACAAGTCTCGCGTGAGCGACACGGCAAACAATCCCCAAGGCTTCAAAAATTTCGCCCGCAGCTTGCTATTGATCGCCAGCATCTTTTTAATGAGCGCAGCGCACGCGGAGGTGGTGGTGGTGGGTGCCATTACGCCAAGGGCGGGGGCGATTCCGATCGCGATTGTGCCCTTTGGTTGGCAAAGTGCTGGTGTTGCGGACACCGATTTGGCGGCCGTAATCCGCAGCGATCTCAATCGCACGGGGCAGTTCAATGCGCTCCGCAATGATCGCTATATCGACACACCAACCACCGGCAGCGATATCAAATTTGATACTTGGCGCTTGTTGAAGCAGAACTATATTGTGGTCGGGCGCGTGCTGGATACGCCAAACAACACCTATCGCATTGAGTTTTCCCTCTACACTATTGGCACGCAAAAAATGGAGCTGGGGATTGCGATTACCTCCAGGCCGAACGATTTGCGCGCAGCCGCGCATCAAATTGCGGATCAAATCTATGAAAAAATCACGGGCGTACGCGGTGCGTTCTCGACGCGCATTGCCTACATCACCTCAACTGGCTTAGGCAAAGTTCGGCAATATAAGCTGATCGTGGCGGACTCGGACGGCTTTAATCCAACCGCCATGGTGACCTCGCGCGAACCGCTGCTATCGCCTGCGTGGTCGCCTGATTCCCGGCGCTTGGCGTATGTCAGTTTTGAGCGCGGCAATTCGGCGATTTATTTGCACGAGCTTGCCACCGGCGCACGGCGATTATTAAGTAGCAACAAGGGTATCAATGGCGCGCCCGCATTTTCGCCGGACGGTAGCAAAATCGCGCTGACCCTGTCGCGCACTGGCAACCCGGAAATTTACACGATGGATTTGGCCAGCGGCGCATTAACGCAGCTGACCAAAAGCTTTTCGATTGACACCGAACCCGTTTGGATGCCGGGCGGCGGGCAAATATTATTTACTTCAGATCGTGGCGGCCGGCCGCAGGTTTATCGTATGAACGCCGATGGTTCGGACGTGCAGCGCATCACCTTTGAAGGCACCGAAAATGCGCGTGCTTCGGTCAGCGCGGATGGCAAGAAAATTGCCGTCGCACAAGGGCAAAGCAATGTTTATCACATCGCCATGATTAACCGCGAACGCGGCGAGCCGGGCATCGTCACCACCGTTTCACACGGGCGCTTAGATGAAAACCCAAGCTTCGCGCCAAATGGCAGCATGATTCTTTATGCCGCGCGTGAAGGTGGCCGGGGCTATTTGGTGGCAAGCAGCGTGGATGGTCAAACCACCCAGCGCTTGACGATTGCTGAAGGTGACGTGCGCGAACCTGCGTGGTCGCCGTTTAGAAAGTAGTTGTTTTTGCCGGATTCGCGCACGAACTTAAACGTCAGCGCGAATTCGATTTGACTCTTTTGCTAAGGCACGATCATCACGGGGGTTTGACTGCGGGTGGTGATTTGTCGGCCAATTTGCGTCGACAGCGCGCCGCCATGCGCTGCACTCGCGCCGACAACGATCAAATCGCAGGCCCAATCAACAGCGGCGGCGATTACCGCGTCCACGACGCTTTCCGTAAACGCAGTGCGCGTTATGCAGCGTATGCCAATTATCTGCGCCCGATGCGCAATCTGCGCGGTTACCGCATGAACTTCGAGGAACTCCCGCTCTTTTTGCTCCTCAAGTTCCGCTGCAGAAATTTCGCGCGTGCGCTTTGCGCTTAGATGCGCCACATACACCACGTACAAAACTGCGTTGACGTGCTGAGCTAGCTCCAACGCTCGATCCACCGCACCAGCGCTGGTAAGGTTGCCGTCCGTCGCTAACAAAATGCGTGCAACTTTGCTCATTGGCGCGTATTGCCATCGATGGCAATTCTTGGTCGCGTGCAGAGTGTTTGCTCTTGTTCGGCAAGCCAGTTCTGGGTTTGTTGCAGGGCACGCAGGAACGCAATGCGCATTGACTCGTGCATTTGTGTGGGAAGCTCAAAACTTTGTGTTTGCGTGATCCGCGTGCTGCTGACTGCGTTGCTTTGGCAGCGCAATTGCGCGTCCCAGCTGATTTGAGCGCTTGCGATCGGCGTGCTGGCGTCAGCCCAAAATGCCAACAGATTCAGCGTTAGCTGGTGCGCTGGCACATTTTGTTGTGGCTGGCTCAACACTGCGGTGTAGCGCTGTGAATCTGCCAGTGCCGCCAACAGGCTGCTTTGCGTCATTTGATCCGGCGCTAAAGCCCAACGCGCACCGCTCTGAGCGCTCAAGGTGTGATCCGACGAAAGAGTCCAAATTTCGTCGCTAAGCAACAGCGGATTTGCGGAAACCGGTGCCAGTACGATGGCAAATTTGGCTGACTTTGGTTCGGCGCCCAGCTGTGTTTGTGCGCTATCGGGCATCAGTAACCACGCCGTCTTAGGCGCTGGCGCACGCAGCAAGCCGCCACAGCCAGCAAGTAGCAATGCGGTGATAGCCATCAGCACGCAGCGTGGCACTAACGGATTTGAAGCAGGTATTTTTGGGTGCTTCATGGTTTGCGCTCCGGCACAACTTTACTTGGCCCAAACAGGGTTTGGCGTGGGTCACGGTCAAATTTTTCGGTCAGTCGGCGCAATTCTCGGCTGAGTTGCTGTACCTCGGTTAGCGTCCAACCGGCTTGCGGCAAGGTTTGCGCGCTCAACACCTGCGCGCTTTGGCTGATCGTGGCTGTCAGCGCATCAACTTGGCGCAGGCTAGCGCGCATTTGCGCCAAAACGGCGCGTGCGTCGGCGTCAAGCGTTTGAAGGGACGCTGGCGATATTGCCTCAATGCGCATGCTCAGCGCGTCCGCTGCCTTTTGGACTTGCCGGGCCGCTGCACGCATTTCCTCGATGGCGGGTGCGCTGGCGTTCAAGGCAGCAGTGATGCGTGGCCCGCTAATCGCTAGCTGCTGGCTTAAGCTGTCGATATTTTTCAAAGTTTGTGTCGCCGCTTGGACATTTTCTTCGCTCAGCAGCGCATTGACGCGATTAAGCGCACGGTCTAATGACACCATAACGTCATTGCCACCATTCATTAGTGCGCCCAGATCTGAGCGTTCGCTCGCAATCACCGGATATGGCGCAGGTGGTATCGCTTCTAGCGCTTTGCCGGCCGGGTTGGATGCAGTCAGCTGAATAGTGGCAACCCCGGTTAGGCCCGAATAGGTCAGTTTGGCTTTGGTATCCACATGCACCGGCACGCCCGCCTGCAGGCGTATGTGCGCAATCACCAGGCGTGGGTCGGTTAGATCTAGGCGAAGTTTGCGCACTTCGCCAACCTGGATGCCTTGAAATTGCACCAAGCTGCCGACGCTGAGGCCAGTGACTGCTTCACTAAACACCACATCGTACTCGCTAAATTCTTGATCAAACTGCACCTTGTTTACCCACACCAAAAAGCCCAGTGCGCCTAAAAAAGCGACAACGCAAAATGCTCCGATCAACACGAAATGTGCGCGTGTCTCCATTAGCCCATTCCCATTAGACGATTCCCATTAGCTTGGTGCCGTCAAGTTGCTGAGTGCCGGCGCGTTAGCGCTTAGCAATTGGTGCACCGGCCCAGCCCGCACCGCGCGTGCACGCGGGCCATCAAAGCACGCCCGTACCCACGGGTGCGGTGACGCGCTGACCACGGCGGGCGTATCGGCGATCACAACATGGCGATCAGCCAGTACCGCCACGCGATCACATGTGGCGTATAGGCTGTCCAAATCATGGGTGACCATCAACACGCTCAATCCCAAACTACGTCTTAAGGTCAGCACCAGTTGATCAAACTCAGCCGCCCCGATAGGGTCTAACCCGCTGGTGGGCTCGTCCAAACACAACACTTGCGGGTCCAACGCCAGCGCCCGGGCAATACCGGCACGTTTGCGCATGCCGCCTGACAGGGTGTCAGGGTATTTTCCGGCGGCGTTATCGGGCAAACCGACCAGACGAATTTTCAAGAGCGCCAGTTCATGCGCAAACGACGCAGAAATTTGACTATGTTCTTTCAGCGGCAGCATCACGTTTTCGAGCACAGTAAGCGAGGAGAACAGCGCGCCGTCCTGGAACATAATGCCCAAGCGTGGCTCACCTTGATTGCTGATGCCAGAATTGGTTGCGGGCATTTCTTTACCAAACCATTTGACGCTGCCCGCTTGAAAGCGATGCAGGCCTAGAACCGAACGCAACAGCACACTTTTGCCAGCGCCAGAGCCACCGACTACGCCCAGAATTTCACCTTGGTACAAATCAAGATCTAAATTTTCATGCACGACTTGGCTGCCAAAAACATTACGCAGCCCACGCACTTTTAAGATTACGTTCACAGCCCAAGCTTCATAAAAAAGATCGCAAATAGCGCGTCAAACAGGATCACCAGAAAAATGCCCTGCACCACCGAAGAGGTCGTGTGCCGCCCCACTGATTCCGCACTACCGCGCACCTTCATGCCTTCCAAACAGCCCACCACCGCAATCAGCATGGCAAATACCGGCGCTTTGCCCATGCCGACAAAAAAATGCCGGGCTTCACTGACATCGCGCATGCGGGTGATGAACATCGCCGTAGAAATATCCAACTCCGCGCTGCCGACTAAGGCACCGCCAACAATGCCGCTCAGCATGCCAATAAAGGTCAAAGCCGGCAGCATTAATAGCAGCGCTGTTACCCTCGGCACCACCAGCAATTCCATCGGGTCCAACCCTAGGCTGGCGATGGCGTCTATTTCTTCGCGCGAGCGCATCGTGCCGAGTTCGGCCGTGAATGCTGAGCCAGAGCGCCCGGCGACAATGATTGCGGTTAGCAGCACGCCAAATTCGCGCTGAAACGAAAAATTCACCAGCTCAACCGTGTAAAGCGCAGCGCCGAAATCCTTCAGCACGGTGGCACCTAAATAGGCAACAACTGCGCCGACCAAAAAACACAGCAACGCGACAATCGGCACCGCATCTAAGCCAGTGCGCTCCATATGGTGAAATACCGCCGTCATGCGCAGTTTGCGTTTGCCGCGAATGATCTGGCCGAAGCTCCAAAGCGTGCGGCCGGTGAAATCCAACAGCAGCGACAATTGGGCAATGGCTAGGTTTACCGCGCGGCCCATGCGCTCCAGCACGGCCAGAATACTGTGGTTCGGGGGCGCTGCTACTGGCTCTGCATGCAATGTGCCGCGCACTAAATCGAACAAGGATTGGTGTTCGGCGTCCAGCCCACGTACCACGTCGAACTGTTTTGCCCACAGCAAAGCGCCGGCGGTATCCAGTTGCGTCACCGATGCTGCGTCTAACTGTTTTGCACCGCGCGCCCTGGCGCGCGCGACCGCCGCTTCCATAGACACCACATTACTGAGCAGCCACGCTCCATGCGCGCTGGCTCCGTGCGCGCTGGCCCCATGCACGTTGGCCCCATGCACGTTGGCCCCATGCACGTTGGCCCCGTGCACGTTGGCTCCATGCCCGTTGGCGTCATTTGCGCCGACCTGCGCGGCACCGTTCGCCCCTTGCGCGTAATCAAGTTCCCCCGGAAATTCAAGGCTCGCTGCTTGCATGACTGGCTTGCTCTAACTCGCTTTTGCTTGTGCTAGCGCATGACCAGCACGGGCAAGTGCGAATGGGTCAGCACCTTCTGGGTTTCACTGCCCATTAAAAGCGCGCTCAAACCGCGTCGGCCGTGCGAAGCCATGCAAATCAAGTCGCATTCCTCACTCTTGGCAACTTGCAAAATGCCGCGCCAAGGTTGTTCATGCTCGATCGCAACACTGGCTGCAGAAACGCCCTTTTCCTTTGCCAGCGCCAGTGCGGGCACCAATAGATTGTCTGCGCCCGTTTTGCTGAACTTCCGATGCTCCTCGATCGTCGGCAGGGAGCCTGAAGGCAGCGGGTAGGTGGGCAGCAGCATCGCCACATACGGTGTGGTGATATGCACGATAATGGCGCTGGCTTGAATTGAGGCAGCAAATTCCAGGCCAGCGGAAAGTGCGTGACGGGAAAGTTCGCTTCCGTCGGTGGCGATTAGTATGCGTTTGAACATGGCAACACCCCAGAGATGACGCCGCAAAAGTAAAGCTTGTTGCCGCATGCGGTTTTGACCTGGATCAAAATTTTGCATACACGGGCTTGACCTGGACACCTTGGCAGTTCTGGCATACTTTAGAGTGTTGCCGTCTAACGCTTTGAACTCTGAGATCCCGATGCCCGAACCCATTACGGATTTACCGCTGCTGGCGTTGATGGAGTCCTCAATGGATGCGGTGATTTTTCTTGACGCCAGCCAGCATGTTCGCTTTTTTAATCAAGCCGCCGAGCAGATGTTTGGCTATGCCGCTGCAGAGATCATAGGCCGGGCTTTAGATTGCTTGATTCCGCCGCAATTTCGTCCTGCGCATCAGCGTAATGTCGATGAATTCGGTAAAACCGGCAGCAGTGCGCGCCGGATGGGCGGGGAACAATTGCTGTTTGGCTTGCATCGTAATGGCGCGCAATTTCCGATTGAAGCGTCGATTTCGCGCGCTGAAGTTGCGGGGCGGGTGACCTATTCGGCGTTTGTGCGCGATATTAGCGAGCATGCCAAAGCGCACAACGAACTGGCGGCGGCGCATGCAGAAATCAAAGCCTGGGCGCGCGTTGCACAACAAGCACGCGAAGAAGAAAAAAGCCGTATCGCGCGCGAAATTCACGACGAATTAGGGCAGCTACTGACCGCACTGAAGATTGATGTTTCGCAGTGCCTAGACAGTATTAGTGCCGAGCAATTCGCGGTTCATCAAGTTTTGCGACGCATGCGGACACAGTTGGATCAAACCGTGACTGCAACGCGCAGAATTGCTGCCGATTTGCGGCCGCTGATCTTGGATGATTTGGGGTTAGAGCCCGCACTGGATTGGCTAAAACAAGAATTTTGCACGCGCAACAGCGCCCAGTGTGTGATGCTGTTTGATCCAGAATTGAATCAGCTGCCGCCTGAGCTTGCCAGCAATGTTTTTCGGATCGTGCAAGAAGCGCTAACGAATGTCAGTAAGCATGCGCGCGCCACATTGGTGCACATCGATATTATTGACGAAGGCGATATTGTTGATATTACCGTGCGCGATGACGGCGTCGGGTTGGATGCGCCCAGTGTGCGGTCGAACTCTTTGAACGGCAGTAAACGCGGCCTATTGGGCATACGCGAACGAGCCTATGCGCTGGGCGGTACGTTAGAAATTGAATCACAAATTGATAGTGGCACGCGCTTGAGCGTGCGCTTGCCCAAGCCGATATTGGCAGTTGCAAAGGACAAGGAAATTTTACGATGATCAATGTCCTGATCGCCGATGACCACACCCTAGTGCGCGATGGCTTGAAGCGTATTTTGGCGGAATCGCGGCACTTTAGCGTTGTGGCCGAAGCGGCCGATGGCGCGCAAGCCATGCAAATTTTGCGCGCACAAGCCATTGAGCTGGCGTTATTCGATCTGTCCATGCCTGATGCCCAAAAAGGCCGTAGCGGCGTTGATTTGATCAAACAAGCGAAAACCGAATTTCCCAACCTGCGCATCCTGGTGTTGACGATGCACGAAGAAGATCAGTACGCGCTGCGCGCCATTCGCGCCGGCGCTTCTGGCTATCTGACCAAGGATTGCGCATCCACGCAATTGCTGGCGGCAATGGACAAGATTGCGCGCGGTGGCATCTACATCAGCGGCAACGTGGCCGAGCAATTAGCGATCAGCCTGCACTCCGGGCAAAGCGACGCTAAAACCCATCAAAGCCTGTCAGACCGCGAACATCAAGTGTTCCTTGCGCTGGTGGCCGGTGGCACCGTGGGCGAGATCGCAAATCGCCTGAATTTAAGCGTCAAAACCGTCAGCACCCACAAAGCTCATGTGCTGCAAAAAATGGGCGCGCAATCGGTTGCGGATTTGGTGCGTTACGCGATTGCGAATAATTTGAGTGCGGCATAGGGCTGATGGCAGCAGCGCCGGAACGTGCGAAGACGCAGAATTTTCGACTTGTGTCTAAAACAAGCGCCAACGGCGCGGCATATCTTAGCCTAGGGCAACGCCCTAGGTATTCGACTCGTCCCATCTAAAAATTGCTGGGCAATCACGCGGAATTCGGCTGCATCGCGCTGCCATTGGTTTTCAAGCCGCGGGTCGGCCGAATTCAACGTTGGCGAGGATGCTCGACCTTATGAGGTTCGTTTGAGATTCCAATCGGTATATCCATCCGAGCAACGTCAGTCAGCAGCAGGTTCCTTTAAGCTCGGGCGCGCTGTCGCTTGAAGGCGCTTCCATACCTCAGCAGGAATCAGCACTGCAGTTTGTATGCCCCGATTGGTCACCATCTGCGGTCCGTCGGAAACGCATGCGTCCAAAAACTTACTAAACCGCGCCTTAGCGTCTGGTACTGGCCAAATTTGCATGTGAAGCCTCCGCTCTAACTAGTCGGTTATCTAGCCTAACAAAAATGCGGTTTAAGGAATAAAGCTTGATCGTGCGCAGCTTTTTGGGCATGGGCCAGTCCTTGGCTTTCCGACAGCTCAGCCACGCATCTAAAACGCCGGCAAACAACCCCTGATAAAAGCTGCCGCAGTGTGATGGTTGTCCATTCCGCTGGCGTAGCCCAAGCTGAGCACGCCGAGTAACAACACCAGCGCGCCCGCGCTGCGTTTCAATCTGGGCGCGCGCTCCAGGCGCAGCAAAATGTGGCTCAAGCCTAGCAATGCTGGCAATGTGCCCATGCCAAAACACAGCATCATCAGTCCGCCTTGCAGTGCGGAAACGCTCAGCCATGCGGCGCTTAGGGCGGCGTAAACCATGCCGCACGGCATCAAAGACCACAGCAAACCGGCGGCGATATCGCGGGTTAAACCGGCGCGTTTGGGTAGGCGGTTGCGCAGTTTGATCAGGTATGGAAGTAATTTCAGCCCGGGCCGTTCCAGGCTGGCAAAGGCTTTGCGTTCGAACAATAAGGTCGCGCCGATTAGGATCATGATTAAGCCGCTGGCAATTTGCGCAAAGGCGCGCAGTTCCAGTGCGCGGGTGGCGTGCAGTGCGCCATTGCCTAAGCCACCAACTAGCGCGCCCATCAGTGCATAGCCAGCGATGCGGCTTAAGTTTTGGGTGATTGAACCGCCGCAGCGGGTGCCACAGGCGCGCAGCTTCGTCGTGGGATTGATTTTTGCTAATGTGCTGCTGGCCAGACTTTTGCTAGCTAGACCATTGCTAGCTAGACCATTGCTAGCTAGACCATTGCTAGCGCGATTGAGTGATTCTGAAATGGCGCCACACATCAGCACGCAGTGCCCGGAGCCCAAAAAGCCGGCGAGTGCGGCGCTGACTAAAATCGGCCATTCGATCACCGATAAGTCAATGACCGATAGCTCAAGCATCTGGCCCGGCGCGCGGCCGCTCCAGCGGGTCAACCACAGCCGTGTCCAATGGCTCCAGCGAGGCGCGGTCTAATGACTCAAACTGATCCTTATCCACGGCCCAAAAGAAGGCCCAGATGCCAGCGCCGACAAACAGCAGGCTGATGGGAATCAATATCAATATTGCATTCATGGCGCACTCGAGTTGATTACAGCAGTCTTGGCGCGGCTTGAATCCGCCATCGTGTCGAAACTTGGATTGGACGCTGCCTGCCAGGGCCAAAGCCGGGCGGCGTTGCAGGTAACGATCAGCGAGCTTAAACCCATGCCAAGTGCCGCTAAACCTGGGCCAATTAGCCCCAAAGCGGCCAATGGAATAACCAGCAAATTGTAGTTTTGTGCCCAGCGTAAATTCTGCCGGGCGATGCTGTTGCTACGCCGGGCAACGCGAATAATTTCGGGCAGTACACGCAAATCGCGCGCCAATATTAAAACGTCTGCTTGCGCATGGGCGATCCCGCTTGCGCTGCCAAAGGTGACTGCAACGTGCGCGCTTGCCAGCGCAATGGCGTCGTTAATGCCGTCGCCCAACATGAGTGGAAAGTGTCCGGCCGCGTTTGCAGCCAGTACCTGCGCGCGTTTTTGGGTTGGCGTTAAGCGCGCTTGCGCATGCGCAATTTTTAAGCGGCTAGCCACGCGCTCGACGCGTTCTGCGCTGTCGCCGGATAGTATTTCCAGTGCTAGCCCGAGCGTTTGCAGTGCCGCCACGGCCTCAGCCGCACCTGGACGTAAGCTTTCATCAATCGAAAAATGTGCACGTCCGAGTGCGCCATCTAGCACGATATCGCCATTGTCGGGTAAGTCAAATAGTTGGGGCGAGCCGAGCGTCCAGGTTTGGCCACTGATGTTGCCGCGCACGCCCTGACCCGGCAAAACCTCAATCTGCGTTGCTTGCAGTGCCGGTTGTGGTGATTCTTGCGTCTGGCCTGCAGATAAAAATGCGGCGGCAATGGGGTGGCTTTGGCCCTGCTCAAGCGCGCGCGCCAAGGCTAAGGCGTGGCTGGCGTTAAAGCTTGCAGTGTTAGCTAGGGCGGCGCTTTCTTTTTCAAAAAGCGCAGTTACGCTCGGCGCAGCAGCCATTAACTCAGTCAGAGTTCCGGTTTTGTCCAACATCGCGCTATCGACGCGGTTTAACCGCTCCAAAGCATCTGGTTTGAGTAATAAAACGCCCATGCTTTGCAATCGCGCGTGTGCAACGGCGCGCGTAAGCGGCAACGCCAGCCCCAACGCACACGGGCAGGCAACGGTTAGCACGCTTAGGGTCACGGCAAGCGCGCGTTCTGGCGCAATCAGCCACCAGGCCAAGGCCGTCAAAACCGCCACTACCAACACCACTGAAGTGAAACGGGTGGCGAGCTGCGCTTCTTGTGCCGCGTTTGGGATGCGTGCGGCGCTTGCCGTGCGCGACAAACGGGCGATCTGAGCCAGCTCGGTGTGTTCGCCCAAAGCGTCTACTAGATAGACGCAGTCGCCGCTGTAGACGCTGGCACCGGCATACACACGCTCGCCACGGCGGCGGTTTTTCGGGCGCGATTCGCCGTCGAGTAGGGCTTCGTTAAATGCACTGATCTCGGATGCCAAAACGCCGTCGGCAACCAAAGTGCTACCCATTACAGCGCGCAGTCGATCCCCTATTTTCAACTGAGCCACTGCGACGCGCTCGCCTGTGTCGCGTTCGGCCAGTTCTGGCACCACCCCGTTCAAACGCGTAGCCTGCGCGCGCGCGCGCGCCATCAAACTGGATTCCAACATGCGCCCGAGCAGCAGCACGAATACAAACATGGCAATGGCGTCGAAATACACCTGTGTCGACCCCATCAATAGGCCGACGAAACTACCAATCAGCGCCAAAAAGATCGAAATGCTGATTAAGGTGTCCATAGCCGGACTAAATAAGCGTAACTCATTGCGTGCGCCCCGCAAAAAACGCGCGCCGCAATATCCCACTACGGGCAAGGTAATCAGAGCGCTCAACCAGGCAAAAAAATGTGCCGTTTCCGCAGGTAAATCGGTATTTGTCCAATACAGCGGCTCGGCAAACATCATCGCCTGCACTGCGCAAAACCCGGCAATAAACAACTCTTTTAGCGCTTTGCGCTTGGCACTGCGGTCATTAAGCTGGCTAGCAACTAAGCGCACGGGGTAACCGAGCGCACTTAATTCTGCGACGATGTGACTGAGTGGGCGCACCCTTGGATCAAAACGCAGGTGCACAAGGCGCAGCGGCACATCACAGGTTATTTGCAACTCGGGCGCGCTGCGTAGCAATGTCGTTTCAATGAGCCAAGCGCAATTTGGGCAGTGTATGGCGTCAATCGCAAAACACAGCATAAAACTACCGTCGTCAAAGCGTTCAGCAGCTTCAAGCAGCTCTACGCGATCCCAATCGCTGAAAGCGGCTACATCACTTACATTGATCGGGCATGAAAATGCCATCGCGGCGCGGCAGCCCACACAACACACGCGCACCCAGCGGCCTTCAAACTCAAATTCTAGTGGGTTTGCCTGGGAAGATTTTGACGCAGCTTGTGTTAGCGTCGTATTACTGTCACGGGTCAACTCAGCCGAAAACGGTTGCACCAAAGCGTCGCCGCAGTGCGCGCAGTGCAAATTGACAGCAAAATTGTGCGCGTCACCGTCCATAGGTTTACCTGAGTGGAACCCCTTTGAAAGTAGGCTCAGGCTTAGCTGGGGTCAGGTTTTCTGGCCCGTTGAAAGCCAGATACATCGTATAAATTCCCCCCAACACGGTCAAAGCTGGAATGCCGATGACCAACAGTAGCATCGGCTCAAAACGCGCTTTCACGCGGCTTACTTTGTCAGTCGCTTCGGGGTTTAGGTTTTTAGTGCGCATCTTTTAGCTCCGTGGGGGCAAAAAACCAACTTTCTTCAGTCCGTGCTAAATCTGGCTGATCCAGCGCAGAAACAGCAAATTTAATATGTGTCCGGCTACTAAGCCCGGGCTTAATCGCGTCAGCGCTGCGCATACGCACGGTGACTGGATAGGCTTGCGTTGAACGCGCGGGCACCTCAATGAGTTTGCCTTGGCGCTTGAGTGCGACTTCTTGAGCGGAATCCAATAGCTGCAGATAGCTTGGCGCATCAAGAGAGATTAAGAACCGGCGGGATTCTGCGGCTTTGTTGGTGATTTTTAAGGTATAGCTATTTTCGATTTCGCCATCACCCACGACGCGATACAGTGCGTTGCGATCACGTAACACATCGACCAAGAGTGGCTTGCGTGCGACTAAACCTGCGCCCAAAATAGCGAATAGTGTTAGCAACAGCATGCCGTAGATGATGATGCGCGGGCGGAGAATGCGGGTGGGCTTGGACGCCATCGCATTTTCGGTTGAATAGCGGACTAATCCCACTGGCAAGCCGATTTTTGTCATCACGGAATCACACGCGTCAATACAGGCGCCGCAGGCAATACAGTCAATTTGCAAACCATCGCGTATGTCGATGCCCGTTGGGCACACCTGCACACACAGGGTGCAGTCGATGCAATCACCAAGGTTCAATAAGCCTAGTTTTTTTGTCGATGCGGTCGATAAGTTGAAGCCTTGGCTAGTTGCAGCCACCTCGCCAGCAACCGCTACAGCTGATCGGGTAGGGTTTGGTATGGAAATCGGTGCGCCAGCTAATCGGGGTTGGCGTTTGCCCGGCCCACGTTGCTCACCGCGCGTGGTGTCGTAGGAAATAACCAAGGTGTCGTGATCAAACATTGCGCTTTGGAAACGCGCATAAGGGCACATGTATTTGCAAACTTGTTCGCGCAAATAACCCGCGTTGCCATAGGTTGCCA
>Ga0105048_10012522_pt1 | contig 13297 bp, 17 predicted proteins | sample MAT05_FD_78382 | JGI IMG/M metagenome (GOLD analysis project Ga0105048, IMG submission 78382) | Freshwater microbial communities from Lake Fryxell liftoff mats and glacier meltwater in Antarctica - MAT-05 | ecosystem: Environmental > Aquatic > Freshwater > Ice > Liftoff microbial mat | place...
AAGGTGTTCTTCTCGGGCGACACCGGCCTCTCCCCGCAGTTCGCGGCGATCGGAAAGCGCCACGGCCCGTTCGATCTGGTGATGCTGGAGGTCGGCGCGTTCCACGAGAGCTGGGCCGGCATCCACCTCGGCCCGAAAAACGCGCTCGAAGTGTTCTCGATGCTGGGCGGCGGGACCTTGCTGCCGGTGCACTGGGGCACCTTCAATCTCGCGCTCCATCCGTGGGACGAGCCTGCCGAGACGTTGCTCGCGCTGGCCGCGGCGCAGGGCGCGCGCGTGCTGACGCCCAGACTCGGCGCGGTGTTCGAGCCGACGCGCGTCGAGGCACCGGTGGCGTGGTGGCGCGAGGTGGTGGCGCCCGCGGCCGCGGTGTGCCGACTCACGTCGACGACGTAGGCCGACCGGGTCAGCTCGCCTCGGACGTCAGGATCTCGCGCGCCCGAACACGCCGGTCGCGCCGTAGCCACCGACCGCGAGCCCGAGCGTCGCTGCTGAAGCGTTGATGCCGGGGCCGTGCGTGTCAGCGCCGAGATAGTTGATGACGTGCAAAAAAAATTTCGCGTCTTGACGACCGCGTATGAGCGCTGGCAGAGTGGCTCACTCGTGGGTACGTCCACGAAGCTCACAAAATGATCTTCGAGAGCCGCCAACCTGTGCAGGAATGCCCGATGACGATGGGATGCCTATCGTCGTGCGGCAATCGTGCGTTCTCGGTCGATAGTGGCGTCAATACCTCCCTTGGTCAGTATGGCTATCAGGGGGCGAGGCCCGGCTAGAGAGATACAAGGTTTACAGGACCTAGATCTCCAGGAAGCCGGGCCTCCCAAAAGGAGTCCCGGCTTTTTGCGTTTTGGACCGACGCGATCGAATCAACGGAGGACGCACAGGCACACGGTGTGTCGGCTCGCTGTAAACGGGCTGCGAAAGCGTGAGGTTCGACTCCTCCGTCCTCCAGTAATTGCATCGTGAATATTGGGATATAGCTCAGTTGGTAGAGCGGGAGTTTCTGGAGCTCCAGGTCGTGGGTTCGAGGCCCACTATCCCATTGCCTTCGTAGCTCGACTGCCAGCCAAGAAGTCGTCGGTATCCTCCCGGCGGCATGAAACAAGCTTCAAAAACAAGCCGCGGTCGACCCCGCCGGCCGCAGCGCGCACGCGCCCTTCGCCAGCACCGGGAGCTTCACCTCGATCGGATCCGCGAGATCGGACGGCGGGAACTTGTACGCGGGGGCGTGATCTGGACGTCGTTCGCGTTCCCCGACGGCGTGATGAGCATCGTCACCGTCATCGTCCCCGAGAGCTGCGACTCGTGGCGCTGCTGGACGGTGCCGCAGTGATAGGCCGCGCGCTTCACCTGGTTCATCGCCTTGGCGATCTCTTTTCGCGCGAGGTCCTCCGCCGATCCGGGCGGAGGCGTGGTGGCGCAGCCCGCGAGAAGCGTCAGAACGGCGATCAGCGTCAGTCGCAGTCCCAAGACCGCAGTATAGCGTCTATTCCGCCGACAAATCGGTGATCGTCGACGAGCCCACGCCCAATCCGTCCAGCACGCGCAGCAGCTCCGCGATCCCGTACGCTTCGCCAGATGCGCGTCCGGGTCGAGCTAGCGGTATACCAGACACCCTCGCGACCGCAGCCCATCGACGAGCCCATCCGCAGCGGGCGGCAGCGTCTTCACCCAGCGCAGGTCGAGCTTGTCGAGGCGAGGGAGCGTCGCGAGCGACGGCGGGAGAGCGGCGAGCGGGTTCCCGCGCAGATCGAACTGGCGCAGCGCGACCAGTGCACCCACGGCCGAGGGCAGCGACGTGAGCGCGTTGTCACGCAGATGGAGCTCGCGCAGATTCGTCAGCCGTCCGATCTCGTCGGGGAGCGAGGTCAGTCCGCAGGAAGCGGCGCGCAGCTCGACGAGCGAAACCAACTCCGAAATACACGGCGGCAGCGCACCGAGCGGATTCTCGCCGACGTTGAGATACGAGACCGCGGGCAGCGAAGGCGGCAGCGCGGTGAGCTGGTTGTCGTGGAGGTAAAGGAAGTCGAGCCGCGCGAGCGCGCGCAGCGACGCCGGAACGGACGTGAGGCGGTTGTGACCGAGATCGAGCATTCGCAGGTGGACCAGGTGGCCGATCTCGTCCGACAGGTCGGTGAGATCGTTCTCCGCGAGCACCAGCGTCTCGAGGTCGGTCTCGCGCCAAAGCGACGCCGGCACGCGCCCGAGGGTCTGCTTCCAGAAGTCTCCGTTCAAGCGCGTGTTGTACTACGAGCGACAGCAGACGAAGTTGGAATTGCGGCACTCGAGCGGGAACTGGTCGCGCTCGTTGGGGCACGCCGCACCGCCGGTCTCCACGCACTCGTGCAGAGCAGCGGCGCAAGGGGTCACGCCGGTGTCGATGCGGATCTCTTCGGCGTCGCGCCCCGGCTCGGCGTCGCGGCGCGGCTCGGGCGCCGCGTCGGGGTGAGTCTCGGCGTCGCGATGGATCTCGGCGTCGCGATGCGTCTCGTTGATCGCGTCGGGGTTGGATTCGACGCCGCCGTCGTTCGGATCGGCGACGGCGTCGCGGTTGTTACTATTGGCTGCGTCGGCAAAGGCGCTGGGTTGTGCAGCATCTGCCGGCGAGCGCAGATCGACCTGCTCGACGCAGGCGAGCAGCGTCGAGGATGCGATCAGTAACGCCAGCAACAGTCTCTGCAACTCAGCTCCTTCTTACCTTACATCGCGCAGCAGATGCGGCCGCTCTCGCAGCTCACGTTCTCGATCTGGTTCGGGCGGTGACCCGGACAGGCATTGTGCTCCTCGGTCGGGCGGACGCACTCGGCGCGCTCGTGGGCCGCGCAGCGATCGGGCTCGCCGTCGCCGCCGCCCTCGGTGCCTTCATGGCCGCCTTCGGTGCCGCCACCGCCTTCGGTGCCGCCACCGCCTTCGGTGCCGCCACCACCGCCCTCGGTGCCTTCATGGCCACCCTCGGTGCCGCCGCCACCGCCCTCGGTGCCTTCATGGCCACCTTCCTCGGTGCCTTCATGGCCACCTTCCTCGGTGCCTTCATGGCCACCTTCGGTGCCGCCGCCCTCGCCTTCATGCTCCGCTTCACCGCCGCCCTCACCTTCCACGGCATGCTCCTCGTTGCGATCCGCCTCCGCAGGATTCGCGCCCGCGGACTCACGCGCGCGCTCGGCGGCGAAGGACTGGTCGGCGCCGTCGATGTTGCCGCCGCAGCCGGCGAGGACGAAGAGCGAGAGCGCGCTGGCGCTGAAGAGCCGCTGGGTGAAACGAAGCAGGGTGCGCGATGAGTCGAACATGGGTGGACCTCCGGATTTGGCGGTTTGTAGTAACCGCGTCACTCCTTTTGTCGGCCCACCGGCTCCAATTTGTGATCGTCACACGCGAGGGTGTCGATTTTCCATCGCGCGAGCAGCTGGCGCGCCTCGGACGTCACCGCCGCAGGGCCCGCGCTCACCAGCGACTGCAAACACGCCGCGCTCGCGCAGGGATCGACGCCCAGATCGAGCTCGCAGCGGGCGAAGCGAGCCTCGACCGCGACCTCGGGGTCACCGGCCGAGACCAGCTCCGTGAAGATGCGCTCGGCTGCCTTCGGCTGGCGCAGCGAAAATCCGAGCAGCCGCGCCATCTCGTAGCGCGCGATGGCCCGGAACGGCGCTTCGGCCTCGTTCGACGACTCCGCGATGCCGCGATAGATCGCCAGCGCCTCGCGTGACTTTCCGCGGCGCGCGAGCGCCTCGGCGCGAGCAAACAGCTTCCGCAGCGACGGCGGAGGCTCCGCGCGAGGCGCCGCGACGGGCGTCGCGACCGGCGCCGGAGCGACGACCACCGGCTCGGTCAGAAACTCATCCGTGAAATACGCGCCCGCGGTACCCGCGTTCGACGCGCGCGCGCTGCCCTCCAGCGGATACTCCCGCGAAGCACCCGCCTCGAGGAGATCGGTGTCCTTGGTCCCCCGCACCCGGACCTTGCCGTGCGCGACGCCGACGATCGTCGACTGACCCTCCGGCGGGATCTCGACATAGAAGCGCGTGCCGACCACCTCGATCACCGCGCCCGGCCCGCGAATCTCCAGCGTCCGCCCGTGCCCGCCGGTGAAGTCCACCACCGCGAACCCGCGCGTCATCTCGATCAGCACCTTCTCCGGCGACGGTTTCTGCACACTTCCGGCCCAGTTTCCGCTCGTCACCATACGCACGTACTGCGTCGGGTTGACGTGCTGGATCTCCGCGATGACCGGCTCCACCACCGGCGCCGAATCCTGGGAGTAACGAACCGCGACGATCGCCAGCATCGCCGCCATCGCCAGCGCCATCCCGATCATGGGCCCGCGACGCCGCGAGGACGAGCGCGAGGACGAGCGCGAGGACGAGCGCGACGACGACCGCGACGACGACTCATAGTAAGGATGGAGGCGCGAGACCAGGCGATCGAGGTGCGCGTCATCGACCTGCGGAGCCCATTTGTTCGCGACGCGGAAAGAACGAGAGAGCTGCTGCTCGAGCGCAGCACAACGAGCACAGTTGAGGAGGTGACTTTCGAGGCGCGCACTTTCGAGCGGATTCAGCTCCTGCTTGATGTACGCCACCATGATCTGTCCCTGTTCCTGACATGCCTGATTCATGGCGTGCTCCCCAGTGCGCGGATATCCGAGCTGCTTCGATGACGCGCCGTCATCCACATCGCGAGCTCGGCTCGCCCCGCCTTCACCTGTGACGCGACCGTGGGCAATGGACGGCCCAGGCGCTCGCTGATCTCGCGCAAAGTCATGCCCTCGATATCGTGCAAAATCACCGCGATCCGCTTCTTCTCGTTGAGCTGCCCGAGGCCCGCGTAAAGTATCTCGAGCGACTGCTTGTCGAGTAGGTCCGCCTCGAGATCGACGTCGGTGGAAGGCTCCGACACGTCGTCGAGCGGCGCGAAAGTCCCGCGCGATCGGTAGTTCATCCGCATCTCCTGATACGCAACGTTCAGCGTGATGCGATGAATCCAGGTCTTCAATTTCGACTCGGCGCGAAATCGCGGAAGCGAGCGCAAGACTTCGACGAAGACGGCCTGGAAGACGTCGTCGACATCGGCGTGCGGACCGAACATGCGACGCAGCTGCCGCATCACCGCGGGCCCGTGCGTTCGCACCACTTCCTCGGGAGAGGGCGGGCGAAAGAGGAGCTCGATCAGCGCCATCGCCAGTCCACTCCCGTGCGCAATGCGGCGGCCCAGGCGCCCTCGCGACCGGTGCCCGAATCGAGGAGATATTCTTGGCGGCGCAAACGAACGCCGATGCCACCGTCGACGATCAGCGCGAGATCGCCCGAGCCGATCGCGACCATCGGAAGGCGCAGGCGGACCATCGGTCCGAGATCGACGCCGATCAACGCGCGGCGGCTGACCAGCTTGAGATCGACCGCGCCATAGAGGCCAAAGGAAAGGGAGATCGGAGCGATCGGGGTGCGCAGCGCGATCCAGGCGCGGAGCGGGATGCGATCGACGCTGACGCCCGTGAGCTCGGTGTGCTGATAGTCCACGCCCGCGCCGACCAGAACAAAGTCGCGAAGCACGGTGGAAGCGCCGACCGCCACGCCCAGCTGGACCTCGCCCGCGTTCGACAGCGCGGAGCTCGCCGCCAGCGAGAACGACCAGCCTTCGATCGCGGGCGCAAAAGGGGTCTCGAGCATCGCCGGGTCGGATCTCGAGAGGACAGGAGGGACCGGACTCAGAGCTGCTTCTCCATCCTGTCCGTCCTGGCCTCTTGCGATCCGCGCTTCATCCGGCGCAAGCGCAACGACCGGAGCAGCGGCGCGCGGAGCCGGGATCTCGGGCGTGTGCTCCGCAACGGCGACCGGCGCCACCGGCGCAACGCGCGCGACCGGGGCAGCAACCGGAGCAGCAACAGCAGGGACGACCGGAGCAGCCACCGCGACCAGCACCGGGCTCGGCGGAGGAGGAGGAAGTGCCGCGCTCGCCACCCCCGGCGCCCGCAGCATCGCCCTCCGGATCGCCGACTTCACCGCGAGCCAGGCGCTGACCTTCGCGGCCTCGAGGTCCCCCACCCCGATGGTCCGCACCGCGAACACGCTCCGCACGTCTCCGATCGCGATCTCGACCTCGTCGACCCCGGCCCCCCGAACCTGGATCGAGAACACGCCGACACGTCCCCGAGGCGGCGCCCGCGTGAGGGGCGTGAGCCCCCAGACCGCCGAGACGCGATCGGAGATGTGCCCGCTGATCTCCCGCACCGCAGACCCGCCCCCCGGCGGGGTCTCGAGGACGATGGCCTGCGGCACCGCACCGGGGCCGCAGAGCGCCATCAGACCGTATGCGAACGCGGGTAACATCCTAGCCACTCACCTTAGTCGATCGGGGCGCGAAGGATTGTGATCGGCTCGCGGATTCACCAGAACCTTAATGATCTCAAAGTGCTGGCACCGCGTCCGCATCGCGGGGTGCCGATTTTGATCGGGAAATCCCAGCCCATCAACTCAGTCATCTTTCTTTCAACAGCCGCCCCGGTCGGCGTTGTGTGCGGCAGATGAAGCGCCCCGGACCCACTCTGCGGATCGCCGCCGATCGACGCGATCCGAGCGAACCGAGCGACCATGATCTCCTCCTCTCCGCGGCCTTCGAGACCGCGGCGTTCGAGACGCTGGTCGCGCGGCACGAGGTGGCGCTCAAGCGCTTCTGCCGGAGCATCGTCGGTGACGACGAGGCGGCGCGCGCGACGCGGCGCAGGAGACCTTCGTGAAGTTGTGGCGGGTGCGCATGCGCTACCGCGCGGAGGGGCGTTTTCTGGGGTTCCTGTTCACGCTCGCGCGCAACACGGCGCGCTCGACGGTGCGACGCCGCGCGGTGCGCAGCTGGTTCGGGCTCGAGCAAGAGCCCACCGCCGCGCCGAGCGACCGCCTCGATCGCCAGGAGACCACCGACCTCGTCCAGAGCGCGCTCGCTCGCCTCCCCGAGAACCTGCGCACACCGCTCGTGCTGCGCTTCATCGAGGACCTCTCGGACGACGACATCGCGCAGGTGATCGGACGGACCCCGTCGGCCGCGCGATCACGCGTGCACTACGGGCTCAAGGCCCTCGAAGCTCTTCTTCCGCAGGAGGTCCGACGATGAGCTGCCCGACCGAGAACGAGCTGTCGCTGCACGCCGACGGTGAGTTCACCCTCAACGCCGCGCACGAGGTCCCGCGCACCTGGCCGGCTGTCCGAGCTGTCGCCAGCGGAGCGAGCGCCTCGCGGCGATCCCCGCGGGCGTGCGCGGCGCCTATCCAACCGCGGATGAGCCGGGATTCGCGCGCGACACGATCAATCGAATTCATGCCTCGCCCACGCGCCGCTCATGGGTGCCCGCGCTCGCGGCTGCGGCGGTGCTGCTGATCGGCGTCTTCGTCTTCCGGCCGGCTCCGAAGGGAGCTGAGTTTGCCGCGCGCGGCAGGCTCGCCCCGAGCGACGCCCAGCGCGTCGGGGTCGAGATCCGCATCGACGGAAAGCCGCTCGAGGCCGGCGCGCCGATCGCCGCGTCATCCGGCTTCACCTTCGAGGTCTCGAACCGCACCGGACGCAATTTCGAGCTGATGATCTTCGCCGTGGACTCCGCGAACGAGGTGCACTGGTTCTATCCCGCCTATCTCGATCCCGCGACCAACCCACGCTCGCTGACCGTGCTGGCGCATCCGGCGATAGTCGGCCTCGACGAAGGTGTGCGCCCTGACAATCCGGCGCTGGGTACGCTGCGCCTCGTGACCATCTTCGCGGAGAGGCCGCTCCTGGTGCGCGCCGTCGAAGCGGCGGTCGCCGAGAATGGTTTGGCGGCTGCGTTCCCCGATGCCCTGATCCGCTCCGAGATCCACGAGCTGACGCCGTGATGCAGGACCTCGAGCTGGACGGACATGATCGGTTGATGTCGCTCGTTCCGGCGCTGGGGACCACCGAACAGGGCGGGATCAACTTCGGATTGGCCGGCGCGTTCTGAAAGCGGGTACGAGCCGGAATGGACCCTACGGCACGTGCTTGATTAAATGTCCCTATCGACATACTGGGCATCCAATGCCCCGCTCCCGACGTCCCCTGCTCATGGCCCTGACGCTCGCCGTCACGGCTCTCCCGTTCACCGCTTCAGCCGTCGACAAGAAGTGGCCTGCGGCCGAGATCCCCGGGATCTACGACTGCACGCACCCGCACTGGAGCGACACTGTGATCATCTCCTACGACGGCACCTATCGTCGCGGGAGCGGCGATCCGGGCACCTGGACCTATGACGGCAAGACGCTCACGCTGACCTGGAAGAACTGGGGCGCCGAGCCCGTCACGCTGGAGGCGCCCGGTAAGTTCACCAGCAACGGCCTCAAGATGACCAAGCGCGGCCCTCCCGCCTGGCTGCCCGGGACCTACGATGCGGTGCACCCGCACTGGCGCGGCACGCTCGTCATCAACGCCGACGGCACCCTGAAGAACGGCAACAAGCCGCTCGAGAAGTGGAGCTTCGACGGCAAGACGCTGGTGTTCCACTGGTCCGGCTATGGCCCTGAGCCGGTGGTCATGCTGACTGAGGGTTCGTTCGCGGACCACGGCTTCACCGTGATCAAGCAAGGCGCAGCAGCGCCGGTCCCCGCGCCGGCCGCCGTGGCGCGCGACTGCGGAACCGGCGCCGATGATCCGGGCTGCAACACTCAGAAGGAAGGCGCCTTCGCCATGGACAAGGACGAGTTCGGCGGCCTGATGACCGCGCTCAAGGCCCAGCGCAACGAGATCACGCGCAAGGAGATGGCGCTCGGATCGATGGAGAACAGCTTCGTGACGGCGCGCCAGTTCGGTCAGATCATCGCGCTGTTCAACAACGAGCTGACCCGCATGGAGATCGTCAACGAGCGCGCCGCGCGGATGGTCGATCCCAAGCGCGCGCTCGGCTTCTCGGCGACCTTCCGCAACGGCATCACCGCCGGTGAGTACACGGCCGTCATCAACGGTCTGAAGTAAGCCGTACGCGCCGCTCGTACCCCGAGTCCAGGTCGGTGATCGTCAGCTCTACCAGCCCCGCCGCATCGATCGCGTAGCGCTCGCGCACCTTCGGGCCCGGCTTGATCGTGCGCGCGACCTTCACCGTGCTGAGATCCTGATCGGTGCCTCGCAGCGAGGACTCGAACGGGAAGATCAGCTCCGCGAAGGGCTTGATGTCGCCGTGCGGCACTCCGCTCGGATCGAGCGAGCCGCACTCGATGTACCGGTAGTAACCGATGTTGTGCGCCGCGCGATAAGTACGCTCGGACACCGTCAGCTCCTGCGCGCGCGGGAGCTCCGCGGTCGAGGTGAAGATCGGATCGAACGAGATGTCGACGCCCGAGCGCGTCTCGCGGAACACGCCGAACACACGCGAGAAGCGATCGTGGAGCTGGAATCCCGCGGTCTCGTCCATCGCGATGGCCAGGCCGATCGCCGCAGCGGCCGACGGATACGGGGAGCGGTGCACCCTTCGGCCGAACTTGTCGCGCAGCGCGCGGGCGATGGCCGGGAGCGCGCTCGCGCCGCCGACGACATAGATGCCGGCCAGCTCGTCTTCCGCCGGCAGCAGCTTCTCGAGCGCCGAGATAGTCTGGGCGATCAGCGGCGCGCAGGCGAGATAGTAGTCGGCGCACGGGATCGCGACGGTCTTCTCGAAGTGCACCAGATCGAAGCAGGCGCCGATCTCGACGGTGATCTTTCGCGAGCTGGGGTTGAGGCGCTCCTTGAGATCGCGGCAGTGATCGAGCAGTCGCTGGCGCACGGCGTCGGTGAGATCGGCATGACCGTGCCCGTACGCAGCGAGCGCCATGTCGGCGAGCACCGCGTCGAAGTCATCGCCGCCCAGCTCGCCGATGCCGGCGGTGGCGGTGACGTCGTGGCTCTTGCCGCTCATCTGCACGAGCGATGCGTCGAACGTGCCGCCGCCGAGATCGTAGACCGCGACCCGCTCGCGCCGGGACGTCAGCGTGTTCCGGTGGCGATGCGCGTACTCGAAGCCGGCGGCGCTCGGCTCGTTGAGCACGCCCGCGACCTCGAACCCAGCCGCACGAAACGCCGCGAGGGTGAGGAAGCGCTGCGCGCTGTGCGCGTGGGCAGGCACGGCGATCATCGCCTGGATCGGACCATCCTCGGCGCCCTCCCAGTTCGATCGCTCGATGAGATCGCGGCGCAGGCCGGCGAGGAACACAGTCATCAGCTCGAGCACCGACCAGCTCTTGTCGCCGAGCACGATCGTCCCGGACCCGGTGCCCAGCATGCGCTTGAACGAGCGCACCACGTGCCACGACGAATCGGCGGCGACGGCGTCGAGGCCGCACTTCAGCTCGGAACCGCGCACGGCGATCACCGACGGGTACCACTCGAGGACCTCGCCGTTTCCGCCGTTGAAGCTGATCACCGGATAGTTGCCGCGATCGCACGCTGCGACCACCGTGCGTGTGGTCCCGAAGTCGATGCCGAGCGTGGAGGAGGACATGGGGAACACCATGATCTGGCTCTCGATCGGGCGCAAGAGCTATCAGAGCCAGCCCTCTGGAATGACCTCCGGGCTGAGGTCGACCAGGCCTTTTCGCAGCAATTCCAGCGTCGCGGGCGGTCCCTTCGCCGCTTCGAGCGCAGCGAGCGCGCCGGCGCGATCCAGCGTGGCGAAAGTGGGACATGAGAGCCCCACCGCGACGTAGCCACGGTCGTAAAACAGCCGCACTCATACTTACCGCGGACGTCCGCCGGCGCCCGTGAGATGCGCAGATCATCGATCGCACGCGCCGCGCTGGGCCTGCAGGTTGGATCCCGCTCGGGTCCTTGTCGTAGACCCCGTCCACCTTGGTCTCCTTCATGATCACGCCGGCGCCCCGACGACGTACGTGCTTCCGGAGGACTGCCGATGATCCGCCCGATCGCCTCCGCAATCCTCTTCATATTCGTCGCATCGAGCGCCTGCGCCGCCGTCAACGAGGGCAGCATCGCCGGCCAGGTCACCGAGGCCACCAGCGGCGAGCTGCTCGCCGGGATCACCGTGTCCGTGACCGGCCCCAGCCTCCAGGGCGAGCAGATCGAGATCACCAATACTTCGGGTCAGTACGTGATCACCGAGCTGCCGCCCGGTGAGTACACGGTGCGGGCGTCGCGCTGGCGGCCAACCGGACCCTGGCCGTCAACGCGACCATCGACACGGCGGCTGCGACGCCTTCCAACAGAACGTCGCAGAAGCCGTCTCATCGGGGAGAGCGTTCTTCGCCCCCCGGTCAGGGCCGCGTGGACGCCCAGCTCGCGTCGCTGATCATGCGATTCAACCACGTGAAGAGATCGACGCCGTTCGAGATGAACGCGGCGGGCGAGCCGAGCATGGTGTGGCTCTCACCGCCCACGAAGAAGTACTCGAAGTTGGCGGTCGGCTCGATGCTCTGCTCCGCCGCGGCGAGGAGCGCCGTCTCGAACGCCTCGGGTGTGAGGCCGAGATAGCTGCGGATCGTCTGATCGCGAAGCGATGACGTGAGCGCGAAGCGGTCCGCGGGGAAGCGGCTCGCCAGCGCGGCGTAGCCGAGGGCGAAGTCGCTGCGGCATGGCACACCGCAGAGTGAGTCGACCAGCCCGCGCAGCTCGTCATAGTTGAAGACGGTGCCAAAGCCGCCCGCGCTCGCGCCGCTCAGCACGATCTTGTCGGGTGCGGGGAAGGTTGCGCGCAGGCGATCGAAGAAGGCCTGAACGTTGGTGTGTCCGACGTGGTCACGCTGCGCGTGCCCGCGGCGCCGGTATACTCGGCGACCCGCCGCCGTTCAGCGCCGCCCGGATCGTTGCGAACTGCACTGCACCGAACGGGCCGTGCGCGGACGTGTTCAGCTCGACGCAGGTCGTGTAATCCCAGCACGCGCCGCCGCCGTTCAGGAACAGGATGACGTTGCTCGAGCGCGACGTCGCGTTGAGGCCGATGCCGGTGGGCGTGCCGTCGTCGCAGGCCGACGTGGGGAAGTCGACCCACGTCCAGGTCTCCTCCGTGGTGACGATCGGCGCGTAGCCGGTGTCCGGCGTCGAGGCGTCGAGACCCGCAGCGTCAGGGCTCGATGAAGCGTCGTCGGCGATCGCCGCGGCGTCGGGCGACACGCTCACGTCGGGCGACACGCTCGCATCGGCTTCCGTGATGGGTACCAGCGGGACGACGCGGCCATCACCGCACGCGGCGGAGACGAGGGAGATCGCGGCGAGCGCGCGGAGCGACACGGGCGCAGACTACTCGATCGCCACGATCCGCGCGTGCTAATTTCATGCGGGGATTCACGGACAATGCGAAGCCGGTAGTCCGAATCTCGGGAGATACTCATGTCGATTCTATTGCTCTTGTCTCTATTACCGTCGGCGCCGCTCGTCACGGCGCATCAAGGCAGCGTGGTCCGCTGGACCGGGCTCGCGGCGAAGGAGTGCGCGATCTACGGCAAGAAGTATCCCGCGGTGGATGCGACTTGTTACTATCCGATCGATCTCCGCGCGCGGGTCGGTGCGCACGCGATCGCGCTCTACGATCAGGACGGAAAGAAGCACGCCGGGAAGCTGGTCGTGGAGGAGAGGCCGATCGTCGAGGTGCCGATCGATCTCCCGCCCAAGCTGGTCCGCTACGTCGAGGTGTCGGCGGATGACGCGGCGCGAACCAAGACCGAAGGGGCCGAGGTGGCGAAGATCCTCCGCGGCAAGGACGAGCCGCCGCGCTTCTCGCTGCCGCTCGCGCGTCCCTCCGCGAAGATGCCGCCGAAGAGCGCGGATGACTTCGGCAGCGTTCGCAACTTCAACGCCGCGCACAAGAGCGTGCACAGCGGCCGAGACTATCCCGAGGGACAGGGGACCGCGGTGAAGGCGGTGGCCGATGGTACGGTCGTGCTCGCCGCGGATCATTTCCTCACGGGAAACGCGGTGTACGTCGATCATGGCGGCGGGCTGGTCAGCATGAGCTTCCACCTGAAGTCGATCGCGGTGAAGACCGGCGACACGGTGAAGCGCGGGCAGACCATCGGGCGCGTCGGAGCGACCGGTCGCGCGACAGGGCCGCACCTGCACATCGGCGTGCGGTGGCTCGGACAGCGCGTGGATCCGGCGCTCCTCTTCGAAGCGCCGACGAAGCTCGCGAGCGTGGGTGATGCTGCGGAGGGCGGTGAGCCGGGCAAGGAGGATCCGGCGGATGCGCCGGACGACGAGCTCTAACTTACTTAGTTGAGCTGGAGCAGAACGACCTTGCCGTTGATGCTCGCCGTGCCGTTGGCGGCCTGCGTGTGCGTCTGCGCGCAAAGGGCGAAGTAATAGTTCGAGCCGACGGCGAGCGC
>Ga0105048_10012526_pt1 | contig 13292 bp, 15 predicted proteins | sample MAT05_FD_78382 | JGI IMG/M metagenome (GOLD analysis project Ga0105048, IMG submission 78382) | Freshwater microbial communities from Lake Fryxell liftoff mats and glacier meltwater in Antarctica - MAT-05 | ecosystem: Environmental > Aquatic > Freshwater > Ice > Liftoff microbial mat | place...
CGGTATATTGGGTCGCTGGTGGCCGATTTTCACCGAAATCTCATCAAAGGAGGTATTTATCTGTATCCACCAACGGCGAAATCCCCATCTGGTAAACTCCGGTTATTGTACGAATGCTATCCCATGGCCTTCATTGCCGAACAGGCGGGCGGGCATGCTTCTGATGGGCAGCAATGCGTGCTCGATATTGCGCCCGAATCCATTCATCAGCGTTCGGTTTTGTACATCGGCTCCACCGATATGGTGAGGGGGTTGTTGGAGCGGGATTTGTAGCCCATATCCGTCCTGGCGGGCTAAAAACCATCCTCATAGACCACCTAACCCGTGCGCGAATTGGCCAGTCGCACCCGATCCACCGAGCCGAACCCTTTGAACCCAACTGCCAATGCCTGAATCGCACCGGGGTCTTCGCGGTATGGATGGTGGAAAACCAACTGCCCGTCTATGTAGGCCCGCGACGGCCATCAACAACAAGAAACCGGCAATGCCCGTTCGCCAGGGCAGGGGAGTGGGTTTTGCTTGCTCTACTACTTCGGTCGCGTAGGGGAGCAGGGGTATCACCTGCCGGATGGGCAGCCAGCCCGGTCTCACCGTAAGCTGATTGATGGCAATGGAAACCGGCTCGCGCTCAACCTCGGCCCGAACGCTCATTTTGAAGGCTTCCCAACTGGCAAACCCCAAAAAAGGCACAGGGCTTGCTTGGTTTTGGTTTGCCAGCGGTTGTTGGTATCGTACTCGAACAGCAACCGCCGGAACGTGTCTTTACTGGATGTAAGCCGGATGGCCTCTTTCCGGCCGACCTGCGCGGCAAGCTCCCGCTCGACCACATCGGCTAGGGCCTCCACAAACCCGTTTTCGTTCTGCACCCCCGGCAGATTCGCCCCCGACTCACCATGTCGGGCGAAATGCACCTCCCAATCATCGACAAGCTGTTGCAAAAACTGGTCGTGCAGTTTCTGCTGGTAGAGGTGGTCAGGCACGGGTTGCGGGGGTAGCTAAATAATGGGATTGTGAACACGCAGACCCGGTATCCAGTCAAAGTCCTTGATATTGCGTGTGTTCAGTTCAAGACGATGCAGATAAGCGGTGGCAGCAATAATCGCATCGCCTACTGATAGTTTGCGTTGTTGCCAGAAATTGACGGCTGTTTCCAGGGTTGAGTCCGTGATAGGAAACTGCGGCAGCAGAGCAAATAACACCTCGAAGTAGCGTTTGTTCTGCCCATCTAACCGCTGGAAGCCCAAAACTTCCAGGCGCGAAATAGCCGATGCCGCACTGTCAGGCAATTTGATTGAATTGGGGGAATTATTATGCGTTTAACCCCTTGAAAAGGAATGGATTGCCTTTGGTCTTCAATGCAAAAGGCTCACCAGTTGAGCGTACTTTTTAGCCAAGACAAGCCTAACTCTATGGCAAAAGCACGGCGGATATCGACCCAAGTTAACTTGCCCCAACCCCCACATACTACACTTGTAGCCCCACACGGTTCGGCAAAACTGACCTGAATAACTTTTTTGGTAGTACTCATCCCCCGATTGAGTAACTTGTTCCAACTAGTGACGAAACACCGATTCGTCGCCGATGAGCGTCAGGTTTTGTCTGGACCAAGTGCTGTTACTCTGTTGCAATAGGACTTGATAATCCTCCAGAAATGCGTCTTTACAACTACTTACTAACCAAGAGAATAGCGTTTTGTAGCTTATTTTTTGCCATTTTTTATTCGCTTGGTTACTTTTTATACCCACACTAGCTAATAACCCTGTCAAGGTATGTTGGCCAAAAAGTTCGCCAATCAATTGGATTAGGATCAATTTTTGGTAGCCACTAGTGTCGCGTATCTGCTTTTGGTTGGCTAATTCGTCTAAAGCTGATTTAAATTTTTCTTGTCGGGCTTCGAGGCAATGGTTGAGGGCTTGTCTTAATCGAAAGTTATCCTTTTTTTTGTAACATAAAGTATGTGTTTTGTCGCAGCAAAGGTATCCCTTTTGCAGCATACTTTTGCCGTAATTAATTGTTCTGCAATTGGTTACGACCTTTTTACTTTCGCCAATTTAAAAACAATTGGTGTGCGTACTGGCTAACCGCTTGAGTCCGCAACAAGTGATCTTTAGTTTAACATATCTCCTATGCACTACGGCTACTTCAACGGCACTATTCTCCCCACCGATCAGATTGGCGTGGGCGTTACCGATCTCAGTTTGTTACGCGGCTATGGCCTGTTCGATTACTTTTTGACGTATAACGGTCGTCCATTTCAGTGGGATTGGTACTGGGAACGGTTCCGTAACTCTGCCGCTGGTTTACGCTTGCCGCTACCCATGAGTCAAGACGAAACGTACGCTATAGTGATGGATTTGGTTGCTAGAACGGGGCACCCCGACGTAGCGGTTCGTTTCGTGATGACGGGCGGCTACTCGCCCGACAGCATCAGCATCGGCACGCCCAATCTGATGATCTTGACAGAGGACATTCACCCGGTGCCGCCTGTGCAGTACGAACAGGGCATCAAGGTGATTCTGGATGAGTACGTTCGTGAAATGGCCGAGGTAAAAACCACCGATTACAAGCGGGTTATTTTGAAAGCCGAAGAAATTCGGGCAGCCAATGCGTTGGATATTCTGTACCACAAAGACGGTGAAGTCAGCGAACTAAGCCGAAGTAATTTCTTTATTGTCAAGGGCGACAATCTCATCACCCCCAACCGCCACATCCTCCACGGAATCACCCGCCGAACCATTATTGACCTTGCCCAAACCGATTTTCAGGTTGAGGAGCGCCCCGTTTTGCTTTCTGAACTCTACGATGCTGACGAGGCTTTCACGACGAGTTCGACCAAGCAAGTGCTGCCGATTACCCAAATTGGTGAGTTGGTCGTGGGCGACGGACGAGTTGGCTCCCGGTCGCGGTTTTTGCTCGAACGTTTCAACGAATTGGTTGCCAATTGGTAACGCCTTCCGTATCTTTGCACCATGTTACGCCCAAAAACAGTACATCATCGCCATCATTCGGTTTGCCCTTAAGGCAGAGCGGTGGTTTGTTTTTGTGCTTTTGCCTCAAAATCAGCAAGACACACAATATACGAAAGCCCGGTTCTGACCTCAGAGCCGGGCTTTTTAATTCCCATGCAAACCGTTATTATCAAATACAACGCGGGTAACGTTCAGTCGGTTATGTATGCGCTCGATCGAATAGGTGCCAGCTATCGGCTGACCGACGATGAGGCCGCGATTCGGACGGCCGACAAAGTGATCTTCCCTGGCGTGGGCGAAGCCAGCACCGCCATGGCCTACCTCCGCGAACGCGGACTTGATAAACTCATTCCAACCCTGAAACAACCCGTGTTGGGCACCTGCGTCGGGATGCAGTTGATGTGCCGCCATTCCGAAGAGAACGACACGACCTGCATGGGTATTTTCGACATCGACGTGCGCCGTTTTCCTCGAACAGAGGGTCTGAAAGTGCCCCATACTGGTTGGAATAGCATTAATCAGTTTCGTGGCCCACTTACCGAAGGACTGCCCGACAATGCCTACGTTTATTTCGTTCATAGTTATGCCGCCGACGTTTGCCCCGACACCACGGCCGTATGCGACTACGTCCGGCCATTCAGTGCGATGCTCCAGAAAGGCAATTTTTACGCGGCCCAGTTCCATGCCGAAATCAGTGGTAACGTGGGGCAGCGAGTACTTGAGAACTTCTTGAAACTACCTTAATGCATATCATTCCCGCAATCGACCTCATCGACGGTAAAGCCGTTCGGCTTACCCAGGGCGACTATAATCAGAAGAAAGAATACAACGCGCGTCCGTTTGAGGTGGCTCAGCAATTTGAAGACGCTGGCCTAACGCGCCTGCACCTTGTTGACCTCGATGGGGCCAGGGAAAAGCGTGTTATAAACTGGAAAGTACTCGAACGGATTGCGACTAAAACCAGACTCCATGTCGATTTTGGCGGGGGCGTTCAATCCGACGACGATTTGCGGATGGTATTTGAATGCGGAGCGAAGCAAGTAACGGGAGGGAGCATCGCCATAAAAAAGCCCGATGTTTTTGAAAATTGGCTAACGCAATACGGCCCTGACGCCATTATTTTGGGAGCCGACGCGAAGAACGAAAAAATAGCCGTGAGCGGTTGGGAAGAGGGAACCGACGTTTGGGTGTATGACTTTGTTCAGAAGTACCTGGAGAAAGGAATAACACATGTAATCAGCACCGACGTAGCCAAGGATGGTTTGCTGCAAGGACCATCATTCGATTTGTATCGCAACCTTCAGGATCTTTCTCCCAAACTCAACATCATTGCCAGCGGGGGGGTCAGCAACATGAGCGATATTGAGATGCTGGCTGATTTGAACTTGTTCGGTGTAATTGTTGGCAAGGCGATTTACGAAGGACGGGTGACGCTGAAAGAGTTGAGACTATTTAATGAGTAATGTGGCATGGACAATTCCTACACCACCGATAATCCCGAAAATACCATGTTTATTAAGCCGTTCTCAACGTACTGAACTATGCTCACCAAACGCATCATTCCCTGCCTCGACATCAAAGACGGGCGCACGGTGAAAGGCACCAACTTCGTAAACCTTCGCGATGCCGGCGACCCCGTCGAACTGGGAGCCATTTATGCCCGGCAGGGAGCCGACGAACTTGTTTTCCTCGACATAACGGCCACTGTCGACGAGCGAAAAACACTGATCGAGCTGGTGCGCAAGGTGGCTCATGCCGTCAATATTCCGTTCACGGTGGGGGGCGGCATTTCGTCAATTGCCGATGTATCGGCCTTGCTCAACGCTGGTGCAGACAAAGTGTCGATCAATTCATCGGCCGTTCGTAACCCCGCACTGATTGACCAGCTTGCCCTTGAATTTGGTAGTCAGTGCATCGTAGTGGCTATTGACACGCGACAAATGGGACTGGGGATTGGGATTGATGGTGGCGTAATGACGGCCCTCAACCCCAATCCCCAGGCGTTGCGCCATGTTGTTCATACCCACGGGGGCCGCAAACCCACCGAACTCCGCACATTGGAATGGGCCAAAGAAGTAGAAAACCGGGGCGCGGGCGAAATTCTGCTGACTTCGATGGACACCGACGGCACCAAAGCGGGCTTCGCCCTCGAACTTACGTCGGCTGTGTCGGGGGCGGCTAACATTCCGGTAATAGCGTCGGGTGGAGCCGGTTCAATGGATCATTTTGTAGACATATTCACAACTGGTAAGGCCGACGCAGGTCTGGCAGCCAGTATCTTCCATTTCAAAGAAATCGATATCCCCGACTTGAAACACTACCTTGCCGGTAAAGGAATTTCAATGAGATTGACGGATTAGGTGGCTTGCAGCCCGGCACCAATGGGGATTGATTACTGTTTCGTACAAATAAATGATGGGTGTTATGACTGAAGATAGACCAAATTTACCCAAAACGTTATTCTGGGATACCGACTACCAGAGCATTGACTGGAACGGGAAATGGCAGTCTGTGATTGAGCGGGTGTTGGAGCGAGGTAATCTGGACAATTGGTTCGAGATTAAACGGTACTATGGGCGGGAGAAGATAAAGCAGGCCGCTTTGAATGCACGATGGTTAGATGAAACGACATTGTCATTTTGCAGTAACTATTTTCATGTCCCTAAAGAGCAGTTCAGATGCTACACACTGAAGTCCTTGAACCCGGCACCCTGGATATTTTAAGGGCAGTATTGTCAACGGATACGTTCGACAGTTTTTATTTAGTTGGCGGCACGGCCTTAGCCTTACAATTTGGCCATCGTTTATCAGAGGATTTGGACTTCTTCGCCCCAGAATCATTTGATAAAGAACTGGTCAAAGCCGAGTTGATGGATATTGGTAACAGGCATACAGACAGTGAGAACAAAATTGGCCTTCGGAGAAAACTCAACGGAGTAAAGATGGATTTCGTAACATACCGTTACCCATTATTGCAACCCTTTACGGTGATTGACGAGGTAAGGATACTTGCACAAGCTGATATATCAGCCATGAAATTATCGGCTATTACGAACCGGGGAGTCAAAAAAGATTTTTACGACGTATATTTTTTAGTGCAAAAACACGGGTTTGCTCAACTTTGCGGTTGGTATCAGCAAAAATTTGAGACTAATAACCTGTTTATGCTGCTTAAAAGCCTTACATATTTTGACGATGCCGAACAGAGTCAAGCACCTGTTTTGTTAACCGAAACCGTGAGTTGGACCATGGTCAAGCAAACGCTGCTTGATGAGGTAAACAAGTACTCATAGAGACAATGACAATCAATTTCGATAAATCCCCCGACGGGCTGATCCCCGCCGTTATTCAGGACGATCAGACCGGCAAGGTGCTGATGCTTGGCTACATGAACGAGGAAGCCTATCAGAAAACGCAGGCTGAGGGCGTCGTTACTTTTTTTAGCCGCAGCAAACAACGGCTCTGGACCAAAGGTGAAACGTCCAATAATTTCCTGTATGTCCGCCAGATACTGATCGACTGCGACGGTGATACTGTGCTTATTAAAGTCAGTCCGGCCGGACCAACCTGTCATACCGGAGCCGACACCTGTTTTGAGGAAACGAACCAGGGCAAAGCGCAATTTCTGAACTACTTACAAGCGATCATCCACGACCGAAAGGTAAATCCTACCGAGAAATCGTACACAACCTCGTTGTTTAACCGGGGCGTGAACAAAATTGCTCAGAAAGTAGGCGAAGAAGCCGTTGAACTGGTGATTGAAGCCAAAGACGATAACGACGATCTGTTCCGGGGAGAGGCTGCCGACTTATTGTTCCATTTTCTGGTGCTGTTGGAGCAGAAAAACATGGATTTAGATGACATAATCAGTGTTTTGCAAACTCGCCACGCCGGAAAATAGGATTCGAGTTTCAAGTTTCCCATTTCAGTTGTTACTTTCCCGTGTGTTCTACAATCAAACTCTAAACTGAAACATGGGAATCATCATTCGCATCCTGATTAGTGCCGTAGCGGTCTATATCGCCAGCCGGTTTATTCCTGGCATTAGAGTCTCTGGCTTCGAGTCGGCCCTGATAGTAGCTATTGTGCTGGGTCTGCTCAACGCCTTCATAAAACCAATTCTGGTTATCTTGACCATCCCAATCACCATTATAACCTTAGGATTATTCCTGCTGGTAATTAATGTGATTATGGTTTATTTGGCCGCTTACCTTGTGAGCGGGTTCTCGGTGAGCAACTTCGTGGCCGCTTTGCTATTCAGCTTTGTTGTGTCGATTGTTACGTGGATTATCGACTCGATTGTGAGTTAATAAAGAGCAATACGCAGCCATGCCTAGCCAGCAAACGAGATTCACCAAGAGGAGCTCAAACGCGAGTTTGTTCTTCTGGTTGAATCTCGTTTGCTTTTGATGGAGCCGTCCGGTCGGGGGTAGCGAAAGAAATACTAATATGATTAGGAAACTTCAGGCCCATAAAAAGAAGTTACCGCCTGTTATTATTCCGCTGATTACGTGAAGTACTCCTGCATTAATAGATCGAGAGTTGATGAGATTGTTATCTTTCATGGCCGTCATTTGTTTAAAAACTACGTTAATAGTCACTGATGGTTTTTTTCATGCTTTGAGGCCGGTTTGATGCTTTGTTGCTTCAACGCTCGCCCTTTTTGATTTATAACTTTAAATCTACGGTTGATAATCAGAGGCTTACAACTTCCAAAGTGGGAATCGCTGGTCATTAATTACAGCCGGACTACAACCGGCACCTATACCGACGACAATGGGCAATTTGCCATTAAGCTACCCGCCGGGCGGCATATCGTGGTGGCGAGTCAGTTGGAGGAGGTCATTATCACCAGCAAGAGCTACGACCGCAATGTGCAGCAACCACTGCTGGGGGTAAGTCAGATTAACATTGCCACCCTCAAACGAATGCCGGCAGCTCTCGGTGAGGTCGATATTCTGCGGAGTCTGCAACTGTTGCCGGGCGTAACGAGCGTCGGCGAAGCCGCTAACGGACTTAACATTCGGGGTGGCACTACCGATCAGAACCTGATTCTGATGGACGATACGCCCATTTTCAACCCGACGCATATGTTTGGCCTGTTTTCAGTGTTCCCGCCCGATGCCGTCAACAGCCTCGACCTTTACAAGGGCAACGTAGCGGCCAGCTACGGCGGACGGGCGGCTTCGGTGCTTGACATCAACCTTAAAAATCCCAATCTGGAAAAGCAACAAGTCAGCGGGGGCATCAGCCTTGTTGCCAACAAACTGACCATCGACGCGCCCTTAGTGAAGGGTAAACTGGGCCTGATCGTGTCAGGGCGGGGTGCCTTCAATGATTTTCTGCTGCGGGCGGTGTCGCCCCGTTTCGAGACCATCCGGGCCACGTTCGGTGATGGGTCGGCAAAGGTGTTCTGACGCATCAACGACCGCAATACCATTACGGCAATGGGCTATTACAGTACGGATCTGTTTCAGACCAACCTGTTGGGTAGTTTGAACAACATCAACGCCGTGGGTACGCAGTATAACCAACGCACCAAGAACGGCATGGTTCGGTGGTTTCATGCGTTTACGCCCCAGCTCAACCTGCAAACCACGGCCCTCGTGGCGCAGTATGTGCCAACGATTTTGTCCATCGAAGACAGCACCAACAACAAGGTGGTACTGAAACAGAGTCTGTTACAACGGCAAATCAAGTCGAGCCTGAATTGCCAGACCGACAACCAGAAGATCGAAGGGGGTCTGAGCGTAGTGCATTACCACCTGAACCCCGGCGAGTTGCTACCTAATGGTAGCTCCAACGTGAACCCACGAAGCACACCGCTTGAAAACGCCCTTGAACTGGCTCTCCACCTTGAAGACGAACTAAGTTTGTCGGACAAACTATCGGTCTCGGCAGGGTTGCGCTACTCGCATTTTCTGACGCTCGGCCCGTCGGTGGTGCGCCGATACAGTGGTACGGAGGGTATCGAAGAGAGTACCGTTGCAGACTCGACTGTGTCGATAAGCTCGCCCGTCAACTTGCCAGCCACGGTCAGCGTGATTGTGGTTGCTGGCACCTGGCGCATAATTCTTGTGTGTTGGCTACTCTTGCGCTTTTTTTATTTGTATATATAATTTTCTTATATATATTTGATTCAACAAGTAGCTAACTGAATGGAATCATCAGCCAATGAATTTTTACGGGGAACACTCAAAACGATTGTTCTAAAGCTAGTAGCCGAGCAGGGGCGCATGTACGGGTACGAGATCACGCAATCAGTGAAGGAACGGACTAGCGGCCAAATTACGCTCACTTTAGGAGCCTTGTATCCGGTGCTGCACAAGTTGGAACAAGAAGGACTATTGGTTACCGAATCACAAGAAGTTGACGGGCGTTTACGCAAATATTATTCGCTTACGCCAACCGGCAATAAAGCAGCCGTACAAAAAGTATCTGAATTCGAACAATTTGTAGAGGCCATGCGTGTGCTTTTGCTTCCCCCTCCCTCTCTGGTCCCTGGCATTTAACTCTTTTCTAAAAAACGATCATCATGCAAAAGCTCTCAACCGCCCAAGTCAAGCAACTGCACGATCACCTGATTCGGCAAGGGGCAACCGATGCCCTGCTTTACGAACTCCTCGACCACCTGGTGTGCGAAGTGGAACATTACGTATGGATTGGCCTGCCTTTCGAGACAGCTTTTGAAAAAGTGCTGCTCGAAGCCAATAACAAAGCGGTACATTACCTGAACACAACCTATCAAACCACGATGGACCCTAACACGCTTCGGGGTCGTACATTGGACGATATTGTATTTGAGTTCAGAAATAAACACTACGGCGCCTATGACCTTCGACAGAGTTACCGGCATTCGCTCCGAAATGCTCTGTTGTTAGGCATTGGTCTCTTCGTTATGCTGCTTGTCTGGATTGCCGCCTACAATCAACGGTCGTTCACGTACTGGAGCCCTTTGGGTGCTTTGTGGCTAGCCGGGGTATCCTGTGCGGGCCTGTCACTGGGGTCGTGGTTTCTGCATAGTTTGAGGCAGCGCTACATGGAGATTGAGTGAAATGGCATCAATGTTTATTCATGCGAGCGCCAGAGGTCGTTGAGAGAAAAGAATAATGTAAACGTCTGCGAAGCTGCGTTTCTGCATGATACATTTGCCTATCTTTTGCGCATCAACTCACCATGTTATACCGCTCAACGCGTCATGTAAAGGCGCTCCTGATTACGGGAGGGATTAGCCTGTCGACTATACCTTGTTTTGCCCAAAACCACTTACTTCATGCCGAAGTAGAGGTAGGTGGTTTTGTTACTTCTGGTAAATCAACGCCATTATGGCTGCGTGCCAATCAGTTCGGAATAGTGCCGCGCTCATCGCCAACGGGAACCGTTCGGCTACATCTGTGGAAAGACTATACCCCGGCCGATACCGCTCGTAAACAACGATTAGACTGGGGTTTTGGAATAAACCCGGTGGTCAATGTAGGCGCAACCAGTCAGATACTACTGGTGGAAGGGTATGCTAAGGTGAAGTGGAAAGGGGTTGAACTATACGCCGGTCGTCGGCGCGAACGCATCGGGCTGGGCGATACATTGCTTTCATCGGGGCTTTACGCTGGTTCTGGCAATGCGTTGCCTATTCCCAAAGTACAGCTTCAAACAGTCGGTTACCAACCCGTTCCTTTTTTAAGGCGGTTCGTAGCATTCAATGCAGGCATGGGGCACGGCTGGTATCAGGCTGATTATATTAAAGGGGTCTTTCTGCATCAAAAATATTTGTACCTGCGCTTTGGCCGACCAACGGCTCGACTTCATGGCTACGCGGGGGTAAATCATCAGGCGCTGTGGGGTGGTAAGGCCGATTATTTGCGCGAACCACCTACGAGCTCACCAAACGGACAGTTGCCTTCTTCTCTTCGCGATTTCCCGTATGTATTTTCGGCAACTGTTCCCGGCAACTGGGTTCAGTTGGGGTATACAGCTTTCGACAGCTACCGAATTGGCAACCACCTGGGTTCTATTGACTTTGGACTAAGCTGGTCGGGACTAAAAGGAGATTTACTTTTTTACCACCAGCATCCCTTCGAAGACGTATCGGGCTTATTATTTTTGAATACTCCCGATGGTGTTTGGGGGCTTAGGTGGGCCAGGAAGGCTATCCAGAACAAGCCCACCGGGTTTCGGCTTAACCGCCTATCGATGGAGGTATTGAGTACAACCAATCAGAGTGGGCCAACTTTTTATATTACTGGCTCAACGTATCAGGGGGCCGACAATTATTTCAACCACGGCCAGTACATTCAGGGCTGGTCGTACCGGGGCAGTGCCATCGGTACACCGCTTATGCCAACCCGCAACGAACTGCAAACCGGTTTGCAGGCGCAGAGCAACCTTTATTTTCCCTCCAACCGGGTGCAGAGTGCTTACATAGCGGCAGAGGGCCGGTGGCGCGCCCGGCTTACGCTAACCAGCCGAATTTCTTACGGCCGTTATTATGGTACATTTTTCGAGCCGTTTGCGCAGCCAGTGAATCAGTTCTCGGCCCTGTTGATGGCGCAAACCGAATTGTCTCGCTGGAAAAATCTTGGTTTAATAGCGGCACTTGCGGTGGATCAGGGAGGGCTTTTACCCCATTCGGTAGGCGGTTATATCGGTCTGCGGAAACACTGGAATTGAGCCCGTAATCTGTTAAATTTGTAGGCTAATTAGCCCAATTTTACTTCTCATGAACAAACAAATTGCATTTCTTTCTGCGATAGGATTAACCATCGGACTGATGGCTGCTACTCCCCCAGCGAGCAAGCCCATTAAGCGGGTAACCCGCACTGGAAATCCTGCATCGGCACCCAAAACGCCTTTCATCGACCGGCAGAATATGAACCTCGCCGTAAAACCCGGCGACGATTTTTACCAGTATGCCAATGGGGAATGGTTGAAGAAAAACCCCGTTCCAGCCTCCAAAACTAGCTGGGGCAGCTTTAATCTGCTGCGCGAGAAAAGCCTCGACGCCATGAAATCACTGCTCGACGATGCCGCCAAAACCACTGCCAAAGGGCGTTTGTACCAGATGGTGGGCGATTTCTATGCCAGTGGTATGGACAGCGCGGCTATCGACAATAAAGGATTCGACCCCCTCAAGGCCGACTTGGGCCGCGTGGATCAGGTAAAAAACAAAGCCGATGTGCTGAACGAAATGGCGTATCAGCGCACCCAGGGCAATAGTATGTTGTTTGGCTTTTATGTGGGTCAGGATCGCAAAAACGTCAGCAAATACCTGCCGCAACTCGGGCAGGGTGGAACCACCCTCCCCGACCGCGATTACTACCTCAAAAACGACCCCCGCAGCCAGAAAATCCGCGATGCCTACCGCGATCACCTGACCAAAATGTTTGGGTTGATTGGCGAGGAGCCCAGCCGGTCCTCGCAAAACGCCGATCTGATTATCCGGCTCGAAACCGCGTTGGCCAAGGCGCAGATGGCCCGCGTAGAAATGCGTGATCCGTACAAAACATATAACAAGCTGACCGTTGCCGACCTCTCGAAGCAAACGCCGGGCATGAACTGGGCCGACATGATGCCCAAAATGGGTGTACGTGGGCAGGATACAATACTGGTACAGAATCCGGGGTTCATGCGCTCAACCGACAGCTTGCTGACGGCAACTCCCGTTGAAGACATCAAAACGTATATGCGCTGGAACCTGCTCAAAGGTGCAGCTTCGTACTTGAGCGACCCGTTTGTAAAACAGAATTTCGCGTTCTCGAAAGTACTTTCTGGCCAGAAAGAACAGACCCCCCGCTGGCAACGCATGAGCAGCCTGATCGACGGAACTTTGGGCGATTTGCTGGGTCAGCTCTACGTTCAGCAATATTTCAAACCCGAAGCCAAGCAGCGCATGCTGGTGTTGGTCGACAACCTTGAAGCGTCGTTTAAGGAGCACATCAACGCGCTCGACTGGATGAGTGCCGACACCAAAAAACGCGCACTAATCAAGCTGACTTCGTTTAAGCGTAAGATCGGCTACCCCGACAAATGGAAAAATTACGACGGTGTGACGATCCGGCGCGACGATTTTTACGGCAACGTGAAATCGGCCAACAAATGGTCGTACAACTACATGGTTACCCGGCTGGGCCAGCCCGTGGATAAAACCGAGTGGGGTATGACTCCGCCCACGGTGAATGCTTACTACAACCCAGTGAACAACGAAATCGCGTTTCCGGCGGCCATTTTGCAGTTCCCGTTCTTCGATGCTGAAGCCGATGATGCCGTTAATTATGGGGGAATCGGGGCCGTAATTGGTCACGAAATGACCCACGGTTTCGATGATTC
>Ga0105048_10012528_pt1 | contig 13291 bp, 12 predicted proteins | sample MAT05_FD_78382 | JGI IMG/M metagenome (GOLD analysis project Ga0105048, IMG submission 78382) | Freshwater microbial communities from Lake Fryxell liftoff mats and glacier meltwater in Antarctica - MAT-05 | ecosystem: Environmental > Aquatic > Freshwater > Ice > Liftoff microbial mat | place...
CTACAAAAGCAGTTATTGGTGGAGAAGGAAATGGAGGAATTATCTATCCCGCTTCGCACTATGGCCGTGATTCGCTTGTTGGTGTTGGTCTCTTCCTCACACATCTTGCTAATTCAAAGATGAGTGTTTCGGCCCTTCGTGATAGTTATCCGCGGTATGTTATTTCAAAAAATAAAATCGAACTGCAGCCTTCAATGAATGTGGATGCAATACTTACTGAAGTTCAAAGTCTTTTTCCTGATGCTAAAATAAACACGATCGACGGTGTCAAATTTGATTTTGAATATGGTTGGGTTCATCTCAGAAAGAGCAATACAGAGCCAATTGTAAGAGTATACGCTGAGCATACCGATCACAAATCGGCTACAGATTTGGCAGAAAAAGTTATTTCTGCTGTAAAGAAGATTGCCGGAATCTAAAAGAATAAGGGATTGATTCCGATTACACAAAATCGATGGTCCAATTTCGCTAAGTTCCTCATTGAACTTGTATTTTGTTCTATTGGCATTACCAAAGCAATTTATTATTGAGTCCTTTGAACCAATAAATAAATGCTTTTGGTAGAAGAAGTCAAGCACCTGACGAATATGTTCTTCTATTTCACGTTGGAATTACCACCTTTGCAACATATTATTAGTCGGACTCAAGGATTAATGACATCATGAGCAATAAAAAAATTTATTTAGATAACGCTGCTACAACACCAATTGCACCAGAAGTAGTTGCAACGATGCTTCCTTATCTCACAGAACATTTTGGAAATCCTTCATCGTCTCATGCTTTTGGTAGAAAAACTAAAACGGCAATTGAAAATGCTAGACGAATTATTGCTAAATCTCTTAATTGTTTGCCTTCTGAAATAACATTTACCAGTGGCGGAACAGAAGCAGACAATCTAGCTATGCACGCTGCGGTCTATGATTTAGGATGTACTCATATTATAACCACTTCGATAGAACATAACGCAGTTATCAAATGTGCTGAAAATCTAGCTTCCAAAGGTTTAGTCAAATTAACTCTGCTCGATTTGGACAAGACTGGCCGAATTGATATCGATCAAATCGAATTGTTGCTTGCGCAATCAGAAAAAAGTTACGTTACATTAATGCATGGCAATAATGAAATTGCGAATATTTTACCGATGCAGGAAGTGGCTGAACTATGTCAGAAGTATGGAGCTATATTCCATAGCGACACAGTTCAAACTATGGGGCATTACAGATTTGATCTTCAAAAGGTTCCGATTCATTTTATCAACGCTTCGGCGCATAAATTTCATGGCCCAAAAGGTATCGGTTTTATTTATATCCATAAGTCCTTAAAAATTAACCCTGAGATTATTGGAGGTGGCCAGGAAAGGGGAATTCGAGGCGGCACTGAAAATCTCTATGGAATTGTAGGAATGGCAAAAGCGATTGAGCTTTGTTATTCTGATCTCGATGAACACACTAATCATATAAAAAGCCTTAAAAATTATATGATTAATATTCTGAAGCAATCCATTCCCGGAATCTCATTCAATGGAGATTGTACCAATGACGATAGTCTTTACACGGTCTTGAATATTACGCTCCCCAAGAATAAAAATGCTGATATGGTTCTTTTTCTGCTTGATTTAGAGGGGATTGCGTGTAGTGGAGGCAGTGCATGTAGCAGTGGAGCATCTAAAGGATCTCATGTTTTAGATTCTATTGGAGCTTTGCATTCCAACTGCGCGAGCGTTAGATTTTCATTTAGTCGATACAATACTATGGAAGATATTGACTATGTTCTTGATAAGTTGAAAGAACTTTGTCTTGTAGGAGTCCAAGTTTAGGAGTTTAAATGATGTTTATTGAAGACGGTGTTTTTACTTTTATCATTCTTTTGCATTTCAAGGAAAGTGCCTTTTGACGGCCATTTCAACTCGATTCATTTGATAAGTTGCGAAATAAATGTTGATTGAAAGTTCAACTTGTTGTATTTTGCACTCATGAAAACGCAAATGTCGAAGGGTAGACCGTCTACCAAACCTGCAAGGTTGAAAGATGGTTTTTATGTTGAGATCAAGAACAAAGGAGCTAGTAACAAGATTATGATGCGCAGCGATGATCGCGATGGCATGATGGAGATTGTAAGAAAATACCAAGCCATTAAAGACGTAACCGTTCTTGGTGAGCATAAAAATGATAAGTGGGTTGGCGAAGGTTCAGCCCGCAAAAAGTAATTGGGTTGTCAATCGTTTTTGAGATCTTTTTGACCGAGCGATTTGCATATCCACAACTATTAATTCTTAGAAATAAAAAATCCCCTGCATGGGGATTTTTTTATTTTTTATGATGAATGAATTTCAATTATAAGTGAATTACCTCGCCGTAAGCAGCAGCGGCGGCTTCCATGATAGCTTCGCTCATTGTGGGATGTGGGTGAACTGTTTTGATCAACAGCTCTCCGGTGGTTTCCAATTTGCGAAGCGCAACACATTCTGCTATCAACTCTGTTACGTTATATCCAATCATATGGGCGCCAAGTAATTCGCCATATTTCGCATCAAAAATTAGTTTCACAAATCCATCTTTGTGGCCTGCGGCCGATGCCTTGCCTGATGCGCTGAATGGGAATTTGCCAATTTTAAGTTCGAATCCTTTTTCCTTAGCCGCCTTTTCTGTCATTCCAACACTTGCAATCTCAGGTGAGCAATAAGTGCATCCGGGTATGTTTCCGTAGTCCAATGGTTGTGGATGGTGATTGGCAATTTTTTCAACGCAAATAATTCCTTCAGCACTTGCTACATGCGCAAGAGCTTGACCAGGAACACAATCGCCAATAGCAAAGTAGCCCGGAATATTCGTTTGGTAGAATTTATCAACTATAATTTTTCCTTTGTCAGTCACGATCCCAACATCTTCAAGCCCAATATTTTCGATATTTGCAATTACGCCTACAGCACTCAACACAATGTCCGCGTCAATAACTTGTTCGCCGGCATCAGTTTTTATTGTCACTTTGCAACCAGCTCCGGAAGTATCAACCTTGGTAACCTCAGAGTTAGTTAAAATATCGATTCCATTCGCTTTGAAGTTTTTTGCAAGTGCCTTTGAAATATCTTCATCTTCAATTGGAACAAGATTTGGCAAAAACTCTACAACGGTAACCTTCGTGCCCATTGCATTATAGAAATATGCAAATTCAACTCCAATGGCACCACTGCCAACCACAACCAAACTTTTTGGTTGAGTTGCAAGTGTCATTGCTTCTCTATAACCGATAATTTTTTTACCATCTTGTTTTAGTGAAGGCAATTCTCTTGATCGGCTGCCTGTTGCAACAATAATATTTTTTGCAGCGTACTCTGTCACTTTACCATCATTATCGGTCACAGCTATTTTTTTACCGGCTTTTAATTTGCCGATGCCCATAATAACTTCAATTTTATTTTTTTTCATTAGGAATTGAACACCTTTGCTCATTCCATCTGCCACACCTCTACTGCGTTTTACCACTGCACCAAAATCGTGCGTTGCTTTTTCAACATTTATACCATACTCTTTAGCATGGTTGATGTATTCAAAGACACTTGCACTTTTTATAAGGGCTTTGGTAGGAATACAGCCCCAGTTAAGACAAACACCTCCAAGGGATTCTCGCTCGATGATGGCGGTTTTAAGTCCAAGTTGCGATGCTCTTATTGCTGCAACGTAACCACCGGGCCCACTGCCCAAGACAATTAGATCGAAATTCATATATTTTACTGTAATTAGATTGAGGCCGCGAAGGTAGCAAGGTTTGATTTTAATGACGTAGTTGTAACAATTACGTTATAAATTATTCGCAGTGCTGAAAAATAGTTGAACTTCGACCATTGAATTTGAATCGTTCTTGTTACACAGCGTTTATTTTTGAGCCATTATGTTAAAACAGTTTTTATCCCAAAAATTACAGCAAAAACTCTCACCGCAGCAGATTCAATTAATGAAGATGTTGCAAATTCCCACCATGGAATTAGACCAGAGAATCAAAGAAGAAATGGAGATAAATCCGGCATTGGAGGAAGGAAAAGAAGAGGAAAGTCAAGACGATCCAGACAAAATGGATGAACAAGAAGAGCAGGCTGAACAAGAGGAAGCGAAAGAAAATGAAGATATCGACATTTCAGAATATTTTGATGATGACGAAACTCCCGACTACAAACTTCAAATAAATAATCATAGCAGCGATGACGAAAATCGCGAAACTCCTATAGGTTCAGGTAGAACTTTTCAAGATTTACTTTTTGCGCAAATTGCAATGACAGATCTCGATGAGAACGAAATGTTACTTGCCGAATACCTGATAGGAAATCTAGACGAAAGTGGCTATCTCAGAAGAGAAATTACTGCAATCGTCAATGATTTAGCTTTTTCTATGAATATTGGCACTACTCCAGCCGAGCTTGAAGCCGTGCTCAAAGTCATTCAAGATATGGATCCCGCAGGTGTTGGTGCCCGTGATCTTAGGGAGTGTCTTTTAATTCAGATAAAACGATCAGAAGAAAGCGGTCAAATAAAAAACCTTGCCAACCTCATCATCACTAAATACTTTGAAGAATTTACAAAAAAACATTACGAAAAAATATCCAAAAGACTGGAGTTAGACGATCAACATCTTAAACCAGTAATAGATTTTATACTGCACCTCAATCCAAAACCAGGAAGTAGTATGGTGGAAGCTACAAGAACTGTGCAGCACATTGTGCCAGATTTTGTAGTAAGTGTAGAAAATGATGAACTCAAACTCACGCTCAATGGTCGTAATGCTCCTGAGTTAAAAATCAGTAAGGATTACAAAGAGATGATGATCCATTACGCCAATTCGCGGAGCAAAGACAAAAAGGAAAAAGAGGCAATGTCTTTTGTCAAACAAAAAATTGAAGCTGCCAAATGGTTCATCGATGCTATAAAACAGCGAAATGATACACTGATATATTGTATGCAAGCAATTGTTAACTACCAACAGGAGTTTTTCCGAACCGGTGACGAAACCAAATTGAAGCCGATGATTTTAAAGGACATTGCAGACCTTGTCGGAATGGATATCAGCACCATCAGCAGAGTTGCAAATAGTAAATATGTTCAGACCCCATATGCAACTTATCTGCTTAAATACTTCTTTAGTGAAAGTCTTTCTACAGATGATGGTGAAGAGGTTTCATCAAGGGAAGTAAAACAAATATTAAAAGATGCAATTGAAGCTGAACATAAACGCAAACCTCTTACTGATGAAAAGCTTATGGAGATTCTCAATGAAAAAGGGTACAACATTGCGCGAAGAACGGTTGCTAAATACAGAGAACAACTCAATATTCCTGTGGCTAGACTTCGCAAAGAATTATAGGCTTACAAAATAAAAAGCATGCTCGTAACCCGTTTGGCTCAGATCTTATCTATTATATTTCACCCACTTTGGATGCCTTTGGTGATTTACGTAACCGTTCGGACAATCGATCCTTATTATATAGCACCAACTGACGCCGATTATTTTGTGTTTCTGTTGTTGGGAATCAATATTGTAGCTCCGGCAATAAGTATGCTTATTATGATCAAATACGGAATGCTCACCAGTATTGACTTGCGCAGTAGAAAAGAACGCTTCGGACCATATTTACTTGTAATCTTTTATTACGTTTTATCCTATTCCATTCTGAGGTGGAAAGGGCCATACTTACCGGATACTGTATTTAGTTTTTTCTTTTCTGTTGTGGTATCTCTCGCAATTAGTCTTGTAATCAATATGTTTTGGAAGATTTCGGTGCACATGCTTGCGCAAGGCGGAATTTTCGGAACTCTACTTGGATTAAACGTAATCCATCCCAATCTTGATATGATTTTTCCAATCATAGCACTTGTCATGGCTGGATTGACCGCATATTCAAGATTATATCTTAATGCACATACTCACGGCCAAGTGTATGCGGGTTTTTGTTTGGGTGCAGCGGTCAATTGGCTAGCAATCGCATATTTCTAACTACGTCATTATATTTTTGCCTTGAGAAGATGGTCTAGTCTCTTTACATAAGTTCTTCATATTGATTCTTGATAAAAAGTACTTAATACACACTACATTCTACAACATAGGCAATTGTTGCTGCCATCTCCATGCATCTTTTAATGCTTCATCAAGACTCAATTGAGTTTTCCAGTTTAAAACTTTTTCAGCTTTTGTTGCATTAGCAAAAATCTGTTCAATATCACCGATTCTTCTCGGACCAATTTTATATTTAAGCTTGAGATTATTTACCTTTTCAAAGGTTTCAATTACTTCTAAAACAGTATTTCCTTTGCCTTGTCCAAGATTAAATGCCTCACAAATTCCATCGCACTTCATCAACCAATCAAGGGCACGAACGTGAGCCATCGCTAGGTCTTTTATATGTATGAAATCTCGCATGCAACTGCCATCAGGCGTATTGTAATCATCTCCATATACTATTAATTGATCTCTAATTCCTGCTGCAGTTTGAGTGATGTAAGGCACTAAATTATTTGGTATACCGTTGGGTAATTCACCAATAAATCCAGTGTGATGAGCACCTATCGGATTAAAGTAGCGCAACAATGCAATATTTGTTGTTGGATTTGCAATCTGAAAATCTTTTAGAATTCGCTCGCCCATTTGTTTGCTGTAGCCATAAGGAGAAGATGTAGGTTGTTCAGGCATATTCTCATCTACTGGCAACCTATCCGGCTGGCCATAAATGGTGCAACTGCTGCTGAATACTAATGTTTGCACATTGTGTTCAGGCATCAATTCAAGAACTGTCAGAAGCGATGAAATATTATTTCTATAATACTTCAGAGGCTGCTCAACAGATTCTCCAACGGCTTTGAAAGCTGCGAAATGAATAATGGCATTTGGTTTTTCATCATTGAATATTTTACTCATTGCAGATCTATCTGCACAATCCACTCTATAAAATGTGGGAATTGTGCCGAGTATTTTTGCAAGTCCACTTAGAATGCGCTCGTCTGTATTCGAAAAGTCATCCACAATAACCGGAGTGTATCCTTCATTAATCAATTCAACAACGGTATGCGATCCAATAAATCCGGCACCACCTGTCACAATTATTTTTTTCATTTGCAATGACTCAATTAAAAGGCTTTTATAGCGGGGTTGAAAATAACAAATCAAATCCGTTTATGGCTGATTTAAAGGAATCTTAATAATTATTGCCGTAATGCCTTTGTAATAGTCCAATTCTAATTCATTCCATTGATCTATTATACCGTAAAAGAATCTGAAATGCTTGGGTGCCATTTCTTTCCATTGGCCAATGAGAGATGGGCTTACGCCATAATCACACTAAAATACAAATCGGCTATTGAACCAAATTGAATTAGGTAATGGTAAAATCCCCAGCAATAAGTCTGAAAAAGGAACGGTTTTGACTTTTGATAATAAAACAAACGATGATTTCTCTAGTTTAAAAAATAATATTTCAATTTTTTTAGTGCTGATAAACAGTGTGATAGGTAGATAATTGTAAATAAACAAATTATTTTGTAACCATTTGGAAACAGCGGAGGTAGAAGCACCTAACCAATCTAACTGAAAAACAAAAACATCATGGAACTCCAGACCACAACGGTCCGATATGATTTGTCATATCTGAACCAAGTCTTCCAGGGTAATAAAGAGATGATTAATAACATCATCAATCTTTTCCTGCAACAAGTACCAGAATACATCCGAGAGATGGAGGAATGCGTTCGAAAGAACGAGCCGCTATCATTACATCCGCTTGCTCATAAAGCTAAGAGCTCAGTTTCTATGCTGGGCATCAAAGAGATGGAAATAGATATACTTCAAATAGAGCAAGACAGCAAAAATCTTAGAAATCTCGATGGTTTACCTCGTCTTGTTTTTAGAGTCAGAGACAATTGTCAAATAGTTTACATGCAATTAAAAGATGCAATGGAGCGACCGAATTAGCAATAGCTTGTGATCGTTCACAAAAAAAATAGGGTGGAGGGCCGCCTGTCGAAAAGATGAATGCGTTCATCTAAGACAGGCGGTTTTCAATTTTTTATATGTCATGATTTGTTGAAGTAGTATAATTTGCAGGCAAATTAGAATTTGTTTTTAAGCCATGCATATATCAAAAGAAGACGAACATACGCTTGCAGTAAAAGGAATCGATCTGAGCAAATTTGTTGCTCAACTTCATCGTTTTACTCAGGAAACCAAACCGATTAAACTCGAAAGACCTTGCACTCCTTCAGATGGAATAGTCAAATTATCTGCTACGGAATGCCTGCGTTTACAACAACTCTTCGAGTCTCAAGGACGAAAAAAACGCTTACAGAAATTTGTTCCTGCCTCAGGCGCAGCGAGTAGAATGTTTAAGCACCTTCATAATTATAATCCCATCAAAGTATCGGATCTCACCGAAGAATTTATTTTGAGATTTGATAATTTTCCTTTTTTGGATGCATTAAGCAATGTTATGGAAAAGGAAGGACAGGCTCTCGACAAAGAGATTGATCTAAACAACTGGTCACTCATTTTTGATTTTATTCTTTCGAAAAGAGGCTTGTATTATGATTCTCAGTTGAAGGGAATGGTACTTTTTCATAAGTACAAAGATGGTTCTAGAACTGCATTCGAAGAACATCTTTATGAAGCTGCCGCATATGCCAAACAAGAGAATGGTGAATGTCATATTCATTTTACACTCGCAAATCAAAACATACATTCAGTTTCTTACTTTTTGCAGAATGTTGCACAAAAAATGCCTTACGAACATTTTGAAATCAGCTATAGTATTCAAAGTGAGAATACCGATACAATTGCATTAAACAAAGAGAATGAACCTGTAAGAGACAGTGAAGGTAAATTTTTGTTCAGACCTGCGGGTCATGGGGCTCTCATCCATAATTTACAACAGTTGGATGCGGATATTATTTTCATAAAAAACATCGACAACGTAACAACTGAAGAACAAAGAGGCGATGCGGATTTCTATAAAAAAACGCTCGCAGGATTGTTGATTGAGCTAAAAGTCAATATCAATAGATATCTCATAAATCTAAAAGACGGGAATGGATCTTTACTTGAACAGGCACTAGAATTTGTGCAACTATGGTTTCAACCAGGACTTCCAATTGGCATGGATAGAGATACTGTGAGACAATATGCCATTCATCGACTAGCACGTCCGCTCAGAATTTGTGGAATGGTAAAAAATGAAGGCGAGCCTGGCGGTGGTCCATTTTGGGTAATGTCTACTGAGGGAATGATCAGCAAACAAATCGTTGAAAAAACTCAAGTTGATCTTAACGACATCCATCAAGCTAAAATTTTGTCTGCTGCAACGCATTTTAATCCGGTTGATATCATTTGTAATTTCAAAGACGTAAACGGCAAGAATTATAACCTCGAAAATTTTGTAGATCACAGTACCGGTTTTATTTCAGAAAAATTTCATGAAGGGCAGGTTATCAAAGCTCTTGAACTGCCTGGACTATGGAATGGCGCGATGGCCTTATGGAATACTGTTTTTGTTGAAGTTCCCATTTCAACTTTTAGTCCAGTAAAAACAGTGAACGATTTATTGAGGACAGGACATCAATAAATTTGGTGAAAAAAGGGAAGAGGTTAATATTTTTTAAACTCTATGACTTATAATCTTCTATCATAATCTTTTTATCACAAAGAAATGTCTCCGTTTCTTCTGAATTGGACGCGACGAAAATTGTTCTGTTATTTGCATTTTCACTGAGCAAATTTTGATACCAAAAAATGCCATTTTTATCAAGGTGAGATGTTGGCTCATCAAGAAGCAGCAACGGGGTGTCAGCTAGAATGGCAAGTCCAATTTTAACTCGCTGACGCATGCCACTGCTGTAAAATTTGAGTGGCTTGTCAAGATTTTTTTCTAATTGAATTATTTGAGCGAATTTAATTATATCAATATCAGATTTGAGTTTTTTGAACTTCCGAAAAAACTCGATATTCTCTCTTAGTGTTAATTCTTCCTCTTGTTGCAAGTATGGAGCACAAATCGACACATACTTGAACACCTCGCCAGCTGGAATTTTTAGAGATTCATTTTCCCAACGGATGCGACCGTCCGAAGGCGTGAGGTATCCTGAAATGATTTGAATTATGGTCGATTTACCGGAACCATTACTTCCCAAAACAGCCACGCGATCGCCTGCTTCAAAATCGAGACTGACATTTTTAAATATCCACTCACGATTAAATTTTTTAGCGATCTTTTCCAAAACTACTTTCACATGCTCTTAATTAAGTGCAATTTGAGAATAATAGATTAAAGTCCCAAAGGACCTCTAATTATTCCCTTGTCCGAATTTCTAATAAAATCGAGTATCGTTTCTTTTTCCGGTGTATTTGGTAGTTCCATTTCAGCGGCATGAATAGCTCTACTCATATTACTGTTATGCACATAAATCATCCGGTAAACATCTTCAATATGTGCAATGGTTTCGTTTCCAAAGCCTCTTCTTCGAAGGCCTACAGTGTTTACTCCAGCATAGCTGAGCGGCTCACGCGCTGCCTTCACAAATGGCGGAACATTTTTTCTCACAAGACTTCCACCACCAATAAACGAATGTTGTCCAACGCGAATAAATTGTTGCATAGCAACTACACCTTCTACAATAACCCAATCTTCTATTACAACATGGCCTGCAATATTTGCTGAGTTTGCAAGTATGCAGTTGTCGCCAACTATTACATCATGAGCAAGATGAACATATGCCATGAGCAATGAGTTTTTGCCGACTTTGGTTGTGAATTTATCTTTTGTACCCCGGTTTAATGTGCAACATTCGCGTATGGTAGTATTATCGCCTATTTCAGTTGTTGTTTTTTCGCCTTCGAATTTTAAATCTTGTGGAATTGCCGAAATAACTGCCCCTGGAAATATGCGCACGTTTCTGCCGATTCGTGCTCCATCCATGATGGTTACATTTGGTCCTATCCACGTGCCTTCACCTATTTCAACATCACCATATATAGTAGTGAACGGGCCTATTTCAACATTCTCAGCAATTCGTGCTTTTGAATCTATTTGTCTAAGTGTGCTCATGCTGTGGCTGCAACTTTTATTTCTTGTGGTGCTTTGTCTTTAACAATTTGTGCTAGCATAGTTGCTTCACAAACTTCTTTGCCGGCAACATATGCAACGCCACGCATATTCACGAGGCCTCGTCTGATAGGGCTTTCAAGACTTAGCTTAAAGATAACCGTGTCACCGGGAAGAACTTTTTGTTTGAATTTTACACCATCAATTCTCATGAAGTAAGTGGTGTAATATTCCGGATCAGATACTTGCGAAAGAGCAAAAATCCCACCAACTTGTGCCATCGCCTCAATTAGAAGAACGCCTGGCATCACAGGATTTCCCGGAAAATGACCTTGAAAAAACGGCTCATTCATCGTTACATTTTTGATGCCAACCACAGATGTCTCGTCCATCTCAAGTATTTTATCTACCAAAAGAAATGGATATCGGTGAGGCAACATTTTTGAGACATCATTGATATCGTAAAGAGGTTTTTTGAATATATCAAACGTAGGAATGGCGCCTTTTTGCTTTTTAATGAGTTCTTTTAGAACCTTTGCAAATTCAACATTTCCATAATGTCCGGGACGTGCAGCAAGAATATGACCTCGGATAAATCTTCCTACCAAAGCCAAGTCGCCAATTATATCTAACAACTTATGCCGCGCAGGCTCATTTTCATATTGGAGTTTTACTGTGTTTAGTACTCCAATACCTTCAACTTTAACTTCAAGATCTTCTTTGCCTAAAAGTTTTAAAATGTCTTTAATTTGAGAATCGCTATATTGCTGATCCACCATCACAATGGCATTATCCAAACTACCGCCTTTTATAAGTCCGTTTTTTGCAAGCAGTTCCAATTCTCTAAGAAATACAAAGGTTCTGCACTTTGCTATTTCATCTTTGAAATGATTGAGCTGATACATATGGGCATGCTGTGTGCCTAATATTGGAGAATTGTAATCTACCATTACTGTAAGTCTGAACTCTCCGCCAACTGTAGGGACAGCTAACATTTCTACACCTTTTTCTTGATTTTCGTAAGTCAGATTTTCTTTTAATGTGAGGTATAGTCGATCTGCCGTTTGGTCTTGATATCCTGCTGCTTCTATAGCCTCAACAAAAGGCCAAGCGCTTCCATCCATAATAGGTACTTCAGGACCATCAAGTTGGATCAGTGCGTTGTCGATTTTACAACCATAAATGGCAGACAAAACGTGTTCGGTTGTGTAAACCCGAGCACCGTTTTGCTCAAGTGTGGTTCCACGTTGTGTACTCACGACTAAATCAGGATCAGCTTTGATAATGGGCATTCCCGCAATATCAATCCTTTGAAATTGATAACCATGATTATCAGGTGCTGGAAGAATAGTCAAATTGACTTTTGAACCTGTATGCAATCCAATTCCTGAAATGGTTACAGGTGCTTTTAAAGTGCGCTGTTTCGAACTCATAGGCGCGAAGGTAAGTACTGCAGTTTGATTGGCAATTTTATTGTCTTGAACGAGGTAATGTGAATTAAAAAATATTTATTGATTAAGGTAAAGACCGTATGTAGGACAATTAGTAAGTCTTCATTTTCGCAAAAAAATCTAATTAACACAGGTATGAAAAAAGTATTACTCGCAGCATTCATTTTAATTGCTTCTTCGCTTTCAACTATCGCTCAAACTTTTGAGAAAGGCAATAAGTATGTACATCTTGGAATAGGGGTTATTAGTCCTTATGCATTTTCCGGATCTAAAATGGGAATTCCACCCATTCACACTTCTTTTGAAGTTGGCGTTACAGATAATATCGGAATTGGCGGAATGGTAGGATACACTTCAAGCACTTACGATCAAGCATTTCTCAATGATTCTTATAGCTGGAAGTTTTCTTATCTAATTCTTGGTGCTAGAGGTTATTATCACTTTACCAATGTAGAAGTGTGCGATTTATATGCTGGTGCAATGCTTGGATATAATGTTGCCAGTGTGAAATTTGAATCAACTTCCAGTGATCTTGAGGCTTTGCTCACTGAACCTAAGGTGGGTGGAGTTGCATTCGCGGGTTTCTTGGGAGCGAGAAAAGATATTGGTGAAAATTTCACAATCTTTGGTGAGCTTGGATACAGCATCGCTTGGTTAAGCGCCGGAGTTTGTTTCAATCTGCAATAGAAAATTTGCAAATCTTTTATCAATCGCCCTAACATTGGGGCGATTTTTTTATGTCCATGACTCATAGATTCGCTAGCTTTAAGAA
>Ga0105048_10012530_pt1 | contig 13291 bp, 14 predicted proteins | sample MAT05_FD_78382 | JGI IMG/M metagenome (GOLD analysis project Ga0105048, IMG submission 78382) | Freshwater microbial communities from Lake Fryxell liftoff mats and glacier meltwater in Antarctica - MAT-05 | ecosystem: Environmental > Aquatic > Freshwater > Ice > Liftoff microbial mat | place...
GCCCAACACCTCGTCGGTATGTTCGCCAAGCCGGGGTGGCGGGCGGCGCAGAACGGGTGGCGTCGCGCTCAGGCGCAGCGGGCTGGCGACGGTGTTCACCGGGATGAGCGCGGGGTTGTTAGTGGCCAGGGCAGCACCTTCGTTTACTTCACTATTTGTAGCTACTGGCGCTTGCTGCACTTGGGCTAGAGCCTGTTTTATCACTAAACCACGGGCTTGTACCTGGGGGTCGGCAAAGGCTTGCGCCAGATCGTTGATGGCGCCGCAGGGCACGGCTTTGTCTTCCAGCAGGCCAATCCAGTCGGCGGTGCTGCGCTGGCGGGTCTCGGGTTGCATCAGCGCAGCGAGTGCCTCGCGGTGTTGCACGCGCAAGGAATTGCTAGCAAAACGCGCATCTTTGGACCATTCGGGGTGGCCAGCGGTGCTGCAAAAGCGGGCAAACTGGCCCTCGTTACCAATGGCCAGCAGCATGCTGCCATCCAGTGTTTCAAAGGTCTGATAGGGCGCCAGACTGGGGTGGGTGTTGCCCTGGCGCTGCGGCACCTTGCCGGAATTCAGGTAACCCGCAGCCTGATTCGCCAGCACCGCCATGCCCACATCCAGCAGCGCCATGTCGATATGCTGGCCTTCACCGGTGGTGTGCCGCGCCTCAACAGCGGCGAGGATGGCGGTGGTGGCGTAGATGCCGGTCAGGATGTCGATGAGCGCCACCCCCATGCGCATCGGGCCACCGCCGGGCTGGTCGTCCGCGTGGCCAGTGATGCTCATCATGCCGCTCATGGCCTGGATCATCAGGTCATAACCGGCGCGTTCGGCATACGGTCCGGTCTGGCCAAAGCCGGTGACCGAGCAGTAGATCAGACGTGGGTTCAGCGTTTTGAGGCTCTCGTAGTCCAGCCCGTAGTGCTTGAGGCCGCCGACCTTGAAGTTCTCGACGAGGATGTCGCTGCCAGCGGCCAACTGGCGGATCAACGCCTGGCCTTCAGGCTGGGCGATGTCCAGGGTAATGGCGCGCTTGTTGCGGTTGCAGGCGGTGAAATAGGTGGCCTCCTTGGTGTCGTTGCCGTCTGCGTCTTGGAGGAACGGCGGGCCCCAGCTGCGGGTGTCGTCCCCGGCGCCGGGGCGCTCGACCTTGATCACGTCGGCGCCGAGGTCAGCCAGCATTTGTGTGGCCCAGGGGCCGGCCAGCACGCGGGAGAGGTCGAGGACTTTGAGGTGGCTCAATGCGGCGGATTGGGTTGTCATGGTGTTCGGTTGCTGGTTGCTAGAAGTCAGTGGGTCATTAGTTGACAGACAGGCGTTAGTGGCTGACCACGCGGGCTTAGGCAGTTGGGGTGCGCGATGTGGGAAACCAAATTCTGAATGCACCGTGCTTTCTCTAGACTCAGCTTGAGCGACCACGCTGTAACTTGCCTGCATGAATGGACCGGGCTCGGTATTGAAAGCCTGCAAACTAAGGCGCGGGCAGCAGCGGGTGGGGTAGGGGCTCCGCCGATTTTCTGGGCCTTTGACAGTATGAGGCGGGGCTCCGTACCCCACCCGCTGCGACCGCAACCCGAAGCTTTAGCGATCCCATTGGCTTTCAAACCTTGCTGGCCCAGACTTGCAACGCTTGGCCGGGATTCAGAATGCGCAAAGGTGGCATGGGGTCAAGGCAGAGCAAATCGTCATCCCCCGTGACCAGCCAGGGCGTGGCAGCGGCCAACGCGGTAAGAATGAAGATGTCGTCGTCCGGGTCGCGGCTCCAGCGCTGTGCTTGCAATTCAGGCGGAATGTCCACCCAGCGAGCCGCTGCGCGCGCATCGCGCAACAACACCTGGCGTGTGTCCAGGCTGATGTACCGGTCAAACTTGGGTTTCCAAAGGCGGGTGTGCAACTCTTCAAAGGTGGCTTCTGAAAACACCGGCTGCCCGTGCAGCAACACCGTACGCACAACCTGCGCCGGTGCGCCCCCCGGCGACAGCGCTGCACTGAGCCAGACATGGGTGTCCAGTATGGCGATTGGTTGAAGATCAGCTTTCATCGGCCAACAGGTTTTGCACCTCGGCGTCGGTCAGTCCCTGGTCTTCCACTGTCCGCGCGTTTTGCGCCAGCGTGTTTTGCAGGCGGTTGGCGTAAAAGTTGCGCATGGCCTCATAGTCATGCGCGCTGACCATCACTGCCACCACGCGATCGCGCTTGAGCACCTGCACCGGTTCGCGCTGAACCTGGTCCAGAAATTCTCCAAAGCGGGTTTTGGCTTGGTTGGCGGTATAGGCAAGCATGAGGGGCTCCTGATGGGTCGATGCTGCTGATTGTGGCACGAATCGTTCGATTCATGCGTTTCGATCGCTTCAGCAAAACGCCTGAATCCCGGTCTGCGCCCGCCCCAGAATCAACGCATGGATGTCGTGCGTGCCTTCGTAGGTGTTGACCACCTCCAGATTCACCAGATGCCGCGCCACGCCAAACTCGTCGCTGATGCCGTTGCCTCCCATCATGTCGCGCGCCAGGCGGGCAATGTCCAGCGCCTTGCCACAACTGTTGCGCTTCAAAATTGAGGTGATCTCCACCGCTGCTGTGCCTTCGTCCTTCATCCGCCCCAGCCGCAGGCAGCCCTGCAACCCCAGCGCGATTTCGGTCTGCATGTCGGCCAGCTTCTTTTGAATCAACTGATTCGCCGCCAGCGGGCGACCAAATTGCTGGCGGTCCAGCACGTATTGGCGGGCGCGCAGCCAGCAGTCTTGCGCGGCACCCAGCGCGCCCCAGGCAATGCCGTAGCGTGCTGAGTTCAGGCAGGTGAACGGGCCTTTCAAACCTTGCACCTCGGGAAAAGCGTTCTCTTCGGGGCAAAACACGCCGTCCATGACGATCTCACCGGTGATGCTGGCGCGCAAGCCCACCTTGCCGTGGATGGCTGGTGCGCTCAAACCTGCGGCACCCTTTTCCAGCACAAAACCGCGAATCGGGCCGACCTTGCCGGACTCACTCACCTCTTTGGCCCAGACCACAAACACGTCGGCAATCGGGCTGTTGCTGATCCACATCTTGTTGCCGCTGAGCTTGTAGCCGCCGGGCACCTTGTGCGCGCGGCTCAACATGCCCGCCGGGTCGGAGCCGTGGTTCGGCTCGGTCAGGCCAAAACAACCAATCCACTCACCGGTGGCCAGTTTGGGCAGGTATTTCTGTTTGCTGGCCTCGTTGCCAAATTCAAAAATCGGCACCATCACCAGCGAGCTTTGCACACTCATCATGCTGCGGTAGCCGCTGTCGACCCGCTCCACCTCGCGGGCAATCAAGCCATAGGCCACATAGTTCAGGCTAGGGCCGCCATAGGCCTCGGGAATGGTGGGGCCGAGCAGGCCGAGCGCACCCATTTCACGAAAGATGGCCGGGTCGGTCTGCTCGTTGCGAAACGCCTGGACCACGCGCGGCTGCAGTTTGTCCTGGCAGTAGGCCGCGGCGGCGTCCTTGACCATGCGCTCGTCGTCGCTGAGTTGCTGCTCCAGCAGAAAAGGGTCTTGCCAGTTGAAAGAAGCGTGGGCCATAAGGTGTCTCCAGAAATAAGTGGGCAGGCGGCATGCAGTGCCAGCATGCTAACGCGCCAACTGGCTGGGGTAAACCGATTTGTTGTCACGCAGAAATCACTACCGTGCATATCTGAAGAAACAGGTCTTTGCTGAAAGTAAGTGTCTAAATAGGCTATAGCCCCCGTTTAAATTGCGCTAGTTGCTATGTTTATTGCTAGTTTAGAAGAGGCTTTAAAAGTATTGATGTGTATATTACGCACACCATGCGCAGAAAAATACCTTCCCTGCAGGCTCTGGCCTGTTTTGATGCCGCCGCCCGCCACGAGAGTTACACCCGCGCCGCGCAAGAGTTGGCGCTCACCCAAGGCGCGGTGTCGCGGCAGATCACCGCGCTGGAAGTGTTCGTTGGCGTGGCCCTGTTTCGGCGCACCCGCCACGGCGTGCTGCTCACCGCCAGCGGGCGCGACTACGCCAACCAGGTGGCCAGCCGACTGGCAGCACTGGAGCAAGACACGCTGGACGTGATGCGCCAGCAGGGCCGCGGCCAGGTGCTGCAACTGGCCGCTGTGCCCACCTTTGCCACCCGCTGGCTGATTCCGCGCCTGCCAGAGCTCAAGCGCCAGCAGCCCGAGCTGACCGTGCATATTGAGACACGCACCCGAGCCTTCATGTTTGCCGACACACCGTTTGATGCCGCGCTGTTTGCCGGCACCCCCGAGCAGGTGGCCAACTGGGCCGGCACGCAGGCGGTCAAACTGCTCGACGAAGTGGTGCTGCCGGTGTGTGCCCCCGGCCTGCTGCAAGGCGCAGCCAGCCTGCCAGCTGACGCCATCACCTACCTGCCGCTGCTGCAGCAAAGCACCCGCCCGCTGGCCTGGCGGCAATGGTTTGAGGCACAGGGCGTGGCCGCGCCGCAAGCGTTGTCAGGCGCGCGCTTCGAGCTGTTTTCCATGACAGCTGCCGCCGCTGTGCACGGCATGGGTGTGGCACTGGTGCCCGCGCTGCTGGTGGAGGATGAGCTGGCACGTGGTGACTTGGTGGTGGCCTGCAACCAGCCGCTGGCCAGCCAGCGCGCCTACTACCTGGTGTGCCCCGAGCATGACGACAACACGCCAGCCCTGCAGGTGTTTGTGGACTGGTTGCTACAGACCGTGCATTTGTCGACCACCCTGCTTGGGCGCTCTGGCAGATGGCATGCGCTTCAATATTGAGTGCTACATACGATAACCGGGCATGGCCGCCGGCTTCACCGGCTTTTCTTAGAAGGCGCGGATGCGCGCACCGTCGTCCATTGCCACCACGCCGAAACGGCTGGCGTGCGGAAAGGGCACTTCGGAACAGCGCTGTCATCAATCACTTGTGGATAGCTTAAGTTCAGGCTGATAAAAATGTCAATATAGTTCGTAAAAATGGGAATATAAAGACACATTTACCTGCTTTTTGACACAGCTGCGACAGTGCAATATCACTGTATCTCAATTCAATCTATTGGATTCCTAATGCTTTATTCAGTTTTGTGGATCGTTATGCTGGTCCTTCTTGCCATCTGGTCAACGGGTATTTGGGTGCTACATTCCCTGCTGGTTTGGTCGATGTCAGGCGCCGGTGCACTTGCCGGTCAGGCGCAACGGCTTGACAGTGTGAATTTGCCCGATTGGCTGGCCCTGTGGCTGCCGCCTGAGTGGGTGCTCGCGCTCACAGCCGCCGCGTCGAGCCTGCTGCCTTGGCTCGAATCTGCTCTTTCCGTGCTGCCAAGCGCTGCCACCTGGCTCTCGCCACTGGCCTGGTTGGTGTGGGCCATCGGATTGCTGATTCTGGCAGTGGGTGCTGCCATCGGGCAGGCATTGATTTGGACAACTAGACGGGCGGCTCGCGCATGACCGTCGGTACACCCGATTGGGCAGACAGGCTACGCCAGGTGCTGCCCACCCGCGCGAGCATGACAGCGCACCCCTGGCTGAGACCGGTTGCCTCCAAGCTGCTCGACCCCCAGCTTTGGCTGCTGCAACATGAAGCAGTGGCGCTCGGCGGGGCGGTGGGAACGTTTTGGGCGTCGAACTGGTTTGGCGATTACGCATCCTGATCAAGCGGCGCAGGCTCAGTATTTTCCGAACTATTCATCCTTAAAACACTGCTTTTTTAAAGCCTCACCACAGCCTATTCTTAACGCGTTCTTTCATTTCACAGGAGAAATTCAGATGAAAAAATTCCTTTCCATGCTGGCCGTCGTTTTTACCCTCGGCCTGTCCACCGTCGCCATGGATGCCGAAGCCGCCAAGCGCATGGGCTCTGGAAAATCCATGGGCACACAACGCCAGGCAACGCCAGACAAGGCACCTGCTGCGGCCACGCCACCAACCGCCACGGCACCCGCTGCTGCGGCACCTTCGCGTTCATGGATGGGCCCGGTGGCTGGACTCGCTGCTGGCCTTGGGCTTGCCGCTCTGGCATCGCACCTGGGTTTTGGCGATGAACTGGCCTCGATGCTGATGATTGGCTTGTTGGCGGCGGCCGTCATGGTGGCGATTGGCTTCTTCATGCGCAAACGCGCTGCAGCGCAGAAGCAACGCACCGCGCGAGCAGGCGGCATGCAGTACACCTCGGCGGGCGCAAATCCGACAGGCCAGCCGACACCGGCCTACGAGGTGGCCATGCCTGCTGGCAGTGGCACGGCGATTGGCGCAGCCCTGGGTGCTGGCGCAAGCAACGACAAGCGGATTCCTGCCGACTTTGATGTGGCCGGGTTTGAGCGCCATGCCAAGGTGAACTTTATTCGCTTGCAAGCAGCCCATGATGCGGGCAATCTGGATGACATCCGTGAGTTCACCACACCTGAAATGTTTGCCGAGCTGAAACTGGAGCTGGCCGAGCGCGGGCAGTCGAACCAGAAAAACGACGTTGCCAGCATCAACGCCGAGGTGATTGAGGTGGACGAAGATACCCAGCGCTACTTGGTCAGCGTGCGTTTCACCGGCGTGATTCGGGACAACAGCGGTGAGCCTGACGAGTCATTTGACGAGGTCTGGCATTTGATGAAATCACGCCAGGGCGGCACTGGGTGGACGCTGTCCGGCATTCAACAAATGCCTTGATGCTCGCGGGTGAAGCAGCAACTCAACACGCGCGTCCAACAGGCGCTGGAGCAAAAAAGAAATGTTCTTTGTCCATGGAGTCACCGGTCAAACTTTTCGCGGGACACTGGAGGGCTTGATGCCGCTGGCCGCGACACTCAAAGCCCGTGACGCCCTAAACCGCGACGAGACGGTTTTTGGTGCCCGTGAGCGGCCCCTAAAGTCCGCGCACGAAAAGCAAAGCAATAGCGACGAGCCATCCCGGTTCACCCTGGCGGCGCGGGCGTATGACAAGATGCACCGCCAGGAGCACAGGCGCCTGCCAGTGTGTCATGCGTATCAGCTGATGAGTCATGATGTCTTGACACTTCGACCCGCCGACACAGTTGGGGAAGCTTGGCTGCAACTGGCCGCTCGGAGGGTACATCAGGCGCCGGTGATTGGCCCCAGGATGGAGGTGGTGGGCATGGTGAGTGACCGCGACTTGCTTACGGTTGCCAATTTGGAGAGCAACACGCTTACTGGCATGCTCAACCGCCCCATCCGCGAGCTGATGGTGACGCCAGTCGCATGCTCAGCCCCGGTGACCGATGTGTGACGCATAGCGCAGGTGTTGCTCGCAACGGGTCTGAGCGCGCTGCCAATTGTTTAAGCCTTTGGATTTGAAGCAGCCAGTTTTCCCCTGCTGAGCAGCCCTCGCGGCTGTGTGAATGGGTTTGAAATGATGACCATGATTCGATCAGACCAGGCGACATTGGACCCGCGACAGCGCTGGTTGTTCATCGTCCTTGCTTTTGCCTCGATCCCCGTTGTGGCTTACCTGCACTACCGCACGGGTGGGAAACTTGAATTTCATCCGTTTTTCCTGTTGCCCATCATCGCTGTTGTTTGGTACGGTGGGCCCGTTAGCGGCAGCTTGGCTGCCCTTTTTAGCGCCAGTCTCTGGGCTGTGCAGGATTGGATGGTGACGGGCGCCACGCCTGCGGGGGCAACCATCTTCAACGAAGGCGTGCGTTTATCAGTGTTCCTGATCGTTGTGTACCTGGTCTCCGGGTGGAAGGCTGCGCTGCTACGTGAAACGCTGCTCGCTCAAACTGATCCGCTGACCGGTCTGCTCAACCGGCGCGCCTTCCGGGAACGCTGCGATGTGGCGTTGGCGCAAGCCCTGCGTTACCAGCGTCCGGTCGCTGCGCTGTTCTTTGATTTGGATGGCTTCAAGATGGTCAATGACAGCCGTGGCCACGCCGTCGGCGACGAGGTGTTGCGCGTCGTAGCAGACGTACTGCGTGCGCGATGTCGGGCCGGTGACGTGTATGCCCGCCTGGGCGGCGACGAGTTTGCGATTTTGCTGACCGAGGCCGGATCAACGGCCGCGACAGCATTTGCCAAAATGCTTCAACTGCGATTGATGCAGGCCATGCAAACCAGCGACTGGCCGATTACCTTCAGCATGGGGGTTGCGCTCTACGCTGCGCCACCGCCGGATGCCGACGAGTTGGTGCGCCAAGCGGATGCATTGATGTACACCGTGAAGAATGCCGGCAAAAACAACCTGCGGGTGGAGGCTTGTTGAGAGCACTCGCATTCCGAAATAGTAAGCAATTTACTTTCCGATTAATAGAAAACGCATTCTTTTTTGTTTTTTATTTGGCATCTATATTCAAGCCTCGATGCCATTCCATCATCTAACCTTTGGAGCCAACCATGCAGATTGTTTTTGACGCCCAACCCGCCGATGCCAAACCGCTGAAGGACATGACCCTGGAGCGCCTGCGCTTTGCCTTGCGTCGCGTGGCGCAACAGGTCAACACGGCACGGATCAGTTTCACTGGTGTGAATGGGCCCCGTGGTGGTTTAGGTAAGCGCGCCAGGATTCAATTGCATCTGGACGCCCACGGCACCGTCATCGTTGGCGCCACATCCAGCAACTGGCACGCGGCCCTGGAAGACGCGTTGCGCCGCATGGTTGCCAAGCTGGTCAAAACGCTGTCGCAAGCCAAAAGGCCCCGGCGCCAGTCGATGAAAGCACTGACGCAGAAGTCAGTAGCCAGCTAAACCCGCACCCCATTCAGATTAACTGCCTTAAAGGAGCAAAACCATGACCGACTCGACCCAAAACAAGCCAGCCCGCGCCATCCCCTGGCCCGGGCCAGATAACCGCTACGGCGGAAACAGCAACGGCGTTGACAACGGCAACCCAATCACGCCTGCCTTGCAAAACCGCGTGGTGCGTAACACCTACGCGCTGCTGGCGATGACGCTGCTCTTCAGTGCGGGTGTAGCCACAGCGGCCATGGCATTGCAAGCGCCAAGCCCCGGCATCATCATCACGCTGGTGGGCTATTTTGGTTTGTTGTACGCGGTGCACAAACTACAAAACAGCGCCTGGGCATTGCCTGCGGTGTTCGGATTGACGGGCTTCATGGGCTACACGCTGGGCCCCATCCTCACACGCTACAGCGGGCTGGCCAATGGTGGGGAGGTGATCGGCATGGCGCTGGGTGCGACCGGCGTCACGTTTCTTGCGCTGTCGGCCTATGTGCTGACCACCCGCAAAGACTTCAGCTTCATGGGTGGTTTTTTGTTTGCCGGCATGGTGATTGCCTTGTTGGCTGGCATAGGCGCCATGGTGTTTGAGGTGCCTGCGCTGGGCATGGCGGTATCGGCCATGGTGGCCTTGCTGTCCGCAGGTTTGATCCTGTTTGAGACCAGCCGCATTGTGAACGGTGGCGAAACCAACTATGTGCTGGCCACGGTGGGCTTGTTTGTCTCGCTCTTCAATCTCTTCACCAGTCTGCTGAGTCTTTTTGGTATCGGTAACAACGACTGACACGCCATTGCTTGATATGACAACGAAAACTGAACTTTTTTGGAAACCATCAGCAACTGGTGGATGTGGGTGGGTTTTGACCACCCCTTGGAGCGTGTTGCGGTTTTCGTTGGCGATTGTTCATAGGCGGCAAGATGTTATTGGTTAATGTTTACAAGATCCCGACTGGCGTCGCGATGCTGGTCACAGCGGGCTTGATCGTGGCCTCTGTCATCGCCTCGGTGTTGAGTAGTCGCCCCTGGAGCAGCTTGAGTAACCAGGCATGAGTCGGGCGCACAGATTTCGATCGTGGCTGCGGCACCTCGAGCCGCGCGTTCTGGATAGCTTGAAGAGCCCTTGGCTCATTGGTCTTCGCCCGTGGCTTGACCGCCACGATGTGTTTAGTTTTACCCGTGAACCCCTGGCCCGTGGCGTGGCCATCGGCATGCTGTGCGGGTTGATACCCGGGCCGTTGCAGGTGTTGGGTTCGCTGGGGATGTGTGCCTGGCTGCGCGGAAATGCCATTGTGGCGGTGCTGGTTACCGCCTATACCAACCCACTGACCATCGTGCCCTTGTATTGGCTGGCATTCAAGATCGGTGCCTTTCTGTTACCCGGCCAGCATGTGATGCCGGCCTTTGTGGCTCCGGATGGTGGCATTGGCGCTTGGGCCACTGGCCTGGGTGAATGGATGTTCGGGTTGGGCTGGCCGTTGCTGATGGGCTTGCCCGCGTTGGCGATCTTGCTGGCTGCCAATGCCTACGCGCTGATGCAAATCTTTTTTTTGACGCCAGTGGTTCGGCGGGCCCGCCGCCTGCGCCGGAGGTCAGGTTAATGGATATGCCAGTCAACAAGGAAACACGCTCATAGGGCGTGGTCTGCATCCCGCCGCTCCACCCCCTTCAGCGCCAGCAGCAATACGGTGCCCACCGCCATCACACCCGCAGCAAAGTACAGCCCGGCGTTGTAGCTGCCCAGGTGCTCAGCCAGTTGGCCGGTGATGGCCGGGCCAATGATCTGGGCCACGCCGTAGGACAGCGTCATCTTGCCCATCATCTTGGCCGGTTTGGTGGGGTAGTAGCGCCCGGCCATAGTGAGCACCAGGCTGACCATGCCGATGAAAGTGCCGCCAAACAGCAGCGCACCAAACAGCGTCGGGATCAACCCGCCCACCATCACCGGCAGCAGAATTCCCACAATTTGCAGCACCGCCGCGAGGATCAGCGCATTCAGGTCACCCGTGCGCCGGGCGATGAAGTCCCAGTTGATGCAGGCCGGGGCAGCACCCAGGCCAATCGCCAAAAACACCAGATTGCCCTGGCCCGCCATGCCCGGCAGCTTGTTGACAATGGCCACGATAAAGGTGGCGCTCACCACATAACCAAACCCGGCGCAGAAATATGCCGCCATGAAGACGCGCAGGTACAGCGTGCTGGGCGGGTTGTCCACCATCTTCTGTCCAGTGGTGGTCAGGCCACTGGTATCGGGTCGGGGCAGCCAAGCCAGCGCGGGTAACAGCAGCAGGCAGCCCAGTGCAGCGAACGCCCACCATTGCTCGCGCCAGTCCAGCGCTGGGCTCATCAGCATCACCGCAGCGGCGCAACCGGCAATGCCCAGCCCGATGCCGCTGAAGTGGATGCCAAGCTCGCTGCGGTGGTTGTTACGGATCAACCAGTTCAAAATCAGCCCGGTGCCCAGCAGCATGCCAGCAGCGCTGCACAGCCCTGCCACATAGCGTGAGATGGCCCAGACGACGACGTTGGTGGTCAGCCCCATAAGCACCGTGCTCAAAACCGCCAGCATCATGCCGATGCGGTACAGCTTGTCTTTGAGCACCAGATCACTGATCTGCGATGCAATCAGGGCACCGCTCAGGTAGCCTGCGTAATTTATGGCGGCCAACCAGCCAGCGGCCGCTACGCCCAACCCCGCCTGCTGCTGCATCAGCGGCAGCAGCGGTGTGTAGGAGAAGCGGGCCACACCCAGCACCAGCACCAGGCTAAAAATGCCTGCGCCCAGCACCCGCAGGCGCGCTTTTTGGTGGCTCAAGTCACACCCACCAGCCAGCGCGTGAGCGTCTGTCTCAGGGCGGCGCGGTCGATGGGCTTGGCCAAAAAGTCGTCCATGTCGGCGTCAAAGCAGCGCTGACGGTCCTCGTCAAAAGCGCCAGCGGTCAAGGCAATGATGGGGGGGTGCGCTGCACCGCTGTCGGATTCCCATTGGCAGATGCAGCGGGTGGCCTGCTGCCCATCCATCGCCGGCATTTTTATGTCCATCAGAGTCAAGTCAAACCTGGGGCTACGGCGCACCGCCTCAACGGCGGCGTGGCCGTTGTCCACAAACTCAGCCTGCAGCCCAACGCTGCTCAGCAGCGCCTTGATCACCATGCGGTTGACGGCATGGTCTTCAGCCACCAGCAGCCGCCCCTGCAGCAAGCTGCTGCTGCTCTGGGTCGCCCGTGCCTCGGGTGCGGCCAATGGCAAGCTCGGCGTTGCGTTCGCCAGCTGGCGCTTGTCAGTCTCTACTTTTGACAAGTCCAGTAGGTCGTTGAGTAGGCCCAGCAAGGTTTGGCCCGAGCGCAAAATGGTGCGCGCATGGCCGTGCAAGTCTGACTCTGAAAGGTTTGGTTTCTGCAGTAGCCGCGTCATACCCCAAATACCGTTGAGCGGGGTGCGCAGCTCGTGGCTCACGGTGGCCAGAAAGTCGTTTTTGGCGCGAGTGGTGGACTGCGCCAGCGCCTGGTTCAGCTCAAGCTCGTGGCGTTTGCGCTCTCTGATGTCAGCATAGGTGCCCGCTACCCGCTCAGGCTCGCCCTGGGCATTGCGCTCAGCCACCCGGCCGCGGTCCAGCACCCAGATGATGCTGCCGTCTTTGCACACCATGCGGTGCTCAGAGCTGTAAAACGCCATCTCGCCACTGAGCAGCTGGCGCAGCCGTTGCCACACCAGGGGTTTGTCGTCGGGGTGAATGCGTGCTGAAAAAGCGTCCACATGGCCGGTGATCTCGCCTTCGGCAAAGCCCAGAATGCGAAACCACTGTTGGTTATGCACCACCCGACCGCTGGCCACATGCCAGTCCCAGATGCCTTCGCGGGTGGCGGTCAACACCGCTTGCAGACGCTGCTCACTTTGCGCCACCTGCTGCTGCGCGCGCACCACATCGGTAATGTCGTGTGAAATCACCAGAATCTGGTTGTTGCCCTCGACGTCCTTGAGAGGCCGCTTAATTGACTCGAAATGCCGTATTTCGCTGGTGATAGCACTGTGGCGGTCTACAAACACCACCTCTGTCTCGCCGCTTGCCATGATGTCCAGCACATTCTCCCGGTAGTTGTCGGCCAGTTTTTTGGGCACACCAAAATCACCGTCATATTTGCCGACCATGGCCTCTGGCCTGGTGTTGTACAGGCGCGCCAGGGTCTGGTTGCACAACAAAAAATTGCCTCCGACATCTTTCAGCACGATGTCATCGGGATTCTCTCGAAGCACGTTCTCCAGAAGTGCAAGCCTTTGCTGATCAGCGATTGGGGCGGCATCGTCCGTCGGCGCTTTGGTTTCAGACATGTGCACACTCCGTCACATCAACACGAATTGACATCTGTATCCTTTCAGCTGAGGTGGTTGATTCTTCATCGCCTTGCCAAAACCGGACTGCGACACGCATTCATTGAAAACGACTGAATATAGCCATCAATTTGATTCAACTGTTTTGCACCCACCTACTTTTAATGGCTCGTTGGGGGAGTCTGTGGGTAGTTTTTGACACATTTTTGTTTCAGGGACTCTGGCTTTCGACCGCAGCAGTTAGCGCGCCCGCCGTGGACAAGTCATCTGCCCACAGGACAAGGCTATGGACAACCGCTGCGCGGTGGCTGACCTGCCCACCGCTGCCCGACTTTGCAC
>Ga0105048_10012532_pt1 | contig 13290 bp, 8 predicted proteins | sample MAT05_FD_78382 | JGI IMG/M metagenome (GOLD analysis project Ga0105048, IMG submission 78382) | Freshwater microbial communities from Lake Fryxell liftoff mats and glacier meltwater in Antarctica - MAT-05 | ecosystem: Environmental > Aquatic > Freshwater > Ice > Liftoff microbial mat | place...
CCCCGCCCGAAATCGCGCATCGCGTCCCAGCCGTCTGGCGCATAGCCCAGCTTCCAGCCCTTCGCGACCTCCGTCCCGATCCCGCGCCCTTTCAAATACTCCCGCGCCACCGCCGCCGACGGCTGCCGCAGTAGTTGCCGGTGAAAAAACTCCGCCACCTCCGCATGCAGCGCCAGCAGCCGCCGCCGCATCGTCAACCGCGCCGAATCCTCCGCGCTCAGCTCCGCCTCCACCAGCCGGATGCCCGCCCGCTCCGCCAGCTTCTTCGCCGCAGAGACGAAATCCAGATTCTCGTAAGTCATCACAAACCGGATCACGCTCCCCCCCGCGCCGCAGCCAAAGCACTTGAAAATCTGCCGCTGCGGGCTCACCGAAAACGACGCCGACCGCTCCTGATGAAACGGGCACGTCGCCCAAAACTGCGCCCCCCTCCGCTTCAGCGGAAAGTATCCGCTCACCACCTCCACGATGTCATTCGCGGCGATGATCTGATCGATAGTTTCCGGCGGAATGAGAGCCATGCCCGAAAGCTAACCGCCGCCCCTCCCGGCCAGCAAGAGCGCCCTGGATCGGAGCGGAGCCGGAAAGGCGCGGCCCGGCGCAGTCGAACGATCTACTCGCCCGGCATCGCCCAAAACTGTCGCCCCGCCTCCGCCCAGTCGCGCGTCTGCACCGTGCGGTGGGCCTCGTTCGCCATCGCCTGCCGCAGTGCCGGATCGCGCGCGATCTTTTCGACGTGGGCCGTGAAGTCCGCCACATCCAGCGCGCGCGTGATGTAGCCATTGCTGCCGTGGGTGATGAGGTCCTTCGGCCCGCCCTGGTCCGACACCACGCATGGCACGCCGCTGGCGAGCGCTTCGAGGATGACATTCCCGAAAGTGTCCGTGGTGCTCGGGAAAAGGAACACGTCCGCGCTGGCAAAGGCGCACGCGAGTTCGAGGCCGGCAAGCGTGCCGGTGAAAATGGCGTCCGGCACCAAGGCGCGGAGTTCTTTCACGTAGGGTCCGTCGCCGACGAAGGCGAGGGCGGGGGGAGGGGGAGGGGAGGATGGAGGATGGAGGATGGAGGATGGCTCCGCGTTGCCACCTTCCATCTTCCATCTTCCATCCTCGCTCAGCCGCTGCCACGCGCCCGCGATCACATCCAAATCCTTCTCCTTCGACACGCGCCCGACGTAGAGCAGCACCGTCGCGCCGGCGGGGGCGCCGCGCTTTCGCCAAAAGTCCGGCTCGCGCCGCGAGGGGTGGAAGAGCGCGGTATCGAGCCCGCGCGGAAGGATGCGGATTTTTTCCGCGGCGATGCCGCGGTCGATCCACGCGCGGCGGTAGCCTTCACTGTTCACGTAGAGCAGATCGAGCTGCTCGTAGAACCACTTCATGAAATTCCAGGTCAGCGTTTCGAGGAAGTTGTCGTCGGTGAGGATGCGGACGTACTGCGGGAAGTCGGTGTGGTAGATGCCGCTGGTGCGCAGGCCGAGCGTCTTCGCCGCGAGCAGGGCCGTGAGGCCGATGGGTCCAGGCGTGGAGATGATGAGCTCGGTGAAACCCTCGCGCTGGATGAAGTCGATCATCTGCAGGATGGGCGGGAAGCTGAGCTTCTGCAGCTCGTACTCGGGCAGCTCAAACTCGCCGACGGGCGGGAAGTTTTTGATCGGGATGCCGGTAATGGTGATCGTCGAGCGCGACGTGACGACGGTGAGATCGTGGCCTTCCGCGACGCACGCAGCGGTCAGCTGGCGGATCGTGTTGGCGACGCCATTCACGTCTTCGAGTGTGTCGGTGAACCACGCGCGCTTTCGATTCTTGAGAGGCGTCGGCAGCTTGCCGGCTAGTGCCACGCCCACTTCGCCCAGCCACCGCCGGTCCGGCGCCTGGCTGCGAAACGCGTAGAAATAAGGCGCGAGCGGCGCGAGCACCGGCACGAGCACGCTGATCTCGCGGATCGCCTCGATGATATTCCCGTCCGTGAGCTGCTTGATGAACGTGGTGAAAAAACGGAACGCGAGCTGGTTGACGAAGAAGTTCGCAATGACGAACGCGCGCCGCTCCGGCTCGGCGATGCCCTCGGTTTCGCGCGCGAGCCGTCTTTTCATCGCGCCGCCGGTGAAGGTGCCGGCGAACTGTTTCCACAGCGACGCGTTCGCCGGCTTCGCCAGCTCAAAAATTTTCCCACTCGCGATGCCTTCGGCCACGAACGCGAGCTTGTCCGTCCACGAAAACTCCGTCGGGTCCTCGCCCTCCATGAACCGCGAGAATGCCTTCCCGACCAGACTCGAACTCTTCGCGCCCGCCACCTTCGCACCGGCAAACTGCCGCAGGTTATTGTAGAGGCTGTGCGAGAGCGCCAGCGGTGTGCCGCCTGCGCCATGCAGCGTGCACCGGCCTTCGCGGATGGCGGTGAGAAAATCCGCGACGGTATTTCCGTCCGGCGTTTCAGTGAAAGCGGACGCGGGATAGATGCCGCCGTGGTCGTCGGACCCCGCGGTGAAAATCTTGCGCCACGGCTCCGCATGCGTCGCCGCGAAGCCGTGGCGGTTCGCCATCCCGTCGATTTTCTCCGGCGTGAGCGCGCCAAAGATTTCGCGTGCGACATCGCCGAGCAGGGCGTGGCGATGTCCGTTCAGCCCCTCAAAATGCTGGAAAAGCAGCATCAGCTTTTCGATATGCGCGAGGCTCAGGCGGTCATCGACCCGGTAGAGCGGATGCGCGACACAGTGCGCGAGATTTTCGCCCGCCAGATACGCCTGCAGGTCGAAGATGTTGTCGCGCGCACGTTGCAGCTCGCGGTGCTGTGTCTCGGTGATGCCCCACACCAGCACATGCAGCTCGCAGCGATCCTCGGGAAAACGCGTGCTGACCTGCTCGCTGACGAAGACGCCGGGCCGGTCCGCAATTTCCAGGCAGCCGTCGATGCGGTTGTGGTCGGTGATCGTGACGAGGTCCATCCCGCGCTCCCGCAGCTTTTCATAAAGCGCGCCCGGCTCCGAGTAGCTGTCCGGCAGGCCCACGCGGCGGAAGAGCCATTCCGGGGCGCGTTCGCTGTGGCGGGAGTGGAGGTGGAGGTCGGCTTTCATTGGAAAATCTTCCTCTTCCTCTTCCGCTTAATCTTCCTCTGCCGCCGAGAGGAGGAAGATTAAGCGGAAGAGGAAGAGGAAGGGTGAGAGGCACGCTCGCGCGTGAGCCACGCGTGATAGGTGAGCGGCTCACGGTCGGCAAGGGCGCGGGTCACAAGTTCACGCACTTGTTGCCAGATCTGCGGGTGCTGGAGATCGACCGGGTGGATGGAAATGCGGAGCAGGGGATTCGAGGCGAGCCGGCGGAAGAGGAGCGCATTCCACGCGCGGCTCACCTGCCGCCGGGGCGCGCTCCGCACGCTCCAGACGAGCGACTGAGATTTGAAGACGTGCCCACCTTGCAAATCCACGACGGTGCCCAACCGCGTGGTGTAGGCGCACCCCAGCCCGCGGAGCGCCGTCTCGGCCTCCGCGCTCAGCAGCCACGCCGGTGCGATGAACCCCGCCGGCTCGACTCCGAGCTGCCGGAAGTCGGCGCGCGCCTTTTCCACCAGCGCCGCCGCGGCGTCCCGATCGAGATCGTAGAACTCGCCCTCGTCCGCCGTGTAGACCCGCGTCTTCAGTTTCGCGCCCGCGCTTTCACCGGCGCGGCGCTGGCGCTCATGATGGTAGCCGTGCATCACCAGTTCGTGCCCGGCGGCGGCCTGCGCGCGGAGCCACGCGCTGCATGTGTCGTCGGCGAGAAAGTGTCCGCGGCGATGATGATCCGGAACGACCAGCAGCGAGCAATGCGGCACGCCGAACCCTGCCAGTTCGTCGAGGATTCCCGCGCACTCCACTCGCGTCTGCGGCGAGACATCGTGCAGCGAAACCACAAGCGCCCGCCCGCTCATGGGGAACTGTCCACCGATTTCGCCGCGATGCTGGCGCGCAGGACCTGCATGTGATCGCGGTGGGAGAGGGGATTCATTTTCGATGGATGCTGGAATGGCAGTTCGCCCTCCTGGCGTCTAGCGATTGCTGCTGGCGCGCAGGAGCGTTTGGCTCCGGAGGCAAACTCTCCTCCGCGTCCACGAATGCGCTCCGGCGCGCCGTCTGCCAGCAAACGTGCACGCTTGTTTTACGGTCACTGAAAGGAAACAACTGGTTCTTCCAAATAAGCCCCGCGTGCCTCGTATGCAGCCCCAACTCCCTCTCCATCCTCCCCGATTTCGCAGCGTCGTCCTCGTCCTTCTCCTGTCGTTCGGTGTCGCCGCGGCCGCCTTCGGCGCGGGCGACTCCTCTGCCACTGGTGGCGTGCCGTTTCCACGCCCGCTCGCGAGCTATCCCGACGACGCGACCGCGGGCCTCGGCACGCGACTGCTCCAGCGTGCGGCGGCCGAGCCCTTCGATGCTGTCGCGACGCTGCTCTTTTTCCTGGCGATCACGCACACCTTTCTTGCCGGGAAATTCCGGCTCGTCTCGCACCGCTACGAGAGGGAATTTGAGGCACTGGGCGGATCAGAAGCTGGCGGCAATGATTCACCGGAGCTGCACCGGAAGCGGGACCGGCTGAGTTTCCGGGCGCAGATGTTTCATTTCCTCGGAGAAGTGGAGGCGGTCTTCGGGATCTGGGCGCTGCCGCTGGCGGCGGCGATCGCGCTCTTCAAAGGGTGGGGGACCATGGTGGAGTATATTGGCGGCACGAAATTCGCCGAACCGGTGTTCGTGGTCGTCGTGATGACGATCGCGAGTTCGCGCCCGGTGCTGCGTTTTGCAGAGGTGTGTCTCGCGCGCGCGGCGGCGCTGGGTGGAGGCGGCGCGTCGGCGTGGTGGCTGGCCATTCTCACCGTCGGACCGCTGCTCGGTTCGTTCATCACGGAGCCGGCGGCGATGACCATCTGCGCGCTGCTGCTCGGCCGCCGCTTCTACGCGCTGAATCCCAGTCCGCGACTGCGCTACGCCACGCTCGGCCTGCTCTTCGTGAATATCTCCGTCGGCGGCACGCTCAGTCATTTCGCCGCCCCGCCGGTCGTCATGGTGGCACACACCTGGGGATGGGACTTCGGTTTCATGTTCACAAACTTCGGCTGGAAAGCGGTGATCGGGATCGCCGTTGCGACCGCGATCTACTTTCTCCATTTCCGCCGCGAGCTGGCCGCGCTTCCAGCCCTCACGGGGAGCTCGGAGGCGGACGAGGACTCGGTCCCTTTGCGCATCACCGCCGTGCATCTCGGCTTCATGGTGTGGACCGTGCTGATGTCGCACTACCCGCCGCTCGTCATCTTCGGGTTCCTGTTTTTCCTCGCGTTCACGGAAGGCACGGAGCGGCATCAGCACGCCATAGCGCTCCGGGGTCCGCTGCTCGTCGGCTTTTTCCTCGCGGCGCTGATCGTCCACGCCGGCTGTCAGCGGTGGTGGATCGCGCCGGTGCTCGGCAGTCTCAGCCGCTGGCCGCTGATGCTCGGCTCCACGCTGCTCACCGCGGTCAATGACAACGCCGCGATCACCTACCTCGCCTCGCTGGTGCCCGGCCTTTCCGATCCGATGAAATACGCAGTCATGGCCGGCGCAGTGACGGGCGGCGGACTCACGGTCATCGCCAATGCGCCCAATCCGGCCGGGCAGTCGCTCCTGCAGCAATACTTTGGCGACAGCGGCATCTCGCCCCTGAAGCTTTTCCTCGCCGCGCTCGTGCCCACGCTGATCATGGGTGCGGCGTTCATGCTGCTCCCATGAGCGGCGGCCCCGGTCCTATTTAAGCGTCGCGAAACAGTTTGTCGGTGCGCTCGGCGAGGAACTTCAGGCGCGCGGCGTCGCCGCCGGGGACTTCGAGGATGCCCCAGCCGTGAAAGGCAATGTCATCGAGCGCACGCATCACCGCGGGCCACTCCACGTCGCCTTCGCCGAGCTCGACGCCGAAGCCTTTCGCCAATCCCTCGGCGTCGCGCTTTTTCCGGCTGAATTCTTTAATATGCAGATTCAGGACGCGCGGGCCGAGAATGCGGATCCACTGCTCGGGCCACCCGTAGGTGACGACGTTGCCGATGTCGAAATGCCAGCCGACCCACGGGCTGCCGATCTCATCGACGAAGCGCGCGGCTTCGAGCGGGCTGAGGAGGAATTGGTTCCAGACGTTCTCGATGGCGATGCGGCATTTCGCTTTCTCGGCGAAAGGGACGGCCTGTTTGATGAGGTCCTGCGAGCGCGTATAGGCGTCGGCGTAGGAGACCTCCTTATTCACGACGGCGGGGACGAGGAGGAGCCGGTCGCAGCCGAGTTCGCCGGATTCCTGGAGCGCGAGTTTGAGCCCATTGAAGCCCTGCTCGCGCACTTTGGGGTCGTTCGAGCTGAGCGGTTTGCCCCAGTGTACGGTGTCGATGACGCCGGCCACGGACAGCCCGGTGGCGGCGCTCGCCTTCATGAGTTCATCGAGCGGGATGGCGTCGGGCCGGTTCAGTTCGATGCCGTCGAAACCCGCGTCCCTGATGATCTGAAATCGGTCCGCGACCGATGCACCTTCGACTTTGCACATCCCGAGGTTGACGGCCTTTTTCAGCGCGCGCTTTTTGGCGGGAGCGGTGTCGGCGGAGGAGGCGAGAGGATTGAGAAAGGCGGAGGCGAGGGTCGCTGCGCCGGCTTGGATAAAGGACTTGCGCGTCATGGGTGGAGATCTTCGTGGGCTCAGGAGATCTTCGTCCGGCCGGGCATGGCGACGGGCGGCTCGGGCAGTTTCATTTTCCAGTCGAGCGGTTCGCTGGGGCGCAGGTCCTCCTTCGAGTTCACAGCCTCCTCCCAAGTGACGGCCTGGCCGGTGTAGGCCGCCATGCGCCCGAGAATGCCGACCATGGTCGAATGGGCGAGCTGCTCGCCCATATTCAGCGGCTTGTCGGCGCGGAGGGAGGCGAAGAATTCGTTGTGCTCGACCTGATACATGTCGGGCTTGGGCCCCTCGTATTTCCACGTCGTGCCGTCGAGCGCAGTGAGGCGCTGGCTTTTCATGGCCACGATCTCGCCCGTTCCTTTCGTGCCAAAAACGCGGTCGCCGGTATGCGACCAGGTGCCCTGCTGCTGGCGGCAGAAAAGCGTGCCCATGCGCCCGCCTGAAAACTCATAGCCGACGGCGAAGTGGTCGAAGATGTGGCCGAACTCCGGCTCGACGCGCTGCTGCCGCCCGCCCAGCGACCACGCCCGAACAGGCGTGGCGTCGTTGAAGGCCCAGAGCATTTTGTCCACCGAATGGATGGCCTGCTCGACGAGGTGGTCACCCGAAAGCCAAGTGAAATAGAGCCAGTTGCGGAGCTGGTATTCGAGATCGGTCCAGCCTTCCTTGCGCGGCTTCACCCACAGCGCGTTCGTGAGATAGTCGCTATAGACCGCGCGAACTTCGCCGATCTCGCCGGCCTGGATGCGCTTGAAAAATTCGCGCTCGCCGCTGGCGAACCGGTAGCAGAAGCCCGAGAGCAGCCCGAGGTTCTTCGCCTTGGCGGCGGCGGTGGCGGCGAGGAAGCGCTTCACGCCCGCCGCGTCGGTCGCGCACGGCTTTTCGCAAAAGGTGTGCTTGCCGGCTTCCACGCACTTTTGCAGATGCTCCGGACGAAAGCCGGGCGGCGTGGTCAGCAGGACGATGTCTATATCCTTGAGCGCGCAGATTTTATCGATGGCGTCGAAGCCGATGAACTTCTGCGCGTCCGGCACATCGACTTTGCCGCCATGGGCGGCCTTGAGGTTGTTCAGCGCGGTCTCGAGGCGGTCGGGGAAAACGTCGCCCATGGCTGCGAGCTGCACGTAATTATCTCCGCTGAGGGCTTGGCCTGCGGCGCCCGAACCACGTCCGCCGCAGCCGACCAGCGCGACTTTGAGCGTCTTGGGAGCGCCCTGGGCACGCCCGATCATGGGGAAGCCGGCGACCGACGTCGCGGCGAGCGCGGAGGCGGAGCGGGAGAGGAAAAGGCGGCGGTTGAGTGCGGAGTCGGCGGGTTGGTTCATGGCTGGGTGGGGTTAGAGTTTTTTGATGAGGACATTGCGAAAGGCGACGGGATCATTGTGCCCCGCGAAGCCGAAGAAGCCGCTCGCGCGGTCTTTGCCGGGATGCGGGCTTTTCGCCATAAACATCTCTGGCGTTACCTTGCTCACGTCCGCCTCGTTGATGACGCTGCCATTCAACTCCACGCGGATCGTCGGTCCTTTGACCGTGATCTCGTAAAAGTTCCACTCGCCCGCCGGCCGCACATAGCCACGCTGCGCCGCACTCATCCCGTAGATCGAGCCGCAGTATTGCCGAGCGTCCAGCTTCGCATATTTCGCCGCGTCATCGTCCAGCACCTGCACCTCGCACATCCCCGCGTAGGCCGGATCGCCCTCGCCCGGATAGCGGATCGCAATCCCGTTATTACCCCCCGGAGGCAGCTTGAATTCCACCCGCGCCACGAAATCGCCCAGCTCCTCCTTCGCGTAAATCGTCCCGCCCTTCCCCGGTTGGCAGACGATCGCCCCGTCCTTGATTTCATATTGATCCACCGGCCCGCCCCAGCCCTCCAGGTCCTTCCCATTCCAAACCGCCTTGAAACCCTCGCCGCCCTTGCTTGCCAGCATCTGGTTAGCCTCCTCCGCCCCGATCCCGCGGAGGAAAACATTCCGCCAGCGGATTTCCCCCCCGTGCGTTTGCAACGCGATCGGCCCCGTGCGCGGCACCGGCATCTTTCGGTCGTAGAAGTTCTCCATCAGCGCGTGATCCACCACCTGCTGCTCATTCAGCCACACGCTCACCCGCGCCCCCACCATCACGATGCGCAGCTTGTTCCATTCGCCAAACGGCTTGTCCGCCAGCACCCGCGGGTCCTTGCCCGGCGCACCCGCCGAGTTGTTCCAAAGCCCGCCCGAACCCTTGTCCGCGCCGAGTTTCGCCTTCGCCGCCTCGGTCGCATCCCAGATCTGCACCTGCGGTACCCCGCGCAGGTAAATGCCCGAGTCCGCCAGCGGCACCGTCTTGTATTCCACCAGCAGCTCGAAATCGCCGTAATCCTTCTCCGTCGTCGCATACGCGCCAAAGCCGTCATTCACCAGCTCCCCGCCCTCCGCCGTCCAGTGCGCCTTCCCCGTCTTCGCGTTCACTTCCAGCATCGACTTCGTCCACTTCTCCAAAATTGCCGCCCGCATCTCCGGCGTCGCCGCCAGCACCTTGCGATGATCAAACGTGTCGCCTCCCCGCCAGCCGGTCAGATCTTTCCCATTAAAAAGCGCCGTGAACCCCGCCGGCGTCTCCGTCTGTGCATGGGCCGGGACGAGAGTGAGAAAAGCGATGGCGCAGGCAGCGAGGGGGGATTTCATGGAATGAAAGGACTGCTCGGATTCCATCCATCCGTCAATCGTTCGGCGTTTCCACGCAACGCGCAGAGAACTGCGAGGACCATCACCACGAGACCGGCAATGGGGAAGGGGATGGGAAAAATAGCGAGCCAATGCCCAACCGCGCACCGCGGTCTCAGCGGCAAATTTCTCGATCTTGGCGAGGTTCGCCGCCTTGTCGCGCGCGGGGAGAAACCTGCGCAGAGAGCGTGGTTTTGACGGGCCGACTTCGGAATTGCCCCTTGTTCACCACCCGGCATGATCCGGTGATGAAACAAGATCACTTCTCGGGTGGCGTTTCCCGGCGGCGCGCTTTGCAAACGGCGGTCGGCTCGCTCGGCCTTTCCGCGCTCGCTTTCGAGCCAGTCCGAGCGGCGGAGACTGCGAAGCCGGATGTGCGGCGCGGCGCGACGAAGCGCTACGACATGCTCAAGTCGATCAATCTCTGGGCGTTTCCCTATCCCGACCGCATGAGCCTGCGCGAGTGCCTGCAATTGGCGAAGGACGCGGGCTTCGACGGCATTGAGCTGAACTACGATCTCGACAACGATCTTTCCCCGAAGTCGGGCCCGAAGGAATACGCGGCGATCCGGCGGATGGCGGACGAAATCGGCATCCGGATTAGCGGGCTGTGCTCATTCCTTTTCTGGCCATATCCGCTGACCAGCAACGATCCGGCGAAGCGGGAGCGCGGCGTCGAACTGGCCGGCAAGATCGCGCAGGCGGCGCACGATCTCGGCGTCGAAAACGTGCTCGTGGTGCCAGGCGCGGTGCACATCCCGTGGCGCACGGATCACGAACCGGTGCCAAACGACGTGTGCGATCAGCGGGCGCGCGAAGCCGTCGGCAAGCTGGAGAAGCAGGCCGGGAAGCTGAAGGTCTCGCTGAACATGGAGAACATCTTTTTCAACGGCTACCTGATGACCCCGATGGAGATGAACGCCTTCGTCGATGGCCTCGGTAGTGAGCATGTGCGGGTGCATTTCGACACGGGCAATATCTCGATGTTCCAGCACGCCGAGCATTGGGTGCCGATCCTCGGGAAGCGGACAAAGAACATCCATTTCAAGGAGTTCACGAAGAAGGGGACGGACTATTCGCTCGAGACGTTTCGGCCGCTGCTGGATGGAACGACCAATTGGCCCGCGGTGATCGAGGCGCTCGATGCGACCGGCTACCGCGGCTTCGTGACCTTCGAGTATTTCCACCCCTACCCGCACTATCCCGAGGCGCTCATCTACCAGACCTCGGATTCGTTGGACCGCATCCTCGGCCGAAAGTCTTAAGACGCGACGATGAGCCCAAAATCTTCGCTGGTCCCCTTCCTCGCGCTCATGGCGGGCGCCGCCTTCGCCGCCGAGCCGCCGGTTTATGTGCCAGCGACCGCGCACTACATTCTGCCGGAGACGACCAGCGAGCAGTCGGGCTATTTCTCGCTCTCGGAATCGCTCGATGGCGCGATCCACGTCGGCACGGCGAAATACAACGCGAACTCGTTCCTTGTGGAGTTCGATCCGCGCAGCGGGCGGCAGCGGATCGTGCTCGATACGCACCAGACGTGCGGTCTGAGCGCGACAGGTTTTGCGGCGCAGGCGAAGCTGCACACGCGCAATTTCGTCGGGCCGAGCGGCAGGGTGTATGTCGGCTCGAAGCAGGGCTACGCGGCGAAAGGCGACACGTCGCAATACCCCGGCGGATACGTGATGACTTACGATCCGCGCATCGGACGCACGCAGAATCTCGGGATGCCGCTCGCCGGGCAGGGCGTGGCCGATGTCGTCGCCGACGAAGCGCGCGGGCGGCTTTACGTCGTGACTTGCGAAGAGCAGCACTGGATGACGACCGGCCTCGAAGGAGGGAAATATCGCGAACTCGGCCCGCTGCTCACGCCTTACGCGACGACGCTCGTGGACTCCCGCGGCGTGGCGAGCGCGATCACGAAGGACTTCTATATCGCGCAGTTCGATCCGGCGACGGAGCGCGTGACGACACGTCCGATCCTCGTCGATGGCCAGCGCTGGGCGCGCGCGGACAACTCGTCAATCCCGACCTGGCAGCTCGACCCCGACGGTCGCCACGCGTGGCTCATTTTGATGAACGATCCAACGCTCCTGCGCATCGACCTGCACAGCGCGGGCGAAAGCGTCACCGCCGGGAGCCGCGGCAGATTGATCGAGGGAAAGAATCCCGACTCCCGCTGCGCGCTCACGATTCATCCCGATGGAAAGATCTACGCGCTCGTGCGCATCGACAACGCGACCGGATTCGGCACCGGCTACCTGCATCATCTCGTCCGCTACGATCCCGCGGCGAAGCGCCACGAAGACCTCGGCGTGCTCAAAGTCAGCAACCCGGATTTCTTCGATTGGTCGCCCGGGGCTGACGGCAAGCCGAAGCCGTGGACGCACGGTTTTCACCGCCTGCCCGACAGCACGCTCACGCCGATGCACGCGCACATGGCGCTGCTCGCCGCGCGCGACGGCACGCTTTACGCCACGATCATTTACCCGTTCACGCTGCTGAAGATCGACGGCTTCAAAGTGTCCCCGCCCGCGCCGAGCGCCGGCGCCGCGTATCTCGACGCGCTCGGAGGCCGGCTCGACGAAGCGGCTGCGCGTCTGCCGGAGATCACGAAACTCGCCGAGCGCATTGCGGAACGGCATCTGCGCGGCGGGCTTGTCGGCTTTCCGTGGATCGGCTCGACCCTCGAACAGGAACTCATGGGGCGCAGCGGCGGCTGGATGCACATCGGCTTCGATCGTGCGTGGAAGAAGGATCGCACGGCGGAGGAGAAGGCGAACGACATGGCGATTTTCGCGTGGGACGACGCGCCGAAGGAGGGCGATTTGAAGCGCCTGCGCGACGAGAAAGCGAAAGGTGTTTTCATCATCGGCTTCGGCCCGCGCACTTCGCCGCTGCTCGCCGAGCACGTGGCCGCGTGCGACGCGTGGATCGATTCCGGCGGCGGCGAAAACGACCGCGTGGTGACGCTCAGCGGCGGTCGCCGCACTGGCAAGACGAACCATTTCACCAACGCGGTGAACGGCTGGCTGCTGATCGGCGAGACGGTCGCGGCGCTCACGCGGCAGGGCAAAATGCCGGCGATGTGGAAGAGCTGGGCCACGCTCGATGGTCGCGCGTGGTCGGACCGGTATTTTGAAAAAGTGCAATTCCACGACGAGTTCACCGTGCCGCCGATCGCGGCGGGCGAACTCGGCCAGCGCTATCTCGAACGCATCCGCTACATGGTTGTTCGACTGAAAAGCAACGACCTGCCGAAACTGCGCACGATGGCCGGGCGCATCGCGGCGGAACTGCGCGAGGGGCGCAAGACGGTCGTCGCGTCGGCGGGCCACATGGGGATGAGCTATCTGGGCCGTTGGGACGACGCGCTCTGGGGCGCGAACCACGAGGTGCATGAAAACGTCGAGTCGCAGATGAGCGGCTACGAGAAGAAGACGCCCGACGGCGCGCTCGTCCTGCGCCTCGGCGAATGGGGCCTGCACCGCGATGTCGTGGCGATGTTCGAGCGCAAGAAGCAGCGCGTCATGCTCATCGCGGGCGAGAACCCGCGCGCCGAATGGGCTGTACCGCCGGCGTGCGAGCAGCGCGTCGATTTCGGCGCAGCCTTCGGCGATGCGTGCGTTTGGATCGTTGGCTATCCCATCCCGATCCTGCCCCCGAGCGGCGTCATGCAGGTCGCCGCATACGAGACCGTGAACGCCGAAGTCCACGAACGCCACGCGCCATGAAAAGGAGCGGGGTTCTCCCGCTGACCCTTTCCCTTTCTAAAAACCATGCGCGCACTCATCGCTCTATTTCTCTTGTTCAAGGTGGTCGCCGCCGCCGAATCGGTGCGCCTGGCGAGTGCTGGGCGCGCGCTGTTCCCCATCGTCATTGGCGAAAAGGCGTCGGATTCCGCCAAGGCGAGCGCGGCGGAACTGGCCGGG
>Ga0105048_10012533_pt1 | contig 13289 bp, 9 predicted proteins | sample MAT05_FD_78382 | JGI IMG/M metagenome (GOLD analysis project Ga0105048, IMG submission 78382) | Freshwater microbial communities from Lake Fryxell liftoff mats and glacier meltwater in Antarctica - MAT-05 | ecosystem: Environmental > Aquatic > Freshwater > Ice > Liftoff microbial mat | place...
CATGTCGGCGCGAGTGAGCATCTCCGGCGACTGGCGGATGGCATGCGAGGCATAGCTCATCCAGTCGCGCATGGTCTGCCAGTAGGCGGCGTTCGCGCCTTCGTAGTCGATGAGGTCCTGCTCGCGGGGTTGCACGATCTGCATGCGGGCAATGTACGCGCGTTTTTCGCCCGGCCGGACAGCGGGGCGGGTTTCCTACAAACTGCTGCGGTAGGCGGTTGAAAGCTCGCGCGAAGTTCTTTGGCGGCCCCACGGATTGGGGAGGGGCTTCCCCGCATTTCGGGCTTTGGTGAGCACGGCTCGTCCTTCGACGGGCGGCCCTTCGGGCCTGCTCAGGATGAGGCCTATTGGGCGGCGGCGCCTTTGAATCAGAGGCGCAATGGTAGCGCCTCATCCTGAGCAGTGAGCGCGGCGAACGGCCGTCGAAGGATAGGGGCGCGGGCTCGGGGTGTTCGCTGCTGCGCATCGACTGCCGGGCAGGCGCCCGGCGGTCCTAGAGCACCCTGCCCGGATTCATTCGGCCTTCGGGGTCCAGGGCGTGTTTGACGGCGCGCATCATGTCCATTTCGACGGGGGATTTGCGCCAGGCGAGTTCGTCGCGCTTGAGGCGGCCGATGCCGTGTTCGGCGGAGATGGAGCCGTTGAGGCTGGCGATCAGGTCGTGCACGGCTTTTGACAGTGGCAGGCCATCCTGTTCGACGAAGCGATCCGGGTCTGCGCCGGGCGGCGGGGTGATGTTGAAGTGGATGTTGCCATCGCCGACATGACCGAATGCGATCACGTCTGCACCGGGGTTCATCGTGTGGGCGAGCGCGGCGCCACGTTGCATGAACTCGGCGACGCGCGAGACGGGCACGGAGACATCGTGTTTCAGGGCCTTGCCATGGGCGCGCTCGGCCACGGCGATGTTCTCGCGGATTTTCCAGACCAAGGCCTTCTGCGCTTCGGTTTCGCAGATCACGGCGTCGGCGACGATTTCTTTTTCGATCGCGTCGGCCAGAAGATTTTCGAGCAGGTCGCGTGCGCCCTCCTCGCGCGGCAGCGACAGCTCCATCAGCACGCGCCACGGCAGTTCGGTCGGCAACGGATCGCGCGTGTCGGGGATGTGCCTGAGCACGAGTTCGAGGCCGATCTTCGGTACGATCTCGAAGCCGGTGACGGCGCCGCCGCTGGCCTGTTTGGCGAGCATCAGAAGCTCGACCGCCTTGGCGGGCGAGGCCAACGTGACCCACGCGGTTTCCTTCACGGCGGGTTGCGGGAAGAGTTTGAGCGTTGCGGCCGTCACCACGCCGAGCGTGCCTTCGGCGCCGATGAAGAGGTGTTTGAGATCGTAGCCGGTGTTGTCCTTGCGCAGGCCGCGCAGGCCGTTCCAGATTTTTCCATCGGGCAGCACGGCTTCGATGCCAAGCACCAGATCGCGCATCATGCCATAGCGCAGGACCTGCACGCCGCCGGCGTTGGTGGAGATCAGGCCGCCGATCATGGCGACGCCCTGCGCGCCGAGCGAGAGCGGGAACAGGCGGTTGTTCTCTGCGGCGATCTCCTGTGCGCGTGTGAGGATGACGCCGGCTTCGAGCGTCATCGCGTCGTTGAGGACGTCGACCTCGCGGACCTTGTTCATGCGCTTGAGCGAGATCAGCACTTCGCCCTGCGGGACGGAGCCGTTGACCATGCCGGAATTGCCGCCCTGCGGATTCACGGCGAGGCCGTATTCGGCGCAGAGGGTCATCGCGGCGGAGACTTCCTCGGTGGAGGCGGGCTTCACCAGAACGGGCGTGGAGCCCTTCCAGCGGCCGCGCCAGTCGCTGATGTGGGGATCGATCTCGTGCGCGTCGGTGGAGACGCCTTTGGGGCCGAGCGCATCTATCAGCCGCGCGATGAATGCGGACATGCGGTCGCCGTGATCGTCAGCCATGGGGAGCATCCTTGCCTGACTCAGGATATAACCCGCTCCGGCCGCTGGGCCAAACGGCCGCGATCATTGCTGGTTTGGCGGCGCTTCGCGGATGATCCACATCTGTTCCGGCTTGCCGGCACAGACCGTGGTGCGCAGCACGTCGCGGCCGGCTTCGTTGACCACTTCGATGCAGTCGGCCAGTTCGTTGGCGATGCCGCCATCGGGAAACGGCACCCAGCGCTGGGCCGGCATATCGTAGCAATCGCCCAGGCTGAGCGCGCCGAAGGCATAGCCGCCGGAGAAGCAGCTGCTCTTGAGGCGCATCTGGCCGAGGTGTTTGGCGTCGAAGCTGATGATCTGGCCGTATTGTCCGGAGCAGGGATAGAGGCCGACGCCGGTGTCGTGGCCGATGCACATGCCGGGGCGGACGCTGGACTCGAGCGAGGCTTCGATGACGTTCCTGAAGTCGACGTATTTGATCTTCCACTGATGGGCCGAACCGACTTTCGGGCATTCGCCGGCGAAGATCGGCGTTCCGGAACGGCTGGCGGCGCCCATCACGGAGAGGCAGCGGCCGCCGGCGGTGCGTAGTTCGCGCTCTTCGTTCATTGTCCAGGTCTGAGCGGGGGAGCCGTCGCAATCTTCGAGAAAGACCGGCGGATAGTAGCCCGCGCCGCGCGGGACGAGGCATTTGTCGCCCTGGCGGATCGGCCCGCCTTCGGGGCCGGGCAGGATGAAGTTCTGATGGGCAACGCCCCTGCACGGCATGCTGATCGAGCTGCCGCCGGGCCCGCCCAGCGTGAGGCACATGCCGGGCAGACGATCGGGCTGGATGGTGAGGGGTCTTGGCGACGTCTGCGCCATAGCGGTCGCGGCGTGCATGACAGCCAGCAGCGCCAGACCGGCTATAATTTTCGCTATCCGCATCAATCGCCCCGTCGCGCCCACAGCATTGCACGGTGGCATGAGACCCTATCAACCCCCAACCCGGGATGAACAGCGCGGCCTTGACGCCACACCGGCTCAGCGTCCTACATCGGAAGCATAATCGGAGATCACGCCATGGCCTACACCCCGTTCGACCTCACCGGAAAAGTCGCACTTGTGACGGGCGGCAATCGCGGCATCGGGTTTGGGTTTGCCGAGGCGCTGGCGCAGGCGGGCGCCAGTGTGGCGATCTGGGGGTCGAACGAAAAGAACAATGCCGAGGCGGTGAAGAAGCTGGGCGGCAAGGCGAAGGCGTGGAGGGTGAACGTCGCCGATGAGACGCAGGTCGCGGATGCGATGCTGGACGTGGCGAAGCATTTCGGGCGGATCGACAGCGTGTTCGCCAATGCGGGGATTGGCGGCGGGGCGAAGTCGTTCGCGGAGTTTCCGACGGATGTTTATCGGCGCGTACTGTCGGTGAACCTTGATGGCGTGTTCTTCACGCTGCGCGAGGCGGCCAGGCACATGGTGGAGCGGGCCAAGGCGGGCGATCCGGGTGGGTCGCTGGTTGGTCTTGCTTCGCTGGCCGCCATCGAGGGCGCGGCGAAGAACGAGGCGTATGCGGCGACCAAGGGGGCGGTGGTGTCGATGATCAAGTCGATCGCGGTGGAGCATGCGCGCTATGGCATTCGCGCCAACTCCATCCTGCCCGGCTGGATCGCAACCGACATGACGCAGGGCGCGCAGGACAACGCTGCCTTTGCGGAAAAAGTCATTCCGCGCGTGCCGATGCGGCGCTGGGGCGAGCCGAAGGATTTCGGCGGCGTCGCGGTTTACCTGACGTCGGACGCTTCGAGCTATCACTCGGGCGATTCATTCGTGATCGATGGGGGCTATTCGATTTTCTAGCTCGATCCTAGAAGCTTGCCCTCACCCCTACGCGGAAGCTGCGGCCGGCTATGGGGGCGCGGTCTTTCAGGGGCGAGGCGTGGTAGCGGACTTCCTCGTCGGTGAGATTTGTGCCTTCGAGGATGAGGTCGATATCGGGCGCGACATTCCATGTCGTCCGCAGGTCGATCACGGTGTAGCCGTCGGTGGGGAGTTCGAAGGTCGCGACATCGTCCTGATCGGCGGCCCAGCGCGCTTCGAGGCGGGCGTTGACCAGCGAGGTTTCGGCTTCGAGCGCCAGCATCGCGGAGGTTGGCGGGATGCGCGGGAGGTCGCCGCCGTTGTCGAGTTCGCCGCGCACCACATCAACCGCGCCGTCGATCTTCCAGGCTGCGCCGAAACTGTCGCCGAGGTCGTAGGCGGCGGTCATCTCTGCGCCGTTGAAGGTGGCGTCGGCCTGTGTGGAGCGGAATTCCGGTAGGCCATCCTGATCGAGACCCGTGGGAGACAGGTAGATGAAGCGGTCGAAGGCGAAGCGATAGACGCTGGCGCCGATTTCGAGCGGGCCGGATTCCCAGCGGGCGCTGGCTTCCATGCTGACGCCGCGCTCGGTGTCGAGCGAGGCGTCGCCAATTTCGAATTGTTGCGTAGCGAGGTGGGGACCGTTGGCGAACAGCTCGACATCGGTGGGCGCGCGCTCGGTGCGGTTGATTGTGGCGCCGAGGAATAGGTTCTCGGTTACGTGGCCGTGCGCGCCGAACGAGGCGTTGAGTGTGTCGAACGAGAGCGAACCGGCGACGGCGTTGTCGACGCGTGCGCGATCAAAGCGCAGGCCGCCTTCGAGTCCCCACTCGTCCTGCTCCCAGGTTTCGAAGAGGAAGATGCCGGCCTGATCGGTGGTGGTGGGCGATATGAAGGCTTCATCGCCCTCGGCGCGGAAATCGCGGCGGGACGCCTGCCAGCCTATGCTGCCTTCCAAGCCCATGAATGCGGCGTGCTGGGCTTCGACGCGGGCTTCGTAGCCTTCGTTTGTGAAGACGGTGCCGGGGATGCCGGGGCCTTCGAATTCGGTGTGCTGGTAGTCGACGACTGACAGCGATCCTGTGAGGCGCTCGAAGGGGCCATTCGCAAAGCGCCAGCCGCCGCGCATGTCGATGCGCGTCTGTTCCATGTCGATGAAAGGCTGGTCGGGCGCATCGCCAACGGCGGCTATGCCGATCGCGAGGGGAGACAGGCCGGAGACGGAGACAGGCGCGGCTTCTTCTTCGTGCTCATGACCGCCGACAATGCCGTACTTGCTTTCTTGGCGCCGCACGGCGACGCCGATGAAGCCGTCATCACCGATGAGCGAGAGGCCGCCGCTGAGGGATTGGCTCTCGACGCCGGAGTTCACGAGCGTGCCATCGACTTCCTCGTGGTCCTCGTGCTCCTCCCCTTCTGCAGCGCGCAGGCGCGCGGATTCGGCAAGGCCCGGGATCTTGACGTCGCTACTTGTGCGGCCGGTCCATGAGAGGACGCCGACGAGCGGGCCCGACGCGCCTGTGACGCGTGCGGCGGCGGTCTTGCCCTCGTCCGCGCTGGAGTAACCGGCATAGCCGGTGGCGCTGAACGGGTTGTCGGGGGTTTCCTCAACAATCAGGCCGTCGATGACGTTGACCACGCCGCCGGCCGCGCCGCCGCCATAGGCAAGCGTTGCGGGGCCACGCAGGATCTCGATGCGCTGGGCGCCGAGGGGATCGCCGGTGACGGCATGGTCTGGGCTGGCAGCCGAGGCATCGATCACGCCGATGCCGTTGGTGAGCACCTGCACGCGTTCTGCGCCGAGGCCGCGGATGACGGGGCGGCTGGCGCCAGGGCCGAAGGCAGTGGAGGAGATGCCGGGGAGGCCCTGCAGCGTGTCGCCCAGGCCGCCGGAGAGGCGCTGAGTAATGTCGTCCTCGCCGAGGACGGTGGTGGACGCGATCAACTCGTCGCTGACACGCGCGGGGCCGATGCCGGTGACGACGACGATATCGCGATCCGGATCGGTTTCAGTGGCGGGATCTTCGGAAACGGTGGCGGGCTTCGGCGGCTGGGACAAGGCGGGCTGCGCTATGAGGGCCGCTGCGGCGACGCCGAACACGAGCTTCTGGCCAAAACGCGTTGATACCGACATCGCATCCTCCGAGTGTTATAATATAACGCTACAATATACTGTAACACTCAACAAGAGGATTTTTTGGACGCGTGCGCCACCGCGTCCCGGGGCATGGCCCTGCCCCCGGCGGGATTTTGCAGATACGGTCGCCCCGGTTCGTGAGGGTTTCACTTGATCAAGCAACTCCCCAATGCGCTGACGCTTTTGCGCCTCGTGCTCGCGCCGCTGGTCGCGTTCGCGGTGTGGCAGTCTTACGCGATCCCCGCGGCGGCGGCGAATGCGCCCGAGGCGTTCGTGCCGCTGAAGGCGGATGCGCAGGGTTGGGCGCTGGCGGCGGCGTTGATGTTCGTGCTCGCGGCGTTGACCGACCTGTTCGACGGGATGGCGGCGCGGGCGTTCGATGCGCATTCGAAGTTCGGCCGGATCATCGACCCAATCGCAGACAAGGCGCTGGTGGGCCTGCCGCTGATCGTGCTGTCGATCATTGCGCTGATGCAGGCGTGGCCGCTGGCGATCGTGATTGCGATTGCGTCCGCCGTGATTGTTGGCCGCGACGTGTTCATCACCTGGCTGCGATTTGCGGCGCCCGATGGCGAGGGCGTGCGCGTGTCTCAACTCGCGAAATGGAAAACGGCGCTGGAGCTTGTGGCGGTGGGGATTCCTATCCTGATTTCGGCGGCGCCTTCGGTGGTGGTCGCATTAGGCGCCGGCGATGGCTTTGCGATCTCGGACACGCTGACGATGGGATGGATCGTCGTGCTCGCCACGGCGGCGGCGCTGTCGGCCTATACGGCGACGCAGTACCTGATCGCGCGTTCCTGATTTCGGCTGGCTGCAGAATGCGATGGGCCGCGCCTGTGGGGGAACAGGCGCGGCCACTTCACAATGAGCGGCGCGGGAGGGGACGTCGCGACGCTCACATTGGCGACTGGGAAGGCAGGAGAAGCAGCAGCCCGTCGCTCATGTGCTACTAGCACAGGTTTGGCTGAACGACTGGTTAACGCCAGAGGCCTTTCTCTAAACACTCGTGAGGAGCGTCCGACGCGGTTTTAGCGCGGTCAGTCCTTCCTGCGCCTGGCTTCCAGTTCGCGCTCCTGCGCCTGAAGACGCTCGCGCATGGAGAGCTTGGCGTCGTCGACGCGCTTTTCGAGATCCTGCCGGAGTTCCTGACCGAGCGCCTTCATGGCGGCGGCGACATCGCGCTCGCCGTTACGCTGGGCGTCGGCGACGGCTTCGGACGTCGAGCCTTCGAGGTTGGCGTTGCTGAGCTTCTCGAGTTCGCCGATGACCCAGAGGTCTTCGTGCCACACGTGCTTGTCCAGCAGCGCATAGGGGATGTGGAGGTAGCCGCGGTCTCCATATCGGTCGCCCCAGCTGTTCTTCACGAGCCAGGTGCGCGCGTCGTCGTCGTAGCCCACGGCCAGCATGATGTGCGCGACGGGCGGGCCGCCATCGATGGCGCCGACATCGGGCATGCGACCGTCGGCGGCGGCGGCGTCAAAATAGCCTTTGCCGATATTGCATCCGAACATGACGGGCAGTCCGCTGTTGATCGTGACCTTGGCCTCTTCGGCGGAGCCAAGGCGGGCGTACTGGATCGCGTCGAAACCTTGTGCTTTGTCGTACGCCTGTCTGGGTGGCTCGCGCGTTGCGTTGGCGGTGATGTAGGGCCAGTCCCGTTCGGGGCAGACGCCCCACGCCATGACGCCGGCCGTGACGTGGCAGATCATGAGGCCGCCATTAGTGTTGGTGTGGCGGCCCGAGATGCGGCGCGAGTTGAAGTAGACGAACAATGGCGAGCGCCGTTCCAGCCGCTCGCCCTTCTTCACAACCAGATGTTCGAGAGCGCTGACGCCGGCGCAAGCGGCGCAGCTGCCGATATCCTGCTGGTCGACTATGGGGGAGGAGTAGCGGCGCAGGTCGACCTTGCGATCTCGCCCCGCGCCGCGGAATGACAGTGTCGGCGCGCGCGCAGGCGCTACGCCGCGGAGTGCACCATAGTTGTATGCGCCGGTGCGTTCGTCGAAGATCGGCATAGCAGTCTCCCCGGTCTACGCCTGCTTTGTGGCTATGCTGCCGGCGTCAGTCCTTCTTGCGCTTGGCTTCCAGTTCGCGCTCCTGCGCCTGGAGGCGTTCGCGCATGGAGAGCTTCGCGTCGTCGACGCGCTTGTCGAGCTCATCACGGATTTCCTCACCGAGCTTCTTCATGGCTTCGTTGACCTGCGTGACCGCGTTCTGCTGCGTGTCCTGCACGGCCTGCTCGACGCTGGGGCCGATGAGCCTTGCGCGGTCCATCTTCTCGAGGGCGCCGATGGCCCAGAGTTCGTCGTTCCAGGTGTATTTGGCCGCGAGATCGTAGGGGATGCGGCAGAAGCCACGCTCGCCCCAGGCCGCGCCCCAGCTGTTCTGGGCGAGCCAGGTCTTTGTCGTGTCGTCATAGCCGACGACCAGCATGGTGTGACCGTCCATCGGGAGGTGGTCGTAGGCGCCGACATTGGGAAGCTGGCCCGTGGAAGCGGCGGCATCGTAGTAGGCGCCGGGAATGTCGAGGCCGAACAGGACCGGGACGCCTTCGCTGAGGGAGACCTTTGCTTCGTCGGGCGAGGCCAGGCGCGCGTACTGGACCGCATCGAAGCGCTGGGATTCGCGTTGCGCATGGGCGGGCGGCTCGTCGTCCCATTTGTCGAGCTTGTAGGGCCAGTCGCGGTCCTCGCAGACGCCGTAGGCCATGACGGCCGCGGTTGCGTGATGGCAGAGGAGACCGACCTTCTTCCGCTCATTGCCGGCGAGCTTGCGGGCGTGCCAGTAGACGTAGAGCACCGAGAGATCGACGGGGGGCTTGCCGCTCTTAATCGTCAGAAATTCGAGGGCGCTGACCACCGCGCAAGCGTTGCAGGAGGGGAGCGTCTGCTGGTTCTCGACCGGCGGGCTGAAGCGGCGGAGGTCGACGCTGGTCTCGCGGCCGCGGGCGGAGAATTCCAGGCGCGGGGCGAGGACGCTTGATCCACTGCGCAGCGCGCCGAAGCGGCTGGAGCCGTCCTGTGATTTCTTGCCGCCGAACATTGTGCGTCCCTCCCCAGCAACGCGCCCCGAACGACCGGGGCGTCAGAAACACTGCATGTCTGTCGTGTGGTTCACATGGAACCGGACCATCTGGCCGTTGAGCTGGCCGTAGGCGTCCACGTCGGGATAATCCACGTGGCAGATATCGGCCCACTGCGCGACGCCCTGAACGAGGGCGCCCTGCTGGTCGTTGCCGATGATGTAGGTGAGCACCGTGCCGGCGAACTCGCCGTAGAAGCCCTGCCCTGCAAATCCGCCGCCGGTGACGCTGCCTTCGACTTCGCCGGCGGAGGAGACGTTCACTTCGATGCGGTTGCCCTTGGTGTCCAGCCATGTGCCGGACAGCACGCCATAGCGCGAGACGTCCGGCGGCGGGTTCGGCGCGGGCTGTTGCGGCTGCGGAGGCGGGGTGTTTTTGGGCGGGATGTAGGCGGGCTGGTTGAAGGTGGGCGGATCGTCGTCGGTGGCGCCTGAGTCGAAATTGGCGGTGTTATAGTCGGGTGCCAGATCGTCTGGCTCCATCATCGATGCGACGGCGCCGCCGATGAGCACGACCGCGATGCCGCCGATGATCGCCATCTTCGCGGGCGTCATGTTGCTGAAGAAGGCGCCGAAGGGATTGGCGCCCGGCGGCTTTGGCGCAAGCTGCGGCGATGGACCGGGATACGGCGCGGGGCCTGGCTGGGGCCTGGGCGCGTGCTGGAAGACGGGGGCCGGCTGCGGCGCTTGTCCTGCGAGGGCGGCTTCGAGTTCGACGCGGTATTGCTGCGCGCTCTGCGGGCGCTGACGCGGATTGTTGGAGAGGCCGCGCTCGATCAGCTTGTCGATTGCGGGCGGAACATCGCTGCGTCCGCCGCTGGGCGGCTGCCAGTGGCCTTTCGGCACGACGCCGATGAGGAGTTCGTAGAACATTACCGACAGCGAGTAGAAATCCGCCGAGGCCTGGGCCGCTTCGGGGGCGGTGACCTGTTCGGGCGACATGTATTCCAGCGTTCCGAGACTGGTGGAGCCGGTTTCGGACATGCCGCCTGCGCGGGCGATGCCGAAGTCGAGGATCTTGAGGCGCACGCCAGCGTCGGATGGCTCGCTCAGCAGGACGATGTTTTCGGGCTTGAGATCGCGGTGGATCACGCTCTGCCCGTGGGCGGCTTCAAGGCCGGCCAGAACCTCGCGCATGACGTTTGCAGCTGTCGCCATGCTGGCTTCGGAGCCCTGGCGCATCTGTTTCTGCATCCAGGCGCGAAGGCTGCCGCCTTCGAGCAACTCCATCGTGAGGAAGGGCAGCCCCTTCACCTCGCCGACATCGTAGACGGCGACGACGTTGTTGTGTCGGATATCGCGGGCGAGCACGCCTTCGCGCACGAGACGCTTCACGGCGTCCTTGCCGGCGAGGCGATCGCCACGGATCAGCTTCAGCGCGACATCGCGATCCGTGACGGGATCGTGCACGCGGTAGACGACGCCCATGCCGCCACGGCCCATCTCCGCGACGATGCGGTAGCGATCAGCAAAGATATCGCCGGGGTTGAGATCAAAGGCCGTCCTGTTGCCGGGATCGGGCCTTGTCTGTTCGAGCGATGGGTCGATGGTGTGGAGGCCAGCAAGACCGGTCTCTTCGGGTCGGGTCAGCGGCTTGCCGCAGGCTTCGCAGAAACGCGCCGCATCAATGTTGTTTGCGCCGCAGTTTCCGCAAGCGATCATCGCGCGTTCCCTTGCATCGGGCCGGGATCGAGCGGATCCGGTCCGAACTGATTTGGACCGGGCGTGCCCCGGCTCGACAACAGCTGACCGGCCAGCGCGAACGCCTTACCGACATCGGCCTTGTGGCCGAGATCGTGAATGCGACGCGCAGAGACGGCCACCATTGGAGCGATCATAGCCACAAGGAGGATAGCAGAGAAGGTGGGAACGAATTCGCCAGTGTAGCTTTCGAGCGCAAGGTCCGCATCGAAGATGATCCCGCCGAAGATCAGGATGACGGCGCCGACATTGACGGCCCAGTACTCGGCAACCGAGGCGCGTCCGGCTCCGCTGGCGTATTTGCGCGAGACTGCATCGAAGAACAGCTTGAAGACATTCTGGCTGGCGCCGCCGGGCGCCGGCCTGGCGGGCGGGTGGTTTGGTTGCGGCTGGTGCGGCGTTGGCGCGGGACCGGCTGCGGGCCTGATGTCGACGCCGATGGGACGGAACAGCGTGTCGTTGAGCTTCTGCAGCCAGGGCGGAACGGCGGTCTGACCGTAGGTGGAGTTCATCGCGTCAGCGAGGGCGCGGCTGTATTCGGCGACGCTTTGCGGGCGCTGGCGCGGATTGTTGGAGAGGCCGCGCTCGATGAGCTTGTCGATCGCGGGCGGGACATCGCTGCGGCCGCCGCTGGGCGGCTGCCAGTGGCCCTGGGGCACGACGCCGACGAGCAGTTCGTAGAACATGATCGATAGCGAGTAGAGATCGGCGGAGGGAAGCGCGGCGTCGGGGGCCGTGATCTGCTCGGGCGCCATGTAGCCGCGCGTGCCAAGGCTGGTGGCGCCGGTGTCGCCTGCCCCGGCGGCTCGCGCCACGCCGAAGTCCAGGATCTTGAGCGAGACGCCGCGCTCGCTGGGTTCACCCAGCAGCATGACGTTTTCCGGCTTCAGGTCGCGGTGGACGACACCTGCCTTGTGGGCGGCTTCGAGGCCCGAGAGGATTTCCGCGATAATGTTGCTTGCGGCCATCATCGAGCAATCCTGCGACGAGGCCAGCCGCTTCCGGTTCCACGCGCGCATGCTCTGCCCGTTGAGGAATTCCATCGACATGTAGGGATCGCCGCCGACTTCGCCGACGTCATAGACCGCGACGACGTTGGGATGGCGGATGTCGCGCGAGGTGACGCCTTCGCGGATGAGGCGGCTGACGGCGTCCTTGCCGGCGAGGCGGTCGGCACGGATGAGCTTGAGGGCCACGTCCTTTTCGGCAAGCTTGTCGGTGGCGCGGTAGACGACGCCCATGCCGCCTTCGCCGATCACCTTCTTCACTTCGTAGCGGCCGGCGAATGTGTCGCCCGGCGCCAGCGTGCGTTGGGATGAGGCAGTCTTGGGCGACCTGGTGTCCATGCCATCAATCGTGTGCAGGGCCGACAGATCGGGACCGGGCGAGGCATCTTCCTGCGGCGCTGGCATTGACGCCGGCGCCTGCTCGACGAGGCTTTTGCCCAGCTGGCGCAGGGCCTGGCCGCACTCTCCGCAGAAACGCGCATCGGCGCTGACGGCGCTTCCGCAGTTGGGGCAGTTCATCGCGGCGTTCCTTCCGGAAGAGCGGGGACGCGGGTGATGGTGATTTCCTCGATGTGACCGTAGTTGGCCCGCATCCTAACCTGAAGGGCCAGCGCGTCCGGGTATTTCGGCAGGATTCGGATCACGTCACCATTTCCGATCACGGCCAGCGCATCATCTGCGCCGTGCTTGTTCTCGCCGATGATGACGCCGGCCTGGCCGGTGACGCGCGCGCAGAGGCAGCCGCCCTGGATGAAGAGCTCAAGGTGACGGCGCGAGATTGCCTGGCTCAATTGTTCGTCGACGACGCCGTTGGAGTCGAGCGTCAGGAGCTGGACGAAGTTGTCACCGCCAGCGCGGGTGCTCTTGCCGCGGCCCATGGCGATCATGCTGTCACGCGTGGTGATGGTGCCCGGCGAGGGCTCGTCGGCGCCGAAGCCCTTCCAGACGAAACGTGCGCCGCGGTTGACGACGGAGCCCTTGAGCGGGCCATCGGTGTAGCCGCGCACGCCCTGTGCGGCTTCGAAATTGTCGGCGCGCTGAAGGCCGAGTTCTGCGGCCTGACCGCCGATGGCGGCCTTGCGCGTTTCGCCCTGTGTCTCAAGGCGGATTGGCGCATAGACAGTGTCGCTGCCGGCGCCGACGCCGGAGGCGTTGATCGTCTGGTTGATGACGAGGCTGCCGCCCTGCTCCACTTCAAGGCTGAGCGAGGACGTAAAGGCGAAGCGTTCCTCGCGCATGAAGTAGTTGGTGGCGGCGGCGAAAGTGATCTCGATGCCGTGGCGGCCCTGACGCTCCATCGCGCCGGTCTGCACGTTGAGGCGGTTGGAGCCGCCGGCGTCGAGGCGCTTCCAGGGAAGCTCGATCCTGCGACGGGGGGATTCGCCCTCACGGACCCATACGTCGGTGATGAACAGCGGGCGACCGATACCCGAGGCGTTGTAGAACACCAGCGGCAGGACGAGCACGCCGCCGGTCTTCACCTCAGTGACGGCGTCCTTGTCGAGATAGAGTTGCGGACGGACGCAGACATTGCAGCAGCCATCGTCACCGACGAGACCCCCGCATTCCTCGAACGCCATGCAGCGCATCAGCGGCTTGCCGCATTCGCCGCAAAAGACGGCATCTGCGG
>Ga0105048_10012536_pt1 | contig 13289 bp, 13 predicted proteins | sample MAT05_FD_78382 | JGI IMG/M metagenome (GOLD analysis project Ga0105048, IMG submission 78382) | Freshwater microbial communities from Lake Fryxell liftoff mats and glacier meltwater in Antarctica - MAT-05 | ecosystem: Environmental > Aquatic > Freshwater > Ice > Liftoff microbial mat | place...
CCCGCAATCGAATTTCCAATGAAGGGAATTCAGATACCAATTGATCGAGTACTGGGGCCACGGTCTGATTGCTCTCGGCCGCCCCTACCTGCTACCGGGAATAGGTGCTTTCGGGGATCGTGATCGTCGCCATCGTTTTCTCCGCGAGTGATGCAGTTATAATTCTACCGCTCCCGGCTCACATACAACATCCCGCATGAACCATGTCATCTTCATGCTGCTCGCGGCCGGTGCGGGCGGCTGCATCGCGCTGCAAGCTTCGGCGAATAGCAAGTTCCGGCAGAACATCGGCGAGCCGCTCTGGGTCGCGTTCTTTTCCATCTGCGGTACGATCCTCTCCGCCAGTCTCGTTCTTCTGATCCTCCGGCCGCCCGCACCGACTTGGGACTCGATTCGCGCCACGCAATGGTGGAACTGGATCGGCGGGCCGCTCGGCGCGCTCATCGTCCTCGCCGGGGCGACGCTCGTCCGCGAACTCGGCGCCGCGGCATTCATCGCGCTCGTCGTCGGCGGGCAACTCGTCTGCTCGCTGCTGCTCGATCACTTCGCCCTGATGGGCCTCGAAGAAAAGTCGATCTCCCCCGGCAAAGTCGCGGGGGCTTTGCTCGTTATCGGCGGTGTGCTGTGCATCAAGTTTCTGTGATTGTCGTCGGCGCCGGCCTCGCCGGGACGACCCTCGCTTGGCAACTCCATCGCCGCGGCCTGAGTTTCGCTCTGATCGACAAAGCCGAGGCGGTCACGTCGTCCCGTATAGCGGCGGGGCTGATGACGCCGATCACGGGGAAGCGCCTAACGAAAACTCGGCGACACGACGAACTCTTCCCGGTGGCCGTGGAGTTTTACCGCAGCGTCGAAGCCGCGACGGGCTCGCGATTTTTCCAGCCGCGATCGATCGTGCGCATCTTTCAAAATGACAAGGAACGGGGGACTTTCGTGATCCGCCGGGCCGAGTTCGGCGAACTCGTGCGCGAACCCGATCCACCGCTGAACCCGATTTGGTTCCCGACTACCGACGGTTTCGAAATGCCAACGGCGGCGCAACTCGATGTGCCGGGGTACCTCAATGCGTCGCGGGCGTTCTTCGGGGATCGATTCGTCGAAGCGGATGTCGCACCGGGTGACATCGCGGTGTCAGCGGATGGCGTGGCGATCCCGAGGTTGGAGCTGAATGCGAAGTATTTGATCTTCTGCCAAGGCTTTGCCGCGAGTCGCAATCCGCTGACGGCCGAGCTGCCGTTCCGCGCCGCCAAGGGAGAAATCCTGACGGTGCGCATCGATGGGTTCGACGAGACCCGCGTTGTCAACACCGGCCATTGGCTCGCACCGGGCGCGCCGGGGATGCGGCGATTCGGCGCTACATATTCTTGGCATGACCTCACGAATGCGACGACGGCGGAAGCGAGAACCGAATTGGAAGCCGCGCTACTGGCGATGTTGACTCAACCATTCGAGGTCGTCGATCAGCAGGCCGCCGTGCGACCGATCCTCGCGGGGCAGAAGCCGATGCTGGGATTCCTGCCGGGGTCCCCGGTGGGTTACTTCAACGGCCTCGGTTCCAAGGGTTCGCTACTCGCGCCGTATTTCGCGGGGCAGTTGGCGCAGTCCATTTAAGAGCAACAACGATTTTCGGAGGTTTTTCGTAGGTCACGCTGTGCGTGACGCAGCTCCGCATCCGGCACGGGTCTGGCGTCACGCACAGAGTGACCTACGAAACGGCACATCGCAAAGAAACTCCAAGAATCGTCGCTACACCCCCACCGTGGTGAGCTTGAAAGAAGTACGCTTCGAAGTTAAGCTTGCAATTCCACCAACGATTGGAGCCGATGATGCCACGGACGACTTTGCTAGTTGCGATGATACTCTGCGTTTGTTCGCAGTCCGCTTCGGCGCAAGCTCCTGATCAAAAAGTGCCCACGGATCGGGACGTGCTCGGTCGATTGGATCAAGTGGAGCGCCCAAATATCTGGGTGCCTTTTAAAGACGAAATCTTGATCGTGAAAGAACCCCTCGGCAACGGATGTTGGAACTGCACCGTGTACGCCAAAGAAACGATCCAGCTTTGGGGCATGGACTTGGGGCCGGTCAACACCGTGAAGGTCGTCAAGATCTCGCCGGGGTCTTGAACCTACCCATGCATCTCAGTGTGACCGAAATCGTCCACGACCTCGTCCGGCCACACGTGCAACCGGGCGACACCGCCCTCGACGGCACCGCCGGAAACGGGCACGATACGCTCTTCTTAGCGCAGTGCGTCGGGCCGAAGGGACGGGTGTTCGCCTGGGATATTCAGCCGCTGGCCGTCGCGCGCACGGCGGCGCTGTTGGAGAAGCACGGCGTGACGTGGGTCGAGTTGATCTCAGGGGATCACGCGGAACTGGAAAAACGTCCGGACTGCGCTTTCGCTGCCGCTATCTTCAACCTTGGCTATCTCCCGGCTAGCGATCGCACCGTCGTTACGTCACTCGTCAGCAGCACGCGGGCCATTCGCGCCGCCATCGCACGGCTCGCGCCCGGCGGCATTGTCACGGTGTTGGCCTACACCGGCCATGCCGGTGGCGCCGAGGAAGCCGGAGCGATCCACGACTTGATGCGCGCGACCGACTACCGATTCGATGAAGTCGCCTTCCCCGGCGGACGAACCGCACCGCCGCGTTTGCTCATGTTACAACGGCCGAAGGCGAGTTCGCTACAACAGCATCCCGTCTCCCTTTCGGAGTAGTGCTATGATCCGCTTGCTCAGTTTGCTGGTAGTCTCCGCGCTGGTCGGTTTCGTGTCCGCCGAGGACAAGCCCAAGAAGCGCGGCGTCGTCGAAACGATACCGGTCGTCAAAGCCGATAAGCTCGACGTGAGGTTCGGCAAATGGAGCGAGCCGGCCGAAGTGAAGACCGAAGCCGAAATGAAGAAGCTCATCGCCGACGAGGCCACGCAAAAGCGGCTCGCCAAGGAGATCGACTTCGAAACGCACGTGCTGCTCGTCTTCGCTTGGCAGGGCAGCGGCGGCGACAAACTCGATTTCGCGATTCTCGAAAGCTTCCCGGAACAGGTGAAGATCAACCTGAAACCGGGCGCAACCGACGATCTACGCAAGCACATCCAACTCGTCGCCGTGAAGAAAGAATGCCGTTGGTCGGCGAAGTGACGGGGTTCACTCGGCTGCGACTTCCCCGCCGTCGCGGGTGACCATCGCCCAGAATGTACTTTCCTGGACCGATGGCCGGATCATGCGGACGCTGCCGTCCATCATCGATACGAGCAGGCCGGATCGGTGCAGTGCTTGCAAGCGATCCTGCTTGGCCATCGCGGGATCGGGCAATATGTCGAATGTCACACCGGGGACAGACGCAGTTGATAAGGGTGGCGAGCCCGATGTGATCGGCACGACATCTTTGAAGCCGGGATCGGCAAAAGTCGCGCGGCGCGAACCGCCGATCAGACCGAAGGCCGGACCATTCCAAGTATAGCTGTCGTACAAGCTGTATTGATTGGGATCGGGCTTATAGGCGATAAGAGCGTATCGTTCAGCGATGCATATTGTGTTCGAGAGACCGTCCGGAAACGAAGCCCGCAAGTTTGGAATGCCAATGAACGAATGCATGTTGACAGAGTAACTACTCACATACGTCGCCAGATGCGATTGGATATCGGCTCGCAGCAACGGAATCGTCGGATCGGCGGGGCTGAGAAACTTTTTTCTCCATCGCCAAGTCGATCTCGGGTTTTCGGCTCGAAGTCTAGCAATTTCATCGTCGGATATTTCATCTTCAATGAACACACGCAGATAAGGAAATGGAGGAGTTCCGGTATTCGGGCCCATCCAAGCCGACGGATCGCGCGATGGTGGAAGGCGATCCTCGTTCGCGGCGCAATAACTGTGTAGGCCCAACGTAATCTGTCGCAATTGATTGGCTGATTGCAGTCGGGTCGCAGCTTGACGCACCCTTTGGACAGCGGGTAACATTAGGCCGATCAGTATTGCGATTATCGCGATTGCGACGAGCAATTCAATTAGTGAAATCCCTTCGCGTTTCATTGTCGTAAACATCGAGAATCCTTTCCACTCTTTGTGCTGCAATGATTTACGGAAGGAAATTGACTACGACTGCCGACCGGACAATAACTGGAACTGGATTGCCCGGCCTGGTCACGTACAAATGGGCGATGCAGGTCCATTTGTTCGGGGCGCCTTAAGCGTTGTTGATGTCCGCATTCCACTTGTTGGTACTATAAATACCCACTGCGGGAACGCCGTCCGTCGAATCGGCGACCCACGTGAGGTTGCCGTTCGCTTCCTGTCTGTACCACTTGACGATCACTTTATCGACCACTTGGTTGCCGACGACGGTGTAGGTCCCATCGGCGAACACACTGACTTGTCCGGCCGGCACGCCACCTTGTACAGGATCCTTTTTCGGAACGACCGTAAGTGTCTGTGCCTGTGCGGAGCCAACAAAAAAGCCCCCGAAGCAGATCGTCGCCGCCAGCATCAATGCTCTCATACCAAACTCCCATGTGAGAAGAAAGCGGAAAAAACCCGGACGGCATGATCGTAACCGGGTAGGGGGGGGGTAAGTCAAGTGCCAAAAGCGAAAGAATCGACAAAATCGCTAATCCCGCGACAGCCTGCTAAAAGGCGACTAAAACAGTGGTTTCTGTAGTACCGGAGTCCGCACCATGACCCGATATCGCATCGCCGCCGCGAGTCTGCTCGCGTTCGCTTTCGCCGCCAGCGCTTCGGCCGAGGACAAGAAGTTGAAGTATCCCGAGACGAAGAAGGTCGATCAAGTCGATGACTACCACGGCACGAAAGTGCCCGACCCGTACCGTTGGCTCGAAGACGACGTGCGGAAGTCGACCGAAGTCGCGGCCTGGGTCGAAGCCCAGAACAAGGTCACGCAGGAATATCTCGCCGGCATCCCGCAGCGCGACGCCATCAAGAAGCGCATCACCGACCTCTACAACTACGAGAAGATCTCCGCCCCCTCCAAACTCGGCGGCGGCAAATATTACTTCAGCAAGAACGACGGCCTACAAAATCAAAGCGTGCTGTACATCCAAGATGCGCTCGACGCCGAACCCAAGCTGCTGCTCGACCCGAACGCGTTGTCCAAGGACGGCACCGTGGCCCTCGCCGGGTTCGTGCCATCCGAGTGCGGCAAGTACGGCGCCTATGGACTGGCCGAAGCGGGCAGCGACTGGAACACGTGGAAGGTGCTCGACCTCAATACCGGCAAGACGCTCGGCGACGAACTCAAGTGGGTGAAGTTCAGCGGCGCCTCGTGGACGGCCGATAGCCGGGGCTTCTTCTACAGCCGCTTCGCGGAGCCGACCGGCGATGCCAAGTTCCAGGCGACCAACGAGAACCAGAAGCTCTACTATCACCGCTTGGGCACTCCCCAGTCCGAAGATGTGCTCGTCTACGAACGGCCCGATCACCCCGAGTGGACGATCTCCGGCGATGTCACCGAAGACGGCCGCTATTTGGTCGTCAGTATTGGCGACGGCACCACCAGCCGGCGGAACCGCGTCGCCGTGAAGGATCTCAACGAACCGTACGGGCTGGTAACCGATCTCGTCGCCAACCACGACAACAAGTTCAACCTCGTCGGCAACGACGGGCCGGTGTTCTACTTCCTCACCGAGACCGGCTCGCCCAAAGGATCTGTCATCGCCATCGACATCCGCAAGCCGGCCAAGGAGAATTGGAAAACGGTCGTGGCCGAAGCCAAAGAGACGCTCGGCGGCGTCAGCTTCCTGTCCGGGACGTTCGTGTGTAACTACATGCGGGATGCCCGCAGCGTCGTGAAGGTCTTCGCCACCGACGGCAAACACATCCGGGATGTCGAACTGCCCGGCATCGGCACGGCCAGCGGCTTCGGCGGGAAACGCACCGACACCGAAACCTTCTACACCTACAGCAGTTTCAACACGCCCGCCGCGACCTACCGGTACAACGTCATCACCGGCGAGAGCAAACTATTCCGCCAATCGAAAGTGAAGTTCGACCCGGCCGAGTACGAAGTGAAGCAGTACTTTTACCCGAGCAAAGACGGCACGAAGATCCCGATGTTCGTCGCCCACAAGAAGGGTTTGAAACTCGACGGCAAGAACCCGACGCTGCTCTACGGCTACGGCGGCTTCAATATTTCGTTGACGCCCGGCTTCAGCGTCAGCCGGATTCAGTGGATGGAAATGGGCGGCGTCCTCGCGGTGGCCAACCTCCGCGGCGGCGGCGAGTATGGCGAAGCTTGGCACAAAGCCGGCACGAAGTTGCAGAAGCAAAACGTCTTCGACGATTTCATCGCCGCGGCGGAGTTCTTGATCGCCGAGAAATACACCTCGGCGAAGAAAATCGGCATCCAAGGCGGTAGCAACGGTGGACTGCTCGTCGGGGCTTGCATGGCCCAGCGCCCCGAGCTGTTCGGCGCATGCCTTCCGGCCGTCGGCGTCATGGATATGCTGCGATTTCAACGCTTCACCGCCGGGCGATTCTGGGTCGACGACTACGGCGACAGCGCCAACAAAGACGACTTCGCCGCGCAGTTCAAGTACAGCCCGTACCACAACCTGAAACCGGGTACGGCCTACCCGCCGACGCTGGTGACGACCGCCGATACCGACGACCGCGTCGTGCCGGGGCACAGCTTCAAGTTCACGGCGATGCTGCAGGAATGCCACAGCGGCCCGAACCCGGTGCTGGCCCGCATCGAAACGAAAGCCGGCCACGGAGCCGGGAAGCCGACGACGAAGATCATCGAGGAAGCCGCCGACTTGTGGGCCTTCTTGGTGAAGAATCTGGACTTCGAACCGACGATCCCGAAGTGATGGTCGGCGCGATATCATCACCGGATTTCAATTGCGATCCGGTGCTTCTTCCTGCGATACTTTCTTCACCGATCACCTTCCCTGAGTGCTTCTCCATGACGCTCCGCCGCTTGGCCCTGTTCGCTCTGGTGTCGTGTTCCACCTTCGGTTTTGCGAGGGCCGCCGATTGGGCGCGGCTGCGCGGGCCCAACGGCACGGGTGTCGTCTCCGAAGCTACGCCCGTGAAGTTCACCGCTAAGGATCAACTTTGGAAAACCCCGATCGCCGGCACCGGCCACGGTAGCCCGATCATCGTCGGCGACCGTGTCTTCCTCCAGGCCAGTTCGAACGACGACTCCAAACGCAGCCTGATCTGCTTGAGCGCGATGACGGGCAAGATCGAATGGACGAAGGAGATCGGTGGGCAGAAGGCCCAGATCCACAAGAAGAACACGATGGCCTCGAGTACCCCGGCGAGCGACGGCGAGCGCGTCTTCGCCACCGTTTGGGACGGCGCGGCGCTGTCGCTGTACGCCTACGACCTCGCCGGAAAAGAACTTTGGAACGCCTCGCTCGGCAGCTATGCCGCCCAGCACGGTGCGGCCCACTCGCCGATGGTCTTCGGCGGTCTCGTTTATATGAACGTCGATTCGGATTCGTCCGCGAAGTTGGTCGCCTACGACGCCGTCAAGGGCACTGAAACGTGGAAAGTGGATCGCGTCAAAGAGCGTGCCAGTTACACCACGCCGATGGTGCTCGAAGAAAAAGACAAACCGGCCCAACTGATCCTCGGCACCACGACGACCGTCGATAGCTACGACCCGAAGACGGGCAAATCGAACTGGTCGTACGCCATCGTCTGGCCCGCCGGCAAGAAACTGCGGGCCGTGGGCCAGCCGATCCTCGCGGCCGGCAACATCGTGACCTACATGGGCGAAGGCGGATCGGGCCGCTACATGGTCGCGGTGAAAACCGACGGCACCGGCACACTCGGCGCGAAGGGCAAAGCGTGGGATTCGAACGAGAAAGAACGGACGCCCTACGTGCCGAGCGTGCTGACCCACGGCGATCATTTGTATTGGATCAACGATACCGGCTTCGCCGCGTGCGCCGATGCCAAGACCGGCAAAATCATCTGGTATGCGCGGGCCTTCCCCAAGGGGGTGTCGTCGTCGCCGATCCTCGTGAACGGAACGATTCTCGCCTTCGACGAAGCCGGGAAAGCCGTAGCGTTCCAAGCTTCGCCGAAGGAGTTTGAATCGGTCGCAGAATCGAGTCTCGGCGAGGCGGTCTTCTCGTCCCCGGCCGCGGCCGGCGGGCGATTGTTCGTCCGCGGCACGCAGAACTTATATTGCTTCGGGCCGAAGGGTTCATAATCCGGCGATCAGCGGTTCGTGTAGCTCGTCACGCCTTGGCAAGGGGTGCGACGATCGACCGGCCAGCAACCGTTACAGCCCGTGTTGCAAGTTTGGGTCGGGTTGAAGAACTGCTTGCAAGAGCCGAAGACGAAGGTTTTTTCGGATGCCAAGCAGCCGCAGCTCACGGGGTTGATCGTACCGCCGCCGATGAGCAGTTTGCGGCTGTGGGCCTTATGAGCCGTGGGTGCGGCGCAACCGTCGCCGTAGGCGACCACCGGGCCGGCGCAACCGGCGCAGTTGCCCGTGGCGACCGATCGGGCCGACACCGGAACGATCGCGTCGATGGTCGTCGGCAAGGCGGCCGGGGACACCGCGTGCAACGGCGTCGGGGCCAACGGCGAGGGCGCGTAAGTTTGAGCTTGGGTCGCAGCGACCGAGACGAGCAGGCCGGCGACGGCCAACAGAAGACGGAAACGCATGGGAATTCCTTTCGCGGGGGGGTCCGATTTCCGGGACAGCACATCTACTTTCGACCGACCCCGCGACCCGGTGCGGTCGAATTCGACACGGGCGTCCGCGCGTGCGGCCATTTCGCGCCGGTTGCCACGGCGGCGCGGAGTGGTCCGGCTAATCGAGAAGGATGGATTCGACCGTTTGGGCCTATTGGCGAAACCGGGGCAGTTGTGATAGTGGTGAGGCTTCGCCTGCGATCAATCCCAAGATCCCGGCTTCCGCGCTTCTTTCCGATCCGAATTCTGCCGTTTGTCCGCGACCCGGCGTTTCTTCGACGATTTGGTCGGTTTCGTTTTGAACCGCGGCTTTGGCGGCACGAGTGCGACCCGGATGTATTCCGCCAACTTCTCCAAACAAATCTCGCGATTCCGCGCCTGATCCCGGGTCTCTTGCGAAGTAATCAGGAAATATCCTTCCTGCGTCAGGCAGCTCGGGTGGGCTTTCCGCAATCGATTTTTCGCCGCGTCCGAGATAGCGGCGCTGCCGTCGAGGAACCACGAAAGTTGGGCTTTGGATGCCACCTTGTTGACGTTCTGCCCGCCCGGCCCGCCGGAGCGCGAGAAGGCCCATGTGAATTCCTCGTCGGCGACGGCGATGGTGTCGGTGATCTGCAGCATGGCTCGATCCATCGGTTCCGGTTGACGTGACAGCACACGCTACCTTAGCATCTTCAATAGCAGTGGCCGAGATGCAAAGAGGATACCGAGCGATGTCGATGCACGTGGGTGGCAGGATGGAAACCGTGGCGCCGATCCGCGTGACGGACGGATCGGATCGCGCCCGGCTCATCGCGCTGGTGTTGATCTCGCTGTTGCTGCACGCGTGGCTCATCGGCAACAGCGCCATGACAGCCCGCGACAGCCTCGGGTTCGCGCAACTGGCGATGAACCTCGCCTTCCCCAAGCACGGCAAGCCGGAGTTGATCCCCGGCAATGCCGCCTCGGAAGCGATTCCCCGGACGCTGCCCCAAGTTTTGAAAGTCGCCAAGCAACCGCCCGCTTACCCCGCGACGATTTACGCCACATTCGTCGTCCTCAAACGAATCGACCCGCCCGAGGACAGAAGTAAAGTTTCGCCGGATCAATTGTTATTCGCGGCACAGATGGCCGCGGCCACGGCGATGATCCTCGCCGTCTTCCCCATGTACTGGCTCGGGCGGATGCTGCTCGGCAAGAGCCGCGGTTTTGCCGCCGTGCTGATCTTTCAATTCCTGCCCGTCGCCGCGCGGGATACCAGCGACGGCCTCAGCGAAGGCTTGTACTTCTTTTGCCTCTCGTCCGCCCTCGCCTTGGGTGTCGCCGGGATCCGCAAACAGAGTATCGGACGATTTCTATTTTGCGGCTTGGCGTCCGGGATGACCTATCTCGTGCGCCCCGAGGGGCTCGCCGTCGCTCTGGGCGGCTTGGCCGTGCTCCTCGGGTTGGCGGCGTTCCGCCTCAGGCCCACGGGGAATATGATGGCCTGCGCTGCGGCGCTCATCGCGGGGACGTGCCTTTCGGCCGCGCCGTACATGGTGATGATCGGCGGCGTCACGAACAAACCGTCCGGGAAGAACGTCATCGATGGCACACCGCCCTCCGGTTCGATCCGGCCGGGCCTCGGGGCCATCCGGATGGACGCCCCGCTCTTCGCCGAGATCAACGTCGAAACCAACCGTGGCGGCCCGTTGGAAAAAGCCACCGCCGCCGCCGGGACGATGGCGCGCGAGTACTTGCACGCCTCGCACTACGCCGTCGGGATCCTCGGCATCGTCGGGTTATTCTTGATCCGAAAGCGGTTGAAGGAGAGTCCCGAGTGGTTCCTACTGTTGGCCACGGCGGCCATCCAATTGTTGGCGTTGGCCCGCGTCGCGTATTCGCAGGGCTACGCTTCCGAACGGCACCTGCTCACCGCGAGTTTCGTCGCCGTTTATTTCACGGTGGGAGGGCTGGAGCCGCTGTTCGCATGGTTCGCGAAGTGGCCGGTCGTCGGCCCGCTCTATCGCAAACCGTGGATCGAATCGGTTTGGGTCGCGGTGCTGATCGCCATCTGCATCCCGAGCTTGCTGAAGCCGCTGCACCAAAACCGCATCGGTTTCAAAAAAGCCGGGGAATTCTTGGCGACCGAGTTGAAGCCGGAGGACAAACTGCTCGATCCGTACGAGTGGTCCCAGTACTACGCCGGTCGCACGATGTATTGGATACCGAACTACGACTACAAGCCCGTCGAATACGCCGTCCTCCGGACTGGCGGCGATAGCGAAGACAAACGCTTGAATCAAGGGGTCGTCGACCACGTGAAAAAGATCGTCGCCGACCCGCGGGCGAAGGTGGTGTACCGGTGGCCGGAAGGGCCACCCGAAGAAGCGAAAATCGTGATCTACCGCCGCGATCACCGCGATCCGTTGCCGGGGAAGTAATCGCTGCGGAGTCGCATCACTTCTTGATGGCCATGGCCTTGTCGGTTTCCGTTGCGGTGCCCGTCATTTTGAACGATCCGTTGTTGGGCAGGTCGGCGGCGATGTCGATGGTCGTTTTCTTCACGGATACACCGGCGTTCACGGTACCGTCGATGCATCCGTCCATCGTGCCGGTCACGGTGATCGTGCCGGTCGCCTTCGCCAAGCCGCTGCCGAGGTCGAGTTCCGCCACCACCACCGTGATCGTCAATTCGAAGACGCCGTATTGGGCGCCGTCTTTCTTGTAGGCTTTCACCAATTTGCCCGCGATCGTCGATTTCTTCGGATCGACCTTCATCTTTTCGTCGCCGAGGGTCTTGAACATCTTCTCGGATTTCTCGGCGGGCACCTTCCAACTGTCGCCGACCTTGATCGCCTCCGCCGGCATCAGGTCTTGGGCGTCGGGTTCGTCTTTGTCTTTGTTGTAGCTCTTGTAAAGTTCGGGCGCATCGGCTTCCGCGAGGGGTTTGCCGTCGATGCTAAACTCGTACTTCTCGCCTTTCTTCTCGATCAGTACGGTCTTACCGGCGTAGACGCGTTTCGCAGTCTCCCCCTTCGCGGTCTTCTCGGCGGTCGTGTAAGTGCGCGTCAATTTGATCGCTTTGCGCTCGCCGGCTTTCACCGCGAGGATTTCTTCCGTGTACGATTCCTTCCGCCCGCCGACCTCGTCCTGCTTGTTGTCCATCCCCATGAAATTGACCGCGATGAGGTTCTTCGATTCTTCGGTCTTGTCGTTGGCGGTCTTGTCATCCTTTTTGTCTTTGGGGATGATTATGGAATATTTCTCATCGGCGGCGGAAGCGACGCCGATGAGGCCGATGGCGAAAGAGGCCGTCAACAGGATGCGGAGCATGGTTAAAGCCCTGGTCGAGGTTGAGAATGAAAAAATCATACTACCGGGCAAGCGAGCGGCAAACTGAATTGCCCCCAGCATTACGAACCACCGGGCTTGCCTCGTTGGTTGGAGCACGTCGGCAACCCGGGACTAGCCCGGTGGCTCGCAATCGATTTTGAAGGGGCGCAGACAGCCCGCGCCGCCTCCATAAGCTAGTACGAGTTTGCCCCGAACCGACCACTAGCCCGTCCCGAGCACCATGCCGAAACGCACCGACCTCAAGAAGATCCTCCTCATCGGCTCCGGCCCCATCGTCATCGGCCAGGCGTGCGAGTTCGATTATTCCGGGACCCAAGCCTGCAAAGCCCTCCGCGAAGAGGGCTACTCGGTCGTGTTGGTGAACAGCAACCCCGCCACCATCATGACCGACGCGGACACCGCCGACCGCGTCTACATCGAACCGATCACCTGGCAGGTCGTCGAAAAGATCATCATCAAAGAGAAACCGTGCGCACTGTTGCCGACGCTCGGCGGGCAGACGGGCCTCAACACCGCGATGGAACTCTTCAAGCGCGGGCTGCTGGAAAAGTACGGCGTCGAGATGATCGGCGCCCGCGCCGACGTGATCGACAAAGCGGAGGACCGCCAGAAGTTCAAAGACGCGATGATCAAGATCGGCGTCGCGGTTCCGCGCAGCGGCGTCGCCAGAAACCTCGCCCAAGCCTTCGAGGTGCTCGAGCAAATCGGCCTGCCCTGCGTCCTGCGGCCAAGTTTCACGATGGGTGGCAGCGGCGGCGGCATCGCCTACAACCGCGACGATTTCATTCGCTTGGTCACCCTCGGCATCGAACTCTCCCCCACGGGCGAGACGCTCGTCGAAGAATCGGTCATCGGCTGGAAGGAGTACGAACTCGAGGTGATGCGCGACAAAGCGGACAACGTCGTCATCATCTGCAGCATCGAGAATCTCGACCCGATGGGCGTGCACACCGGCGACAGCATCACGGTCGCCCCGCAGCAGACGCTTTCCGACAAGGAATACCAGCGGATGCGAGATCAGGCGAAGGCGATCATCCGCGAGATCGGCGTCGAGACCGGCGGCTCGAACATCCAGTTCGCCACCGACCCGCACTCGGAGCGCATGATCGCCATCGAGATGAACCCGCGCGTCAGCCGCAGTTCCGCGCTCGCATCGAAAGCCACCGGCTTCCCCATCGCCAAGATCGCCGCGAAGCTCGCCGTCGGCTACACTCTCGACGAGTTGAAGAACGACATCACCCGCACGACCCCGGCGAGCTTCGAACCGACCATCGATTACGTCGTGACCAAGATCCCGCGCTTCAC
>Ga0105048_10012537_pt1 | contig 13288 bp, 20 predicted proteins | sample MAT05_FD_78382 | JGI IMG/M metagenome (GOLD analysis project Ga0105048, IMG submission 78382) | Freshwater microbial communities from Lake Fryxell liftoff mats and glacier meltwater in Antarctica - MAT-05 | ecosystem: Environmental > Aquatic > Freshwater > Ice > Liftoff microbial mat | place...
CGACCTCCGACGCTACGACCGTACGTGCGCCGGCTGGCAGAGTCAGCGTCCTCGATGGACCGTTCGCCGAGACCAAGGAGCAACTCGGCGGCTACTACCTGATCGAGGTCGCGGACCTCGACGCGGCGCTCGTCTGGGCCAAGCGTCACCCCTTCGCCGCGTACGGCGCGATCGAGGTGCGTCCGGTTTGGGGGTAGCCGAAGCGTCCACCGCGCGCGCGCGCGAGACCGCCGAATTGGTAGCACGGCGAAGCTATGGCAGGCTCATCGCCTTCCTCGCCGCGCGCACGAGTGACATCGCAGGTGCCGAGGACGCATTGTCCGAGGCGTTCGCGGCAGCTCTCGTAAAGTGGCCCGCGGACGGCATTCCGCGCGCGCCCGAGGCGTGGCTGCTCTCGGTGGCGCGCCGCAAGCTGATCGATGTCGCTCGGCGGCGGCAGACTGCGACCGAGGCTGCGGATACCGTGGCGTTTCTCGCCGAGGAGAGGTCTGCCGCAGCGGACGACGACGGGGAGATTCCCGACGAGCGCCTGCGCCTCATGTTCGCCTGTGCCCATCCGGCGATCGACGCTGGCGTGCGTGCGCCGCTCATTCTGCAGGCGGTGCTTGGCTTCGACGCCGCCCGGATCGCGTCGGCGTTTCTGATCGCGCCTGCGACCATGGCCCAACGTCTCGTCCGCGCGAAGAGCCGCATCCTGGAGGCCGGGATTCCGTTCCGCGTACCGGAACGCGACGAACTTGGCGGGCGGCTGCACGCCGTCCTTGAAGCGATGTACGCCGTCTTCACGGAAGGCTGGTCCGATCCCGCCGGCACCCAGGCACGCAGCCGCGGGTTGGCTGAGGAAGGGATCTGGCTCGGACGCGTCGTTGTGTCGCTCCTTCCTCACGAGCCCGAGGCGCTGGGGCTGCTTTCGCTGATGCTGCACACCGAAGCGCGACGCGAAGCGCGACGCGACGCGCAGGGCGAGTTCGTTCCGCTGGACGCGCAGGACCCTTCGCGATGGAATTCCGCGCTGATCGATGAGGCGGAGGCGCTCCTGCTTTCCGCGAGCCGAATGTGCGCCCCTGCACGCTTCCAGCTCGAAGCTGCGGTCCAATCTGCGCATGCAGCCCGACGCTTCGCCGGCACGACAGATTGGGCAGCGATCGTCGAGCTTTACGATGCGCTCCTCGTGATCACCGGCTCGGTGGTGGTCATTATCAACCGCGCGGTCGCGCTCGCGACGCACCTGAATTCGCCGTCTGGCGCCGCCTTGGGCCTGGCAGCGCTCGACGCGCTGCAGGACGACGCGCAGCTCGCCGGATATCAGCCTTACTGGGCGGCCCGCGCTTCGCTGCTCGCCAAAAGCGGCAATGTGCAAGCTGCCGCAGAGGCCTATTCGCGTGCGATCGGCCTTGAATCGGACCCGGTGGTGCGCCGCTTCCTGCAATCTGAACTTTCGCGAACGCCATGAGTTCGGACATGAATGAAGAGCACTACACGCTCTACCCCATCGGCGTAGTGCGCTCCGCGCTGACCAGTCTCGAAGCCGCCCCCCCCCAGGGAGAAGAAGGCGCTCCCGAAGCCTGGCTGCAGATTTTCGCTCCGGTTGCACAAGCGCTGGCTGGCATCACCGCAGGGGATGAGCTTGTCGTTTTGACGTGGCTGCACCGCGCGCGACGCGACGTGCTTCAAGTGCATCCGCGTGGGAGACGTGAGACTCCGTTAACGGGCGTGTTCGCGACCCGTTCTCCGGACCGCCCCAACCCAGTGGGGCTCCATCGGGTGTCTGTACGGGAAGTCACGGGACGGAACGTGAGGGTAGCACCAATGGAGGCGATCGACGGTACACCCATCGTCGATATCAAGCCCGTGCTCGGGCACGTCGACGAGCGCTGACGATTCGAGGAACTGGAGACGAAAGGAAGAATGACCGACAACATATCAACAGCGGGCGCAGCCAATAGTCTTACACGGAACCTCCTGCGTTGTGGAATCGCGGCGGGCCCCTTCTATATCATGGTCGGTCTCGCTCAAGTCGTAACGCGGGAAGGCTTCGACGTGCGGCGTCATGCACTGAGCTTGCTGAGTAACGGCGACCTTGGCTGGATTCAGGTTCTCAATTTCCTGACGAGTGGCTTTCTGGTCATCGCCGGCGCAATGGGTCTCCGCAAGGTGCTGAGAGGGAGCCGAGGCGGAACGTGGGCACCCCTCCTGCTCGTCGGGTACGGCGTCGGCTTGATCGGCGCCGGCGTCTTTGTCGCTGATCCTGGGTTGGGCTTCCCGCCTGGTGCATCACCGGTGTCGACTGGCATGAGCCGGAGCGGACTCCTGCACTTTGTCTCTGGTGGATTCGGCTTTTACGCGCTCATTGGCGCGTCGTTCGTATTTGCCGGCCGTTTCAAGAGTCTGAAGCAGACGCCATGGAGCGTGTATTCACTGATGACCGGGCTCGGCTTTCTGGTCAGCTTTGCAGCGATTGCGTCGGGATCCACGGCACCAGCGACCATTCTTGCGTTCTACGCCGCTGTCGTCTGGGTGTGGGCCTGGCATAGCGCCGTGTACCTGAAGCTCATGCGTGACATGCCCGGTTTGGCGGGATGAGTCGTGGAACGTGCACGGGATGACGGCTACGGCGCTGGTGATTTCGTCGGCGTCTCCGATCGCAGGAAATCTATTCCGCCTGCCTGCTGGCCGTCGTCCACGCTCGCAACCTTCTGCATCGCAACGAGAGCAATGACGTCCACCGTGCCGGGCTGCGCTCCAACTCCTTCCACAGAGAATGAAGGCATAGCGATCATCGTCCGACACCACGACGCCGTGCACTGCCGTGCGCGTCGTCGGCACACGGGCAAGCTCCTTTCCACTCGCAACATCGAAGATCGACACCGACGCATCGTGCTTGTTCGTGTTAATAAGACGTTTGCCATCGTGCGTGACGCAATACCTGCTCGCGTTCTCGTGCAAGTGCCGGTACTTCTGCCCGAGCTGCCACGCCAAGCGCCTCGCGATCTGGACCCAGTGGCTGGACACCACGCTCCTCGCGCCCGTGCCGCACCGGCAGGTCGTGCTCACCCTCCCGAAGCGGCTCCGGCGCGTTTTGTCTGTATCGTCGCCGCCTGCTCGGCGCGATTGCACGCGTCGCCGCCCGCACGGTCACGGCCGCCATTCGCACGCTGACCGGCGAGCGAAATCTCGCGGTGGGCCTCATCGCCTGTTTGCAGACGCACGGCTCACGCGCGAACTGGCATCCGCACCTCCACTTACTTTTCACCGATGGCGCATTCCTACGACCGGACGGCCAAGGCGGTGACGTACCGTTCCGAGAAGTCCGAGGGCCCGACGGCGGGCACGGAGACCGCCGACCCGCTGGAGTTCTTGGCGCGGGTGCTGGTTCACATCCGGGACAAGGGCCACGTCACCACGCGATACTATGGCTGGTATGCGGACCGCCCGCGCGGGATGCGGCGTCAGGCCGAGCCGGCCGACGATGTCGGTACGCCGCCCACGATCGTCCCCGCGCCACGACTGGCGCTCACCGAGGCCAGCCGCCGTCGATCCCGCAAGGTTATCGCGTGACCAGAATTTTTGCCGTATCCCAGACGACACGTCACGAGTGGGAGTTCGGGTGGTTCGCGATGACATCGCGCGCCCCGGACCCGCGGCTGGCGCGGTACGTCACGGGCCCATACCTCGGCTGGATGGAGCAGACGCGCCGGCCGGTGCGCCGTCGCGAAATCGCTTCGACAGCCATCCCGCTCATTCTGAATCTCGGACCGCGCTATCTCATCCGGGATGCGCGCGCCCCGCAGGTCCTGCATTCGCGCGGCTCATTCCTTGCCGGGCTCGCGGACGGTTGCACGTTCGTGGACAGTGCCACGGAAAGCTGTGCCATTCAGGTGAATTTTGCGCCACTCGACGCGTACCGGCTGTTCGGCGTGCCGATGGCGAGCCTGGCCAACGCGACGGTGGAGCTCGACGACCTGCTCGGCGCAGTGGCCGGCGAGCTGATCGCGCGCCTCCACGACGTGTCGACGTGGGACGAGCGATTCGATCTCCTCGACGCGTTCCTGCTCGACCGGCTCCGTCGCGCCGCGGGCATTGTGCCCGAAGTGGAGTGGATGTGGGCGCAGATTGTGCAGAGCCACGGACGCGTGGCGATCGGTTCCTTCGCGCGCGCGACCGGGCGCAGCCACAAGCACCTGATTTCGCGATTTCACGAGCAGGTGGGACTGACGCCCAAGACCGTGGCGCGGATCGTCCGCTTTGAGCGAGTCGCCGAGCGACTTCGCAGCGCGGCTGGCGTTCGCTGGAGCGCGTTGGCGCTCGACGCGGGCTACTACGATCAGTCGCATCTGCTGCGCGATTTTTCAGCATTCGCCGGCACCACGCCCACGACGTATCGGGCGCAGGTCATTCCGGATGGCGGTGTGATCGACCGGTAAAATTTGTCCAAGACAACCTGTGCTGTCGGCGGTAGTTTGGTGGCACTCCTCTCACCGGACGCGCCAGTGACGATGCCGAAGCTCTATCCTTGCCTTGCCTATCGCGACCCGGCCGCCGCGATCGAGTTCCTCGCGCAGGGCACGTCTGGTCTTTCAGCAACTATTGGGGAGCGCCGAGAATGAGGCGATCCGTGTGGGCTTTCTCTGCGGGAGTTGTTACCTGGATCGTTGTGGTGAGTGTGCTGAACCTGCTGATGCGGCTGGAGATGTCCGGCTACGCGGTCGCCGAACCTGCGATGGCCTTCTCGCTCGCCATGAAGTGGGGGCGCCTGACTCTGGCGATCATCGCGTCGTTGGTCACTGGCCTTGTTGTTGCCAGTCTGGCTCCGGCCAACAAACGCTTGCCACTGATTCTCGGCACCGCATTGCTCGGCGTGTTCATTCCGGTCCACTACGGTTTGTGGGATAAGTTCCCGCTCTGGTATCACCTGGTGTTTCTTAGCTCGTTAATTCCTGCGGTACTCGCGGGTGCGCGCGTCAGGGAAAGAGTCGAGAATAGACGCATGAGTGCCCAGAGCACCGTCACGGGACATTGAAACTGTAGAAAAATGGGTATACGAGCGCGTATCGAGGGCGAAACTGCCACTCCGTGAGTATTCCGCGCGATGGGTCACGTGGACGCAGTATCCGATACCCTGCTGATGTGAACTGCGGGCCTTCGGCCCCGGCGTTGCACATTCTCTGCGATAGGCTGCCGTCGAATCGGGTTGGCCTCCGGCAGATGTAAACGCCATCCGTTCGGCACACGTGCGACGCTCGTGCCCGGGACCCACCTCTCGAACTCCGGACCGCCCGCCCCAGCGCGTTCGTGACAACGAAGAGAAGACGCAAACGGAGCGCGCCGCGCTTCGCGCCCGATCGATCCGATGATTTTCGAGGGCAATGCCAGTCTACAGCTAAACCCCTCTTCGGAGACTGTCATGGCCGTCAGCACAAGCAAAACGTCGTCGCAAACTGCATTCGTCGCGGTTGCCCCGTTTTCATCCGCCCGAACTCGCTGGCTCGGCCGGGGGCTGACCGGCGTGGCCCTGTTGTTTCTGGCCATGGACGCGACGATCAAGGTTTTTGGCGTGAGGGAGGCCATAGACGGAACCACGCAACTCGGGTACCCGGCGCATTTCGTGCTCCCGTTGGGCCTCGTCGAGTGGACCTGCCTCATTCTCTACGCAGTTCCCCGCACCGCGACGCTCGGCGTCGTGCTGTGGACCGGCTATCTCGGCGGAGCGATCGCGTCCAACCTGCGTCTCGGCTTACCACTCTTCTCACACGTGCTCTTCCCCACGTATGTGGCGGCATTCCTCTGGGGCGGGTTGTACTTTCGCGACACGCGAGTTCGGCGTTTCTTTTCCGCCCTTGACGGAGAGTAGACCAATGACCTTTCAAGCGTACCTCGACAACATCCAAGCGAAAACCGGACAGAGTCCCGACGACTTCCGCAAGCTCGCGACCAAGAAGGGATTTCTCAAAAGCGGGACGCTCGTGGACGGAACCAAAGCTGGCGACGTGTTGACCCGGCTCAAGACCGACTTCGCCTTGGGGCACGGGCATGCGATGGCGATCTACACGATGTTCAAGGGCAAATCGAAATAGTCGGGCCGCCGCGCGGCACCGCTTCCACGCCACGTCACTCTCTACCTCGTCAGCATGGACTACGCCACACTGCTCGAACAGTATCGCCCCGCGCTCACAGGCCATTGCTACCGTATGCTCGGCTCTGTCATCGACGCGGAAGACGCCGTACAGGAGTCGATGCTTCGCGCGTGGAAGGGGATCGATAACTATCGCGCACAGGCGTCGCTGAAAAGCTGGTTGTACAGGATCGCGACCAATGTATGCCTCGATACGATCTCCGAGTCGCAGCGCGAAGCGCGAGTACGTCCAGTCGAAAGCACGCCACTTCCCGGTGTCGTGCGGGATGATCTCGTCCTCGAAACCCGTCCGCGCGAGCACTGGGTCGAACCGATTCCCGATATCGCCGCGTTGCCTGCTGTATCCGATTGCGATCCGGAAGAGCGCGCAATTCTGAAGGAAAGTATTCGACTCGCATTCGTGGCGGCGCTGCAGTATCTCCCGCCGCGTCAGCGCGCAGCGTTGCTGCTTACGCAGGTGCTCAGCTTTTCTGCGGCCGAGGCAGCAGAGACGCTGGAGATGAGTGTTGCGTCGGTGAACAGTTCGTTGCAGCGGGCCCGTGCAACCCTCGAAACCCGCAATCCGGCGGTCGTCCCACGCGAGCTGTCGCGCGAACAGAGAGAACTGGTGGCGCGCTACGTCGATGCCTTTGAACGATACGATATCGTCGCACTCACTGCTCTGCTCCATGCCGAAGCAAAGCTGTCAATGCCCCCGTACGATCTCTGGCTGCAGGGACGCGAGTCGATTCTGCGGTGGATGACCACATTTGGCATTGGTTGCGTGCAATCACGGCTCATACCGGTTGAGGCGTGCGGAGGGACTCCGGCGTGGGCGCACTACCGTGACAATGGCAAGACGGCTTGGGCGCTGTTGATGCTTGAAATAGACGACACACAGATCACGAGCGTGGTGTCGTATCTCGATGTGGAGACGCTATTTCCGCGCTTTGGTCTGCCGATGATACTCACAAACTGATTTGCACATATCACACATCCACAGGTCCTGTCGGAAAGTCTTTCGGCGGGACCGATGAATTTGGGACCGTGTCGCAGTCGACATCGTTGAAGGCTCGAGAAGAACGAACTCACTTTCAATCCACGGGGCTCGACGGTCATGAACGAAACGCAAGCCAGTACGCCGACGATCACGAATTCCGGCACAAGGCCAACCACGCCACGCAAACTGTTCGTCAACATTCCGGTCGCGGACGTGCAGCGCTCGATCATCTTTTTTGAACAGCTTGGTTTCGTTTTCAATCCGCAGTTCACCGATGCGTCAGCGGCCGCAATGCTGGTCGGCGAGGACGCCTACTTCATGCTGCTCAACGAGGAGCGGTTCAACGGTTTCAGCAAACGGCCGACAGGTGACCGGAGCAAAGAAACAAGCATGCTCCTTGCCCTCGGCGTTGACGACCGTGCGGACGTCGATGCGATGGTCCAGAAAGCGATCGCCGCCGGTGGCGCGCATGCGGCAGACACACAGGATCATGGGTTCATGTATGGCTGGAGTTTTCGCGATTTGGATGGCTACCACTGGGAAGTATTCTGGATGGATCCGTCGTTCGTGAACGGGTAACGGTGGATTGGCCCGCGGCGCCCCGACGTTGTCCCCTGTGGAGACGTGTAATCGTGCGAGGGTGGTGTTCGGCGATTGGCGACGGTGGCCGGTCGCCGCCGTTGCTTGGAGAGTGCGCCGCCTTACCAAGCGCCGCGTCAGAGCGGCGGGGCATGTAGCGGTTCTCGGGTGGGAACTTCACTGCTGCCCAGCCCGTGGGTGAACTTGGTCGGCCAGCGTCCGCAAAATTCCCAGACCTCGCGTCTCCGAAAGCCATGCATGCCGTGACGCCATCAAGACATAAATCGCGGACCTCGAGTCCCATGACTGGGCTTTCCCGCGGCAGAAGACGATCAACGGCGGCGAGGAAATCGCAGTGGGCAGCACGGTGTGCGTATTTGCGAGCGAGAACGAGGGAGGAACCGGCCTCTTCGCCCGAGGGGTCGTCACCACATCGGCGACCGTACCTCTCGTCGGAGGGTCGCCCGTCTGCCGGTGCCTTCCTTGCGAGTTCCTTCACATGAATCTGCCATGAAGCGGCAGGTTGGCACGCCGTCTTGCTTTGGCGCACGGTACAACCCAAGAGGTTGGAGATGAACAGTACCGCGTCGGCTCGCGCGCTGCAGAGTTCAGTGCAGATCGTGCTGCTGGGAGGCTTGGCCGTTGGCGTCCTCGACATCACGGACGCGATGCTGTTCTGGTGGTTCCGGGCGGGGCTGACCCCGGTTCGCATCGTTCAGAGTGTGGCGGCAGGACTGATCGGCCGCGAGGCTGCCGCCTCGGGTGGCCTGGCCTCCGCAGTGCTGGGTGCGGTGCTGCACTTCTCGATCGCCCTGTCGGTAATGACGGTGTGCTACTTCCTGGCTCGCAGGATCCGCTGATCAGCGCCCTGCGTTGGCAGTTCAACTTCGACTACCGCGTGACGATGCTGCTGGTGCTCTCGACGCTCGGCTGGGCGATGATCGCGCTCGCGGCGCTCGTGCGCCTGCCGGTCACCTGGGCGGCGACGATCGGCGCCGTGTTGATCGCGACGCACAACCGCCTCGACGGCGTGACGCTGCCGCCGATACTTGCGGTGCTCCACACGCCGGCCTTTGTCGTGTCCTCGCCGACGTTTACGGTGTTTTCCGCCTATCCGCTCATTCCGTGGCTCGGCGTGACCGCACTCGGGTTCGCGCTCGGACGAGTGTACGGCTGGGAGCCGGAACGACGCCGCGCCTTTCTGCTGCGGCTCGGACTCGGACTGTGCGCGGCGTTCGTCGCGCTGCGGCTTCTCAACGCGTACGGCGACCCGGTGCCGTGGGCGACGCAGACACGTGGTCCGATGACGCTCGTGTCGTTCCTCAACCTCACCAAGTACCCGCCGTCGCTGTTGTTCCTGCTGATGACGCTCGGTCCCGCGATGCTCGTGCTGCGCGCGGTCGACGGGCGCACACCGTCGTGGTTGCAGCCCGCGCGCAGCATGGGCCGGGTGCCATTCTTCTACCATGTGCTGCACTTCGCACTCATCCACCTCGTCGCCGTCGTCGTCGCTTATGTACGACATGGCACTGCGCACTGGATGTTCGAATCGCCGGACCTTGGTCATTATCCATTCACGCCGCCGCCGGAGTGGGGATTCTCGCTCCTGCGCGGCTATGTGGTGTGGCTATGCGTCGTGCTCATGATGTACCCGCTCTGCCGCTGGTTCGCGGGCGTGAAGCAACGGCGCAACGATGCCTGGCTCAGCTATATCTGAGTGACGAAACCTCGAATTTTGCGCGTTGCACAGCGACTTGCCGGCCTTCGCCGGGCTCATCGCTTCTTCCCCCCGAAGCCGGGGAGGGCCGTGGCTTGTTTCATCCAGGACGCGGCCTGGCGTTCGTTGAGGTCGTCCACCGATTCGAGGTCCACGCCCCGCGAGTCCTTGCCCATCCCGATCGGCGTAACCGGTGGTACGGGCTTGAGCGCGGTGCCGCGCCCGAACGTGAGCTTGACGTGGCCGGCGAAGCCGCCGCAGCTGAAGCACCATCCGTCGCCAACGCCATACCATGCCATTCCCCACTTCACGGAACGCTGCAAGGCCGGCAGCGTTTTGGCCGCCAAGGCATCGACGCGTTCGGCGATGCCGCGTTGCGGCTGCGGCAGGCTGCGGATGTAGAGGAAAACCGGCTCATCCCCGTTCTTGGCCTTCGCGGGGCTTGCCCTGCCAGTCATGGCCACCGGGAGCGTCGTGGCGACTTCGCCTTGTGCCGCGGTGCGCTTGGCCGGTTTCCGGATTGCAGGTTGGGAAGCCTCGTCTGTCTTCCGGGCGGGCATAGTAGTATCGCGCCTCCGTCAGCAGTACTTCATCGCAATCACGAGCTCCACAAACTGATCGATGGCGATCTCGGTGCCTTGGTAGAAGCCTGACGCTTTATTTTTCTCACAGTCAGCTTCATTCCGATGCAGCGCGATGAACACGTAGCGCGTTCCGGTTCCCACCGTTTCCATCGAGACAATCGCGGTGATCGGGATGTCGTCAAAGACCGCCGGGCGATAGTCGGGAAACAACATCGAAGTCCATGCAAGTCGTGCCATCGGAATCGCATGGGAGCGTCGATGAATCGTTCAATAGCGAAATCGAGTTTCGGATTGATCATGAAGGGGGGGCTCTGATGTGGATTCCTTCTCCTTGAGGTGTTTGACGTATTCGTCGAACCGATTCAATCGGGCTTCCCACAAGTGACGCCGCGCGGTCAGCCAGTCTTCAACGATCGTGAACCGTTCGGGAACGATCTCATACGTCCGCACCCGCCCTCGCTTCTTCGACTTCACCAGTCGGCTCTGTTCAAGCACCGACAGGTGCTGCACGAACGAGGGGAGTTTCATGTCGAACGGTGCTGCCAACTCGCCCACCGTGGCAGGTCCGACCGACAGGTGCTCCAGGACTTTCCGCCGAGTCGCATTGGACAAGGCGTGAAAAACGTCGTCAGCGACTGCGGATCGAACCATTTCAGCACCGTCCGATTATTGGGATTCCCTTTCTTGGTTGAGCGATCCTACCATCCCACAACACTAAGGTCAATACCTAAGTATTGAAAGCCCAGACTGACGGAAATCCCGTGGTTGGCGTCGCACGAATCGGCTTCGACAAAACCGCCTCCTTGCGTTGACATCATAAGCGCTTACGTTCCGAGTTATGCGCAATCCCATGAGCACCGCTGACGCCGGACGCCTCGGCGGTCGGAAAAGTCGGCGGCTTCTCTCGCCCGATCAGGCGCGCGCCATGGTCCGCATTCGCGAAGCGCGCAAACTCTTTCGCGCATATCACGCGCGCTGCTTCTGGTGGACGCCGGCCGATCTCGTCATCAGTCTCGATCGCGTCGCCTGGGTCGCCGATCAGCTGCGGAAACGTGGCGGGCGGCTGGAATGGCGTCTGGCAGCGCGCCTCGATGGGCCGTCGCCGGTGACCGTGCCTGAATCCAACAGAGAGTCTTAGCATGCCGCTGACACCGTTTCAGGCACAGGTACTCGCTGCACTCGCTGACGGTCGGGGGCGCGACTCGTACCTCGCGGGGGGCGCGGCGCTCCACCTCGGCGCCGGAGGGGAGCGGTACAGCGCCGACTTGGACTTTTTCCATACCACGGCCAACGCGGCAAATGACGCGTTCGACCGCGATGCCAGCGCTCTCCGTCGAAGAGGATGGGAGGTAGTCGTCGACGCCCAGTTCCCGGGTTTTGTGAAAGCTCGGGTGAGCGATGCCCGCGACACGACGGAAATCGACTGGTCGCACGAGTCCGCGTGGCGCTTTCTCCCACTCGTGACGCTCGGCGGCGGCGGTGTCATGCTGCATCCGATCGACCTTGCGATCAACAAGCTCGTGGCGCTCGCCCATCGCCGCGAGCCGCGCGATCTGGTGGACGCGATCTTTGCCGACCGACACATTCTGCCATTTCCCGCGCTCGTCTGGGCCGTCGTCGAGAAGAATCCTGGGCTCAACCCGGCGGCGTATCTCGAGCAGTTCCGCCGTCGCTCCCTTACCCCCGAGGATGCCGCCTTCCTGCGATTTGTGCGCACGTACGATATCGCGGACGCCGCGCGGCACTTTCGAGCGATGGTGAGCGATACTGATGAGTTCATTTCTGCCAATCTCCAGCGCGAGCCCGGCGCCCTGTTCTGCGACACACGCAGCGGAGCGTTCTTCCTGCCCCGCGCGTCCGAAGACTGGGCGCACGCTCGCGAACATCGCGGAGCGCTCGGCGGAGTTGTTCCGCAGTTGGCAGACGTGTCGCTCTCTTCGTTGAGCGTGCCGGCGGACGACTTCCAGGTGTAGATGACGGAGAGGTTGTGGACCTCGTGTAGCGCCGACAATCGGGACGGGCGACGGTCGGTGCTTCACAGCGCGACATTCCCACGATTCGGTCTCAGCCACTTTGCGCGCCGGTTTCCCAGAGAGACGTCAAGGTTCGACCTCGTGGTCATCGGCAACGTTGCACACGAGCTCCGCCTCTCCGAAGCCCTGAGCGGCTTGCCGAGGATTGAACAAGTCAGCGACTTTCACTGCGTGACAACGTGGAGCCGCTTCTCATCGACCTCCTTGCCCCTGAGGTTTTGCTCGCCGACACACTCGACGGAAGTCCGTTGGCGGTTGAGCATGGCGCGCCGGTGCGTCTCATCGCGCCCGCTCACTCCACGAATCCGCCTCGACAAAACCGACTTCTTTGCGATGACACCATAAGCGCTTACGTTCCAGGTTATGCTCGATGCCATGAGCGCCGCCGATGTGGGCGACTTCGACCGCAGAATCTGCCATTTGGCCTCGACCAAGAGCCAGCGCATCCGCCCGTTGCCTGCCTTCGTGATCCGCCCGAGCTGGCGTTTCTCGCCCGAGCTCCGCTCGCTAGCCACCCCGAGATAGGCCTCCCGTTCGTGGGCCGAGCGAAAGCGCGTGATGGCGTCGATCGTGGCCACGAACGCACTCGCCGTCACCGGCCCCACATCCAGCGCGGTTGCAAGGAGCGCGACGAACAGATCACGCGCCGCGACCGCCGCGATGCGCGTCCGTGCCGGTCAGCGCGCAGGCCATGGCCTCCGTCAAATCGGTGGCGCGGCCCCGCGCCTCGCTCGATGGCCCCGCGCTCGACTCGGCGCTTGTGCATCTCGAATTCACCAAGTGGGCGCTTGGTAACGTCGGTCGCCTCCCCGAAGTCGAGCCGCTCTTTGGCGACCGCTTCCTGAACGTCGGCCTCGAACCAGCAGGCGTTCGGCGTCTGGCCAAGTCCGACGCGTTCGTGATGATACGCGCGATGATGAAGATGCCGCCGATGCCCACGGAGCTCGGCGATTGGAAGATCGTGCGCGCCGGAGCGGATGCGCGCCTCGTCAGCTTTGCGTTGCGGGCGATGGGCGGACGGATGTGGGTTTCTTCGCTCTGGGAACGACAGCCGAGTGGCTGGGCGACCGTGTTCTACCAAATCACGCCGGACGCACCGATGGCGGGGATTGCCAGCTCATCGCGATAGCACAGAGAGTGCGGTCGCCTGATCTGTGGTCGTCGTCCGCCGGCGGCGTCTGATTCGAGATGCGGTCGGCGGACGACGGGATCCGCTGGTCGCGCCGAGATTGTCGTCTGAGAGAATCAGCGACGTTGTGCGTC
>Ga0105048_10012538_pt1 | contig 13288 bp, 11 predicted proteins | sample MAT05_FD_78382 | JGI IMG/M metagenome (GOLD analysis project Ga0105048, IMG submission 78382) | Freshwater microbial communities from Lake Fryxell liftoff mats and glacier meltwater in Antarctica - MAT-05 | ecosystem: Environmental > Aquatic > Freshwater > Ice > Liftoff microbial mat | place...
AAATCGAGGCCGTCCGCGCGCACTCCGACGATAAAGGGATCGAGCACTTCGCGGCGGATGCGCGCTTCCAGCTCCGGGGTGACGAGCCGCGCGGCGGGGCTGAAGGTGCCCATGCCGCCGGTGTTCAGGCCGAGGTCACCGTCGAGCGCGCGCTTGTGATCCTGGGCGCTGGGAAAGAGCAGGTAGCTTTCGCCATCGACGAGCGCGTGGATCGAGCATTCTTCGCCGACAAGGAACTCCTCGATGACCACGCGGTTGCCGGCGTCGCCGAACTTTCGTTCCTCCATGATCTCGCGGATCGCCTGCTCCGACTCCGCCACGTGAGTCGCGATGATCACTCCTTTGCCGAGTGCAAGGCCGTCGGCTTTCACCACCAGGGGATGCTGTGACGTCCGCACAAATGCCCGCGCGGCCGCGGCGTCGGTGAAGTGGCCCGAGAGCGCGGCGGGGATGCCGTGGCGTTGCATGAATTCCTTGGCGAATACCTTCGATGACTCCAGCCGCGCAGCAGCCTGCCGCGGACCGAAGGCGCGCAGGCCGGCGTCTTCAAAAAGATCGACGAGTCCGGCGGCGAGCGCGTCATCGGGGCCGACGACGGTGAGCGCGATGCCTTCCTTTTTGGCAAAGTCGAGGAGCTTCGCTTGTTCGGTGATCTTGATCGGCACGCAGGTCGCGAGTTGCGCGATGCCGGCATTGCCCGGCGCGCAAAAGACGGCGGTGACGCGCGGCGATTGGCGCAGCTTCCAGACGAGGGCGTGTTCGCGGCCGCCGCTGCCGATGACGAGGACTTTCATGAGGAGCGCGGAGGCTAGGGGTCGTGTCACAGCAGTGCAATGCGGCAAGGGTCCACGAAAGGTAGATTCGCATTTGTGTCCTTACGGGTTTTTCGGGGGCTCATCATCGACCGGTGTCGCGGCGCAAGTGAACGAACCTCCTCGCGGGGCGCCCATTCGCGAAACGCAGCGCCTTGTCAAAGCGAAATTAGGCAAGCTGGGCGCGAATAGGCCCGCGAGCTTGTCGGCACGCGACGATTGTTTGCAGTTCGTCGCAATCGTCGCCGTTTCGCCGCAATCAACGCGGGAATGTTGCAATCCGAATCTTGGAATTAGGGCGGTCCAATCGGCATGGAATGAAAGTCATCGTGCGTCCTCCTCTGACGTTGCCGGTGACTGCACTGAACAAATCCACACCAAACAAAATGATCATCAAGACATCTCCCATCGCGTTCGCAGTGAGCCTCATGCTCGCGGCAGGCGCCTCCGCCCAAATCCAAGGACCCAGCACCGGTTCGACTCCCCACGCGACACCGCTCGCCGCGGGCGTGACCACCTGGTCCATCGCCACAGTCGATAACACCGGCGCCAACCCGGACGACACGTTCACCAACCTGATTACTGGCGTTCCCAACTCCTACGGTATGGTTGGTATCCCCGACGGCATGGGTTCCTTCGACAACGGCGACGGGACCTTCACCGTCCTCATGAACCACGAGCTCGGCAACACGGCCGGTGCGATCCGCGACCACGGCAGCCGGGGGGCCTTGGTCTCGAAGTGGATCGTGAACAAGGATACGCTGGCAGTGGTGGGCGGTGCGGACCTCATCCAGACCGTCAAGCTCTGGAACGGCGCGGGCTACACCTCCTATAACTCAGCCTCGACGATGCCGAACACCGGCGCGCCCTACAATGGCGCTTTTGGCCGCTTCTGCTCCGCGGACCTGCCGGAGATCAGCGCCTTTTCCAATGGGCTTCTCGGCACCACTGCGCGCATCTTCATGAATGGCGAGGAAATCGGAGCACCGGGGCGTGCTTTCGCCCACATCGTCACGGGTCCGGAAGCCGGAGTCAGCTACGAGCTCCCGCGCCTCGGCAAGTTCTCCTGGGAAAACTCGAACGCGTGTCCTTTCCCGCAGAACAAGACCGTCGTCATCGGCATGGATGATGCGAGCCCTGGCCAAGTCTATGTGTATGTCGGGACCAAGACGAACACCGGCACCGAAGTGGATAAGGCCGGTCTGACCAATGGCGTCCTCTACGGCGTCAAAGTCACCGGCTCCCCGTCCGAGAGCCGTTCGACCAACGTCGGCATCGCCGCCGTCGGCGGCACGCGGCCCTTCACGATGCAAATCAAGAATGTCAATGGCAACGTGGAGAACCAGACAGGCGCCCAGCTCCAGACGGACAGCGTGGCCAACGGAGTCACCGAGTTCCTCCGCCCGGAAGACGGCTCGTGGGATACGAAGAACCCCAACCGGTTCTACTTTGCGACTACCGATCGTTACAACCAGATCAAGGACGGTGTCGGTTTGCAGGACGCTCGCAGCCGCCTGTGGGCGCTGGAGTTCACCAACATCGCCAATCCGGAGGCTGGTGGCGTGATTCGCCTCCTCATCGAAGGCGGCGAGACCCTCGCGAATGGCGGCCAGAACATGATGGACAACATCGGCACGGACGTGGACGGAAACCTTACCATCGTCGAAGACGTGGGCAACCAGCAGCACAACGGGAAATTTTCCCGCTACAATGCGGCAACCGGCGCGCTCCAGATCCTCGCCCAGCATGATCAGGCCCGCTTTGGCAACATCGGGGTGTCGGCCGTGACGCCTTACAGCCAGGACGAAGAGTTTTCCGGCGACCACGACATCACCACCATCATGGCGGGCAGCCTCCTGAATACCGGTGGGGTTAATGACCGCTTCTATCTCTTCTGCGACCAGGCCCACTACAACACCGGCATCACCACTGCGCAGGTCGAGGGCGGCCAGATGATCCTCCTCCGCGCGCCAGCGGCCCCGAGCCCGATCAACAATGCTCAATCGGCCCGCAGCGGCACCATCCGCGACCGGCGCACCGGCCGGTATCTACAGAACTTCACGGTGACTAACACCACGGCGGCTTCCCTCAGCGGACCGCTCCACGTGGCGCTGGATAACCTGACCACGGGCGTATCCCTCGCAAACGGCGCGGGAACCACGAGCAACGTCCTGCCTCTCGGCAGCCCGTTTATCGTCATCCCTGGCGGCCCCCTCGCCCCCGGCGCTTCGGCGTCGGTCCAGTTGCAGTTCATCAATCCGTCCAACGGCCCGATCAACTACCACGGCCGCGTCCTGAACGGTCTCGGGACTCCGTAATCGCTCACCCTTCCGCTCGCGTGGTTGCCGCCAGTCCGGCGGCAGCCCGCGACCGGATCTCACTCTAACCAAACAAACACCAAAACCAAAAAACAACTTCACTATGAAATCCATCAGCTATCTCAAGCGAACGCTCGGTGTCCTCGCCGCAGCCTGCACATTCCTCAGCGCGGTCACGACCAATGCAGCGCTGTCCCTAGTCACCATCGACACCGCGCCGCTGCTCAACCTTCCGGCGAGCGCGTTTGCCCCGTTCTCGCTGGCCTTCCAGTTCAACGACGGCGGATTGCTCGGCAGTAACACGGCCACCGTCAGCGGGTTCAACTTCTTCGGTGGAAGTGTCGTGGGCAGCCCAACGCTCTTCGGTGGAGCGACTGGCGACATCGCTTCCAGCGTCGGGTTCAACAACAGTTCGTCGTTCCAGGAACTGTTCCAGCAGTTCACACCCGGCTCGCTGCTTACCTTCACCGTCTCGACGACGAACAACGTGGACTCCCCGGCGCCGGATTTCTTCTCCGTCGCGATCCTCGATAGCGCGCTGAACAACATCACCACGGATGGCTTCGGCAATTCGCTGGTGAGCCTGAACATCACCGGCCCCTCGTCCACCCTGCAGTTCTCCACGGGTACCGGGGATTTCTCAGGAGTCGTCGCCGCCGTTCCTGAGCCTGCCTCGGCCGGCATCATCATGGCTCTCGGAGTCCTGGGCCTGGGCGCCGTGCGCCGCGAGCGCCTCCGCGTCGCCTGAGTCGTGGGCAAAACATCACGTAACTGAAACCACTGGGGTTCCCCGCAGCGACGTGGGGAACCCCTTTTTTCGTCATCAAATCCATGAATACCTCACGTCTCCTCTCCGGGCTCCTCGCGGCCATGGCTGTCACGGCTCCGGCAACCCTTCATGCCCTAAACTACAACGAGGCCGTCTCCGGAGATCTCTCGGACAACCGCCTCGCTCCGACCCCGCTGACGCTCACGCTCGGCTCGAATATCATCTCCGGCACGATGGGCGGAGACCCCGGTGATGGCATCCCACTCGATCGGGATTTTTTCTCCTTCATCATCCATCCCGGCCAGCTCCTGACCTCGATCAACGTCCTCGAATACACGCCGTCGGGACAATCGTTCTACGCGATCTCGGCCGGCACCTCGATCGACATCGAATCCCCGTCCGACCATCTGGCGAACTATCTCATCACCGGGAATGGCAACATTCTGGATGACATGGCACTCGGTTCCCACAGCGGCGGTCTCGGCATCACCGACCCGCTCGGACCCGGCACCTACACGGTCTGGTTCCAGGAATTGGCCTCGGTGGTCACCTACCAAATGGACTATACCATCGCGGCCATCCCGGAGCCCAGCACCGCGCTCTTCGGCGCAGCCCTCGGCCTCGTCGCAATGGCACGCCGCCGCCGCGCGAACAGCCCGGCCTGAGCCCTGAGTCCCAGCCCCCACGCGCCCGCTCCGGCCGCGGCTGGAGCGGGCTGAGGGTATCTCCCTACGCCAAAAACAATTTACCAACTCCACCCACGTCATGACTAACCCCTTCACTTTCCGTCACCTTCACTTACTTCGCCCGACGCAAAGGCTTCTCGCCGCTGCCCTCCTCAGTAGCCTTTTCCCGCACGCGCATGCCGCCGATGCCTTTAAGGATACCGTCCTCGTGGCGAACCGCGCGGAATTCAAGCCCGTCGCGTTCGTCGATCCGCACCTGATCAACCCGTGGGGCATCGCTCTGCGCCCGCCGGGAGCGGGCGGCCACATCTGGATCAGCAATGGGGGGGACATCAGCACCACGACTTACATCGGAGATGCCAATGGCGTCGCACTTCACCAGGATGGTCTGAAGCTCGTTCCCATCGATGCCCCGGAGATTTCGGTCGAGGGATTCGCGGTCGTGACGGGACAGGTGTATAACGCCGCGAGCGATGTGCCGGGGCAGCCGGTTGAGTTCCCGGTGAGTGGACCCGCCAGCAATCTCTCCGGCGCCAAGCCCGAGCCGATCGGCATGACATCCGGCGCAGCGAAGTTCGTCTTTGTGAACACCGATGGCGGCATCAACGCCTGGCGCGCCAGCACTGCGGTGAGCATGGACAAGGCCGTGATCATGAAGGACTTCTCGGCGGGCGGCCCCGAACGCGATCTCAAACTGCCCTACATCCCGGCCTTCACGGGCGTGGCGATGACCACCGACCCCTGCACCCGGGATGCTGAGGGCAAACCCGTGGCCGACAACCGGATCTACGTCACCGATTTTCAAAACAAGCTGATCCGCGTCTTCGACAACCAATGGAAGGACATCACATCGGCCATCACTTTCGACCGCCCCAAGGACCTCCCGGAGGACTACAGCCCGTTCAACATCCAGTGGATCGAGGGCCGCCTCTATGTGGCCTATGCGGCATTGGATCCAAACGCCGAGGAGCCCGGCACCGACGTGCCGGACGTGGGGGCGGGACATATCATCGCGTATGATCGCGACGGCCACATTCTCCAGGAGTTCAAGGATCTGAACGTGCTGAGTTCCCCGTGGGGACTCGCCATCGCACCCAAGGGCTTCGGCGAACTCGAAGGCTGCCTGCTGGTCGCGAATTTCGGTGACGGCACCATCGCCGCGCTCGAAGTAGCCACGGGAAAATTCAAAGGCTACCTGCGCGACGCGGACGGGAAGCCCATCGCGATCGACGGCATCTGGGGTCTTACTTTCGGCAATGGCGTGAGCCTCGGCGACGCCCTCTCGCTCTACTACACCGCGGGGCCCAATGGAGAGCAGGATGGTATCTTCGGCCGCCTCACCGTCGTCCGCTGACCGCACCGGCGGTCAGGGGACCGCAAGCCGACTTCTTGGTTGGGAAAAAGCAAGCGCCGGGGTTCCTTTCACCGGGCAGGTGGAGGAACCCCGGCAGCGCATTTTTTTGCAGACCGTTCGCGAGAGAAGATTTCCTTCGCCGTGAGGCATCCGCTAACCTCCGCGCGCCATGAAGAAATTGTTCGCGCTGTTTTTCCTCTCCGCTTCGCTCGCCTTCGCTGCGGAGCCGCCGGTCATCACCGTGTCGAAGAGCGACAAACTCGCCATCGCCGTCACGGGTCTGCCCGCGGGCGAGGCGAAGATCCTCGAGAACGATCTCGCGATGTCCGGCTACTTCACCGTGGTGCCGCAGGGCAGCGCGACGTTCATCGCGGGCGGCACTTCGGCAGCCACGTCGCTCAGTGGCTCGGTCACGGATCGGGCGGGGAAGACAGTGCTGAGCAAGACCTTCAGCGGCTCGCTGCGAGCCAAGGTGCACCAGTATGCGGACGATATCGTGGAGACGCTGACGGGGAACAAAGGCATCGCGAATACCAAGATCGCCTTCGTGGCCACCCGCAGCGGAGCCAAGGAAATCTTCACTGCGGATGCGGACGGGTCCGGCGTTTTGCAGCTCACCTCGGACCGCAGTATCAGCGTCGCGCCCTCGCTTTCGCCGGATGGCCGCTCGCTGGCCTATACCGGATACAAGAGCGGTTACGCCGACGTTTATGAAATCAATCTGGGCAGCGGCGCCCGGAACCGGATCATCAAATTCCCCGGTACGAATTCCGGCGCCGCGTTTTCGCCCGATGGCGGGCGCATCGCGGTGACGCTGAGCAAGGACGGTAACCCCGAGCTTTACGTCACGGGCTCCGGCGGCGGCGGGGCGCGGCGACTCACCCGCACCCCGGGCGTGGAAAGCTCGCCCACGTGGTCGCCGGATGGCGGCGAGATCATCTACTCCAGCGACGAGGGCGGCTCGCCGCGGCTCTACCGCATCTCGTCCGGCGGCGGGAGCGGGCGCCCGGTCGGACCCGGCGGATACAGCACCGAGCCAAACTGGTCGCCGGATGGTAAAAAAATCGCCTACAACACACGCAGCGGCGGCTTCCAGGTGAGCATCCTCGATCTGGCCAGCGGCAGCGTGCGCACTGTGGGCGAGGGGCAGGACCCGGTGTGGGGCGCTGATTCGCGGCACCTCATCTTTTCCACCGGCAGCGCGCTCATGTTGCTTGATGCGCAGACGGGCCAGCGGACAACTTTGGTCGGCGGGCTCGGCAAGATTTCCGAACCCACCTGGTCGCGCTGAGTGACTCATCAGGAGGAGGAACCACGAAATAGGCGAAATAGACGAAAGCAGGGATTCTTCTTTCGTGTGGTTTGTCTATTTCGTGGTTCCTACTTTGAATCTTTGGACCGCCACTAACGCCCGACTCCCTTGTTGAATCCACCACCTTTCCCATGAAACTCCTCCCGCACCTCACCACGCTCGCGCTCACTTCCTTGCTCTTCACCAGTTGTGCCAAAAACAAGGGAGCCGGCATCGGCGGCGGCTCCAATGACGGCGACTTCGTGAACGGCAGCGCGCTGCCGGACCGCACGGAGGGCGTCTCTTTCCTCAGTGGGAATGTGGACCGCAACAAGTTCGCCCCCGTCCAGTTTGGATTCGACAGTGTCGACGTGAGCCCGAGCGAGCAGGGCAAGGTGCAGCAGGTTGCGGAGTTCATGCGCAGCGCGGGCAATTCGGCGATCATCGCTGGTTTCACCGACGAACGCGGCACGCCGGAATACAATCGCGGCCTCGGTGAACGCCGCGCCCAGTCCGTGCGCGAGGCGCTCATCCGCGCGGGTGCGCCGGGCGGCAAGATCCAGACCGTGAGTTTCGGCGCCGAGATGCCAGCCGACGCCGGTTCGGGCGAAGGCGCCTGGGCGAAAAACCGCCGCGCGGAATTCGGCGTGGTGCGCTGATTTTTCCCGGCAGTTCGCGGTGACCTGCGCTGGCCAATGCGCGGGAGATCGTGCGACGGTCGCGGTCTGCCGCATTCCACGAATGTCCCCGTCCCTCGACCTCACCATCCTGATGCCCTGCCTCAACGAGGCGGAGACGATCGTCGCCTGCATCGCCAAGGCGCAGCTCGGCATCGAGCGCGCGGGAGTGCCGGGCGAGGTACTGATCGCCGACAACGGCTCGACCGATGGCTCGATCGAACTCGCGGAACAGCACGGTGCCCGCGTGGTGCGCGTGGCCAAAAAAGGCTACGGCAACGCCCTCCGCGGCGGCATCGAGGCGGCGCACGGTCGCTGGATTCTCATGGGCGACGCGGATGACAGCTACGACTTTTCGGAAGCGCCGCGCTTTGTCGAAAAACTGCGCGAAGGCCATGACATGGTGATGGGTTGCCGACTGCCCGCCGGCGGCGGCACGATCAGCCCCGGCGCGATGCCGTGGAAGAACCGCTGGCTCGGCAACCCCGTGCTCAGCTTCCTCGGCCGCCTGCTATTCAAGACACCGATCCGCGATTTTCACTGCGGCCTACGCGCCTTCACTCGCGATGCCTACGAGCGTATGGCGACGAAGACGACCGGGATGGAATTTGCGAGCGAGATGGTGATGAAATCCTCGATCCAAGCCATGCGCGTGGCCGAGGTGCCGATCACGCTGCACAAGGACGGACGCACCCGCCCGCCGCATCTCAAGCCCTGGCGCGACGGCTGGCGCCACCTGCGCTTCATGTTCATCTACTCGCCGCGCTGGCTCTTCCTCGTCCCGGGGATCGTCTCCGCTGCGGTCGGTGCACTCGCCGCGCTGGCGATCTTTTTCGGGCCGCTCCAGTTTGGCCGCGTGCAACTCGATGCCGGATCGCTCGCCGTCGCCTGCATGCTCTTCACCATCGGCGTGCAGCTCGTGGCGTTCGCCTTTTTTGCCAAGGTCTTCGCGATCGGCGAGGGCCTGCTGCCCGATGATCCGCGGTTCTCCCGCATCTTCCGCTTTTTCACCCTGGAGAAAGGGCTGATCGTCGGCGCGCTCACGCTGCTCGCCGGTATCGCGCTCCTTTCGTGGTCGGTGTGGATGTGGAAAGTCGCCGGGTTCGGCACCATGCCCTACCCGGAAAATCTCCGCCGCATCATCTCCGCCGCCACGCTCATCATTGTGGGCCACCAGGTCATGGCCGCGAGCTGGTTTCTGAGCGTGCTCGGGCTGAAGACGACTTCGCGCAAGCCGCCGGAGCCGGCATGACCTGGGACTATTTGATCGTCGGCGCGGGCTTTGCCGGGGCCGTGCTGGCGGAACGCCTGGCGTCGCAGCGCGGGGCCACCTGCCTCGTCATCGACCGCCGCGAACACATCGCGGGCAACGCTTTCGACAAGATCGACGCCGCCGGGGTGCTCGTGCATCCCTACGGGCCGCACTACTTTCGTTCGAACTCGGATCGGATCGTGGCCTATCTCTCGCAGTTCACGGCGTGGCACCCCGTGGAATACAAGATCCTGAGCTGGACGCAGGGGCGTTACTGGCAGTTTCCGATCAATCTGAACACCTTCGAGCAACTGCTTGGGCGCCCGAGCACGAGCGAGGAAATGGCGGTCACGCTGGAGAAGTGGCGGGTGCCGATCGCGGAGCCGCGCAATTCCGAAGAAGTGATCCTCTCGCAGGTCGGGCCGCAGCTTTACGAAATGTTCTTTCAGGGCTACACCCGCAATCAATGGCAGCGCGACCCGCGCGATCTGGACGCGAGCATGTGCGGCCGCATCCCGATCCGCACCAACCGCGACGACCGCTATCTCACCGAAAAATTTCAGGCGCTGCCCAGGGAGGGTTACACGGCGATGTTTCACCGGATGCTGGCGCACCCGCGGATCGAGGTGCGGCTGGGCACGGATTTCCGCACGGCGCGGGCGCAGATTCCGCACCGGCACCTCGTCTTCACCGGCGCGATCGATGAATACTTCGATCAATGTTTTGGGCCGCTCCCGTATCGCTCGCTGCGGTTCGAGCCGGAGACGCTGCAGCAGGAGTTTTTCCAGCCGGCGATGCAGGTGAATTTTCCCAACGATACGACTTCACCCGCATCGTGGAGATGAAGCACGCGACCGGGCAAAAGCTCCCGCTCACGACGATCGTGCGCGAGTATCCGCTGGCGGCCGGGCCGGGGCACGAGCCCTACTACCCGATCCCGGCACCGGACACCCGCGCGCTTTACGAGCGCTACGCCGAGCGGGCGCGGGCCGAGGCGGGGGTGAGCTTCGTGGGCCGACTCGCCACGTATCGCTATTACAATATGGATCAGGTGGGGGGCATGGCGCTCGCCGAGTACGAAAAACTGGCGGCACGACCGACGGTCTAGCGCCTTTTTGTTTCCCTCGCGCCGGTTTTGGCTTTAATTCCCCGCTCCTTTCAGCGGACGCGCGTCCGCAACCTCAAACAACTTTTTCTCATCCCATGGCCAAATACATCGAAATGCCCAAGCTCAGCGACACGATGACGGAGGGTGTCCTCCTCAAGTGGCGCAAAAAGGAAGGCGACAAAGTGGAGGTCGGCGACGTGATCGCGGAAGTGGAGACTGACAAGGCGACGATGGAGATTGAGGCATTCGATGATGGCATCCTGCACAAGTTCCTCGTCGCGGAAGGCGCCAAGGTGCCGATCGGCGAGAAGGTGGCCCTACTGCTTGGCAAGGGCGAAGCGGCGCCGAAGGACGGTGAATTGCCAGTGACCGAATCGAAAAAATCCGCCGACGCCAAGGCCGATACCATCGCGCCTCCGAAGTCTGGCGCCCCGGCCGCGAGCAGCGCCGCGGCGAAGTCTCCCGAAGCCGCGAGCGGCGAGCGCATCAAGGTCTCCCCGCTGGCGAAGAAGCTGGCGGCGGAAAAGGGCGTGGCCCTTTCCAGCCTCACCGGCACGGGCCCCGGCGGGCGCATCGTGGCCAGCGACGTGGAGAATGCCCCGGCGGGCGGTGCTCCCGCGCGGAGCCTGGCTCCAGCCGCGATCCCACCGACACCGGCCGGCCCCGGCGATCAGCGCATCCCGCTCAGCGGCATGCGCCGCGTGATCGCCGAGCGGTTGCTCGCGAGCAAGACCACCATCCCGCACTTTTACCTCAACATCGAAGTCGATGCGGGTCCGCTGATGAAATTCCGCGCCGAGGCGAATGCGGCGAGCGAAGCGGCCGGCGCAGCTAAACTGACCGTGAACGACTTCATCCTGAAAGCCGTGGTCAACGCCGCGGCCAAGGTGCCTGCGGTGAATGCCAGCTTCGCCGGAGACGCGATCATCCAGTATGGCAGCGTGAATCTGAGCGTGGCCGTGGCGGTGGACGACGGGCTGGTCACGCCGGTGATCCGCGATGCGCAAAAGAAGACGCTCCGCGAAATCAGCGAAGGCGTGAAGGATCTCGCCGCCCGCGCCCGCGGCAAAAAGTTGAAGCCCGAGGAATACCAGGGCGGCACGATCACGGTCTCGAATCTCGGCAACTACGGCATCGATTCCTTCAGCGCGATCGTCAATCCGCCGCAGGCCGTGATCATCGCCGTCGGCGCGATCGTAAAGAAGCCGGTGGTCAACGCGAAGAACGAGATCGTTGTCGGTCAGCGCCTCGCGATCGGCCTCAGCGCGGACCACCGCGTGGTGGATGGCGCCGTGGGCGCGACCTACCTCGCCGAGCTGCGGAAGCTCATCGAGAGCCCGACGCTGATGCTGCTCTGACGAGGCCGTTGCGCCGGGTGGAGCACTCGGCTCGAGTGCCGGCTTCGGCGACCCGCCGAGGCCACTGAGGGCGCGTTCATTTCAGCCGCGGTCCACGCGCCCACGGTGTTCCCGGCGAGTCGCCGGCCACAGCACTCGGGTCGAGTGCTCCACCCGGAGGGCGCGCTCAGTCGATCGTCGTCCGCAGGACCACCGCGCGGTCTCCGATCGGCTGCACGCTGGCGGCGAAGGTGGCGGGGATGAGGAAGAAGGCGCCGCGTTGGAATTCGCGGCCGCCGGATTCCACCGCGCCCTCGGCGACGCAAAAGATGCTGAAGCGCCCGCCCGGGACGGTGCGCGGGGCGGTGAGTTCCCATTTTTCCACGCGGAAGAATTCGCACGCGGCGAGGGGATCGGCGCCGACCGGGGTGACGGCTGGCTCGAAGTCCTCGAAGTCGATCGACTGAAGCGATTCCTCGATGTGGAGGGCGCGGGGCTGGCCGTCGTTGCCGATGCGGTTCCAGTCGAAGACGCGGTAGGTGGTGTCGCTGTTTTGCTGCACCTCGAAGATGACGTTGCCGCTGCCAATGGCGTGGATGCGGCCGCTGGGGATGAAGATGGAATCGCCGGCCTTGATCGGGAGATGGTGGATGAGTTCGGCGACGCGGCCATCGCGCAGCGCGAGATCGAAGTCCGCGCGGGTCACGCCACGCTTTAGGCCAGCGTAGAGATCGCTATCGAGCAGGGCGTCGAGCACATACCACATCTCGGTCTTCGGTTCGCCGCCGAGCTGGGCCGCGGTGCGCGGGTGCGGGTGGACCTGCACGGAGAGCCGCTCCTGGGCGTCGAGGAGCTTGAAGAGCAAGGGAAAACGCGGTGTATCGGGCAGGCCCGGGCCGAAGAGATCGGCGCGGTGCTGGGCCCAGAGTTCATGGAGCGTGAGGCCTTGCAGCGGGCCATCGTGGACGACGCTTTGGGCATCTTCGCGATCCACGATTTCCCAGGATTCACCGATCCGCGCGGTGGCCGGCAGCCTCTTTCCAAAGAGCGACTCAAGCCGGCGGCCGCCCCAGAGGCGTTCCATGAAGAGGGGTTCGAAAACGATCGGCGCGGTAAGTGACATGGGCAGGTCTTGGCAGCTAGTGCCAGAATCGCGTCTCGGCAAGGCGGCAGTCGTTTCCGAGCGGGTGATTTTCCGGCGCGCAAAATGCGGGGCGTGAGGTAGCGTGGCCGGCATGCCCCGTTTTTGTGCGTTTTCCCTCGGCGTCAGCATCGCGCTCTGCGCGAGCCTGGCGCATGGGCAGACGCCTGCGACTCCCGCGCCCGCGCCGCCGCTCGCCAAGCCGCCCGCAGCGACGCCAGGGCCTGCGACGCCAGTGCCGAAACCGCCCGCACCCGCACCGAAGCCCGCCACCCCCGCCCAGCCACCCGCGAGCCCGGCGCCCAAACCTCCGGCAGCGCCGAAACCCGAGGAGAAACTGGCCCAGTTCAAGACGGCGGACGAACTCTGGGCCCACTTTCAGGCACTGGACCGCGGGCCGCGCGGGCAGGGCACCACCCCGCCGGAGCGCGCGAAGGTGTTCCAGGAGTTCGTCAACGACCTGCGCGCGACGGCCGAGCTTTTTGCCAAAAAATATCCGACGGATCCGCGCCGCTGGGAGGCCCGGCTCACCGCGGATCGGCT
>Ga0105048_10012539_pt1 | contig 13286 bp, 12 predicted proteins | sample MAT05_FD_78382 | JGI IMG/M metagenome (GOLD analysis project Ga0105048, IMG submission 78382) | Freshwater microbial communities from Lake Fryxell liftoff mats and glacier meltwater in Antarctica - MAT-05 | ecosystem: Environmental > Aquatic > Freshwater > Ice > Liftoff microbial mat | place...
AGTACATGCACCAGCCTTGATCTATGAAAGGAAAAATTCATCCAAAGGCAGTCTCGCCCACCTCAACTCACATCTCAAGCATCGATGTTCTCAGTCGGATCTTGACGGTTTGCCATAAGCGCGCCATGGTCGTGGCATGGAAACCATGTTGCAATTGGACGCCTCAAATCGAATCGTTCTCACTCAAGCGGTGCGACAGGCCTCAGGCATTCCCCGGTTGCAAAATTTACGGGTCTCGGCGACGCCAGGCCGGATCGTTTTGGAGATGCCCGGCGAGCATTCGGGAACCGTTGCGAAACGGGGGAAATTGAAAGTGTGGACGGGCGAAGTTCCAGAGACTCCCATTGAGGTGGCCGTGAATGAGTCACGTCACTACACACGATGACATTCCTAGATGCCGGAATTCTGGTTGGAGCGCTACTGGAAACCCATCCCCGCCATGATGCCTGTCTGGAGGGGTTCACAAGTTTCACAAAACCCTTTACCAATGCTCATGCTCTTGCTGAAACATTCTCCACTCTCACAGGCTTCTACAAGGTTCCAACAACAGCGGCAACAGAGCTCACACTTCATTTGGTTGATGTGATTTCCGTGGAAGTCATGGCAATGAGGGATTACCAATCAGCTCTCCGTGAGGCCACAAGCCGAGGTGTGATGGGAGGGGGCATTTATGATTCCCTCCATGCCACGTTCGCACGGCATAAGGGAGCCAAGAGAATCGTGACGCTGAACCCTTCACACTTCCGACATGTCGCGCCTGACATCGAAATTCTCACTCCTTAACGGTCAATCTTACCTAAGTCCGCAAGCAGAGAGCGCACTCATGAGACGATCCACGCGGTTGCGTCGAGCATTTTGGCCCATGAGGCCGATGCGCCAGATTTTGCCAGCGAGGGGGCCAAGGCCGGCTCCGATCTCGATGTGGTGATCGCGGATAAGCTGATCTATGGGTAATTCCTGACTCAGTTGGGAAGAAAGAGAATTCGCCCGCAGTTTGGACAGTGAACGATGGCTTTTTCTCCGCGAACTTCAAGGGCGGTTTGGTTGGTAACTTTCATATGGCAGCCAGTGCAAACTTCATTTTCGAGGGGAACCACCGCAGTGTCTCCTTTGCTGTGGAAAATCCGGTCATATTGTTCCAGAAGGTCTTCATCCAAGCCTTCGGAAGATTCTTTGCGGGCTTTTTCCAGATCTGAGATGAGGGATTCGACATTGGGAATCTTGGCATCAAGCAGGGAGATCGCTTTGTCGATTCTGGCTTTTTCAGAAGCAAACTCCGCTTCGGCGGCTTGGATCTGAGGGGCAAGGGCCTCGGCTTCTTCCATAAAAACAATCTCCCGATCTTCGATCTGGGAGATGGCCTTTTCGTTCGCAGCGATTTCATGGGACAGCGCGGTGAATTCCTCATTCTTCCGGGTTTGAAGTTGTTGATTTTTGTAGCGATCGATGGCGCCACGCTTGGTGCCTGCTTCCACTTCCAAACTCTTTTTTTCCACTTCAATTTCTTTCAGCCGGGTTTTTGCGGTGTCGAGGCGGGCGGCACAATCTGCCAATTGCTTCACGCGCAATTTGCGTTCTTCGGGCACTTGCAGGAGTTCGGCCCGCAGGGAGCGGATTCGTTGGTCACGGTCTTGGAGGGCAAGCAAACGCTCAATGTTATCGATCATGATCCCTAGTTATGCGTTATCGCGGGGGAACGTGCAACTGCGATTGAGGGCCCCGCGCCTCGAAGCTGGTTTTTTCTGGTTGGGGTATGCCATGGCAGGGATTGTTTCTCCGCACGGTGATCTTGGTGGTGGCAAGTGTGATTGTGGCTTGGCTGTCATGGACGGCTGTTGAGCGGCCGGCGGTGGCATGGGCAAACTCCGTGGCGGCAAATGCTCCCCGCCTCATCACCCGTGTGCGGCTGATTACGGTTCGGGTGTTATACCAAATCCAAAGGCGCCGTATAAACCGCGAACCTCTCTAAGCCGCAATCACTCAACAAGCGCGCCAACCACCGTCAACCCTTGCGCCGGGCAAAAAACTGACCGCGTCCCTCCCCGGTGGTTTGATACGACCATTTTCCAGAAAGCACTTCCGTAAAAACAAAGTGCAAACAAAAATCCGGTGTGCCCATCATGTGGGAAGGAAGCTTTTTCCAGTCAAGGCAGACATCATCAAAGACCACAACCGCATGCTCCGCCGCGAAAGGTTTGGCGATCTCCCACTCTGAAACAATACCTGACGTGAAATGCATGGAGTCTTGAAAAAACAGGTCCCAAGTTTTGACGGTATCCTGAAGGAGCGGGGGGAGAACCTGACGGGAATCCCCTTCGACAAACGTGATGTCCACGCCGGGAAAATCCGTCCTGGCACGGGTAAGGTTTTCCTCCCGGAACCCGCGTAATTCCTTCCAGTCCTCCATGGGGATGCTGACGTCTGGATCTCCATCATAGTCGATGGTGAAAATCCGCACCCCCCCGCCGTTGTGATGGGCGGCTTTGGCGAGAGTGTAGGTTCCCAAACCTTCAAACGTGCCGGTTTCAACGATGGTTGCGGGCTTGAGCCAGCGCACGGTGTTGTAAAGCCGTCGGGCCCCTGCGGGATGGGTTGACCACGGATGCTTCCAACGAGAGGGAGGCAGGTCGTCGAGGGGGGCCGGATCAGAGCAGAGTGCCTTCCATGCGTGAGCGAGTGTCATAACAAGGACATCTCCATTAGCGTCTGATTTGTCGAGCAAGGTTTTTGATCAACAAGAAATGCTGCCAGCTCCGCATGCAGTTGAGCTGGAGTGTAGTGACCCTGAAGCCGTGAGATGGCCTCATTGGCCAGCGCATCGCATCGCTCATTGCCAGGATTCCCGGAGTGTCCCTTGACCCACTGCCAACAAATTTTGTGAGGGGTCATGACAGCATCCAACTCCCGCCACAGGTCCGCATTTTTGACGGGTTTTTTTGATTTGGTGACCCAACCAGTTTTTTTCCAGTTTTTGGTCCAATCGGTCGCCCCGGAAATCAGATACTTGGAGTCGCTGTGAAACGTCACGTCACAAGGCGACTTGAGAGCCTGAAGCGCTTGAATCGCCGCTTGGATTTCCATCCGGTTGTTCGTGGTGGCGGGCACCGCGCCGTTCAGTTCCTTGCTGTGGTTTCCATGAGTGAGCACGGCGGCCCAGGCTCCCGGGCCGGGGTTTCCCAGACAGGCGCCATCGGTATAGATCACAATCTTTTTCATTTGAGCGTGTTGCCCTCAATGGCGTTCGAGTGGATGTTCCATTTCAGGCGGAATGTTTGCTACAGCCATCTTTCATGGACGGACTATGCGCGACTGAGACCGAAGCGAAAAGAGCAAAGAATGCGCCCGAAATGCTTCATAATTTTGAGGCGTCTCGTATTGGGACGCAGTCGATAGAACCTGATTAGCTCAAACCTCTTTTTTTTGGAGATTGAATTGCTCTCACGGCTGATGCACATTGGGAGCTTCCATTGAAAACTCCAATCATCACCCTCCTCGCATTCCTTATCGCCGTCCCTTGCCTTTTGGCACAAGCTGTGGACGAAAACTTTCGTGCTCAAGTCGAAACGGTCATCGAAGACTTTAACAATAAAAAATACGACAGTGCGATCAGTCGGATTGATTCGATCCAGGCCGAGGGAGAGGATGCGGCCTTTCTGACCAATCTGCGTGGGGCGGCTTACACCAAGAAGAAGGATTTCGTTGAGGCGAAACGCAATTTTGAAAAGGCTCTTGAGTTGGCACCGGGCATGTTTGCCGCTCATTTTAATTTGGGGGAGGTTGAGTTCCTGCAAGGCAACCACAAAGAAGGACTGGCAAAATTCCAGACGATGCTGGACGCCGACCCGCGCAATGAACTCCTGCAGTTCAAGGTGTTTATGTGTTACCTCCTAATGGGTGAGGAGCGTGCTGCCAAGCGATCACTTTCCCGCATCAAATACCCGGGTGATACGCCAGCGTGGTATTACGCCCAAGCGGCATGGGAGCACAAACAAGGTAACAAATCGAAAGCATCCGAGTATCTTTCTGGTGCGCGCTATATCTTTCCTGGAAAAACCGAGATTTTTGATGAGACGTTTTCCGATTTGGATTTTCCCCGGCGATGAACGCCTCGCGGAGGATTATCAGAAAAGTCCCAACACAGCCTGAGAATCTCCTTCACGAGAAAGCGCGGGTTCTGGTGACTGGCGCCGCCGGGTTTATTGGCAGCGCGCTGATTCACGAGTTGAACCGTCGCGGCATTTCCCAGGTTGTGGCATCAGATTTTTTGGGAGAGGATGAGCGTTGGCGCAACCTCGCGCCGCTTGATTTTGAGGACTATATTCCTGCGGATCAGTTGCTCAAGAATCTGGAGAAAGACCCCGATCACCACGGCAAATTTGCGGCCTGCTTTCACTTGGGAGCCTGCTCATCCACGACGGTCCGGGATGCGGGGTATGTGATGGAAAACAATTTTGCCTACACCAAAAACCTGTGCCGATGGGCGATGGCCTCGGGCACGCGTTTTGTCTATGCCTCCAGTGCCGCGACGTATGGGGATGGAAGCGCCGGGATGGATGATCACGAGGAAACCCTTCGGAAATTCCGTCCTCTAAATCTCTACGGATATTCCAAGCAGTTTTTCGACCTTTACGCCGCCAACAATGAAATCCTTAACGACATCGTGGGGATCAAATACTTTAACGTGTTTGGTCCTAACGAGTATCATAAGGGGGACATGAGGAGTTTAGTTTGTAAGAGTCATGCCCACATTGCCGCCCATGGTTCGATGGACCTTTTCAAAAGTTACCGTCCCGAATACCCGGATGGCGGGCAACTACGCGATTTTATTTACGTGAAGGATGCGGTTTCCATGACCCTTCATCTGGCCGAGAAGGAAGATGTTGGTGGGCTGTTTAATGTGGGGGCCGGGGTGGCAAGGACGTGGGTGGACCTTGCGCGGGCCCTCTTCTCAGCGATGGGCGTCGCGCCGGATATTCGTTTCATCGAGATGCCGGAATCCCTTCGCACGCAATACCAGTACCACACCCTGGCCGATATCTCCAAACTGCGGGCCACGGGTTACGTGGCACCGGCGACCCCGCTGGAAGAAGCCATCTGCGAATACGTGCAGGTTTATCTCAGTCACGGACGCAGGCTCGGAGAAGAGGCCTGACCAAACTCCCCCAAGCTCACCCCGCCTCTCTTTGAGCAGGGTTCAGGTTCGGCTTCATGCATCCCATCCTCTCTGAAAATCGCCGCACGATTGCCCTCGCGCTCCCCATCATGGCTGGTCATGTCGGTCAGATGCTCATGGGCTGGGCGGATACGATCATGATCGGCCACACGGGCATGGTGCCATTAGCGGCCTGTGCTTTTGCGAACACCGTCTTGATGGCACCTTTTGTTTTTGGATTTGGGGTTCTTTCGGCTGTCAGTGTCAAAGCCTCCATTGGTCATGGTTCCGGGGATCCTCACCGTGCGGGGCGGGCGTTGCGGGCGGGGTGTTGGCTGGCCGTGGCCATTGGGCTTGCGGTGATCGGATTGATGATCGTCTTATCTGGCTCCCTGCATGTTTTTGGTCAGCCCCCTGAAGTCACTTCTGCCGCCAAAACTTATCTCCTGATTTGCTCGTGGTCGGTATTGCCTGCCCTGGTTTCCACGTCCGCAAAAAACTTCAGCGAAGCGCTTTCGCGTCCCTGGCTGCCATTTTGGATCCTCATGGGAGCGGTGCTTCTGAATGTTCTTCTGAACTGGCTCCTGATTTATGGAAACCTTGGTTTTCCAAAAATGGGGTTGGAGGGAGCTGGCTGGGCGACCCTGATTGCACGGACCGTTGGAGCGGCGGTGATGGTGGCTTACCCCTTTTGGGACCGTCGGCTGAAGGCGGCCGCGCGAGGACGCTGGATCGAATCGACCCTTCCGCGCGAGGTGAAAGGTCTGATGATCTTAGGGCTTCCGGTGGGGACCATGCACCTCGCCGAGATCAGCGGGTTTGCCATGGGCTCCATCATGCTCGGCTGGCTGGGAGTGGTTCCGTTGGCGGCTCACCAAATCGCCATCACCTGCGCTGCTACGACCTTTATGATTCCTCTGGGGTTATCACAGGCCGTGAGCGTGCGAGTCGGGCAAGCCCGAGGGGCCGGCGAATTGGCCCGATGCCGACCCATTATTGGAGGATCTCTGCTGCTGGCTATCGTCGTGATGGGATTTTTTGCGCTCATTTTTATTTTTGCCGGGAAGCCGATCTCTTCCATCTTCACGTCAGAACCCGAACTCATCCAACTGAGCGCCAGCCTGCTCTTCTTGGCTGGCTTTTTTCAAATCTTTGATGGCCTCCAAATTGTTAGTTCCGGAGCCCTCCGCGGCTTTGAGGATGTGCGGGTCCCCATGCTGATCGGATTTTCCGCGTACTGGGCGGTGGCTCTGCCGCTCTGTTATTTCGGAGGCTTCGTTTTGCAATGGGGCGCCATCGGCGTGTGGCTCGGATTTGCTGCGGGGCTCGCCTTCGCAGCGGCCGCCCTCCTGACCAGATTGGCCATCAAACTCCGGCAGGTGGGATGTTTTTAAAATAAATCGGATTTCCCCTTTCTCTGCAGATCGGTAATGTGAGGGCTCTCTGATTCCACATGCGGGAAATTATCCTTTCCAGTTTGGCTGTTGTTCTGCTTCGTGCGCTGTTGCTCACGGTGCGCGTGAGAATCACGGACACCTCGGGGATGCAGGCGGGCACGCTGACAGAGCCCGTGATCCTGGCGTTTTGGCACAATCGCATTTTGGGGATCACGCCGGCCTTTTTGAAACATTATCCCCAAGGTCGCAAGGGTGTTTCCGTGCTGACGAGTGCCAGCCGGGACGGGGAGATTCTTTCGCGGATCATGGCTGGTTGTGGCATGGGGTCGGTTCGTGGTTCCAGTTCAAGGCGGGGAGCGCGGGCTTTGAGGGAGATGGTGCGGTTGATTGCGGAGGGCAGGGATATTGCGATCACTCCTGACGGACCACGTGGACCCCGGTATCACTTGGGGCCGGGTGCCATCCAACTTGCACAAACCACCGGGGCTCCCCTCCTGCTTGTCCACGCCAGTTTTTCCAACGCGGTCCGCTTAAAAACCTGGGACGGGTTTATCATCCCATTGCCATTCTCAAAAATATCCATCACAGTGGACCCGCCTGAGCGGATGCCGGGTGAACTGACTCTTGACGAGTTTAATGGATGGAAAATCAAAATCGAACAACGACTCCGAGATGCCGCAGATTGACGGAACAGCCATAGCAAACAAAGTTCATGCTGAGACAGCGAGTCGTATCGCCGCTCTCAAAGCCCGGGGGATCCAGCCAGGACTGGCTGTGATTTTGGTGGGCGATGACCCCGCCTCCCGCGCGTATGTCCGATCCAAAGACAAGCGGGCCGCTGAGCTGGGGCTGCATTCGGTCAAACACGAACTTGTCGCATCAACCTCCCAAGCTGATTTGCTTCGGATTGTGGAAGAATTAAACGCCGACCCTTCGGTGCATGGCATTCTTGTGCAATCCCCCCCGCCTCCCCAGATTGATGAGGCCGCCATCGTGGCGGCCATCAACCCTGACAAAGATGTTGATGGATTTCATCCCCTCAACGTCGCCAAACTGGCCATGGATGATCCCACGGGATTTGTGCCATGCACCCCGCTTGGTTGTTTGCGGTTGCTTCAGGAATCCGGGGTTGCCTTGGCGGGCGCCAATGTGGTGGTCGTGGGACGAAGCATGATTGTTGGAAAACCCATGGCCCTTCTGCTCATGAGACGCGGGGCTGCGGGGGATGCCACGGTCACGGTGGCCCATTCCCGCACGCGAAATCTTGCACAGATCACAAGGGCGGCGGATATCGTCATCGCCGCTTTGGGAAGACCCCTGGCTCTCGGGGCCGAGCACATCGGGTCGGGAGCCACGGTGATCGATGTCGGCATCAATCGCATTGATGACGCCTCCGTTCCTAAAGGCTATCGGTTGGTGGGTGATGTGGATTTTGAGGCGGTGTCCGAAAAATGCCGGGCCATCACCCCGGTGCCAGGTGGGGTCGGACCGATGACCATTGCCATGTTAATGTCCAATACGGTCACGGCCTGCGAACGTCTGCACGGAGTTTAGCCGAGCAAGCCGGAGCAGGGAGTGATGAAAAGCGGGTGAGGGACTGCCGCGTCCTACCCATGGAAGAACGGCGTGTCCTCCATATCTTTAGCGGAGTGTATTTTGCCAGCGCGCGCTGTCGGGCATCAAATGTTAGAAACCGATGACAAAATGGCCTTCACAAGGCCGGGGATGTCATGGGATCTGGCTTCGATGTCCACGGAGAGCCCGAGGGTCATCAGGGTTGCGGAAGTGACGGGGCCAATGCTGGCGATTTTTAGTGTCTCGGAGAGTGGGAGTTTAAGGGCAGCAAAGTTTTCTGCGGTGGACGAACTGGTGAAGGTCACGAGATCGGCCCCCTCTTCCCGGAAGCGGCGGATACCACCCGAGATATCGTCAGTTTCCGGCACCGTTCTGTAAGCCGTGGCTTCGTCCACGATGGCTCCCAGTCTGGTTAATTCGGAGGCAAGGATTTCCCTTGCTCCTTCCGCGCGAGGGAGCAGGAACTTCAGATTTTCGACGCTGGTTTCATTTTGCAGGGCCTTCAAAATTTCTTCGGCCACATATTTTTCGGGTTGAAGGTCCACGGCCAAATGATGCGCCTTCACACGGGCGGCGGTGGCGGGGCCGATGGCGGCAATGCGCACGCCACCAATCTCGCGGGCATCCGAAAAGATCTCAAAGAACGCCCGGAAAAACGCGTCCACGCCATTGGGGCTGGTGAAAATAATCCAATCGTAAATGTGGGCATCAGAAACCAATTCGTAGAAAGCCCGTTTGTCCGCTGGCGGTTCAATACGAATGGTTGGCAGTTCAAAGGCGTCGGCCCCGAGATCCCGCAATTGGTCAATCAACTCGCCAGCTTGTTGGCGGGTGCGCGTGACGGCGATGCGTTTGCCAAAGAGCGGTTTGTTTTCAAACCACTTCAGCGGTTCGCGGAGGGCGGCGACCTCGCCGATGACCGCCACTGCCGGGGCGCAAAATCCTGCTGCCGATGCCTTGGCGGCCATATCGGCGAGGGTGCCGGAGAGTGTTTCCTGACGGGGAGTCGTGGCCCAGCGCACGAGAGCCATCGGGGTGGAGCCTGGCATTCCGGCTTGCTGCAGAGCGGCGCAGTGGCGTTCAAGCCGCTCGATCCCCATCAGCATCACCTTCGTGCCGGGAATAGCCGCGAGGGCCGCATAGTCAATCGTGCTTTCAGATTTGGTGGGGTCTTCGTGGCCAGTGAAAATCGTGACTGCTGCGTTGTGGGAGCGGTGAGTCACCGGGATCCCTGCATACGCCGGACCGGCGATTGCCGAGCTGACCCCCGGAACGATTTCAAACCGGCAGCCAGCCGCCGCCAGCGCCTCGGCCTCTTCGCCGCCGCGGCCAAACAAAAAGGGATCGCCACCCTTCAAGCGGACGACCACCCGCCCGGCTTTGACTTTTTCCACCAGCAACGCATTGGTGTCTTCCTGCCGCATGGCGTGATCGGCGCCCTTCTTTCCGGCATAGATTTTTTCTGAGGCCTCCGGTGCAAATTTGAGAAATTCCAGGTTGGCGAGGTAGTCGTAAATAACAACATCAGCTTTCTCCAAGCACGAACGCCCCTTGAGCGTGAGGAGCCCGGGATCTCCCGGACCCGCCCCAACCAAATAACAAACTCCGGATTTAATCATCCGAAGATTCTTCTGCGGAGACGGCTCAAAAACAAGACTTCAAAGACTACTGGAAAAAAGATTGCAGCACTTTTTGTTCAGAGGGTGTGGCGTTGAGGGGGGAGGTGGAATCTCCTGCCGAGGAAATATCCGTCATGGCCCCACCGGCTGTGACGAGGGATTCATCGATCTTGTGGTCAGTTGTCCCGAGGCCCATGAGGTCACCGATGGCCGCACGTGAGAGATCGTCATTCCGCAGAAGCTCGGTGGATTTCGACCCCAGATCCGTGGCCTTGTCGTTCAGGGTCAGTGGAGCGGCACCTGGTCCGCGGAAGACGCCACCGCCCGATTTGATGAGCATTGCTAGAAGGGCCTCCCCGGCTTTGTCACCGGCCTCTAATCCGTTGGAGCATGTGGAAATGCCTTCAGCCATTTTGGCTTGGAGTTTTTGCCACTCCTCCGCGGAGAGCTGACGTGCCCCGTTTGGTGTCATGGCCTGAAGCTGGGCGAGCAATTTTTCGTCCAGTGGTAAAGCACCATCGGCCATCTGCGCGAGCGCTTGTTGTAAGGCTTCGGAGAGCTGAGGGGAGAGCGCGGAAAGCTGCGCGGCCTCAAGTTGACGGGAGACCTCCATCGCCCCGAGGGCCATTTCAAGATTTTTTTGGAGACCTGCGAGTGAATTCTCCGTGGAGGCACTTAAGTGATCTCCCGCTTCGAGGCTCTGATGGGAAAACCATTCTTCCTGGGGCTTGGAACGTAGGGCCTCCAGGGAATTTGCCAATTCCTCCAGGGGTTCGGGTTGAATGATTTCGGCCGCCTTGAGTTCCTCGATCCGCTCTTGCAAATCCGTCCAAGTGCCCGGCTGGCCAGCAGCGGCTCCGGCGGTGGCCAGGGATTGGGGGAGGGGAATCACAGAGGCCACCACCAATGCGAGAAGTGCGGCCGCGGGCTGCCATAACAGCGCCCGAATTTTCCATCGGAGTTGGAAGCGGGCATCAGGCTGGGGGTCCGGCCAATCGGAAACCCCGGCTTGAGCGCAGGTCAGCGCATTCCGAAGCCGAAGGTCAGCCTCCAAACGAACCAGCGCCTCCGCCCGGTTCAGGAAAAATTTCCGCGCCAGAAAGAAGGCCAGCAAAACTGCGCCAATCACAAACATCGCGCCAAGAATCATCACAGAAAATGGCGGTTGAAATCCCACAGAACGCGAGGCAAGCACGGCCACCGAGGCAAACAGTCCTCCCCAAAACACCATTGGCAGGAGCTTCTGAAGCCACCAGCCCCCATTGAAGCGGAGGGCCTCTGCCCTCACGCGGCCAATCCAAAAGTCTTTTTTCGTGTTCGCCACCACCCCTCTTATAACCCACGAAGTGAGGGCTTTGCAAATGCCGACTTGAGTCGGGCGGATTTCTAATCAAGGCTGCGGCTTGTCGTGATCGAAAAACCCGCATAGACTGAGGACGTTGTGTTTAAGTTCCTGCCCGCTCAAATTGCCACGATCATCGCCGTATGGAGACCGCGTTCCAGAAAGCGCAATCTGCGTTTTCTTTTTTGGTTCGGGGCATTTCTTTGCACGCTCATTTTGGTTTTTACGTTTTTGTTTCACGTCATCATGGAATGGGAAGGGCAGTCCTATTCCTGGATCAGCGGGCTGTATTGGACATTGGTCACGATGTCCACGTTGGGGTTTGGGGATATCACGTTTAAGTCCGACCTCGGCAGGGGGTTTTCGGTCATTGTTCTCGTGTCGGGCATGCTTCTGCTTCTTGCGTTGCTGCCTTTCACATTTATTGAGTTTTTCTATTCGCCCTTTGTCAAAGCCCAACAAGAAGCGCGCGCTCCCCGTCAAGTGCCTTTAGATATGAAAGGCCACGTGATTCTCACGCAACTTGATGGTGTGACGGCGGCTCTGATCCGTAAGCTGGAAAAATACCATACCCCCTATGTTCTTGCGGTCAAAGATGTGGAGGAAGCCCTCAGCCTGCATGATCGTGGCATCAAAGTGGTGGTTGCGGATTTGAGTGATCCCACAAGTTTCAGCCGATGCGGATTTGACCGGGCTGCCCTCCTGGCCGCCACGGGAAACGATTTTGAAAACACCAGCGTGGCATTCACCGCACGCGAGATCTCCAAAGATATCGTGATTGTGACAACAGCCAACTCCGTGGATTCGCTGGATGTGATGATGCTGGCAGGCAGTTCTCACGTCATGCAGCTTGGCGAACAACTGGGTGGAGCCTTGGCGCGCCGGACCATTGCGGCAGATGCTCAGGCCCATATCATCGGCGGCTTCGACCAACTCCACATCGCCGAGGCCATCGTGGCGGGCACCCCCCTCCAAGGAAAAACTCTCGCCGAAAGCCGGCTCCGCGAATTGGTCGGGGTCAACGTTATTGGCCTCTGGCAGAGAGGCCACTTTAATAGTCCGGCGCCGGATTTGCCTCTGACCCCGGATACCCTTCTCGTGTTGGCTGGCACCATGGACCAAATCGAGGCCTACAATGCGCTCTTCTGTATCTACCATCGGGCCACGGCTCCCTCGGTGATCATCGGAGCCGGACGCGTCGGAAAGGCCGTGGCCCGCGCTTTTGATCAGATCGAACTTGATTATCGGATCCTCGACAAAATCCCTGAAAAACTCGTTGGCATGGAGAAGGCCATCGTGGGAAGTGCGGCCGATTTTGGAACACTGTCCAAAGCGGGCATTGAGTCAGCCCCTGCCGTGCTGATCACCGCGCGGGATGACGATATTAATATCTACCTGACCATCTATTGCCGGAAACTGCGACCGGATATCCAAATCATCGCCCGCTCAAATTCCGATGCGAACGTGGCCCGCCTCCACAGCGCGGGGGCGGATGTTGTCATGTCCTATGCCTCCATGGGCTCGAACATCATCTTCAATCTTCTAAGAAATCAGAAGACCCTGCTTGTGGCCGAGGGGCTCAATGTGTTTCATGCCGCTATGCCCAAAGAGTTGGTTGGTCAGTCGATTCGGGAATCCGACTTGAGAACCCGCACAGGCTGTAGCATCATCGCCACAAGTCGCGACGGGAAGTTGGCCCTCAACCCGGCTCCGTCCATGGTTCTTGAGAAAGGCGAAGAAATTCTGCTCATTGGCACCCTGAATGCCGAAGACAAATTTGTAGAAATTTTCGGATCCTAAATTTTGAGAATTCCTCTCATGAGGGTTTTGTTCTCGCATCGGTAAAAGGCTTCCTGGGCCGTGATCAGCCCCGCGTGGAACAATTCGGCAATCGAGTCATCCATCAGCACCATGCCCTGCTTGCGCCCGGTTTGAATCACGCCAGGGAGCATGAAGGTTTTGCCTTCGCGGATCAGATTGCCGACCGCCGGATTGTTCATCAGGATTTCGATGGCGAGAGCCCGTCCGCGCCCATCCGCACGGGGAATGAGTTGCTGACTGATGATGCCCCGCAGCGATTCACTGACCATGATACGAATCTGATCGCGCTGGTCGGTGGGGAACACGTCGAGCACACGGTCAAGTGTTCTTGCGGAGTTGCCGGTGTGGAGGGTGCCCAGCACAAGGTGACCGGTTTCTGA
>Ga0105048_10012540_pt1 | contig 13285 bp, 8 predicted proteins | sample MAT05_FD_78382 | JGI IMG/M metagenome (GOLD analysis project Ga0105048, IMG submission 78382) | Freshwater microbial communities from Lake Fryxell liftoff mats and glacier meltwater in Antarctica - MAT-05 | ecosystem: Environmental > Aquatic > Freshwater > Ice > Liftoff microbial mat | place...
AAAAAACGCCCAATCATTTGTTTTCAAACGATTGGGCGTTTTTTTACTATTTACTATTTACTATTTACTATTTACTATCTACTATCTACTATCTACTATCTACTATCTACTATCTACTATCTACTATCTGCTATCTGCTATCTAGCTATCTGCTAACGGCTATCTGCTAACGGCTATCTGCTAACGGCTATCTGCTATCTGCTATCTGCTAACGGCTATCTGCTACCGGCTATCTGCTAACAGCTACCGGCTAAAAATTAACCTCAATTTGCCCCCGTATGCCGAATTTAAACACATTCGGGTTGTCGAGGTAATTGAAACGCCGCACCACATCAATGCGCAGGACTTTGAAGATGTTGCCCACGCCCAAACTGGCTTCCACGTAGGGACCTTTGTTGAGGGTGTAGGAAATGGGCCTCCCGTCGTCGTAGGTTGGAAATTTGTAAAGGCCCGTACTGCCTTCGTTGGGCTGGTTTTTGTTGGTTACATCGCCCCACAGCATTTTAACGCTGGCCATTTCACGCAGCTTCAGGCGGCGCAGCAAAGGCACTTTGTTGAAGAAAAAGCCGTAAAAGTTGTGGTCCACGTTTACGGCCACATACCGGTCGCTCATGAATTCCATAAAATTCATCAGGTTGTACGAACGCAGTTGGTAGATGTACGTTTGGTTGGCCCGATGGATATTAAGCAGTGGGTACGGCACTTTGCCCAATACCGCGCCTGCTTCCACCCACAGGTAATTGTAGCCTATGGGCGGTAGCTTGGAAAATTTGTAGGCGCTGAAATTGAGCCTGTCGTAGTTGTATTGTCCGCCCACATACCCGTCGATGCCACGCGCGTAACGGAGCGTAAAGATGTAGTTGAAATCGATAAGTTGGCGGTAAGTGGCGGTTTGGAAAAATTTCTCGCCTGGTGCGTAGCGCAATTCGGTGTAAATTTCCGAACTGATCACAGATGCATCGTATTGGAGCTCATTGTCGATGGGGTCGAAGTGCAAAACGCCGGCAGGGCGTTGCTCGAGTTTTTCCGTTCCCAATATGTAGGAAAAGTGGTTTGCGAATTCGCGTTCGTAGTGCAGGTTGATTTTGCGGAAATACACGAATTTGTCGTTGATGCCACGGGTAAAAGATGTCAGGAAGCTGCCGCTTTGCACAGAACGCAATTCCTGTCCCGGAATGCGGATGTCGTTTTGCACCTGCAAACGCAGGATGTTGAACGGAAATTTGTTGTAACGGGTGTCCCCAAGGGCGTAATACATGGTACCACCGTATTTCCAGTTGGCATCCAGAAAACCATAGGCTCCATAGCCTTCCACACGGAATTTTTTACTCATCTCCGAAGTTGTGCGGCCACCGAAGCGCACCCTATTGCCTTCTACGGCATTGAAGGAGTAAAACGTGTTGATGGGACCGATTTCAAATTGGGGTACGATTTTTACATATCCTACACTTGCGATGAGCGCTGTCTTTCCCACATTGCGGAACAGGGGAGTGCGCTGCAGGCTGTCCATGTTGTCGTAGGTGGAGGCTTCTGCATTGTTGAGAGCTACGTGGCGGTTGTTGTTCCAGTAAGTCGTGTCCTGTGTATTGGCGCCCTGAAGGTACACCACATCGTCGGGAAAGCGGAACAGAGAATCGGCGAGTGGCTGGTTGATGGTGGGGTCGCGGTGCGATACCATGCGTTGACCAAACACCCCGAAACCTTTTTTGGTGATGCCGAAATCCATGCGGTAATCCTCAAATGCGAGCAGCCATTTGCCGGAAGGCAGGCGTTGGAAACTTTGTTCCATTTGCATGGAGCGCACCCAGTTGAGGTTGATGAGCGGATTTACCTCGAATGTGATGCGGGTCACGGGGTAGGTGCTGTCGAGGGACACATACAGGTCGCCTTGCAACAACATGTCCGTTTTGTTGCGGGGAAAAAACGCAAGGCGCACAATTTTACTGCCTGCTTCCTCCGTGGTATCCATGGGGTAGTAGCGGTAAAACAGCGGTGCGTTGTTGGCGATGGGGGAGAGGAAGTGGTTGGTAAGCAGGACGATGTAGTTGTCGTAAATATTGATGTCCTGGTTGAGGTATTGCAGGGCTTTGTTGAGGCCTTCCTGCTCAAAATAGTCTGGAAATTCAACCGATTTGGCAGCCAAAACGCGTTTTTTGGCGTTCTGAGGCGGGTTTTTGCTCACAAAGTCGATGATGTTTTCCTGGAGCATTACCGGTACAATGGTTTTGCCATCGAGTTTGGCGGTATCGGCGTTTTCGAGTACAAATTGGAGGTCTTTAAGTGCCCGATTCGTTTTAAGACCTTCGGGAAGGGCGCTGAGGCCGAGGTAGGTTTTTTCGTATTGTTCTTCGCGGAAGGTGCGAAGGTTTTCCACCCGGTTTTTGTCGCGGTTTTGCACCACAAGTTGGATGAGCTCTACGGCAGGATTGTTTTTGTTGCGGTATTTTTCGGGACGGACGGTGACTTCCTTGAGCAGTTCGGTAAGTGGTTCCAAAAAGATGTCGACGGTTTGTTCTACACCGGGTTCGATCTTAATGGTTTGTGTTTTGAGGCCAACCTGTTGGATGCGCAATTCGGTGAATGGTTTTTCGGAGCGCACCACAAAGCGGCCGGTTTCATCGGACCGAACGCCGATGTTTACACCCAGGGCACTTACACTGGCATAGGGTACGCCAAGCAGTGTTTCGGTATCGGTAATGCGCCCTTTTACGACGGTGGGATTTCCCGACTGCGCCAACAATATTAAAGGTAAAAACAGCAGTGTACAAAGAACTGCCAGGGAAGTGCGCATAGGTCGCTTGTTTGTTTTACAATTCAAAAGTAAAGGAAATATGCGACAAGCATGCAAGCGGGCAAAAATGCTGCTGTTCGGGTAGTGAACGAAAGACCAGCCATAAACAACATGAGTCACCCCAAAAAAAATCGGGATGACTCATGCCTATGCGGACTATTGTTGAAAAAAAAACGCTTAGTTATTAAAGTATGGCGCGGTGTTTTTACCACTGCCTTTCACTACTTCGAGGCGTTTTTTGAACTCCAGCGACAGTTCATCTTCTTTACGGGCGTAAATTTCCGAAAGAGCGATGAGGGTGTTCATGTCGTTGGGGTCGAGGTTTTCCGCTTTTTGGAAATAAGGCAGAGCCAGATCAAACATGGCCATCACTTCGTCCTTTTTGGTGTTGTATTTTTTCATGCCAGCCGAGGAAAAGTCTTCGGGCATGGCATTGAGTTCCTGCGTCAAAAAAGCCGCTTTGTTGTAGTAAAGAGCGCCGAGTGCATAGTTGGCGTCCGAGTTTTTGGGATCTTTTTGCGTAGCCTGGCTGTAGTTAGTTTTGGCTTCGTTGAAATACTCAGCGGCTTTGACTGCGTTGTTGGCGGCTTGTTCGCGCTGGTACAGGTTATCGTACACGTTGCCGAGGGTGATGTACAGGCCGATGTTGGAGGGTTCCTGAGCGATGGCCTGTTTGAGGCGTGTAGTCAGTTCATCCAGATTGCCAGCTTTCAGGTACTCGTTTATTTCGGCAAAAAGAAGACCCGGATCTTCAGGGAATTTTTTACGTCCTTCGGCCAAAGTTTTGGCAGCGCCTTCTTTGTCGCCGAGTTCAATTTGGCAGGTATACAAGCCTTCGTAAATGGCGGGTTTGTCGCTGCCTTTGGCGTACAGGTTGCTGAAGTATGGCAAAGCGTCGCTGTAGCGTTTGGCAAGCATGGCGGCCAGACCGGTGATGTACATCTGCTCGTCGTACTTGGTTTGGTCGTCGAAGAAACTTGTGGCACCGTTGGCAGTCATCAGCTCGTGGCTTTGCAAGGAAGCGCGAAACGAGTTGAAAGCTTTTTCATACTCACCGGCTTCGTATTTGGTAACGCCAATGTTGATGAGTTGACCCTGCATTTCGCTGACGCCTTTTACGGCGTCCGACTTCTCGAACTTTTTGGTCGCGATTTCATAGCCTTTTTTGTAGGCCTCAAAAGCTACGAGCGCATCGTTGTCGCCGGTGAGCGGTGCGTCGGGCGTACGAATACGTTGTGCCAAATCGCGGTTTAGGATGGAGTTGTAGATGTCGCCTTTGGTGATCCAGGCAGAAGTCAATGCTTGTGCATCGGAAAACGCGAGCGCTTCATCGATTTTTTGTTTGGCCTCATCCAGTTTTGCCTTGTTGTTGGATGGGTCGATGTTGTAGCTGGTAAGGGCTTTGCCAGCGCCTTTGGCAAGTTTGGCGCCTTCTTCCTGGGCTTGGACAAATCCGGCGCTGAGCAGGAGGCCCAACAAAGCAACGAACATTTTTCTCATGGTCATCTGTAATTTTTTACGGAGTGTTAGATTCTGATTTCAGACGCCTTTGTGGCGTATTTGTTTTACAATGGAATGTTAACGGACCATTATTCCGTCGTTTCCTGAATTTCTGTTTCAGGCTCGCTCTCTTCGGCTTCTGCTTTCATAACTACGGTCACATCGGCAATGCCGTCGTTGCCGTCGAGTTTGATGATGCGAACACCCTGGGTATTTCGGCCCATAACGCGCAATTCGTCGGCAGCGGTGCGTATGGTGACGCCGTTGGTGGTTGTCACCATCAGGTCGTTGTCGTCGCTCACCATTTTGATGGCAACGAGCTTACCGGTTTTGGCGGTGAGTGCCATGGTTTTGATGCCTTTGCCGCCGCGGCCTTGTGTGCGGTAATCTTCAAGGGCCGAACGTTTGCCCAGACCTTTTTCAGATACAACCAACACGCTCGACGCTGCATCGGCAGCATCTACACATACCATACCTACCACCGTGTCCTCACCGTCGTCGGGCACCTGGATACCACGAACGCCTGATGCGGTACGACCCATGGAGCGTACATCTTTTTCGTTGAACCGGATGGCGCGACCGCTGCGTACGGCAAGAATGATTTCGTTGTTGCCGTTGGTCAGTTTGGCTTCGATAAGCCTGTCGCCCTCGTTGATGCCGATGGCGTTGATGCCGCCCTGACGGGGCCTGGAGTATTCTTCGAGCAGGGTTTTTTTGATTTGTCCCCTGCGTGTACAGAATATGATGTAGTTGTTGTTGATGAACTCCTCATCGGTGAGGTTTTTCACAATGATGAAGGCGCGTACCTTGTCATCTTTGGGAATGTTGAGCAGGTTTTGGATCACACGGCCGGCGGTAGCTTTGGCACCTTCCGGAATTTCATACACTTTCAACCAGAAACACCTGCCACTTTCGGTAAACAGCATCAGCGTCTGGTGGTTGGTAGCCGTAAACATGTGCTCCACAAAGTCTTCACCGCGGGTGCGTACACCTTTGGCACCTCTGCCGCCGCGGCCCTGGGCGTGGTATTCGCTGATGGGTGTGCGTTTGATGTATCCTGCGTGGCTGATGGTGATCACCACTTCTTCGTTTTCAATCAGGTCTTCGATGCTGATGTCACCTTCATCAACTTCAATGGATGTGCGGCGGGCATCGGCAAAACGGTCGCGAATTTCGCCAAGTTCATTGATGATGATGCCGCGTTGCAAACCTTGGTCGGCAAGAATACCTTTGTATTCGGCGATTTTTTTCATCAACTCGTCGTATTCCATGCGCACTTTGTCGCGTTCCAGACCGGTGAGCTGCTGCAATCGCATGGCCAGGATGGCGCGGGACTGGAGTTCCGAAAGACCAAATTTCGCCATAAGGCCTTCACGGGCTTCTTCGGCATCCTTGGAAGCACGGATGAGTTTGATGACCTCATCGAGGTGGTCGAGGGCGATGAGTAGGCCTTCCAGAATGTGCGCACGCTCTTCGGCTTTGCGCAATTCGTATTTCGTGCGGCGCACGATGACTTCAAGGCGGAATTTGATGAATTCCTCGATGAGGTTGTGCAGGTTCAACATGCGCGGCCGGCCGTTGACCAGGGCGATGTTGTTGATGCCGTAGCTGGTTTGCAGCGGCGTCATTTTAAAGAGTTGGCTTAAAATGACGTTGGCGGCGGCGTCGCGTTTGATCTCGATCACGATGCGTACGCCTTCGCGGTTGGATTCGTCGCGCACGTCGGAAATGCCAAGCACCTTTTTTTCGTTCACCAGATCGGCGATCTTGGTGATCAAAACCGCTTTGTTGATCTGATAAGGTATTTCCGTAACGATGATGGCTTCGCGGCCTTTATCGTCGGTTTCTATTTCTGTTCTGGAACGCACTACGCATCGGCCGCGACCGGTACGGAAAGCTTCTTTAATGCCTGAAAGTCCGTAAATAATACCGCCAGTGGGGAAGTCGGGCGCTTTTACAAACTCCATAAGTTCCTCAATGTCGATGGCCGGGTTGTTCACCATCGCCACTACGGCGTCGCACACTTCTCCCAGGTTGTGGGGCATCATGTTGGTGGCCATACCTACTGCGATGCCACTGGCGCCGTTGATGAGCAGGTTGGGCAATTTGCTGGGCATCACCGTGGGTTCTGTCAGCGAATCGTCGAAGTTGAGTTGGAAATCGACCGTTTCTTTGTCGATGTCATCAATCATGTAATCGGTGATGCGCCTGAGGCGTGCTTCGGTGTAACGCATGGCTGCTGGTGAGTCGCCGTCCATAGAGCCGAAGTTGCCCTGACCATCAACGAGTGGGTAACGCAGACTCCATTCCTGGGCCATGCGCACCATGGCGTCGTACACTGAACTGTCGCCGTGCGGGTGGTATTTACCAAGCACCTCACCAACGATACGGGCCGATTTTTTATAAGGTTTGTTGTAAGCCAGGCCAAGGTCCATCATGCCGTACAAAACACGGCGGTGCACAGGTTTCAGGCCGTCGCGCACATCGGGCAGGGCGCGGCTTACAATAACGGACATCGAGTAATCGATGTACGCAGTTTTGAGTTCTTCTTCAATACTGATTGGGACAATCCGCGGGTCTTGCATCACTTATCATTAAGACGGAGGGCTTTACGCGGCAGACGGGCTTTTTTGTTTAATTTGACGTAATGACGATACACTTATCGCCTTGCGCCCGCCGTCTTCCGTCTGCCGGCAGGACGCGCGAAGGTACGTCTTTTTATGCTTTTTACGGTTAATAACCCTGGAATAAATCCTTCGTTTTTTGAAGCGACGCGTTACGTTGGTCTGATTTTTTTTTCGACCTGATAAAGAAGGGAATGGAAAGGCCAAGTTGTATTACACCCCCCACAATGAGCGAATTAAAAAAGAAATTGTTCAATTCGTCAGCAAGCGAATCATCGCTTTTTTTAAGATAGGTGGCGCCCAAAACAGTAAGAAAAGTACCTGTACCCAACAAATAAAAGCCCCAAATTTTACTTCTGTCAGATTGTTTGTCTAGCATTACCGTTGATGCCAACCCGAGGTTGATGTCATCCCGGTCAAATTTATACTTCGATAAATCAATATCATTTACAAAAAAATAGGATTTTTTTTGCAATATTATCATCCTGTCTGCTTCAGTGAAGGTTTGTCCAAAACAAGGGAAGTTTAAAATAAAACAAACAATAACAAGGCTCATGGTTTTCATACAAAATGTATTTTGGCAAATGAAGGAGTCTGCAAAATAAATAAAAAAATATTTATCCTATCCTATTTCGATGAAAAACTTCGTTCTTATGTCATGAAAAAATATTTCCTGGCCGCTGTCCTGGCGGCTTTATACGCTTCTGCCTTCGCTCAAAGCTCCTCTGTGCCCGGCAAATGGTGGGTTGAGTTTACCGATAAAGACTTGTCGCCTTATTGCACTTGCCGTCCGTACGAATTCCTTTCAGCGCGCTCACTTGAACGCAGGGCCAGGGCAGGCATCGCCGTACAATTAAACGACCTACCCGTAAACCCATCCTACACCGAAGCTTTGCGCAAAAAAGGCGCTCAACTGCACCTCACCACCCGCTGGCTCAACGCTGCAGCCGTTGTGGCCGATTCAGCCACTGCTTTTTCCCTGCAGGGTCTTCCTTTTGTAAAAAATGTTACCTACGTAGGCAAACACCTGCGCGTTAAAAACCCGCCCAACAAGGCGCCCAAAAGTCGGGAATCGTTGAAAAAAGTGCCTCAAATCGCAGGTTCATCCAGTGTTTTTGGTTATGCAAGCAAGCAAAACAGCCTGCTTGGCTTACCCACATTGCACTTCGCCGGACACCGCGGCAAGGACATCTGGATCGCTGTTATGGACGGCGGTTTCAACCTCACCGATACCATGCCGTTTTTCGATTCCGTGGCGCTGCAACACAGGCTGTACCAGGGGTGGGATTTTGTGGAACGCGATAAGGCCGTGTTTGAAAGCGCCATGCACGGCACCTCCGTGTTGTCGCTCATGGCAGCCAATCTGCCCGGTTATTTTGTAGGTACCGCACCCGATGCGACATATTTTTTGATAAAAACAGAAGATACAGGTGGCGAATTTCCCATCGAAGAGGCCAACTGGATAGCGGGCGCGGAATGGGCCGACAGCGTTGGCGTAGATGTGCTCACCGCTTCGCTTGGTTACACGGTTTTCAACGACACCACCTTAGGCCACCGCACGTGGGAGCTCGACGGGCGTACGGCCATCGGTTCGCGGGGCGCTGCCATTGCTGCTACCAAAGGCATGATTGTGCTCAACAGTGCTGGCAACGAGGGCGACAATGCCTGGCGTACCATCGGTGTACCAGCCGACGCAACGGGTGTTCTGGCGGTAGGTGCAGTAACTTCAACCAGTACACGAGCTGGGTTCAGCTCTCTGGGCCCCACCCGCGACGGGCGCATCAAACCCGATCTTATGGCACCAGGCGACATGGTGGTGACCGCCGGAAATTACGGTACAGAACTGGGCTTGTCGAGTGGAACCTCACTTGCAGCGCCCATGCTCGCCGGAGGTATGGCCTCTTTGTGGTCGGCTTTTCCGGAAAAAACAGCTGAAGAAATCATCAACGCCGTGTTTGCTTCTGCCGATCAAAACGACCGGCCCGACAACGAACGTGGCTTTGGGCTGCCCGATCTCACGCGAGCCTGGCTCACCATGGGCGGATTTTACACCGATGCTCCAAACGATGCCCGTGAAGGTTTGTTTGCGTACGACAGAACCAAGGGCCAATTGGATTTATTGCTTTACGAAGGCGTCTTTACATCCCAAAACCGCTACGAACTGGTGGATGTTTTGGGCAATGTGCATCTCCCCGCTTCGGTGCAGGTGCGCAACAACCGTCTGGTGCAGGTAAGTTTATCAGGTTTGGAAACGTTGCCGCCAGGGATGTTCAGGGTGCGCATCACCGATCCTGAAGGAGTGGTGTACAACTTCCTTTCAATGGTTTGGTATTAAAAATTAGCCTTTCTGAATGGCTTTAATGCCCGGAAGTTCTTTGCCTTCAAGGAACTCGAGCATTGCGCCACCGCCGGTGCTCACGAAGCTGACATCGTCGGTCAAACCAAGCTGGTTTACGGCGGCCACCGAATCGCCTCCGCCCACAAGCGAGAAAGCGCCCAGTTTGGTAGCCTGGGCCACTGCTTCGGCAATGGCTTTGGTACCGTTGGCAAAAGCAGGCATTTCGAACACACCCATGGGGCCATTCCAAATGATGGTGTTGGCGAGCAGGATGGCGTCCCGGAATTTTTCAGCAGCTTTGGGACCGATGTCGAGGCCCATCCAACCGTCGGGGATGTCGCCGCTGGGGCATACCTTGGTTTTGGCGTCGGCTGCGAATTTGTCGGCACAAACCGAATCTTCGGGCAAAAACACCTCAACGCCTGCGGCTTCGGCTTTGCGCAAGAAATCAAGTGCCGTATCAATGCGTTCGGTTTCGAGCAGGGAGTTACCGATGTGGCCGCCTTTGGCTTTAAAAAACGTGTAAGCCATGCCGCCACCAATGATGATGGCATTGGCGTTGTCCAGCAGGGTTTCGAGCAACGGCATTTTGTCGCTCACTTTGGCGCCACCCGTTATGGCCACAACAGGTTTTACCGCATCTTTCATGACACGCGAAGCATTTTTGATTTCACGCTCCATCAGGAAGCCAAACGACTTGGCGCCTTTTGGAAAATATTGAGCCACAACGGTGGTGCTGGCATGCGCACGGTGTGCGGTGCCGAAAGCATCGTTGATGTACACATCGGCCAACGAAGCCAGTTTTTTGGCAAAATCAGCATCTCCTTTTTCTTCTTCCTTGTGAAATCGCGTGTTTTCCAGCAATAACACTTCACCAGCTTTCAAACCGGCGGCAAGTTCGCGGGCGGAATCTCCCACACAATCGTCGGCAAAATGAACATTGGTTCCCAACGCTTTTTCAAGGTAACCTACCAAATGACGGAGGGTGAATTTTTCGCGGTTTATGCTGCCATCGGCATTGGGTTTTTCCAACGGACGACCCAGGTGCGACATCAAAATGACCGAACCGCCCGCATCAAGAATGTGCCTGATGGTGGGCAACGCTTCGCGGATGCGCGTATCGTCGGTGATGTGGTATTGCTTGTCGAGCGGCACGTTGAAATCAACGCGAACGAGGGCTTTTTTGCCGGAAAAAGAAAGATCCATGTCTTGAATGCGGAATATGGAGTGAAGAATTTATCATCCCAGCTTAGCATGGGATCAGAATTTGTCATCCCAACAAAGCGCGGGACCAACCTTTTAAGGGAGCCCCGACAATTCCCGTATTATTTCAGCATAGCTGAAATAATACGGGAATTGTCGGGGCGACCAATCAAACCATCGCGGTCAGCTCAGCCAAACGGGCCGAGTAGCCAGCTTCGTTGTCGTACCAGCCCACAACGCGGCAGGTATTGCCGTTCACTTGGGTGAGCGGAGCGTCGAAGATGCAGGAGTGTTGGTTGCGAACGATGTCGCCGCTTACGATTTCGTCGGTATTGTATTCCAATATGCCTTTCAGGTGCCCGTCGGCAACAGCTTTGAAGGCTGCGTTGATGGATTCCACGGTTTGTACGCTTTTGAGCGTAGCGACCACGTCGGTTACCGAGCCAGTAGCTACGGGTACACGCATGGAGTGAGCAGCGATTTTACCTTTCAGGTGCGGAACCACGAGAACCACAGCTTTGGCGGCGCCGGTGCTGGTAGGAACAATGTTCATGGCAGCGGCGCGGGCACGGCGGAGGTCTTTGTGCGGACCGTCCTGAAGGTTCTGGTCGGAAGTGTAGGCATGGATGGTGTTCATGAAGAACTGTTCAACGCCAAATGCTTTGTCGAGCGTCATGATCATGGGCACGAGGCAGTTGGTGGTGCACGAGGCGTTCGACAGGATGGTATCCGTGTCTTTGATCTGATCTTCGTTGGCGCCGATGACAAACGTTGGAACGTCGTCGGCTTTTGGTGGAGCAGAAAGCACCACTCGTTTGGCGCCGGCCTGGATGTGGAGGCCTGCTTTTTCGCGGTCGAGGAAAATACCGGTGCATTCGAGCACAACGTCTACTTTCATTTCTGCCCACGGCAGTTCGGCCGGGTTTCGTACGGCGAGGGCTGCAATTTTTTGGCCGTTCACGGTGATGTGCGTTTCATCGGCTGAAATGGTGCCGTCGAAACGTCCGTGCATGGTGTCGTATTTGAGCAAGTGGGCGAGGGTGGTGTTGTCGGTGAGGTCGTTGATGGCAACGACTTCAACATCTGAATTTTTGATCAGATTGCGGAACGTGAGGCGACCAATGCGACCGAAGCCGTTGATAGCAATGCGTTTTTTTGCCATACTTTGTTTACTGTTGATTGACGTGAAAAGGAGCCGGCTTGATTCCGGCAGGCTTCGCGGCTACTTACTTAGCAGGGGCGCCGCAAAAGTACTTGTTTCACCTTAAAGGAAAAACAAATACCGGATGAAGCCTGTATTAATTCCCGATTCCAATGGTTAAAACCACCGGCTGATGGTCGGAAAATTGAAATTTTTGTGAAATGCCGTTCACTTTGACGATCCTGACGTTGGGGGAGACCAGAAAAAAATCAATCAGTGTTTCAAAAGTTTTGCCTTTTTCATAAGGATCGCGTGCTTTTCGGTTGGTAGGAAGGGTAGGGTCGTAGGCAAATCTCCACCCATCTGGAAAAAAATCGTCCGGGATGTTGCCCTGCGTATGGCCGTCGGAAGGAACAAAAGTATCGTATCGGAAGTACGGCGGGCACTGGTTCCAGTCGCCGCCCAGCACCACAAAATTGCCCTTTTCAAATTCTTTCAAAGCCAGTTCCCGCAGGTAAGGCATCTGAATGGCTTTTATTTTATCGCCCGGATCGTAGGCGCTGTTGTGTATGTTGATGAGCACCAGATCGTGTCCCCATTTCGTGGGGTAACGGTGCAGCGCCGCGCAACGATCCAGTTGGAACAAACGATCGGGCATGGGGTATTTACCCGGCAACTGGATACGCAAGGCTTCCGCAGGCTGGTAACGGCCGAAAGTGCCCAGCCCCGATTCCACGGTGCCGTAAGCATTCCAGGGTTCAAGCAAGGGGATGGGAACGCGAGGACATTTGTAATTGGCAGCGAATGTGGCGGCATAGTTGGGCAAAGCTGCACTGTAGGCATCGTATTGCCGGATCTGGTAACTCCGGTCGGAGGCCATATCGACTTCCTGCAACAGGAAAAAATCAGCCTGCGTATTTTTTAAAAACTCCAAGGCGCCACTGATGTTTTTTTCCACCATCGGACGCGGCGTGCGCACCATGCTGCTGCCGGAATACCACATGCCTTCATCGTCGTAAAAAAAGTCCGATTCAGCCCCAAGTCCGCCATATCCCACATTCCAACTGATGAGGGTCAGCAGGCTGTCTTCTACAAGTGTTTCGCGGGCAGATTGTGTTGTCGAAAGTAACGTTTTTTCCTCGGGTTGCCAGTCTACAAGCCAACCATGTACAAAAATAACCAGAATGTACAGCATGAAGGCTGGCAAAACAATGCGCAGAAAGGGTCTCAGGAAATAGGTACGCAGCATGAATAGGATTTGAAAAATTTTCAAACAGTTGTGTATGGACAAAAGTCTGAAAAAACAATCAAATCAATGCTGCAATGTGTCGCTTTACTTCAATTGCGGGAAGCCACCAAACGTTTTTCAACTTTGCCACTCAAGGCAAAAGGAACGGATTGGTTGGGATCAAAATTTGTTTGAACCGTAAACAGGCGGTAAAAATCGCCTTCCTTTTGTGCATCATACGTTGCAATAATGCGCGCCGATTCGCCGGGCGCTACAGGCCCTTCCGGCCATTCAAGTTTCAAGAAGGTACAGGAATTGCTCACGCGCAGCAAAATAAGGTTCTCTTTGCTGGTGTTTTTTAACAAAAATTCACAAACAACAGGAACACCAAATGGCACGGCGCCCGTTTTGATTTGCCTTTCAGACCAACTCACTTTACCGGCATTCAACGAGTGGTCGG
>Ga0105048_10012542_pt1 | contig 13285 bp, 14 predicted proteins | sample MAT05_FD_78382 | JGI IMG/M metagenome (GOLD analysis project Ga0105048, IMG submission 78382) | Freshwater microbial communities from Lake Fryxell liftoff mats and glacier meltwater in Antarctica - MAT-05 | ecosystem: Environmental > Aquatic > Freshwater > Ice > Liftoff microbial mat | place...
CCGAGGCCCGAGAGCGGCGGCCGCGCCGGTATTCCGTCCCGATAGAGCGCCGATCCGCTTGGAGGCCGTAGCGAGAACGCGCAAATGCGCGTTCGTAGTAGGCATCCAAGCGGATAGGCGCTCTAGGGACCCTCTTGCGACGTAGTCGCGCCCATGCCAATGCTCGCCCGCCATGGGCGACGCGCCGCTGAAATACCGCCGCATCCTGCTCAAGCTGTCCGGTGAAGCGCTGGGCAACGAGGGCAAGTCGATCAGCCCCACCGTCCTCGGACGCATCGCGGGTGAGGTGAAGGGCGTCCTCGAGCTGGGCGTCGAGGTCGCGCTGGTGATCGGCGGCGGCAACATCTTCCGCGGGGTCCAGGCCTCGACCGAGGGGATGGACCGCGCCAACGCCGACTACATGGGCATGCTCGCCACGGTGATCAACGCCCTCGCGCTCCAGGAAGCGCTGGAGAAGACCGGCATCCACACCCGCGTGCAGAGCGCGATCAAGATGGAGCAGGTCGCCGAGCCGTACATCCGGCGTCGCGCCGTGCGTCACCTGGAAAAAGGCCGCGTGGTGATCTTCGCCGCGGGCACCGGCAACCCGTACTTCACCACCGACACCGCCGCCGCGCTCCGCGCGATGGAGATCAACGCCGGCGTGATCATGAAGGCGACCAAGGTGGACGGGGTCTACGACAAGGACCCGATGAAGCACAAAGATGCGCGCGCGTACCGGCAGGTGAACTATCTCGACGGCCTCAACAAGGGCCTCAAGGTCATGGACGCCACCGCCATCTCGCTGTGCATGGACAACGATCTCCCGATCGTCGTCTTCAGCATGGAGGCCAGCGGCGGCGTGAAGCGCGTGGTCGTCGGCGAGGATTACGGCACGCTGGTCAGCCGCGGCGAGACCACCTTCAGATAAGAAATCGATAACAAGGAGAGCCGATCATGGGTATTGAGCAGCAGGTCATCACCGATTTCGAGAAGAAGGCACAGGAGGCCATCGAGGCTTTCAAGGCCGCTTTGCTGCGCATCCGCACGGGTCGCGCGAACCTCTCGATGCTGGACTCGATCCGCGTCGACTATTACGGCAGCAAGTCGCCGCTCAACCAGGTCGCCGCGCTGTCGACGCCGGACCCGCGGCTGATCCAGATCAAGCCGTTCGATCGCTCGCTGATCCAGGACATCGAAAAGGCGATCCGCGCCGCCTCCGATCTGGGCCTCTCGCCGCAGAACGACGGCGAGAAGGTCCTCCTCCCCATCCCGCCCCTCACCGAGGAGCGCCGCAAGGAGTTCACCAAGCTGGCCAAGGGCAAGGGCGAGGACGCGAAGGTCGCGATCCGCAACGGCCGCCGTGACGCCAACGAAGTGATCAAGAAGATGGAGAAGGACAGCGGCCTGCCCGAGGACGACGCCAAGCGCGCGACCGAGAAGGTGCAGACCGTCACCGACAAGTTCATCAAGCAGGTCGACGAGCTGTTCGGGAAGAAGGAGAAGGAGATCCTCGACATTTGAGCCTCCCTCGGCACATCGCCGTCATCATGGACGGCAATGGCCGGTGGGCCGAGCTCCGCGGTCTCCCGCGTCTCGATGGCCACGCGCAAGGCTCGGTGGCGGTCCGCAACATCGTCACCGGCGCGCGCGAGATCGGGATCGAGGCGCTGACGCTCTACGCTTTCAGCGTGCAGAACTGGTCGCGGCCCCCCGACGAGGTCGCCGGCCTGATGCGCATCCTGTTCGATTACCTCGAGCAAGAGCGCCCGACGCTGCTCGACAACGGCATCAAGCTCCAGGCGATCGGCGAGATCGATCGGCTCCCCAGCTTCGTCGTCGAGCGCCTGCGCGCGCTCGAGGCGGAGACGGCGCACCACACCAAGATGACGCTGACGCTGGCGCTGTCCTACGGCGGTCGCGAGGAGCTGATCGAGGCGGCGCGATCGATCGCCCGCGACGTGGCCCGCGGGGCGCTGGAGGTCGACGCGATCGACGAGGCCACCGTCGCGCGCTACACCTTCACGCACGCGCTCCCCGAGCTCGATCTGATCATCCGCACGAGCGGTGAATTGCGCCTCTCGAACTTCCTTCTCTGGCAGGCGGCCTACGCCGAGATCGTCGTGACCGACGTGCTGTGGCCCGACTTCGGCAAGCGCGATCTCGAAGCCGCGATCGAGGCCTTCGGGCGCCGCCAGCGCCGCTTCGGGAAGACCGGCCGGCAGATCGTCGACGAAAGTTGAGAGCTGGGGGGCCTAAGACCGATATGCTCACCCGCATCATCAGCGCGCTCGTCGCGCTCCCCGGCGCCCTCTACCTCATCTATCTCGGCGGGTGGCCGTTCGCGGGCCTGCTCTTAGCGGTGGTGATCATCTGCGCCCATGAGCTCGCCTCGATGACGGTGCCCGGTGATCGCGGACATGCGGCGCTGGTGGTCGTGCTCTCCGTCCTTATGCTGCTCGCCGCGCAGACCGGGCACCTGGTCACGCCCGCCGGCTTCGCGATCGGATCGTGCGCGGTCGTGCTCGTCCTGCTCTTCTTTTTATTCCGCCTTCGGTCGATCGAGACCTCCGCCGCGCGCATGGGCTACGTGTTCCTCGGCCTCGCCTGGGCGGGCCTGCTCTGCTCGGCGGTCGCGGTGTTGCGCCTGCTCCCGGAGGGCGCATCCTGGGTGCTCCAGGCGTGCGTGCTCTCCTGGGGCTCGGACACCGGCGCCTACTTCGCCGGCCGTTTCCTCGGGAAAAAGAAGCTCTACGAGCAGGTCAGCCCGAAGAAGACCTGGGCCGGCGCGATCGGCGGCGTCTTCTCGGCGACCTTGATGGCGCTCGGCTTCCAGCACTTCTTCGGGCCCACCAACCTGTCGATGGTCGAGCTGACCGTGGTGGGCGCGGTCGCGTCGATCCTCGGCCAGACCGGGGACCTCTGCGAGAGCTTGCTCAAGCGCTCGGTCGGGGTGAAGGACTCGGGCAAGATCATGCCGGGACACGGCGGCTTGCTCGATCGCATCGATGCGCTGTTGTTCGTCTCGCCGTTCCTGCTGGCCTACGCGGTCGTGGTTCGGGGACTCCCTTTGACCTGGCTTTAGCCGCCCAGTCCATGATCGCCGTGGTACAGTCCTGACCTCATGGGTGGTACGAGCCTCACGCCCGTCGCGATCGCCGCGTTCATCCTCTTTCTCGGCATCCTGATCTTCGTGCACGAGCTGGGGCACTTCCTCGCCGCCAAGCACTTCAACATCAAGGTCCAGAAGTTCTCGCTCGGCTTCGGGCCGCCGCTCTTCCGCTTCACGCGCGGCGACACCACCTATCAGGTCGCGCTGCTGCCGCTCGGCGGCTACGTGAAGATGCTCGGCGACACGCCCGGCGAAGACATCTCGCCCGAGGACAAAGATCGCGCGTTCAACACCGTGCCCGTGCACCAGCGCGCGATCGTCGCGTTCGCCGGGCCCTTCATGAACCTCGTGTTCCCGGTGCTGTGCCTGTTCGCGTACTACACGCTCGGGCCGACGGTGATCTCGCCGGTCATCGGCCAGATGGAGGTCGACTCCCCGGCCGAGGTCGGCGGGCTGATGAGCGGCGATCGCGTGCTCTCGGTCGACGGCGAGCACGTCTGGGACTTCGATCAGATGGCCAAGCTGGTGCGCGCGCGTCCGCAGGAGCCGACCAAGTTCGAGGTCGAGCGCAAGGGCCAGACCATCGCGCTCACCGTCACGCCGCGCTCGCAGGAAGGCACCGACATCTTCGGTGACAAGGAGACCCACGGTCTCATCGGCGTCACGCCCATGCGCGTCGGCACCCGCGTCGGCGTCGACGGTCCGCGCGGCCAGGCGCTGGGCTTCCTCACCGGCGACCGCGTCCTGAAGATCGGCGGCAAGAGCGTCACCAAGCTGGTCGAGGTGGAAGACGCGCTGGCGGCCTCCGCCGGCCAGAGCGTCGAAGTGATCGTCGCGCGTCCGGTGGGCCTTGCCTCGGGCGACCTGCTGCTCGGCAAGCGCGAGCGTCCGCAGGCGCTCAGCATGAGCATCCCCGCCGGCGCCAAGACGCTCGCCGATCTCGATCTGGCCTCGGCCGACGCGTTCTTCCGCTACCTCGAGCCGGAGGGCCCCGCGGCCCGCGCCGGTATCCGCGAAGGCGACCGGGTCGTCGCGATCGAGGGCCACCGCGTCGCGATGTTCCTCTCATTCGTGAGCGCCCTGAGCCAGGCCGAGCTCAAGCCGGTGAGGGTCACCGTCTCACGCATGGGCCAGCGCATCGACGTGGTGGTGAAGAACGAGGCCAAGACGGTGGTGCACGGCGCGACGATGAAGGAACGCCCTTACTACGACTCCGGCATCGGCCTCGGCGCCGTGCCCCGCGCGTTCATCACTTCGAACTGGCCGATCGGTGGCACCACGCAGACCGAGACCGCCCAGCTCTCGCTCGTCGAGGCACTCCAGGCGAGCGCCGAGCAGACCGTCGATCTCATCGGCGGCATCATGCAAGGCTTCGCCAAGCTGTTCACCGGCGGCGTCTCGCTGAAGACGGTCGGCGGCCCGCTGATGCTGTTCCAGGTCGCGGCGGAGGCGGCCGAGATCGGCCTCGGCCAGTACCTGCGCCTGCTCGCGTTCATCTCGGTGAACCTCGGGATCATGAACCTCATCCCCATCCCGCTGCTCGACGGCGGGCACCTCCTGTTCTGCGCGATCGAGGCGATCAAGCGAAAGCCGGTCTCGATGCGCGTGCGCGAGACCGCGACGATCGTCGGTCTCGTGCTGCTGGCGGTGCTGATCGTGGTGGCCTTCTCCAACGACGTCGCTCGCTTCACCGACGGCTTCCTCAACTAGTTTTGCGGATCCTCGCGCTCGATACGGCGACGCAGCGGGGCTCGATCGCGCTGGTCGATGACGACGTCGTCGTGCGCCAGGCGTGGCTGGGCGATGGGACCGCGCCGCGCGGTAATGACTTCTTGGCGCCGGCGATCGAGGCGCTGCTCGGCGGCGAGGTCGAGAGCGTCGATGGGTTCGCGATCTCGATCGGCCCCGGCTCGTTCACCGGGCTACGCATCGCGCTCGCGTTCATCAAGGGCCTGGTGATCGCGATCCCGCGGCCCGTGGTGGCGGTCTCGACCCTGGAGGCCATCGCGCATCTCGTGGGCCCAGGGCTGGCCGGGGAGGGCGCGCTGGCCGTCATCGACGCGCGCAACGGCGAGGTCTTCGCGCGTCGCGATCCCGACGTTCCGGATGGGCTCTATCGCATCGACGCCCTGGTGCCGGTGCTGGGCGCGCCCGGGATCGTCGGCGGGGAGCCTCCGCCGGCGCTGCTCGCCGCCCTCCCGGGGTGGTCCGTGGCGTCGCCCGGACAGCCGCTGGCCCCGGCGATCGCGCGGCTTTCTCGGCCGCGATTTGCCGGTCCGCTCGGCGATCCGCTCGACCTCCAGCCGTCGTACGGGCAGCCCGCCGCGGTCGACCGCAAGCGCGCGGCCGTTGACACACCTGCGTCATAGACCTAACCTACTGAAAACACGCCACTATCCTCTGGCGTTAACCCGTATGACGAACAACGCTCATGACGAAGCCCAGCGGCTGCGACGCGAACACACCGAGCTCGAGTCACGCCTCGCGGAGCTCAACAATCGCGTCTACTTGAGCCCGCAAGAGCAGCTCGAGAAGAAGACCCTCCAGAAGCTCAAGCTGGCGAAGAAGGACCGCATCGCCGCGTTGCTCGTCAGCTACTCTGGCAACTCGTGAAGACGCCCCGGATCGCGATCGTCGGTGCGCACAGCGCCGTCGCTGGCGCGGTGATCGAAGCGCTCGAAGACAAGCCGGTCGAGCTCATCAAGCTGGCCCCGCTCGATCACGCTGCGGCGGGGATCGAGTCCCTCTCGCTCGATGCGCTCAACGACGTCACGTTCGCGATCCTCGCGATGCCCGGAGCCGCGGCGCTCGCCGGGATCGCCCACGCCCGCGCGCGCGGAGCCATCGCGCTCGATCTGGTCGGGGTGGTGGAGGACGCGCGCTTCATCTGGCCGCTGATCGCCGTGCCGCCGCTCGCGCCGGGCAGCGCCTATGCGATCGCCCCGGGATTGGCCGGTCCGATCGCGCGCGTGCTGAGCTCGCTGATCGACTTCGGCCCGCGCCTCGCGGCGATCACCACCTTCGAGTCGGCGGCGATCGCCGGCAAGCCCGGCATGGACGCGCTCGGCGATCAGGTCCGCGCGCTGCTCGCGTTCGGCGAGGCCGAGCCCGGCGTGTTCGGCGAGCGGCTGGCGTTCAACGTCATCCCCGACGTGAGCCTGGGGGGCGACGCTGCGGCGGCCGAGGCCGAGCTGCTGGCGCACCTGCGATCGGCGCTCGGCGTGAAGATCCCGCTCCTGCGTATCTCGCGGCAGCTGGTGCCGACGTTCTCGGGTGAGGGCTGCTCGATCGAGATGATTGTCGAGGGCACGCCGCTGGTGGAGGCCGTGCGCAAGACGCTGGCCGAGATCCCCGGCATCCGCTTCGGAAAGGCCGATGATCCGACCGCCCAGGACGCCGCCGATCGCGACGAGGCGCTGGTCGGGCGCCTGCGGGTCGGCCCCGGGCGCCTGGCGCTCTGGATCGCGGCCGATCGCCTCCGCGCCGGTGCCGCGGCACCGACCGCGCGGGTCATCGCACGTTGGCTCGACCAATCGGCTCTTTCGAGCTAGCGTCCCTGCGCTCATGGCGCCTCAGTCTTTTCGGGTATTGCTCGCCCTCTCGACCCTGGCGATGGGCCTGCCTTCGGCCGTGTCCGCGCAGGTCGTGCTCCCTACGGTCAGCGGTAACTTCGGGCAGCTCCCGCTGACGAACACCCAGTTCGCACTCGACCGCTTCACGCAGGAAGAGCCGTACATCGTGCTCGAGTGGACCGCGACGTTCGCCGGTTTCAGCGTCGACTCGTTCGACTACGAGCTCAGCTACGACCGCAGCGTGATCGGGCTGGACGCGCCGGTCGAGTCGATCCGCGTGAAGCTCGAGGAGGTCCCCAACGTCGGCCTGGCCACCGGCCGCGTCGTGAACGGCGAGCGCCACCAGATCCGGATCCGGCCGGTCTCGATCGTCTGCGTCGCCACCAGCAGCACCACCAATCCCTGCGAGGGCCGGGGCGTTAACTCCGACGTCGGCCGGCGCAAGATCGTGCTCTCGATCTTCCAGGCCGGGAACTTCACCGAGACCGCGCCCAACGTCACCCAGAGCTGGGAGTTCCAGTACGACACGCGCCGCCCGGACGCGCCGGTGATCACCAAGGTGGACTCGGGCGACGAGCGCCTGGTCGTGAGCTGGACCGCGCCCACGCCGATCGCCGACAACTCCAGCTACGAGCTGCTGTACTGGGCCGAGACCGCGACGATGTCCGAGCTCCCGACCCGCTCGCCCGACAAGCGCATCACCGGCATCGCCCTCAACCCGACCAAGACCTCGATCCCCGAGCTGGTGAACGAGCAGCCCTACGTGATCGCGATGCAGACCGTCGATCCGTTCGGCAACATCAGCGCGGTCGGACCGCCGGTCGTCGCCTCGCCGACCAACGTGCGCGACTTCTACGAGTACTACCGCGAGCAGAACGGGACCGAGGAGGGCGGGTTCTGCTTCGTCGCCACCGCGGCGTTCGGCGACTACGACGCGCCGGCCGTGAAGGTGCTGCGCGTGCTGCGCGATCGCGTGCTGGCGCAGCTGCCGCTCGGTGAGACGTTCATCGGCGCGTACTACCGCTACGGGCCGCGTCTGGCGCGCGCCATCGCGAGCGACGACGGTGATCGCGCCTGGGCCCGCTACACGCTGATGCCGATCGTCGTCGCTGCGGGCGCGCTCATGCTCGCGCCGCTCGCGCTGCTGGGCTGGGCGCTCTTCCGCGTCGCGCGCCGGCGTCCGGTGGCGCTGCTGGCGCTGCTCGTGATCGCGTCGCCCGCGCGCGGTGACAACACCACGCGCGCCAAGCCCACCGGGCCGATCGGGTTCGGCTTCGAGGTCCGCGGCGGCCCCTACCTCCCGCGCATGGCCACCGAGCTGAGCCCCGAGGGCGCGGCGTTCAAGCCGATCTTCGCCAGCGGTGACACCACTCGCGTCGATCCCAACCCGCTCTACCGGCTGGGCGTCGACGTGCAGCTCCTGCGCGGCGTCGGCACGCTGGGCATCGGCGGCTCGTTCGGCTTCATGCAGTTCGTCGGTCGCGGCCTGTTCAAGGACGGCACGCGCTCCGCCGACACCTCGGTGTTCAACGTCCTGCCGCTCGAGCTGACCGCGTTTTATCGCTTCGATCTGCTGGAGGATCGCCTCGGCATCCCGATCATCCCGTACCTGCGCGGCGGGCTCGCGTACCACCTGTGGTGGGTGACCAACGGCAAGGGCGAGATCGCCACCGTCGGCTCCGGCGACGACAAGCTGACCGCGCGCGGCGGCAAGTTCGGCCTCACCGCCAGCTTCGGCGCGGCGCTGCTCCTGAACTTCATCGAGCCCAACACCTCGCGCTCGATGTACGAGTCGTTCGGCGTGCGCGGCACGTACCTGTTCGGGCAGCTCGACGTGCTCGAGGTCGACGGCTTCGGCGGCAACGGCTTCGACTTCTCGGATCTCACGTGGAGCGTGGGGCTCTCGTTCGAGCGGTGAGCGACGGGTGAGCGAAGAGCCTGTCCCCGCGCCCGTCCTGCGTCCTCTCTGTGCGGTCAGCGAGTACGACGGCGCGAAGTTCTCGGGCTGGCAGACCCAAGGAGACCGGCGCACCGTGCAGCACACGCTGGAGCTCGCGCTCTCGGCGATGTGCAACGAGCCGATCCAGGTGCGCTCCGCCAGCCGTACGGATGCTGGCGTGCACGCGCGAGGGCAGGTGGTGATGTTCCGGACGACCCGCCACAACATCCCGCTGTACGGCTTCGAGCGCGGCCTCAACGGACGGCTCCCGAACGACATCGCGGTGCGGCGGGTGACCGAGGTCGATCCGAGCTGGGATCCGCGCAATTTTTCGCGCGGGAAGCACTACCGCTACACGCTGTGGAACGATCGGCTGCCGACTGCGCTCGATCGCAACCACACCTGGTGGGTGCGCGGGCGGCTCGATCTCGAGGTGATGCAGCGGGCCGCTGAGGCGTTCCTCGGGACGCACGACTTCGAGGCGTTTCGCGGCGCGGGGTGCCTGGCGCTGCACGCGGTCCGCACGATGCACAAGGTCGAGGTCACGCGCGGCCCGCGCTCGTTCGTGTACATCGACATCCTCGGCAACGCGTTCTGCCGCAACCAGGTGCGCATCATGGTCGGCACGCTGAAGGAGGTCGCCAACGGCCGCCGACCCGAGAGTGACATCGCGCGCATCATCGCGTCGCGCCAGCGCGCGCAGGCCGGCTACACCGCGCCGCCGGATGGCCTGTGTCTGGAGGAGGTCATCTACGACGACCGCCTGCCCCCGAAGCCCAAGACCACGCGCACTGCGGCCGAAGGGCTCGCGAATGCCTGAAAAACGCGGCTTTCTCCGGGCCGCCGTGGTCGGCGCGGGGTTCGTGATCCTCACGATCATCTTCTCGTTCGCGGCGATCCCGATGGTGATCGTGGCGCGCGATCGCGGCGTGGCCTGGGTGGCGCGCTGGTGGGCCCGTGCGGCCCTCGGAGCGGCCGGGGTGAAGGTCGAGCTCACCGATCTCAGCGGGGTCACGCTCGAGCCCCCGTACGTCGTCATGGCCAACCACACCTCGATCTCCGACATCGTGGCGCTCTACGCGACGCTGCCGATCCCGGTGCGGTTCGTGGCCAAGCGCGAGATCCAGTGGATCCCGATCTTCGGCTGGGTGCTCGGCTTCGGCGGCGCGATCATGATCGACCGCAGCAACCGCGAGCGCGCCGTGGCCTCGATGCAGAGGGCAGGGCGGGCCGTGCGGCGCGGGGCCTCGGTGGTCCTCTTCCCCGAGGGCACGCGGACGCCCGTGGGCTTCCTGGGCCCTCTCAAGAAGGGGCCGTTCCACCTGGCCGCGGAGGCCCAGGTCCCGATCCTGCCGGTGGGGATCCTCGGGTCCAACGACGCGCTCGAGCGCGGCGGGTGGCGGATCAACCGCGCGACGATGCGGATCCGCATCGGAACGCCCATCGCGGCCCCCACCGAGGACACCGACGAGGCTCGGGCGGAGCTGAGCGAGAGGGTTGCCGCGGCGCTTGCGAAGCTGGCCGAGCTAAAGGTCCTTGACAGTCCGGGCTGACCTGCCTAGAACCGCGCCCTCACTCTCCGAGGCGATAAGTCATGACCGAGACCGCAACTTCCAAGCCCAACAAGGGCCCCGTCAACCACCCCGGGGCGACCAAGCACTTCACGCGCGCCGATCACGAGCGCAAGTGGCTGCTCATCGATGCCAAAGGGCAGACGGTCGGTCGCCTCGCCACCCAGATCGCCGGTCTTTTGCGCGGAAAGCACAAGCCGACGTACACGAGGCACGATGACGTCGGTGACTTCGTGGTGGTCATCAACGCGTCTGAGTTGCAGTTTGTCGGCAACGACAAGGTCAACAAGAAGAAGTACTACAAGCACACGGGATTCTGGGGTCATCTGAAGGTCCGCACCGCGGCCGAGATGCTCGTCATGAAGCCCGAGCTGGTCCTGGAGAACGCCGTCTACGGCATGATCTCCGGCGGCGCGCTCAAGTACCGGGCGATGAAGAAGCTGAAGATCTACCCCGGCGACAAGCACCCGCACCAGGCGCAGCAGCCCGAGCCCTTCGTGGTCAAGACCACGCGCGGCTGAGTTTTTCAGGAAAAATCGAGGATTTCGAGATGGCCGTCGAGCAGCACTACGCAACGGGACGACGCAAGGAAGCAACCGCGCGCGTCTGGATCAAGCCGGGCACCGGCAAGATGAGCATCAACAAGCGCACGCTGGAGAGCTACTTCGGGCGTGAAACGCTGAAGATGGTCATCCGCACGCCGTTCGAGGTCACCGAGTCGATCGATAAGTGGGACGTGTTCGTGAACGTCTCCGGCGGTGGCCTCTCCGGCCAGGCTGGGGCGATCCGCCACGGCATCACCCGCGCGCTGATCAAGTCGAACGCGGCGCTCCGCCCGGGCCTCAAGAAGGCCGGCTTCGTCACGCGCGACTCGCGCGCCGTCGAGCGCAAGAAGTACGGCCGCCCCGGCGCCCGCAAGCGCTTCCAGTTCAGCAAGCGCTAGTCGCTGCCGCATCAGTCGCGGTATTGATGCCACCCATGGGGATCGGCATCTTTCCCCTCGCGCTGGCGGTCCTCATCAGCGCCCCGGATCCTTCTCCTTCCAACGACGAAGAGATCCCGGGCCGCTTCCTCCGCCATCATCCGCTCACGCTCCCCGAGCTCTACGAGAAGCGCATGCGCTTCTATCGCGGCGAGCCGCTCATCTCGATCGGCATCATGGACGGCCAGGCGCAGGTCACGCTGAGCGCCAACGGCCCGCTGCGCTTGATGCTCGACGACGAGGAGCAGGTCCCGAAGACCGTCTACGCAGCCGAGCAGGCGAGGTTCACGCTGCGCCGCCTCGCCGGTAAGCCGGCGGTCCTCCGTTACTGGGTGGTGGTCGAGTCGAAGGGGATCGTCGAGCGATCCACCCTCGAGACCACCGCCCGGACCTGGAAGCACAAGGGCCATACCACGCGCATCTTCGAGGTCGGCACGCTGCTCGGCGTGCGCGGCACGGTGCTCGACACGCGGCAGTGGCAGCTCGCGATCGGCGGCAGCGCCAGCCGCGCCGACGCCGACGCGCTGATGAAGACGCTGATCCGCGAAGGCAAGACCGAGGTCTTCATCCACGACGAGCTGGTGGAGCCGCCCTCGGGCGTCATCGGCGTCTACGACGAGGCCGGCGCGCTGGTCCACCGCGCGATCGACAGCGTCTACGCCGGTACCGTCGTCGGCAGCCGCCTCAAGGTCTTCGACGTCGAGCACAACCGCGGCTACAAGAACCACGGCCGCGAGACCCGCGACTTCTGGGGCCACCTCTACGTGGTGATCGACGAGACCGGCATGCTGGCCGTCGTCAGCTCGGTCGGCGCCGAGAAGGTGCTCGCCGGGCTCGTTCCGGCCGAGATCTTCGCCACCGCGCCCGCCGAGGCGCTGAAGGCCCAGGCGGTCACCGCGCGCGGCGAGATCTTCTCGAAGCTCGGCCACCGTCACTTCGGCGATCCGTTCCACCTCTGCAGCGAGCAGCACTGCCAGGTTTACAGCGGCGCGTCCGCGCAGGTGCCCGCGACCGACAAGGCGGTCGAGGACACCCGCGGCCTCCTGGCCTTCCGGCCGCGCGAGAAGCCGGGCGATCCGCGGGTGCTGGTCGACAGCGTCTACTCCTCGAGCTGCGGCGGCTTCTCCGAGGCGAACGAGGCGGTCTGGGGCACGCCCCCGTCCGCGAGCCTGCGCCCGCGCCTCGACGGCAACCCCAAGGACCCCGCGCTCGCGACGTTCGACAAGCCGTGGACCGAGGTCTCACTGCGCTCGTTCGTCGAGGCCTATCCGCCCACCGACTGCGCGCGCTCGACGTTCGCCAAGGCCGATCGCTACCGCTGGAAGAAGGTCGTCGGGCAAGCCGAGCTCGACACGATCGGCGAGTCGCTCGGCACCGGCCGCATCAAGGAGGTCGCGCTCACCGGCCGCGGCCCCGGCGGGCGCATCCTCGGCCTGCGCTTCAGTGGCGCGAAGGGCACCGCGGAGGTCCTGCGCGAGCTCCCGGTGCGTCGCCTCTTCGGCAACCTCTCGAGCGGCCTGTTCGTCATGGACCTGACCAAGTCCGCGAGCGGCGACGTCACCTCGCTGACGCTCACCGGCGGCGGCTGGGGCCACGGCGTCGGCATGTGCCAGACCGGCGCGATCGGGCGCGCCGAGCGCGGCCACGACTTCCGCGCGATCCTCGATCACTACTACTCGGGCGCAGTCGTGGAAGAAGTCTACTGATCAGAAGTCTACGGCAAGCGCGTCCCGCAGCGCTCCGCTCACGAACGCGGGCCAGTCGCGGCGCGACGCGCTGCTCCAGGCGTTCGCTGTCGCGAACCAGGGCGGATCGAGGCTGCAGCTCTCGTTGCGGCAGGTGTAGCCGGTCGGGCAGGCGGTGGCCGGGTCGCAGGCGATGGCGTCGTCGATCGCCGGGTACGTGAAGAGCCCGCCCGACCAGCGACGGACGTCGAGCACATCCGCCTCGAGCTCGAGCTCGGGGTTGCGATTGCCCGGCACGGGATCGTTCTCGATGCCGGGCGTCTCGCCGAAGAGCCGCAGGAAGCCGGAGAGCTGGCGGAGCTTGGCACCGTCGAGCGGATCATCGAAGAAAGAGTTCATGTGGACCTCATACAGCGGCGCGTCCGGCAGCATCACCGGCGTGGCG
>Ga0105048_10012544_pt1 | contig 13284 bp, 12 predicted proteins | sample MAT05_FD_78382 | JGI IMG/M metagenome (GOLD analysis project Ga0105048, IMG submission 78382) | Freshwater microbial communities from Lake Fryxell liftoff mats and glacier meltwater in Antarctica - MAT-05 | ecosystem: Environmental > Aquatic > Freshwater > Ice > Liftoff microbial mat | place...
AGCTGCAAGCTGGCGACCAACGAGCCGCAGCCGGGCTCGACCTGGAAGTCTTTGACCAGTACACCGGCACGACCCGGTCCGTCAGTACGTTGTCGGGAGGAGAGTCGTTTCTGGCGTCGCTGGCGTTGGCGCTGGGCTTGTCGGATGTCGTCCAGTCATACACCGGCGGCATACGGCTCGATGCGATCTTCGTCGACGAAGGCTTCGGGACTTTGGACCCCGAGTCCCTGGACTTCGCGATACGGGCCTTACAAGACCTGCAGCAGGCGGGACGCATGGTGGGCATCATCTCGCACGTGGCTGAGCTGAAGGAGTTGATCGACGCGCGGCTTGAGCTGACGGCTACACAGAGAGGCAGCGTCGCTGAATTCAGGCTGTAAGCAAAACCCCGTCGCTTGAATCTGGCCATCCGGCGACATGTCGGCCGCGGCAAGAAACCTGGGCGGCGCTCAAAGCACAGGACTCCATCGTTGCCTATCAGTGAATGCCAAGGTGAGCATGCGTGTCCGGGCAGGAGGATTCCCCGTCGCGATGGAGTCTTGTCCACTAGCATCTTGGGCTGTACGCCACAGACAAACGCCCGTCGAAACGGGCTTGCTCACCGGAATATTGAATGAACGCAACAGCAGAACAAACGGCTGACTTGCCAGCGCTGCAGGAAGCCTTGGTCGCACCAGATCTTCCTTCGCTAGATCTCTTCCTAACACGTCAAATGGCCGGTCAGCGAATACAAGCGCTAATTAAAGGAGATGGGTTAAAGGCTGTGGCAAGACGCGTTCTGGATTTGGCTTCACCAGACCAGTCCATTGAGCTTGCAGCCGGCGCCACACTATGCAGACTGGCCGCTGTCGCTCGAAGTCGAGAAGATGAAATATACGAACTGCTGCCTACGCTGTTTACCACCCGCCCTCCGGCGATCGAAAGCTTACCCCCGGGTGACGACAAGTTCTACGCCGCCATCGCCGTTGGGCAATCTAGAGCGGAATGGTTGACCGACTACTGCATTTGCGAGTCCCTGGCAATTGACACAGCCGAAGAGGCTCGCCGGGAACTTCTTTCGCGCGCGCTTTTGGAGCTCGGGAGTCTCTCGGCGTTCTTGCGCAGGCTGGAGTCCGCGAGCCACGCAGTCCACCAGATCTCCGCTATCGATTCCAGACTCAAACGCGTACGTCGCGTAATCGGGGCGGTACTGGACGTCGCAGGGGGATGGCACGGGGATCTTGGCCGTGAACCTGGGCCGGCTCTCGGTGATTGCCTCGCAGCCTTCATTAAGGGCACCGCCGAGTCGGCTGAGGCTGAGGTCGTAGCCAAAGTCGTGGACGCCGCCTTCCTCACACTTTCGCGCGTAATCGAGCGCCGCTTCTCGTGTGCGTTCGATGCCGAATCCTATGCAGTGGTCGAGCGTGCACAGCAGGCCATACGGATGGGCTGGCATGAATTCCTCAGTCGTTCGGAGTCAGTAGCGGGCTTGCGAAGCCACTTGCTCGAGGCTGCCCTCGTATTGGCACGTCAGAATCGTACGGATAGCCGGATCATGGAAGTGATCATCCTTGCCTATGGTTCTCGTGCACAGGGAGTGGCAGCGATTCAACGGCACTTTTCGGGTGCCCAGGATGCAGATCCCGAAGTCCGTGAGTGGTGGATCGCTGGTGGAGCAGCCGTTCGAGGACAGCGGACAGCCGAGCACAAGGTTGGAAACAATGAGGATCAGCAGATCGGGTCCCTGTTGATTGAAGTGGAGAGCAACAAAGATTCCATGGAGAAGCTGAGCCGCGCGGTCGTTCCATTCCTTGAGATCTCTGACCCCGTATTGGCAGCGACGGTGAAGAGTGCCGCTGCCGGATATTCCGAGATAGCACAGACTGCGCGCCGATTGGCGCGAATGAGAAAGCTCAGTAAAACCGACCTGAAAGGCGAACGGCTTGAGTACAACCCACTAGAGCATGAGATGCTGGGCGGCCATCAAGCGGGCGTGCGGAGAGTAAGAGTCGTTAGGGACGGCATCCGAAAGGAGTTCGGCGGCAAGATTAAGACTCTTGTCAAGCCATGGGTTCAAGCGGACGAATAAGGGAAACAGTGCAAAACTTTCAAATTAGAATTCTAATTGAGAATCTTTTAGCGAGGGTGGTTTCCGACGTCAACGGAGGGATGCATCTTCCTGGAGTTCTAACGAACGGCGAACTTCAGGCACTGCGCGCAGTCACAGCGAAGCTGGGCGATCCCGTCGCTGAGTCCTGCGACCCAGAGTTTGCGCCAGTAGTTACGTCAATACCGTTTGATGCCGATTACGAGGAGCCAGCTGCTCCCAAGCCAATAACTGTCGAAAACATTGAATTGGACCGCTCTGTTTTGGACATGCCGCCGGTTGAGGGGATGCGCCTTTGTCTAGATTTCGGGACAGCGATGTCAAAAGCCACACTCGTTCAGGACGGCGATCTCGAGCAGATCCATGTACTTGAACTTGGCAGACCTGGAGACCAAGAAGAAATCAGCGCTGTGATGCTGATCTCCTCGGTCTATATTGACAATAATGGACGCATCTGGTTCGGTAAAAGCGCAGTGGATCGGTCGTTGCTTGAAGGCGGTGACGGTAGCAGACAACGGCTTGACAATATCAAGCGCAGATTGTCGGAAGACGGTTTCGATGAGATAGTATCCCCACTGTTCAACCCGAGCAGCATTTCCGTTACATATGGGGAAATGATTCTTGCGTACCTGATGTTCATGACTTGGGCAACCAATAGGGCATTAGAGGAGGAGGGATACCCAAGAAACATTCCCCGCCGATTCGCGATGCCGTGCTTCCCGAGCGGCAAGTCTCGCGAGGTTTCACATACTTTAAGGAGACTGCTGGGAGACGCTCAGATCCTGGCAGACACTTTCTCTTCGACCATAACCTCTGGCATCCCCGTATCAGACTTCGCAAAAGCAATCACAACATTGCGGAAATCAAGGCCAAGCAGCTATCCCTTTGTTACCGAGGATCTCACCGAGCCGCTTGGCGTGGCTGGCGCATTGCTTAGCTGGCAAAATAGGGTGGACATGTTGGCGATGGTCATCGATGTCGGCGCAGGAACCAGCGACCTGAGCCTATATCGGATACTTGTCGATCCGAGCCGAAAACTAAACGCGGCGCACGAAGTCCTTGGCAGTACGCGGGGTATTACTGAGGCCGGCAATTACCTTGACGGTGTGCTCGTTGAATTCTTTCTAAAGAAGGCCTGTATCACATCCAGTGATCCGCACTGGATTGCTGCCCGTAGCAAGCTCCTTCTCAATATTAGAGACTACAAGGAGACCTTGTTTAATGACGGATTTGTCTTCATAACTCTTCCGAACGTGGGAGATGTACAGGTTGAACTCGATGAGTTCAAAGAAATTGATGCCGTGCGTGGGTTCGGAAAATCACTCAAGGACGCGATGACCGAGATTCTGGAGTCGGTGGACGCAAGCTTCGTGGACTGGATATTGGCCAGCCCATCGCGTTACCTGACTGTTGCGCTTACTGGCGGCGGAGCAAGCCTCCCCATGGTTCAGGAGCTCGCCCGAGGGGTCATCAATGTTCGAGGTCGAACCGTACCAATTCAGGCAGCACTGCCATTCCCACGATGGCTTCAAGATGAGTATCCGGAGTTAGAGGTGGATTTCGCTAGAATTGCGGTATCGCTTGGGGGTGCACGGAAACAGTTGGTGCAAAGGGGGGCAAACGCCTCCATTACAGGGGGCGACGTGCCACACACACCTATACTGCAAGGCTATTACCAAAAAGGCGGTTCGTAGGAAGGCAGGACGCCATCAGTGTCCTGATTAAGTCAGAATTGCGTAACTATCTAGACTTCCAACGGATCTAGATCCTCCGAGAATCGACGAGCGGGACGCAGGCAGAGCTGGATCTAGCGCATCGTATGGGAGGCGCCCGACTCGGGCGATAGTGCTTGCCACGGCGGACGATGGGGTCGCGCGGCTCCAGTTTCCGGCTGCGCTTGCGTTCTACAGTCGGAGACAAGATGGCAGACTCGGCCCAACATGGGCAACACCGAGACACAGCTGACCGTCGACCGCCCCTTCTGCAACCTTCCGGGGTTGCGGGTCGTTCAAGCGGACCCGCTCGCGCTCGTGGTTCGTGACGCGTACTCGGTGGCGCCGGGGCACACGCTGGTCATTCCGAGGCGGCACCTAGGGTCGTTCTTCGAACTCCAGGAGGCCGAGCGCGAGGCGGCGCTCTCGCTGCTGCAGGAGGCGCAGGCCGAACTCCAGCGGGAGTTCGCGGCGGACGGCTACACCATCGGCATCAACGACGGCAAAGCGGCAGGCCAGACCGTTGCGCACGTGCACCTTCACCTCATCCCCCGCCGCCATGGCGACGTCAAGGATCCGCGGGGTGGAATCCGTTGGGTGTTGCCTGCCACAGCGAGGTACTGGGAATGACAGCCCAAGACTTCGCTGCCAAGTTCGCAAAGATAGTCGTCAACAGACGCGCTGCCCGAGCAAGGCCACACAAGATCTGCATGCTTCTGGCGGCACTGGATCTCGCTCGCGCTGGCGGGCTGATCGAAAACAGGTTGCTCTATGGTCCTGAGCTCATTGAGCGTTATCGAACGTATTTCGATGCTGTCCGAACACCAGGAGACTCCCTCCACCCTTACTACCCGTTCTTTCATCTCAAGGGAAAGCTTGATGACGGAGAACCCAGCTTCTGGCACTTGGTACCTCTTCCGGGACGCGATGTCGCTTTGCAAGCGATCGACACGCCGCGACGGCTATCTGACATCACCGCGAACGTTGCCTATGTGAGACTGGACCCGGAGTTGCATCGGATACTCCAGGACGATGCTGCGGTCGAACTGTTGACGGAGGCGCTGGGCCATCATTGGTTCAAGCGCGGCCTGCAGGACCTGGCTGCTGTGGTCGAGCGCAGTTCAAGAGTGAGCCGCTACGAGCGCGAACTGCGCGCCGGTTTGCCTCCCGTTTTGGCTGGCGAGCCGGCGCCCCCAGCCTACATCCGCGATCCCGCTTTCAGGCGCGTCGTGACGCAGGTCTACGACTACCGGTGCGCAGCCACCGGGGTACGCATCCTTCTCCCGAACGGTGAAGCGATGGTCGAGGCCGCGCACATCCACCCTTTCAGCGAAGCAGGCGATGACGACCCGCGTAACGGACTCGCGCTCTCCCCAGACATGCACTGGGCGATGGACCGCAACCTGATCGCACCCGGCCCGGACTACCGCTGGTACGTGAGCAAGCTGCTCGACCGGCGCATTCCGGACTTGAGGAACTTGTGCGATCTCGATGGACGCGAATTGCTCCTGCCCGTGGAGCCTCGGATGTATCCCAAACGCGAGTCGCTCGAGTGGCGCATCGAACGTCTTCGCGATCTGGAATGGATTGCGCCCGAAGCCGCGCAGCAGTAGACTAACACCCGACATCAAGAGCACAGGCCGCCTGCCTGGCACCAACCTGCCCCTGCGGCAAGGTGGTACCCGACAAGCTCGGGGATGGGGCGCAGTCCTTCGGGACGAGCGCAACAACAGCAGGCCAGCGGCCCTCGTTCTTGAGGGCCGTTTCTATTTCATCGCCGAGTTAAACGACAACTTGCAGGGCGATTCACAAATGCTGCTAAAGCGTCGGCTGCGCCCACCCCCGTCCGGCGCCGCCTGCGCCGCTTGCGTGGACGGTTGGGAGCAGGAACATGAAGAAGCGCGTATCTCGCGGCGACACGGCCGTTGAGCCGGCAAGCCCTATTGTTGAGTTGGCCTCGGGGGCCAACCGTGCGACGGGGTTGCTCTCCAGCCTCGGCCTTCACGGCTTGGCGCACCTCGACGCGCCGGTCTTGGCGGCACTGGCGTCCGAAACACCGATGCTGCTGATCGGCCCGCATGGCAGCGCCAAGAGCGCGCTGCTCGAGCGCCTGGCAGTCGCGCTGCGCCTGGAGCACCGGCACTACAACGCCAGCCTGATTTCCTTCGACGACCTAGTGGGATTCCCCGTTCCGGACGGCGACGGGCTGCGCTACCTGCGCACCCCAGCCACGCTGTGGGGCGCGCAGAGCGTCTTTCTCGACGAAATCAGCCGCTGCCGTCCCGAGGTGCAGAACAAGCTCTTCTCCATCGTGCACGAGAAGCGCGTGCAGGGCATCGCACTCGATACTCTTCGCTACCGATGGGCCGCAATGAACCCACCGGCGGCGCCGGATGGGGGGGACGAACAGGACATCTACTTCGGGTCGCTGCCACTCGACCCGGCGCTGGCTGACAGGTTCGGTTTCGTGCTGCATCTGCCGGCACTCGACGACCTCTCTCCAGAGGCGCGTCGGTCCGTGATCCGCAGCGGCCTAGGCCCGATCGACCCCCATGCGGAGGCGATCGACCTCCCTGCGCTGGTGGCCGGCTGTAGGCAGGGCACGCTGCTTTCTGCATTGCTGCACGCAGACTGGATCACTGCCTACGCGTCGGCATTGGTGGTGCCGCTGCGCCAGGCAGGCCTGGCCATCTCGGGCCGGCGCGCGGCCATGCTGGCGGCCAACATCGCGGCCGTGCACGGCGCGCAAAGGACGCTGGATGACGGCAGTGCGGGCGGGTCCGGCGTTCAGAACGGCAGGAGCGACGCGATAGCCGATTCCGCCCTCGTCGCCCTCCGCCACTCGCTGCCGCACCGGGCGCAGGGCAAGTCGGTTGATGCCGGCGTCATCACTGCCATCCACCGTCAGGCGGTCGACGCGGCCTTGCAGTCGCATGGCGACGCGACGCTCGCCCGCATCCTCGACGAGGCCCACCCGGTGCGTCGCGTCGGTTTGGCGCTGGCCACCTTGAAGCAGGATGCGCGTCGGGTTCCGCGGCACACGATGTCGCTGCTGGTGGCCGATGCGCTGGCTTCGCAGGACAAGCAGGCGCGCTGGATCCTGACCCAGGAACTGCTGCCGGCGCTCGTCGATCTGGATTGCGTCGACGCGCCGACGCTGGAACTGCTTGCCGAGCCGTTCACTGCCCAGTTGTCATTCGAAGATCGACCCAACCTGCGACACGAGGTTCCGCGCAGCCGGGTCGCAGACTTCAACGCGCTGGTCGCCGCGGTCGGGGCTCTCGACGCCGGCGATCCCAAGCAGGTGGCGCTGGGCAACCTGGGCGCCGCGCTCTATGCCCACGACGAAGGTGCCTCGGAGCCGGGGGCGCTGAGACGGCAGCAGTCGGCCCTACGCGGCCAGCTCGAGGCGGTGGACTCCCATGCGCCTTGAGTCCACGGGGCCGCCCCTAGCGAACATGAGCGCGCCACCACGCTCGATCGTGATGCTGCCCCGGCTCACCTTGGCTGCCGTCGCGCCAGACATCGTGTCTGAGGGTTCGACACCTGCCGCTGCCCAGGGCCACCAGACCACGCGGGAAGTTCAGGTGGGTCCTGGGGGCGGCAGGTTGCTGTCGAGCGCGCTTCACATGGCCCGTGTCCAACTGCCCACGGCCCTGTGTGCCTACCTGCGTATGCCCTACGCGGCGCCGGTGCTGACGGCACACCTCGGGCTGGCGCGCGCGCTGGTCGCCGTCTCTCGCCAATGGCGCACGACCCCACCTGCACGCGGCGCCGGCCGCGCTGCACGGCTGGAGCTTGACCGGGTCGCAGCCTTGCCCGAGGGCGACCTTGTGCAGGAACTTGCCGCCCGGCTCGATTCCGTCAGGTGGCCCGATTGGGTTCCGCAGGTGGGCTTTGCCACGCCGCTCGGCAACGACATCGGCGTCGGCGTCGGCATCGACCGCAAGAGGCCGCCCGATCCGCCCGACCCGACCAAGGGGGTCGATTGCCCGCTGCTGGCCGCTCGACTGATCTCCGCCATCCGGGGCCCGGTCTTCTTGCGTGACGCGGCGCCGGCGCTGTCGAACCTGCTGAACCTCTGGGTCGGCGCCACGCCCTCGGGCACCTGGGAGATCTGGCTGCCAGTGGCACCCGGCACGGTCAGGCCGCTGTTGTGCGAAGACTCAACAAGGAACAACAAACCATGACAAGCGCCCTCGCTTCACCTCCCGCGCCGGTCGCCTGCGTCGAACCCGCAGCCTCCATATCGGCACTCCAGGCGCGGCTGCTCGCCGACCGGGTCCGGCAGTGCGTGCCACTGCGCCACCCGGCCTTCGGCAAGCTGTTGCAGTTGCTGTCCATCGAGGCCACCAACGCCGTGCCCACCGCAGCGGTGACCGTCGGTGCGCTCTCGCGGATGCTGATCAACCCCGGCTTCGTCGCCCAGCGCTGCCGCACCGACGCCCACCTGTCGATGCTGGTGATGCACGAGATTTACCACGTGCTGCTGGGCCACACACGGATGTACCGGCGCCCGACGCTGGCGACCAACTGGGCCTTCGACTGCATCATCAACGCGCAGCTGTGCCGGCTACACCCGAATGTCGAGTTCACGTCGTTCTTCTCAGCCAGCGCAGCCCCCGAGGGACTCTGGAGCCTGATCGGCCCGCCGGCTGGGTGGCCGGTGTCTCCCCGCTACGCGAGCGGCGCGCTGGGAGACGTGCACCGGCGCCTGTACGACGATGCCGGGGCCACCACGGCGGACCTGTTCGCGCTGCTGGACCAAATGGCCGCGACGCTAGACCTCGACGGCGCTGGCCGACTGCTCGGCAACCACGACGGCGACCACGATGGGGCCGGAGGCGGTGACCCGCTGCACGCCGACCCCGACCTGATGGCCGAAGTGCGGCGCATCGTTGCACGCTGGCCGATGGTCGAACGGCGTGGGGGCGTGGACGACGGTGGCGCTCCCGCGTGGGAGCGCGGAGAATTGCGCCGACACGGCGCGGCCCGCCGGGCCATACAGAAGCTGCTGCGGGCCGCAGCCCACGGCACCGACGGCGGACCGTGGATTCGTAGCACGGTCGAGACTGAGGGCTTTACGCCGCTGCCGCAAGCCGGGGACCGCCGGGCGCACCTGCAGCGCCTGATGGGGACGGAGCCGCTGTGGTGGCAAGGGGTGCTCCACCAGGAAGGACGGCAGACGGCCGGCCAGGTGACCGTCTACCTGGATGTCTCGGGATCGATGGCCGCGTGGCTGCCGATGCTGCTCGAGGCGTTGACGGACTCCGCGGCGCTGGTGCGGTGGCCGCTCTTCGGTTTCTCGACTGAGGTCCACCCCGTCACCCGCGCGGAGCTCGCCACGGGCCGCTTCCGTTCCACTGGCGGCACCCACATCGGCTGCGTGGCACGGCATCTCGTCGAGTCGAAGGTGACGCGGGCCGTGGTGATCACCGACGGGGACGTGCAGAAGATCCCCACCGCGCTCGCCGAACGCCTTCGCCGCAGCCGGCTACGCGTACGGGTTGGGTTACTGGACGGCCGCGACGCGAGCTTCTGCGCCCAACTGGGTTGGCCTGTCACGCCCATCCCGGCGCTGGACCGGGATGGGCGCTGATCAAGACCAGGCACTGACGACGATGGAGATCAACATGAACGACGTGAACACGACGGTTGCGGAGTGGGTCCTTCCCGGCCACCCCGACAAACTCTGCGACGCCCTGGCCGACCGCATCGTCGGGGAGGTGATGCGCGCGGATCGCTACGGGCAATGCGGCATCGAGGCGGCCTGCGCCTTCGACCATGTCTTCGTGACGGGACTGATCGGCTTCGACTGCGGCACCCTGCCCGACATCGAACGACGCCTGGCGACCTGGGTGCGGGAGACCTACCGCTCCGCGGGCTATGGAGGCCGTTGGGATCCGCTGCCGGACAAGCTGCAGATCGACCTGCGCGCCTTGCGCATTGAGCAGCGCGGCAGCGATTGGCAGGAATTGCGGCACTTGTCGGACGACCAGTGCATCTGCGTCGGCTATGCGCAAGACACGCCGCAGACGGACTACCTGCCCGGCGCGCTGTGGGCGGCCCGGCGCATCGCGCAGGCGCTGGACGCCCGGCAGCAGGCGACACCGCAAGGGGCGATCGGCCCGGACGGCAAGGTGATCGTGCGCGGCGAGGAACACGACGACGGAAGCTTCACGCCGCAATCGGTGTCGGTGTCGCTGCACCATGCCGAGGATGCGAACTGGCTGGCTTTGCGACGCCATGCGCAGGACGCCCTGCGCGACGCGCTGGGTGACGCGCTGGGTGACGCGTTGAGCGTTGGGCCGCTGCCAGGCCTCACGGTCAACGCCGCAGGCATGTTCCTGTGCGGCGGTCCGACCGGCGATAACGGCACCACCGGCAAGAAGCTGGTGATGGACGCCTACGGGCCCGGCGTGCCCATTGGCGGTGGTGCCTGGAGCGGCAAAGACTTCCACAAGCCCGACCGGGTGGGCGGACTGCTTGCGCGCCGCCTGGCACTGCAGTGCGTGCAGGCCGGCGTCGGGCGACGCGTTCGCGTGCAGCTTGAGTACCGGCCCAACTCGGCACTGCCAGAGTCGATTCACGTCTGGTCGGACGGTCGGCGCGTGCCGCTGCCGCATGGGGTGCAGGCGGTGCCGACGCGCGATGCGGCGCGGTCGATGATTGCGGAACTCGCCGCGGCGGACTTCGCGCCGCTGGTCACGGGGCAGTTCGCGCGGTGGGGTCATCTCGGAACCATCGGATCCTGGTGGGAGCCGGGATCAAAGCGTGCGGGCCTTCCCGTACCTCCGACGCGACGGACCGTGCCTGCCCTGGCGCGAGAATCCGCACATGGCAGACTCACCCCGCCTTGACCTGCGCCCCGGCGTCACAGAACCCGTGGTCCTGCTGATTTCGCGTCGGGAGGTCGACGCCTGTGACCTCGCCTCAATCCTGTCCCGCCTGAAAGTGTTCATGGTGACACGCGAGGACGCCTGGATGTACCGGGGCCAGATGACGCTCGTCGTGGACGGCTACAACCACGACCCACGCGAGCTGGTGGACATCCCCGAGGTCCGAACCCTGCTGCGCCAGTTCGAAGCGGCGTGGCCGTACTGGGCCTACTTCCTTAACCAAGTCGACGACAGCATCAAGTTGCTGCTTTCGTGCGTTGCCGGCAGCCGGTTCCTGGGCCGAGGTGCGGTCGAGATGGATGCCGACATGGTTGCTGCGGCACTGGGCCGCGGCTTCGCGGGCATGAACATGGTCTTCGATCAATTCGGATTTCCGGAAGACGAGCTTGAGAAGATGAGCAACGGCCTGGTCGAGGTGCTGCAACAGGCAGGCATGGCTTGACGGGCCAGCGCGCGAGCGGCGAAATGCGCCGCCGATAATCTCGCCATGAAGAACCTTCGCCCAGACACCATGGGCATCCTGCAGCGCATCGAGACCCTCAGCGGGCGCCCCGTCGAGTTCAAACCCGACAGCAGCCTGACGCTGCGCGCGACGCTTCAGCTGGCCAGGAACGGTGCGCCAGCGCATGTCTTGCGGTACCGCCCGGAGAACGAGCCGATCGACTACTGGGTTGCCTACCAGGCCGGCTACTTGCTGAGACTCTTGGAGCTGCCGCCCGATGAGCGATTCGACTTCGCAGCCACGGGTGCCGCCGCCGGGCGAGGGGAAGAACTGCTGGCAACCGGACAGCCGATGACGGACACCGAAAAGGCGACGCTGCCGCAGTTCGCCCAGATGACGGCCCACTGGGCGATGATGAACCTGCGGTCCTACGCGATCGGCATGCACCCGAACACAGGGCGCGTCAGGCCCCATAGGCATGCGAACCGTTGGTTGCGCGTCGCCCCCCTGCGGCGATTTCGTCGCGCCTAACTTCTCTTGGGCATTGCACCCTGCTCGCAGAGCTCACCACGCCGGCGGTTACTGCGACCCGCAACGGATGCAGACCCGCAGACGCCCCCCACAGGCCGGTTGCCTGGCGTCTGGACTTCTGGAAACTATGTTTCCAGTCCGTCGCCCAGTGCGTGCTCGATGGCTGCGGCGACCCGCGCCATGGCCGCGTCGTCGCTGACGTTTGCGTCCAGTGTGATGACGGCCCGCCCTCTCCCATCACGACGCCAGTAGCCCACGGTCCTGAACCCACACCGAAGGAAGATCTTCGCTTCGTTCGGGGCCGCGCGCCCGACCAAGAAATCGACGACCTCGGCCGCCGACCGCTTGATGGTGCGTTTGGACGTCTCGACCTCCGCGGCCCGGCGCAATACGGCTGCCTCTTCCGCGATGAGTGCGCCTGCGATGTCCTCGGCGTGCGCGGGCTGAATCGCCGGCGGATCCGAGAACGCCTTGACCAAGTCGAATGGCAACCGGGCGATCTGGATCGCCTTGCGCACCCAGGTGTGACTCACGCCAATGGCCGCGGCCAGACTGCGCTGCGACTTGAACAATTTGCCGTCGAGCGCGCTGAAGTACATCCGCCCCTGGTCGTAGGGCGACAGGTCGTCGCGCTCACGGTTCTCACGCTCCAGAGCCAGGAAGAGGTCGATGTCGGACATCGGGCCGACCCACACGACGGCGAACACCTGCAGACCGAGCTCGCTGCAGGCGCGGTGCCGACGATGCCCGAAAACAATCTCGTACGCGCTGTCGACCTGCCGCACGAGGATGGGCGTCTCGTTCCCGCCGGCCAGATGGATATTGTCCAAGAACCGCTCGAAGGCCACCGAAGAGAACACGGATTCGTGTCGATTGCTCCACCTCGACGGGCGCACCAGGGCGGGATCCAGATGCACGGCCCGCATGGCCCCGTCGAAGGGCTGGAGCCTCGAGCGTAAGGCGTCGATCTCGCCCGCCATCGCTCGCGTCGCGGGGTCTGACAGCGGCGACGCACCTGACCAGGACGGCGCGAATCGCCATGTTCTCGTGAAGCCTCCCGCCCACTCGGGCTCGGAGCCCGGGGGACGCGCAGGCACGGGGCGCCGGACCCGCGGCGGCCTCATGCCCGAACCCCCTCGCGATGTGCCGGGCCGCACGTCTTGGGCACATTCCGCCGGACCGCCCCAGCCGCACGGATGCCACGGCTCAGCCAAGGCGGTCGATCAGCGTTTCGCAGTCCACTGGCCATCCGAGCAGGGGGACGACCGTTCGCGAGCGCGTTTGCGGCCGAGTTCACTCTAACGCCCTGCTGCCGTGCGCCACGATCTCGCGGGCGCTTGTGTGGCAACGCTCCTGCATGCGCGGACTCGCCTGCCGCAGGCTGCGCAGTGAGCTCGCGTGGGCTGCTGGGCGCGCGTACATCTCAATCGCGCCTCATCGACCACGAAGCCGCGAGTGCCAGGATGTCTGACTCGTACCATGCGACGCCACGCCTCGAAATGCGGGCAGCCTTCGGATACAGCCCGCATTTCACGCCGTCGTACCACGTGCTGCGCGACACCGGAATTATCCGCAGAACTTCGGGCAGTTTCATGAGGCGGCCTAGCGAGTGCA
>Ga0105048_10012547_pt1 | contig 13282 bp, 9 predicted proteins | sample MAT05_FD_78382 | JGI IMG/M metagenome (GOLD analysis project Ga0105048, IMG submission 78382) | Freshwater microbial communities from Lake Fryxell liftoff mats and glacier meltwater in Antarctica - MAT-05 | ecosystem: Environmental > Aquatic > Freshwater > Ice > Liftoff microbial mat | place...
GATGCATCAAATTCGGGATAGCCGCCCTCCAGTTTGAAACGTCCAATACACTCGCTGCCGTTGTAATTGTTCACGATACCCGTGGCATTCACGGCATTGAGGTAAACCACCTCGAACTCCACGCCAGTATTAACGTTTACACACGGACCTGGAGGAAAACCAACCTGAGCCGATTCAAAACCTTGTACAGCAAAATTGTCGAGTGTAATGGGGGCAAAGTGAATCAAAATGGGGTCGCCCATGTTGAATGCAGTTTGCAGGGTGCCGTTGTTGCTGAACAAAATGTCGCCGTTGGGTTGTCCTGTCGCTACCCAAATACCATTAAAGGAACCAGGAATGATACACGGATCTGTCAAAACGGTTTGCAGGTTGTCACCGGCGATGGTTGGCGGACAATTGTAAAAACCCCAGCCAATACCAGGAGGAGTAGCGGGATTTGGGGAGCCAGTGAGGTCGGAGTCGTTGTTGTGCAGAATCTGGATCTGATCACCCAGACATAGGTAAATGGTGTCAAGACCTGTATCGTTGCTTTGTCCGGAAAAGGCGCCGAGCGTAAAAGTGCCTGCGTTGTTGCAGGGCATTTCAGCTTGGGATGGAGAAAACAAAGGTTTAACTGGCGTTGGTACACTGATGTTTTGGGGAACCTGGGCGTGTAAACATGTCGCCGTCATAAACATGCCGGCAAACAAGGGGATTAGAATTTTGTACATGTGTGTGTAAGATTTACAATGGTTGATGGATATGTTCACAAATGGGATGATAAACGAAAGATACCTCCGAGGTTTTTTATGCTGTCCGGAGAAAATCACTTTAACATGGGGACATTAGGTTACGACTCTTCTTGCAACAGAGGCGCAAAATTAGGCAAACCAAACGCTTTCAACATATCACTTCAATAATAAATGTTTGACCAATATGTTCTGCAGCGTTGGGATGCGGCAGAACGGCACTTTAACTGTTTTTATTGCCCAAGGTTAAGATGGACCATTTCTCCCTGAATCACAACGGTTTCCACAAGGTTGCTGCCAAAACTGTAAGGCAGTTGCGCAAGCGAAGACATGGGTTTGCTCACAAATACATTGGCTCTTTTGCCAACCGCTATGCTTCCACATTCGTTCTCCAGCTCCATCGCTCGTGCTCCGTTGAGGGTGGCCGCGTTTACAGCTTCTTCCGGCAACATTTTCATTTTGATGCAGGCCAGAGAAACCACGAAGTTCATATTGCCGGATGGTGACGACCCCGGATTGTAATCGCTTGCCAATACCACAGGCAATCCAGCTTCCATCATGCGCCGGGCCGGGGGGTAAGGGATGCCCAGGAAAAAAGCACAGGAAGGCAAAAGTGTCGGCATGGTTTCACTCCCTTGCAATACCGCTATTTCTTCGTCGCCGCTTCGTTCCAGATGGTCTACTGAAATGGCATTGTTGGCCACTCCTACCTGCACGCCGCCCGAGAAATCAAGCTCATTGGCGTGAATTTTGGGTTTTAAACCGTATTTCCACGCAGCTTTTAAAATTCGATCTGTTTCTGCAACGGTGAAAAAACCGATGTCGCAAAACACATCGCAGTAATCGGCCAATCCTTCGCCGGCAACCCTCGGCAACATTTCATTCACCAACAGATCAATGTATGCATCCCGGTTTTCTTTGTATTCCATCGGTATGGCATGGGCGCCCAAAAAAGTCGCTTTCACAGGGATCGGACTCTTTTCCTTGATTGACCTTACCACACGCAGCATTTTAAGCTCACTTTCCAATGTCAGTCCATATCCACTCTTGATCTCTATCGCTCCGGTGCCCAGGCGCATCACTTCCGTCAACCGTCCCCACGCATCCTCGAACAACTTTTCTTCCGGTATCTGCTGCAAGCGCCGTGCCGAATTTAAGATCCCACCTCCGCGCCTGGCAATTTCCTCGTAGGAAAGTCCACGCAAACGATCCACAAATTCCTCCTCCCGGGTAGCCGCAAAAACAATGTGTGTATGTGAGTCGCACCAACTTGGGAAAACAAAACGCCCGGAAACATCCACCATGGTATCGGCGCGCTCCGGACAACTATCCATGCCGCCAAAAGATTCTATTTGGCCGCCTGACATCAAAAGCCACGCATCCTGCAAAATGGGCAAGGTGGCCATGTCGCCACCGCGTACGTCACGCCTGGCTTTGGTTTCTGCCTGGACAAGACCTTTGATGTTGCGTAGGAGTAAACTGGCCATAAGATTGTTTTGTACTTCGAAAAGCCTTGTTTGTTTAAAAAACGTTGAAAAGTCAGGCAATGGCACCTAAAACCACAACGCACACTTTACGGCGGCAAAACTATGTACTTTTGACGCAGTGTTTTTGTAGTTTTGGTAAAAAAAGACAGTAAAACTTTGATTGTCAGTAAAATGCAAAATGTGAAAGGCTTATTCAGGATGTTGTTTCTTCTGCTTACCGTTGTTTGGGTATCGTGTAAAGACAATTCAAAATGCCGCTACAAACCAGCAGCTATTTTTGCGCCCGATTTGCCCTACGTCGTCCAATACAACTACGAAGTTGAAGGACAACAGTCGCTGGAAAGTCTGATTTTGGAGAACCAGGTATTGCTTGAAATCTACCAGGATGTTTGCCAATCCACACGCCAGGAGTACCGGTTTACGGTAACCGGTGACCGTTCTGGTTCCGCCGATTCTACGTGGATGAAAGAGGCTACCAGACAATTGGTGTTCCTCAGCACCATGTCGCCTCAACAAGCTCCCCTCAAAGCCTGGGCCGATGTGATTGAGCAAAACCGCACCAACATGCATTTGGGTGTCCCCCTTGAAATTGATCAGGGCATCAGTGTGCAGATTGACCGCATCCTGAGCCCTGAAAAAAGTACGTTGGTGCTGGTTTTTTCCCAGCAATAGTTGTTCTTAACGGCCTACCACCAAGCGGCGCATGATGGTGCCTTTTTCGGTTCGTAGACTTAAGATATAAACACCGGATTGAAAGTTGTCGGTAGGGATTTCAATCGGATTTTCACCTGTATAAATACGAACATTGCGCTGGCTGATCAAACGGCCGGCTGCATCGTGGAGGTCCAAAACAGCATCCAGGTTCAAATCACTGGAGATGCGCAACAATGCCGAAATACCTTCTGCCACGGGGTTGGGCATCAAATCTGTGGATAGCAGCTGTTCCAGTTCGCTGGTGGCAGCGAAGTTTTTGGTTTTGAAAATGCCGATTTGCGCTTCACCGTTGGGCTGGCAAATATCCCATTCGCTGTAAGCGAGCACACGCCAATACAAAACCCTGTTGTTGGGCATCGTTTTATCAACGTTTACGCTTGTTTGGTTGTACACGGCATTGTAATACAATCGGGGTTGCATGTTTGGGTTGAGCGAAATTTCCATAGCGTAATAGGTAGCACCGGGAACCGCATTCCAAAGCAGGCTGATGTTGTTGTATTGCGTAAGTTGTGAATCTATGGGGCTTACCAACTCAACATTGAGGTCGTCGTCGATACCGGGCTGTTCATCAAAAACAACCTGGTAGTCGGCATGTTCCGTGTTGAGGTTGGTGCGCATCGCTTCGATCTGTTCAGGCGTAAAACGCGATGCACATTCGTCGAACGAATAACCCATGATGAGGCTCGCATCCGATTTGAAGGAAATGCCGTCGGGATCTTTTTGGAAAAAAGTGCTTTCGGCATTGTCGTCGCAATTCCATCGGTAGTTCAGGTAATCGGGACGGGTGTCGCAAAAGCGGTCGCCTGAATCGTAACAGTTGGTGCCGTTGGTTTTTTCCACGGGATATCCATCGATGTCTTCTGGCGCTGGCTGGCTGTAGTCCCAGTCCGTTCCTTCCCAACCGTAAAACGGGTGTGGAAGGGAGAAATGGTGGCCTGCTTCATGTGCCCATGTGCTGTTGCCTGCTGCCGAGCAGTTTTTGCCAATAACAATAGCGTCCTGCCACGAATAACCACAGTTGCCCGCAGGATCCTGAACAACAAACACATTCAAACGACCGTCTATGCGCTCCGAATTGATCATTTCAGATCCGCCTCCCCAATCGTGTATGTACCACGATTGGTTGTCGTGATACCTTACGCCATCGCCTTCCGCCAGGTAATAGCGGATGCGGGCGTCTTCGAATTGCTCGTTCATTTCACATACGGCACGCATGGCCTGCTCGAGCGGATAATAACCTGAGCCAGAGTTGTTGCCAACAATATGCATGGTGACCGGCACATACAACCATGCCGTATCGCTGTTGCGATCCGAAACAATTTCATGCTTGTGCTGGTGGTACCACTTGAGCCATGGCGACATACCTGTCGTACCGCACCAGTTGTCGGGCTGTATTTGCGCTTGCGCAAAAAAGGAGGTAAAAGAAACAAAAAAAAACAGTATGTAACGAACTGCTTGCATAAAAACAGAAGTTTGTAACAGTAATGATTCGAAGGTAAAAGTCGCGTTTTTTCAGCCAATGTGAAAAAATGTTTGGCGATTGGTACAATCAAGACAATCTGTCGCCTTAAAACACTTACGCCGTGGCAATTTTTTCAGAAAAAAGGATTGATTTTACCTATTTTAAACAAAAACTGAGGCTGCCAGACTGATTTTCTCCAAAGTACACCAACCTGTAAATGCCTGGTGCCCAATGCTGCGAAGGCATGTTCAACACCATCTGATCGGTACCTTTGGGCAATTCCTGCTCGATCATAATCCGGCCCATGGCGTCGTACACCATGCAACGCGCACCGTTTGGCATCGCAGGCATGTTCAATTGCAGTGGTTGGCCTGGCTCCAGCAGGGTAGGGAAGCACGACCAGACACTTGCAGTCGTTTCTTCTGTGGACGAGGACAACACGGTTTTGAATTGTCCGCTTGAACCAAAATTGCCCACACGCAGGCTGTTGAAAGGCCTTACCCGCCAATAAAAATTAAAATTCTGAAGCAACTGTGGAATGATCACGATGGTATCGCTAACCACCATTTCAAAATCGCGCAGCGTAAAGGCAGCAAAACGCGAAGCCTGAACTACGTAACGGTCGGCGCCCTCTACCGAGGTCCAGGTGAGCTGTATGTTTTGGTTTCCCACTTCTTCCTGATTGATTGGACTGATGGGCGCGGACACTCCCACCACCGCAGGCGCCGGGGCACCGGGATGCAGGTAGCTGAATTTTACGTCGATCAAATGGGCGCGCATAACGTCGATCTGGTCGGGCGAGAAACGGTTGGAACATGCATCCACTGCGTAGGACATAAACAGGGTGCCGTCCGATTTGAAGGTTGCGCCTGAAGGGTCAGTTTGTGTTACCAGACTTTGGCTGTTGGCATCACAATCCCAGCGGTAACTCAGGTAGTCGGGAGGTGTGTCGCAAATGCGGTCGGCTGCCGTGGCGCAGTTGTTTTGGTCCACGTATTCCACGGTAGCTGTGTCAAGAGGTGCCGGGATGATGGTGTCGGGCTCGCTGTGGAAATGCGTGTAGTCGTAGGTAAGTGTATCAGGCGTAGGGTTAAAATCGCTGAAAAGTTTGCCTTCCCAACCAATAAAAGGGTGAGGTAGTTTAAGGTTGTGGCCTATTTCATGCGCCCAGGTGTGGTCGTTGGGACCTGAACAACTGTGCGACATAGCTATGCCGGCATAAGGCAAATTGTAACCGCAGTTGCCGGCAGGATTGCTCACAAAATACGTATTGATCGCGTCAGGAACATTGTTGGTGAACATCATGTTGATGCCTGCGGGAATATCTTCGTGGTTGAACCATACCGTGTTGTTGATGAGGTTCCAATCTTCAAACATGTAAAACTGAATGTTGGAAGGGGCATAATCTTCGTTCAGGCGTTTGAAAGCACTTACCACACGGTCTGGTGCAAAACGCCCTGTACCTGCATTGGACGCCAGGAGGTGGATTTTTAAAGCCACATAAAGCGTGTCGCTGGAGCGTTGGAACAAACCTGGATTTTCCTTGAATTCAATCAGCCATGGTTCGATGCCGGATACCGTGCCGCAAGGTGCAAGGCTTTCTTTGGTGGGTTCATCCTGCGCAAGCAGTGCGCCGGAAAACAACAGGCAAAAAAGGAGGGTAAAATGTTGTTTCATACGAAGTTGGTTTGAATCAAGCCAGCGTACGCCGGATTTGTTTGCGGTGGCGGTTGAAATGGATGTTGAAAAATGCTATGGTTTCGGGCCAGCCCAAACGGCCGGCGACAGGATGTTTGTAAATGGCTTTGTCGAGCAGTTCAGAAGGGAGTTTTTCCAAAAACTGAGTCCACTGCGAGCGCAGCGATTCCCAACGCAAACGAACATCGGCCAAACTGCTGTGCTGTGGCAAATTGTCCTCGGCCACCACAACAGGCGCTTTGAACTTGATGGGTGTGCTTAGGTATCCCCAAAGCAAAAACCTGCGCCAGGCGCTCGATATGCCGCGTTTTTCGAAAGCGCCGCCGAAACCGATTTTTTTTCTGATGTATTGCAAAGACAAAGTTTCGGACAATACCAGGTGTTCCATTACCTGGAGCGCCGACCACCCACCCGACTCCGGACGTGTGTTCAGCGCATCATCGTTGTAGGCCTGTATCTCATCCAACAACCTTAGAACCTCAGCAGTGTAAGCCGCGTTTTTTTTCAGCAAAGATTTGTGCATTCGTTTGCTTTTTGCCGTTTTTTACTTCAATTTGAACTTTGTCGACGACAAAAGTGCGCCCTTTGAGCCGAACAACAAATGTTTTTGCCCATTTTTGCACTCTTCTTCGATGAACCAAGGGTAAATGTCCGTATTTCGTCTATATTTTGTCTTTTTCCTTTTGTCAAACGGCGTCACTGCGTATGCTTTTCAAACATCCAAAACCAAACCGGCGCTTAAAACCAAACCGGCAACGCAAACAAACGCTCCAAAGGAAAAAAAAGAACCTGCACCGCCCGAATACCTGTTGGTAACGGCCGGCAAAGGCGACAATGTACCTTCCTTGCTCGAACGGTATGGTCTCTCCGAATTCGACTGCGATGTGACGCACTTTTTCAAAATCAACAAACTCAAGCAGGACTACCGGCTCAAAACCGGTATGTTGTACAAACTACCCATAGAACTTTGGGAATACAACGGCAAAAGTATTAGAACCACACTCGGCATCAACGAGTGGAAAACAGCAGTCCGCATAGAAAATTACAATAAAAATGCAAAAGAAACAGGACTGCGGGACGACAATTTTATCGCCAGTCGCCAACTTTGGGTGCCCCACCACGAATTGCATTGCACCGAGGAAGCCAAGGAAAAAATCGAAGCCGAAGCCGCTCCCGTGCTTACCGGTGGCGAACCCATAGCCGCCAAAACAACCCGGACGTTTCCCATTTTTGGAAAAAAATACGAAAACACCCCACAGCTTAGCCAAAAACTTAAAGGCAGGGTGTATTACATCGTAAGCGGACATGGCGGTCCGGATACCGGCGCCCAAGGTACTCGCAGCAACCACACGCTCTGTGAAGATGAATACGCGTACGACGTGTCACTACGCCTCGTACGCCTCCTCATCAGCCATGGCGCAACAGCATACATGATTGTACGCGATGACAAGGACGGGATACGCGACGAGGATTACCTCGTGTGCGACAAAAACGAAAAAGTGTGGGGAAACAAAACCATTCCGCTCGACCAAAAACAACGACTGCAGCAACGTTGCGACGTCATCAATGTGCTCAGCAGCAAACACGGCAAAGCCGGCGCTCTGGAACAAACATTCATCGAAATTCACGTCGACTCCCGCAGCCGGAACATGAAAACCGATGTGTTCTTTTACCATTCGAGCAACAGCGAGGTTGGAAAAAAACTGGCCTTGCGATTCCACCAGACTTTCCTTCAAAAATACATGAAAACGCGCTCCCAACGCAGCTACAGCGGTACTGTGTCGGCCCGCGATTTGTACATGTTGCGCAACACCAACATCCCGCGTAAGGTGTACGTAGAATTGGGGAACATCCGAAACGATTACGACCAGCAACGCCTCGTCATCCGCAGCAACCGCCAGGCATTGGCGAACTGGATGTACGAGGCGTTGGTGGCGAAGTGAGGATTTATTATTGTTTAACTACTATTTTCGACACAAATTCACCTTCCTTACCCTCCAGTCGTACCACATAGGCTCCCTTTTCCAACGGGCCCAAATCCAGTGTTACATTGTAAACACCCGGTACGTAGTCCCTGGAAACTTGCCCTGCCAACACCAATCTGCCCTGCAAATCATACACATTCAATGCAGCCGTCAACTGTTTTTCAAAACCCAGGTGCAGATAAATCAGTCCCGACGTTGGGTTGGGATAGATACTAAACACCGTCGCAGCATCCTGGTCTTTTACCGATGAGGAAAAGCCAAACGGCAGCAACGGGGTGGGTACTTCCTGTAAAGCTTTGGGCGCTGCAGGCGTAGTTCCAGTTTTCAAATGGTTTTGTCCATTCAGAACTACCATGGCTTGTCCAAACGACTCACCCGTAGTATCTACAGCTACCGTAGGAACGTAATAGTAATCGGCCTGGATGCTGTCGTTTTTCAGGTCGAGCAGGAAATAGCCGTGACGGTCGAGGTCCACGTATTTCAAATGCGGGTTGTACTCCAAAGGTCCAAGGGGCGAAGGGATGGGATTTTTGATCAGTTGTTCAAACTGTTCCGTCAAAGCAGCTCCGATGGATTCGTCGAAGTTGGGCGACGAAACCGAAGGCGTACCAAATTCCACCGCCCAGCTGCCGTCTCCGGTGGACGGGTTGTATCCCGACTGTGTTGCGGCATTGTACGGATTTGCCTGCGGCAAATTGAAAATTCCAGGATACACTGCAGCTTGCTTGGTGACGTCGAACGCCCACGAGCAATGGGAATCGCCCGTAGTGATCACCACGTTGTTGATGCCGAGCAGCCGCAACGAATCGATGATGTTGTTGCGCTGCGTTGGGTACGATTCCCAGTTGTCGATGAAAAGATCCTCTGCCGCGCGGATGGAGTCTATGTTGGTCGGATCAGGAACGCCGTCGAAGGCGCCAGCGGCAAAACCCACGTTGAACGTAGAAAAAAGTACCTGGTTGCCCAAAATTTTCCATTGAGCATCCGATTGTTCCAGGTTATTTACCAGCCAGTTGAATTGTGTGGCACTGATGATGCTGCGCGCAGGCACATCGGGCGTATCGAAGTTCGGCGGAGGTTCATCCCGGCCTTCCAGACGGGTATCGAGCATGAAAAGATCGCAAAGGTTGCCATAACGAATGGCCCGGTACACGCTGTTGTCGGCATTGTTGCGCACAGGCATCCACTCAAAATACACCTGTTTGGAAATGGCTTTGCGCGTGTTCCAGTCGCCTTCGTTCGGCTGGTGGTTTTGGGCGCCGTCGGTGTAGGAGTCGTTGGCCGATTCATGGTCGTCCCAGATGCTGATGAACGTATGCTGCTGGTGCAGGCGTATGAGGTCGGGGTCGAGGCGGTAAAGCGAATACCGGGTGCGGTAATCGGAAGTGGTAAGGATTTCGGTGGCCGGGTCGTTGATGCGGTCGGGTAGAGGTATGCCGTACGTGCCTGCGCCGTATTCGTAAATATAATCGCCCAGGTGCACTACGGCGTCGAGGTCGTTGCGTGCTGCAATGGCCTCGTAGGCATTGAAATAACCGCCTTCGTAGTTGGAGCAGGAAACGATGGCAAATTTCAGGTTGTTGGTATTTTCCGGGCAGGTTTTGCCCCTACCAACCAGCGAATTTGCGTTCAGAGCCCGGAAATAGTAATAATACGTGGTGCTCGCGCTGAGTCCGGTGAGTTCCAATTTGACGTTGTAATCACCCGTTGCCTCGGCAGTAAAATCGCCGCTTTGGACAAGGGTGTTGAAGGTGGTGTCGAGCGACACGAAATACTGTCCGCTAACGGGTTGTGGAGCGTTTTCGGGGGTAATGCGTGTCCAGATGACCATGCCTGTTGTTGTAGGATCACCCGAAGCTACGCCGTGGTAGAACGGTTTGAGCAGAGGATTGAATCCGCCGCCACGTTCGGTGGCTGCCAGGCGGCTGGCGCGTTTGATACCGGTTTGGGCTGAAAGGCTGCCGCAAAAGAGCAGCAAAACGAAGAGGAGTGGGAAGTTTTTCATGCGGCGTGTAGTTTGAATTGCAAAGTTCGCACATACCGTATTAAGCCCATATTAATTTACACTTCCTTCGGCACCACCTCCGTTTTTTCCCCAAAATAATGCGCGAATTTGGCTATTTCCTCAGCCAAATCTTTGTTGTGCGTGGCGCGTAGGTACGACTGGCTTAAGGAGTTCAGGATCTGATACACAAAACGGTCCATCTCCTGCACCTGCATTTCTTTGGTCCACAAATCGATGCGCAGCGTGTCGCGGTGGGTTTTGTCGAACAAGGCAACCACCATGGCTTTGCATTCTTCGAGCTGGCCTTCAGGATGCATGTCGCTGGCGCGCCAGGCAATACTTAGGGGCACACGATCTTTGTCGAGGCTGACGCGTATGGTGATGTCGCTTGTTTTGGCGATTTCGTTCAATTCCATGTTGACAGGCGTAACGTTTCGTTGGAAAATACGCCACAAAACTACGGTAAAAAGATCATGGTCCTGTACATTTGTTCCAAACCTCACCACCATGACGCTGCATTTCGGTCTTGCCTTCGATACCTCCGTGTACAAACACCATGAAAACAAGCCCTTGGGTGACCTGTATGCCGGTCCACTTAAGTTTTTACAGTGTTTCGAAAGCCAGTTCGGTGTAGGCGGCGCCGAAAACAACACCGAATACCTGCGCATCGAATTTTACCGCCAGGCTTTGCAGCAACACCTCGACCAAGGCAGCAACGACGCTTTTTATGCCGCTTCGTTCGGCGCCGACCGCCTGGCCACTGCCACGGCGATCCTGCGCATGCGCGACGAACTTTGGCTGGCTGGTTGGATAGGCGCACTGCACTCCGAAGCACCCGTGCGCTTTCAAACCTTGCAGGCAGTGGAAACCATTTTTCAGAAAAAACTAAACGACCCGGTGGGTGGTCCGTCTGCCCAGGGCGTACCGGAGCGATGGCATGTTGTTTTTGACATGCTGGCACACCGGAAAATTGCTTTGGAAACCCTCGTGTTGTACAACGAGGAGGCATTGCTTCCACCAGTTTTTCAGCGACTGCTGACTGTTTTGAGAGCACAAGGCGTGGTGGTTGAACAACTTCCATTGTGGCCAGCCGCTCCGGCCGATACCGATTTGGGCCATTTTCAACGCCGGTTGTTGGGACAGGTTTTGGAAAAAAAAGAAACAGCGCCGGATGGATCCTTGATGGTTTTGGAAGCCTGTCGCGACAGCGATGCCGCTCGTGTGTTGGCCCGCGTTTTGGCCGACAGGCCGCAAAACAACCTGCTCATCCTCGCACCCGAGCTTGATCTCACACTCGAACAGGCGTTGCTGCGCGAAGGCAAGCCTGCCATGGGGGTTTTGTCGGCTTCCATGGCCCGTCCGGCCCTGCAGGCGCTCAAGCTTGCGCCCGCGTTTTTGTGGGAACCCGTGGATGTATACAAAATCATGGAATTTGTCACGCTTCCCGTAAAACCATTACACGACGGGCTGGCGCAGGAAATTGCCCGTGCATTGGCGCAAAAACCAGGGCTGTTCAGCGATACCTGGTACGGCGCCGTGCTGGGCAAATTGGATGAACTGAACGACGAGGAAGTGCGCAAACAGTACGATTTTTGGTTCGAGCGCCGCCGTTACCGATCCGATACCACAGCGCCCAAACGCGATGCCATTGTACTTTACCAATATTTGCAATTTTGGGCACGCGACCATTTTGAAGCAACCAATGGTAAAAACCCCACATTGCTGCAGCTCAGCGAACAGGCGCGGCGCATTGCGGAGATGCTGGAAACCCTGCCCGAACAACGCATCGGCATGCTTGAACTCGAACGCATCGTCCGCACCATTTACCAACCGGCGCCCATGCAAATCAACGAGGCCGAAAACGGCAGTTTGCCCTTTGTGCATCAGGGTGCCGCTATTGCACACAGCACCGAAGCATTGTTGTGGTGGAACTGTGTTTACAGCGATCCTACTCCACCGCCCGATGTGTGGCAACCTTCGGAAAGAGCCTGGCTAACAACACAAGGCATGCCGTTGCAAGGTATGGAGGCGCAGGGCCGTCTGAAATTGTTGCAGTTGCAGTGGCCCGTATTCAAATGTTCGAAACAACTGGTCATGGTCGTGCCAGCTCAAACCGACGGCTCCCCGGCGCTTAAATCGCTGTTGCTCGGCGACGTGGAAGCTGCGTTTAAAAACCACCATGACAAAGTGTTTTCCCTCGACGGCACCGATGCACACACCGCCTTCAACCTTGCCTGGCCTACAAAGGAAAAAATCAGGCTCCGCCCACAAAACGAACAACGACCGCTGATTACCATTCCGAGGCCCGAACGTTTGGCACACAACGAATACGAAACACCCAGTAATTTGGAAAAACTCGTGTATTACCCACATGAGTGGTTTTTTAGAAAAAAACTGAACCTCTATCCTGGCAGTTTGCTCAGCATCAGTACCGATGTGACCTTGTTGGGCAACCTGGCGCACCGGTTTTTGGAAAATCTGTTTTTGGAAAACTACGAAGCGATGGGCAAATCCGAGTTGTTCGCCTGGATTGAAGAGAAAGCGCCTGATCTGCTCGAACGTGAAGGAGCAACTTTGCTCATGTACGGCCGGGAACCTGAACGCAATGCCTTTTTAAACAAAGTAAAAAATGCCGCATGGAGCCTAACAGGGCATCTGAAAGAAAACGGTTGGACGGTTAAACACTCCGAATACAAACTTGATGGGATCTGTATGGGCATGCCCCTGCGCGGACAAGCCGACCTTGTCCTCCAAAAGGGAAATGAAACGGCCGTGGTGGATTTTAAGTGGGGCGGCGCAACCCGCAGGCGAGAAATGATGCGCAACGAAGCGGATTTGCAATTGCTTTTGTACGCCCACCTGTTGCGTGAAACGGGCAAACCCTGGCCTCATACGGCTTTTTTCATCCTGGAAGAAGGCAAAATGATCGCCCGCAACCGCGAAGCTTTCCAGCAGGCGGTAGAAGCTGCACCTGGCATTGACCACGGTGAAGTGATGGACCGCATGCTGGCAGTATTGGAAAAAACGGTGAACTGGCGACTGGATCAGGTAAAAAGTGGTCAACTTGAAATGCGCAATGCTTCCACAGCGCCCATACTCGATGCCCTTTATGCCGATGCATTGATGGAGTTGTTGGAAATGAAAAACGAGGATGATAAATACGACGATTACCGGGTGTTGCTGCGGGAAGCGGTGGGGTAGGA